>Ga0114966_10001759_pt1 | contig 19777 bp, 15 predicted proteins | sample M_130207_XF_Meta_FD_87029 | JGI IMG/M metagenome (GOLD analysis project Ga0114966, IMG submission 87029) | Freshwater microbial communities from Lake Montjoie, Canada to study carbon cycling - M_130207_XF_MetaG | ecosystem: Environmental > Aquatic > Freshwater > Lake | place: Lake Montjoie...
CCCACTAAAATTACACTAGGAATTCCCACGTTTCGACGATTTGACTTTTTGAAGGTTTACTTGCCAAGATATCTCGCAATGGACATCGATGAAGTCTTAGTATGCGATGAGACCGGCGAGGATATTGAAAAAATCAAAAAAGAATCTTGGGGAAATCATCCAAAGCTCACTCTAATTAAAAATCGTAAACGTCTCGGCACCTATCTGAATAAGTGTGCTATCCTAAAGAATGCCAAGAATGATTGGGTTGCCGTCATCGACAGTGACAACGAGGTCCGCCCAGAATACTTTACAGGACTTTTTGAGTTCTGGAAGGAACACGGAATGAATGAAAAGGCGATATACTGTCCTGGCGAAATGCAGAGAAAGACAAAGATTGATGATGCGGATGGAGATGCCACCTTTCGCCCACTAGTAAATATGCGGATCACAAAAGACAACTGGAATTCCTTTTTACACAGTTTTTTAAATTATGCAGAGATGGCTCTGAATAATATGAATTATGTATGTCATAAATCAAATTATTCCTTGTTACCAGAAGATATTACAAGAGTTCTACCAGATCTAAAGGCATTGCCAAATATAGAATCATTTCCCTATGATGCTATATTCATAACGAGAACTCTTGTCATGAATGGTATTGATTTTATTATTGTTCCTAAGATGAAATATTTTCATCTTGTTCACGATGGTTCAGAATATGTCAATTATTCAAATATCTTTCATAATACAATATATCCTCTTATTAAATTTATACCGTTATAACGTAGCCAGCTCATAATATATATTATTCCACTTACATGAAGGGCGTGTGTATGAGATAATCTTATAATTTCTAGAAATATCTTCCTGTAACTTTTTCATATTATCTTGATCATCAAAAATAATACGTAGAGTAGCCTGATTATTAAGATTACAGATTAGTTTGAATTCACGTGTAATATAGTCATTCTCATGATATCCATCTATATGAAAGAAATCGAATTTACCTAGCTTGGGTAAAACATCTAAACTATCTCCGTGAATAAAGGTAATCGCATTATTAAAATACTTATTTAACACTTTGACGGCAGGTCCTGTATATGTATCTGATATATCGACGCATGTTATCTTAAGTAATGGATTCGACAGTAGCATGATAAGTAAAGAATGTCCCATGTAGGTCCCTATTTCTAGGATTGACTTCGCATCTTTTACAGACTTATATAATAATTCTTGCTTTTCTAGCATGATGTTACAATACTTATATGACTGGCCATCAAATAGATAGGAACCACATCCTTTCTCAAATTTATAATCACATGCCTCGTAAATCTCATAAAAAATATTTCTCGCATTATAAAGTCTATTAGTAAATTCATCATTCACTAACTTATTTATATCCTCGAATTCCATTCTAAATAATCTAATAATAGTATTTTAGACCCTATCGTCAAATATAAAAGTTAAATGGACTTAATAAACAAAGTTAAATGGACTTAATGAACTGCCAACGCAAATCAGTACAGATTTTCTCCCAGATTTTGTCCTGATTGTATAGTTTATCGCGATTTTTTAGTAAAGGAAAGCACTGTAGATAATTATCGAGCTCTAAAAGCTCACAGAATTTATACAAAACATAGGAATATGATAAGAAATTGCTACGGGTCTTGGGACAGTGCTTGATGAAAGACGACTGGATCTCCTTAAACATGAATCGTAATTTCTCCTCGACCTCACGAGACATAACAGGAGCCGTCTTTCCATTAATGCGATTCAAAATATAGGGGACGTGCTCATAGAAATTTGTGCACTTGAGCTTCTTCAGAATTTCACGAATCTTGGTCGGCTTCACATTCTCAGTATTGGTGATACGCTCCTTTTTGAGCTCGTCCAAGATTGCCTGAAAAATATCTTCAGGAATTTCTGTGCTCTCCTTGGCCTGGAACTGGGCGAGCCACTCGTTAAAATGATTTATACGCTTATACGCATAGTAGGTCACCTCACGAGGAGGATCCTTGTAGCTCGGTTTATCACTATCAATCAAGACAAACTCTTGGTGACCACAGGTGTCACAGAAAAATAGTGCCTCATTCGCACTAAACGTCATCTCCTTATCACACATTTCACACATTCCGTGAGGATCTTCGAAGCTCGTAACAACCGCACGAGCGTGTTCAGGATCGACACGTAGAAGATACTTTTCTAGAAGAACTTCACGTCCCTCTAACCCAGGAGCCTCAGGAGCCTTAGAAGTCTTTACTTCTTGACCTTCCTGAAGTGCGGCCAAAACACTACCAGGCTTCGCCTTTATTATCTTACTCGGCACCTTTGAAGAACCGCTATTAATCTTATCTTGTATATCATAGTAATTATACAGAATTTCACCAGCCTCAAAGAAATAATCATAGACTGGCTTATTTGATGTCCAGTCCTCCTTTTTCTTTAGGAGTTGTTGAATCTTTTCCTCAAGCTGCGTCTTCATAACGATATCGGTTGAAGCTATGAGTTGCTTGTTGTAGCTTTCCAAAAGTTCATCTATTTTTGATAAGTCATCCTTTTCCTTTTGCATTTGAGATATTTGTATCTGATGGAGATTGTCAAGAGTTGTTCTCGCTTCTGGAACAGATCGCTTGGTCTGTTTTATATTAAAGAAGGGAGAGGCCTTATCCATTCTAAGATGCCTATTTTGTAAAGTTTAAATGGTTAAGGATTTGTAAAAGTATCTATTAGAGATGGAACAAAGAGTTCATACTGAACATTTCACATTTGATCTATTAGTTAAAGACAACTATGTCAGAGGAACCCATTTTTCACAGTATTTAGAGCTTGGTAAAAAAGAAAGACCATGTCTTTCTCTAACAATACCTACAGCAGAATCTATTGAAATAAGGCGATATGAAAATTATAATATTGCTGGCCTTAGTAATATTGAATCATTATATGAATGTGTAATAGGTATGAGTTATAATAATTTTAAAAAACATTCATTTGGAAAAGAATTGTTAAACTGGTCGATTGGATATATAAAAACAAAGTTTCCTCATATACAATTCATAGAATTAACGGATGAATCTGCTATACCATGTAATCGTGAAACAAATGATAACCTTGATCTATTATCATACAGTATAGCATTATATGGAAAAACTTGGTATGAATTAAAATTTAATGCTATTATAACAAATAAAGAAAAATATGATATATATAAAGGAGAAGTTGACTCATATATTTCCTCTAAAATGGTTGATTGGGATACGTTTTCGTTAAATAAGATGAATAATCAATATATACGTGAAGCTCTTACAGAAAACGAAGATATATATAAAAGAATGTATGAGACTTCTAAATCATATCCTGATTTTTTTAAGAAAGTTAGTGCACATCTAGGCAATAATAAATGTAAATTTTTTAAAGGCTGGTTACAGGATTTTATAGATTCATATGTAAATATTTCAAAACGCTGGTCAATTCCTATTAGCAGAGTAGGGGGGTCCAGAAAATCAAGAAAAAGAAAATAAATTGATAAAAGTGATTAACTAATTATAAGGGATAAAGGTATGAAATATACACGAGAACTCTTAGATGAGATACTTCGAGAAGGTTGTGCAAGTGTGCTTGGAGAGTATAAGCTATACAATCAACGCATGAGAGTGCGTTTCAGATGTTCTTGTGGTGTTGAGACTTCTAAAAAGTTTGAAATGTTAAATGTTTACAAGTTGCCTTATTGCGAGGCTTGTAGTTTGAAGATTAAGGAAAAGAATAAGAAAGAAAGTAATATGAAAAATTATGGAGTTGAAAATACTGGCTCATTAAAAGAGGTAAAAGATAAAATTAAAAATACTTATGAGGAAAGATATGGAATGCATCCTAAGAAATTAAAGGATGTTCAGGATAAATGGAAGGCAACTTGTTTAGAACGATATGGAGGACACCCCAATCAGAATAAGGAAGTCCAGGCAAAGTCAGAAGCAACCTCTTTCAGTTATAAAAATTATATCATGCCAAGTGGTAAGATTGTAAAATATCAAGGTTATGAGAATGTTGCTCTTGACGAGTTAGTCAAAAAATATGAGGAAGATGATATTCTTGTTGGAAGAACTGATATACCAACAATAGATTATTACATTAATGATACTAAGCATGTGTATTTCCCAGATTTCATGATAAAATCCGAGAATAAGATCATTGAAATTAAGTCTGAGTGGACTATTCAATTAAAACGTGGAAACGTTGAAGAGAAGGCCTTAGCGACGATAAAAGCTGGCTACAAGTATGAAATATGGGTTTATAATGTCAAGAAAGTAAAAGTCGAAACGAAGGTTTATTAAAATAAGGCCATTATTTAAGAATCAAAACTCTCCGGCAGATTTTCAATTTTTTGGCTATGACATAAAAATTTTTTATTTTGAAATTTTTTTTCTTGTGATATGATATACAATGACAGGGGGGGGGTTGATGCAATTGGTAGCCTATGGTGCTCAGGACGTCTATCTCACGGGAAATCCCCAGATCACTTTCTTCAAGGCGGTTTACCGTCGCCACACGAACTTCGCGATGGAGTCCATCGAGAACCCCTTCAACGGCAACCCCCGCTTCGGCAACCAGGTTACGTGCACGATCCAGCGTAACGGCGACTTGATCCACCGCATCTACCTCCAGGCGACGCTCCCCTCAGTCTCACTCGCGACGGGTGACGGCTCAGGTGCCCAGTTCCGCTGGCTCAACTGGGTCGGCCACAATCTTGTTGATTGGGTCGAGCTCCAGATCGGTGGCCAGCGTATCGATAAGCACTACGGCGACTGGCTCCACATCTGGAACGAGCTCACGCAGGAGCCTGGCAAGCAGGCGGGCTACGCCAAGATGGTTGGCAATGTCCCCCAGCTCACGAACCTCATCGTCCAGGGCGGCGAGGCGTGCGACAATGACTGTGCCGGCGGTGAGCCCAACTCATCAGGCGAGCTCCTCGGCTGTGCCCCTGAGTATACGCTCTACGTTCCCCTCCAGTTCTGGTTCTGCCGCAACCCTGGTCTTGCTCTTCCCCTCATCGCTCTCCAGTACCACGAGGTCCGCATCAACCTTCAGTTCAACGACCTCCAGAACCTCATGTGGGACTATGCCCCATTGAACGCCAACGTCCACGTCGTCCGTGACCGTGTCAATGCGGCGAACCTTGTTGCGGCGTCTCTCTACGTCGACTACATCTACCTCGACACGGACGAGCGTCGCAAGTTCGCCCAGGTCTCTCACGAGTACCTCATCGAGACGCTTCAGTTCACGGGTGCGGAGTCAATCAACTCCTCATCAAACAAGCTCAAGCTCAACTTCAACCACCCTTGCAAGGAGCTTGTGTGGGTTGTTCAGCGTGACTCATTCGTGTCATGCGACGATGCGGTTGTCAACGGCTGGAAGGGCCAGCAGCCCTTCAACTACTCCGACTGGTGGGACCGCGCGGTCCTGGAGTCTGGTTACTCCGTGACGCGCGTGGAGGGCCTCGCGGGCCACAACCCCGTGGTGACGGCCAAGGTCCAGCTCAACGGCCACGATCGTTTCCAGGAGCGCGAGGGCAAGTACTTCAACTTGGTCCAGCCCTTCCAGCACCACACGAACGTCCCTGCCACGGGCATCAACGTCTACTCGTTCGCCCTCAAGCCCGAAGACCACCAGCCCTCAGGCACGTGCAACTTGTCACGCATTGACAACACGACGCTCCTCATCACGGTCTCCAACAACGCGGTTGGCACGGCGACGAGCTCACAGGTCCGTGTCTATGCGACGAACTACAACGTGCTTCGTGTGATGTCTGGCATGGGAGGACTTGCCTACTCAAATTGATAACCTTGCCCACTGGAACAACTACCTCCGGCAATTTTATTATTTTGCATTTATTCTTAATGCGTTTTAATAGGAAAAATTGATTGTAATTATAATGTAGTGAGTGAGTCATAATGTCTCAGTCAGAACATTCTTGTAAGGCGATCCTAGAACAGGGAACAAACAAGGGTAAACAGTGCGAAAGACCAAAGCTTGAGAATGGATACTGTGGAAAACATCAGAAGCAAGCCGATATTGACGCAGCTATTAGCGGCGGCAAGAGAAAATGTGCAAAAAATAGGTGTTTAGAAACATTTATACCAAAGACAAAAAAGACCTTCGAATATTGTGATGCGTGTGCAAAGGAAAAGGAAGAACTTCTTAAAACTCGTGATTTATGTAAGTGGTCAGAAAAGAATTGTGAGAAGCAAGCACAGGCAAGTGGTTTCTGTGGAAAGCATGAGCCGAGAGGATTATTGCTAAAAGAATCTAAGGAAAAGGGAGTTCGCATCTGTGACGATGGTAAAAGAGCCTGTAAGAATCCTACAGTGGATAATAAACTAAGATGTGAAACGTGTCTTTCTGCTGCTAGAGAAAAAGAGAATACTCAATACACTGAAAGAAAAGAAAATCTGAATATGTGCTTGACATGTGGAACGCATATCAAGGAACTTCTCGAGAGTATACGAGGAAAAGTTCAACAATGTGCAGTATGTTATGCAAAGCAAAGGGCGGTTGAGGAAGGCCGTGAGAGAAACAGAAATTATTCAGAGGAGAAAAAGGCGAATCTTGATAAATACATGGTAAGCTATATCCAATCAGCAAAGTCTCGTAATATAGTATTTGAGCTAACCAAGGAAAAGTTTGAAGAATTTGTATGTATGGCGTGCTATTATTGTGGTTCATTTAATGAAAAGGAAGTTATTGGAGTGGATCGATTAAATTCTTCTAGAGGGTATATAAATGAAAACTGTGTGCCATGCTGTAAGATTTGTAATTTTATGAAGGGAACATTGACAAAGAATACCTTTATTACACAAGCCCACAAGATCGCAACTCATAATCCTGTAGAAGAGATGACTGATTCTGAGGATGATGTAAAAGATGATATTCTATCCTCAAATATACCTCCAGCAAAGGTAACAGAATTATTTAGAAGTGGAAAAATAAATTTGTATATTGAAGCATGTGTAAGAGATAATAGATCTCCTCTCTTCATTGAGCGTATTAAAAATATTCAGGACAAAAATATGAGCTATAATGAGTTTAAGGCATTCTTTAGAACGTGCTGTAAAACAGATTCAAAGCTTGTGGCAGCACATTTAACAAATGAAAGAAAGAGAATCTCGGAAAAGGAATTATATGGTTACTTTAATAATAAGAATGGTAAGGCAGCAATTGAAATCTATCAATCTATTCATGGAAAAATGGCAGGATTCAAAGAAGATATGGAAGAAATTATGGATAAGTGGGATATCTTATCATTTGACGAAAGGTCATCAAATATCCATACTATAATAGTTAAATACAGAAATCAGAAAGCACAGGGGAGATTTACACTTTTGGAAGAATGATGTATACGCCTGACTCTATCTAATGAAATCCGCACTGGATCTAATTAAATCCACCCTGGATCTAATGAAATCCGCATTGTAACTACTGAAAATCGTTGTAAATACATGATAATCTGAAAACGGACATCCAATGTCTTCACCTATTCATAAACCACCTCTAATTCCATATCCTTAGTCAAAGCCCACGCCAAAGTCTTATCTAGCCCACCCTGTCGCCGCACTAAAGCATCCCCCTTGCCCTTACTAAACCGTTTCCAATGCCATTCAAAAGACAAGGCAGCATTCCACGTGCTGAACCCACGCACATAACATACCCTATACCATCCAAGACCCCTCTTTGAAGTCGCCTTGGCCCCTCCACCGATCTCCCCATTATGTTGCCGAAGCCGTCGATCACCGTCAACAGTCGCCCCAATATATGTGAGAGTAGGCATCTCAACTGTGGCAAGACAATAAACGATTGTGTCTCCAGCAAGAGCTGGAGCAAAGGCACCCACAAGGTAAACTTCACTCATGTATAATATACATCAATCTCGATTAAATACCATTCTTGTTGGAAGCTGGGGACATTGATTTTTCGTTTTATAATATATCTTCCCTCGCATTCCAAACGTTCCATAATGGTCCGAACAATATTCTTATCACCCCCAGCATTCATACATACCGAGGTAGACTTTTTAAAACACATCTCGCAAAGCTCAACGAGCCAGTCAATATCTGAAGAAGGGTCGAGTAGATCCAAAAGAATATAATCAAACTGCTCACAATCCTTCATATATTCAAAGATATCCTCATGCACTATCTCTAGCCGTGGATCCTCAAAGGCTCCGCAAGCAAATGGCTCAGACCTCATGGCAGAAACAAGTTCCTCATCCCAATCCACCATAACCACTTTTGACACAGACCCTGATAGCACCTGCTTAGCCAATGCACCTTCAGCACCACCAGCAATTAGAACACGTGATGGATTATCCTTAACCATCATCTTTATCAGCTCCCCATGATATATCTTCTCATCAGAACTCGTCGATTGTAAGACGCCGTCAATAAACAACATGCGGCCATAGTAGGGATTCGTGATTAGATCAATTGTCGCTTTTTCTGTGTTAAAGGATTTATGAGAACCCTCTAAGACAGTATATTCAGTTACTCCCCATGGTTGAACCTCCTTCATTTACCATATAATCTCTCAAATCATTTAGCCCGCTGGTAATGTCTAATAGTAAGAATTCCCGAAAACGCTATGCATTTTCAGAAATTCTTACTATTAGACATCATTCCCTAAAAGCTAAAATTTTAGCTTTTACGGTAAGTTGTCATTAAATTGCTATATTCCTTAGAATTCTTTATTTCGGTCACCTCGACCGTATACGACCACTCGATATTCATCATGTTCACTAGTTCGCCCCAGGGATCAACGAGAGATATCTGGAAAAAGGGAATATTGACCGGTGACAAAAAGGTATACTCATTTCGCACAAGATTAGAATTGTTATCAAACTGTATCTGATAGTAATTATTTGAGAGAATTACCTTAGCAAAGGCTGAGACGAAGCCGCCCCCATCAAGGCGATGAGTAACATTAACCACGTCCTCAGGACATTTGAGTTTTACTAGATAATAGGGGTTCGGATTCACATTGATTACTGTGTCGCTTTTAATCGAATATACTCCATTCTCAAAAGTGCTAACTGCTACTGTATCACGAAATCCCAGATAATATCCAAGACCCCAATGAGTGGCACGAGAAGCGATAGTGTTATTTGTGGATGCAAAATCAAAGACAAAATTTGTTGTGTTTCTTATTGTGACTGTGTTAGAGTATTGATTGAGTGTTACAGTGAAGTTAGGATCAATATCTTGAAGTTTTTCCTGAAAAACACTTATTAAATTCGCGGAGCTATAATTACCGTCAATTAATCCGTCACTTTGAGTGTATGTCGTTGAAGTGCCTAGTAACACAGAAAAAGTCACATTTCCTTTTATCTGAGAAAACATAGGTTCGACTAAGGGAACTTCTACGCTTGCTAGGCGAATGCGAATGATATTTTTAAGGGGTGCGGGATTCTGAACACGAAATTCAGAATTCACGTTATTATTCAAATCCGAGAAACGGCTATCGATTGAATGGAGGCTTATTTGATATTTTGACGAGTCTAAATACTCCTGTTGCATCTACCTAGAATCCCTTTTTACACAAACTATTTGCGGGACGCGTTACCGTCAAATATAAAAGTTAAGAACCCTAGTTCTTAACTTTTATATTTTCGGAAATGATGTGAACTACTCAGTAGTTCATGTTACTTACCCGTAGATCCAAAGCCGCCCTCATCTCTTGTTGAAGTAGGAAGGCGATCAACCACCGTCATTGACGTGATATCGCTCATGTCACCTGCAACAATCTGAACAAGTCGATTTCCAGCCTCTACCACGATGGTTGAATTAGTGGTATTCCACAAGAAAGCCATCAGCTCTCCACGATATGATTTATCAATAACGCCAACTGAGTTGAGCATCATAAGGCCGGTCTTTGAGATAGAAGAACGGGGAAGCATCCAGTAATGTGAAGTCATAGACTTCACATCATTTCCGGAAATGCCTTGCATTTCACGGTAATCGCATAGCTTGTGATCATCAATAACAACAGCACGAACACCCATATTAACAAGCTTCTTCTCACCAGGTGTAAAAATCACCTTCGTCGGAACATGGAGATCAACACCAGCATTCTCACCATCAAAAGTCGTCGTCTTATAGTAAGTCGCAGCCTCAGGATTGGGCAACACAAAGAGCTCGGGCATTTACTATATAATTATATCGACTCCACTTTATCCCTTTTTGGGCGAGCAGCCTAAAGTTTTTGCGAGTCTAAAAAAGTGATTCGAACGGGGGCTTAGAAACTTAGTCCAACTTGTTAGAAGATGCCGGCAGGGTTCTATGCTCCCTCTTCAGAGATCGAACCGGTAGTCGGTATTCAAATTTGTGTTTTCAGTCCAGATGAAATTGAGCGTCGCTCAGTCGTAGAGGTCACAAATTCGGGAACATATGAGGGCAACGAGCCGAAGATCGGTGGCCTCTTTGATCCGCGTATGGGCGTTCTAGATAATGGAAAGGAGTGCCGCAGCTGTGGTCAGACAAATCACAAGTGTCCCGGGCATTTTGGTCACTTTCGTTTAGCCCGTCCTGTCTACTACATTCAGTTTCTGCCCTTTATCCAAAACGTCCTATCATGTGTTTGTATCCGTTGTTCAAAGCTCCTAGTTGATAAGAAGTTTCGCAAGCATTTCTTGAAGCGTAAGGGCGAGGCTCGCTGGCGGGATGTTCTCACGGCTTCAAAGGAGATTAAGCGGTGTGGCCAGGAGACGGAGGACGGTTGTGGTGCTCGTCAGCCCACTCGTTATATCCGTGAGGGTATCGCTCGCATTGTGGCCGAGTGGGATAGCATCGATTCGGTTCCAGCAGAGGGCCAGGAGCATACTGGAAAGGGACAGGGGCAGGGACAGGGGCAGAAGCAGTCCCAGCCACTCGAGGTGGAGTTCGTCCTACGTCTCTTCCGTCGCATTCTCGACGAGGACGTTGATTTCATGGGGCTCAGCCGCTATTGGTGCCGTCCAGATTGGATGATTTGCACGGTCTTGCCGATCCCTCCTCCCCAGGTTCGCCCCTCAGTGATCCAGGACAACAATCAGCGTTCTGAGGATGACTTGACGCACAAGCTCGCTGAGATTATCAAGACGAATAACACCTACCTTCAGCCTCGCATCCAGGCCAATGCGGCCAAGTCAGTGATTGATGAGTGGACCAATGTCCTCCAGTATCACATTGCCACTCTTGTTGACAACCAGATTCCTGGCGTAGCTCCTTCAGCTCAGCGTAATGGTCGCCCTCTCAAGTCGATTCAGCAGCGTCTTGGGTCAAAGGAGGGCCGTATCCGCTACAATATTCAGGGTAAGCGTGTAGAGTTCTCGGCTCGTTCAGTTATCACACCTGATCCCAATATCAGTATTGCGGAGCTTGGTGTTCCTGAGAAGATCGCCATGAACTTGACGCGTCCCGAGCGTGTTACGGAGTTCAATCGCCAGAAGCTCTACAAGTTTGTTCAGAATGGCCCCAATGTCTTTCCAGGTGCCAAGACGATTCGTCGTGGCCTTGATGGGCGTATTGTCAGTCTGCGTCACGTAAACACGAAGGATGTTGTCCTTCACTATGGCGATATCGTAAATCGCCATCTCATGGACGGCGATATCGTCCTATTCAACCGTCAACCGACTCTTCACAGAATGTCAATGATGGCACACAAGGTCAAGGTCCTCAAGTATAAGACATTCCGCTTGAATGTGTCCGTTACGGCTCCCTACAATGCTGATTTCGACGGTGATGAGATGAATATGCACTGCCCTCAGAGTTATGAGGCGGCAACGGAGCTAGAGGAGATTGCTGCGGTTCCTCACCAGATCTTGCGTCCTCGTGATGGTCTTCCAGTGATTGGTGTTGTTCAGGACACTCTTGTTGGCAGCTATCGCTTGACACGCCAGCATGTGAATTTCAATCGCCGTGAGTTCATGAATCTGATGATGTGGAATAGACGCTTTGACGGGACTGTGCCAGAGGGGAAGGCTGATGGTCGCTGGACAGGCCACCAGGTTCTCAGTCAGCTCATGCCGGCCATCAATATGGACATGATGAACTCTTCAAAGAAGAAGGTAGTTATCCGCGATGGTGAGGTGCTAGAGGGGCAGTTCGACAAGTCCACCTTTAGCAAGGCGTCAAAGGGCATCATCCATATGACATATAATGACTATGGTAGCAAGCAGACGGTTGACTTGCTTGATGCTATGCAAAATACGATCGAGCAGTTCCTTATTTACAATGGCTTCTCGGTTGGCATCAGCGACTTGATTGCCGATTCGGCCACGAAGGACGAGATGAACGTTAAGATTCAGGAGAAGAAGTCGGATGTTGAGACGATCTTACTGAGCATTCACCAGGACTTGTTCGATAACAATACAGGGAAGACGAACCAGGCGGAGTTTGAGGACAAGATCTTCGGCATCCTGAATAAGGCTACGGAGCTTTCTGGTGAGATTGGCTACAACTCACTCGCCAATGAGAATCGCATGACGGCGATGGTTCGTGCGGGTTCCAAGGGTGGGCCGATTAACATTGCTCAGATGATTGCTTGTGTTGGCCAGCAGAACATTGAGGGTAAGCGTATCCCCTATGGCTTTGAGGACCGCACCCTGCCCCACTTTAAGAAGTATGATGATGGTGCTGAGGCACGTGGCTTCATCCAGAACTCCTTCATCAACGGCCTAACGCCGACGGAGTTCTTCTTCCACGCTATGTCAGGTCGTGAGGGTCTTATTGATACTGCAGTCAAAACGGCCGACACAGGATATATCCAGCGTCAGCTGGTGAAGGCCATGGAGGACTTGGTGGTTCAGCACGATGGCACGGTTCGTGATGCGAACATGAACATCGCCCAGTTTCACTATGGCGAGGACGGTATCAATTCGACGAAGATTGAGAGCCAGACGCTTGAGTTCTCCAAGCTCTCACGTGAGGATATCGCTCGTGAGTTTGGGCTAGAGGGTGTAGACTTGACGGCAGTTCTAGCGGATGGCCTGGATCGCGGCGACGATAAGGCGGCACTCAAGGCCTTTGCTGAGCAGGTGCGTGCTGATCAGAAGATGGTGGTGGAGGGTGTATTCCGCAGTGGAAATCAGGGCCAGATGTTCTCGGCGGTGAACTTGGATCGTCTCCTCCTGAATCTCAAGATCAAGTTCGGCCTGAGTGAGCAGGTTAAGACGAATCTTACGCCGCTCCGTGTTCTTGCGGGGATTGAGGCGGTGCTAGACAAGACGCAGCGATTCCACAAGATGTGGGCGGCACTTCTGAGATATACGATGAGCCCGTTCAAGATGATTGTTAAGGATCGCTTCACGGAGTCAGCCTTTGACACACTTTGTGAGCTACTCGTTACGAAGAACTGGCAAGCCTGGGTTCAGCCTGGAGAGCAGGTGGGAATTATTGCGGCCCAGAGTATTGGTGAGCCGAGCACACAAATGTCGGCCTCACGTCATACATTTGTTCAAGTTGCGAAAAATGGAGGTAACTTTACTGGACCCGTTGGCGAATTTATTGACAAAATTATCGCCGACAATGCTGAACAGGTCACAACTATTGGAAAGGACAGTGTTGTATTTGATTTGCCAGAGGATTACTATATAATGGGTGTTAGCAATGATGAGAAGACATCATGGAAGCGTATCAGCCAGGTCAGCCGTCACCCAGCGAATGGCGGGCTCGTTAAGGTGACGACGAAGTCTGGGCGTAGCACCACAGCTACTCTGACCCACTCGTTCCTCAAGCGTACTGAGAAGGGCGTTGAGCCTATTCTTGGGTCTGATTTGACCGTTGGTATGCGTGTTCCGATTGCGACCAAGGTTGATCAGGTTCCGATGTCGCTAATCACGAACCACAGTGGGTTCACACTTGACAAGGATTTCGGCTGGCTCTGTGGTATCTATCTGGCAGATGGGTCATTCATGGGTAATACTGTCAGTATGTGTAAGATTCATCCGATTGTGGAGGAGTCTATCCGTAACATGGCATCCAAGTATGGCTGGAAGATCACAGTGAGAAACTATCAGGGCGAGTATGGCCCTTCAAAGGATACTAAGATCCATTCCAAGGAGCTCCGCGATTTCTTGAATGCCGAGTTCAAGACGGGATCCTATGAGAAGACCATTGGTCCCATCACTTACTCGGCTCCCAAGGAATTCCAGCAAGGTCTTCTCAGTGGCTACTTTGATGGTGATGGCAACGTGAACGCGGAGAGACACCAGATCCGTGCGGGTAGCCGTAGCCAAGAGCTCATTCGTCACATTAACCGTCTCCTCTCATACACAGGTTTCTTCTCAGTAATGGGCGAGGAGTCATCGGTCAGAATCCCTGACAAGGTGTTCTATACGGTGAATGTGTTAAAGAAGTATGCGGCGGATTTCAAGGAGCGTATTGGATTCCGTCTCACTGAGAAGGCTGCGGCACTTGATGAGATCGTGGAGTATATGAGCCGCCCTGATATGCAAAAGCACGATACAAAGGAGCTATACGATAAGATTCCAGCGGTGGGTCGGCAGATTGCGGCTATTGGCAAGGCTCTCGAGCTTCCAGGCCAGTCTCGCAACTATGGGCGTTGGGCAAAGAAGGAAAGTATTGGTCGCCAGACACTCAAGAACTATATCGAGATCTTTGAGGCTGCTGCAGCTGAGAAGCCAAATGTGGATGTATCAAAGGATCTCGCAGCACTCAAGTCGGCAGCATACTCTGATATCATCTGGGACGAGATCACCAGCCTAGAATACTTGGCTGACCCAAATGAGTTTGTATATGACTTTACGGTCCCCGGAAACGATTCCTTCATGGTCGATGACGCAATCCTAGTCCATAATACGCTCAACAGTGTAGACTGGGACACGAAGGTGATGATCGCCAAGAACGGTGAAATCGTCTGTCCCGAGATTGGCGAGTTCATCGACGCACACTTGGCGGCGAATGCTAACGCCGTCAAGGTATATGCGAATAACCAGGAGTATCTTGTCTTGAACGACGGTAACGACTGGCAGGCGATCAGCTGTGACGATAATGGCAAGATGATGTGGACTAAGCTTGAGGCGATAACAAGACATCCAGTCGTCAATGAGGACGGAACGAATACTATCTTGGAGGTCGAGTTAGATTCTGGTCGAATTACCAAGGCTACTAAGGGGAAGTCATTCTTGACTCTCATTGATGGCAAGGTAAAGGAGATAAATGGTTCTGAGCTAAAGGTGGGTGATGTGCTTCCTATCGCCAACTCACTCGCCATTGACGAGATTGGCCTAATCAATACGATCAGCCTCAGAAAGTATCTTCCACCAACTGAGTGGCTGTATGGGACAGATGTGAATCTAGCTCTCATTCAGCTACAGAGCCAAGAGCGTCACTGGTTCCAGAAGAACAATGGAAATCTCTTCACGATTCCCTACTCTCGTAGTGACGCCTTCCGTGAAGCCTTTGTTGACGGAAAGAATACGAATGCTGAGAATATCCTTCCTGGCTTTGTCTATCCCGCCCGCACTCGGCCAGATGTATCCCAGATTCCAGATGAAATCCCTTTAACACAGGAGTTTGGATTCTTTGCGGGTGCCTACGTGGCTGAGGGTATGGCAAATACGACACAGGTGAACATTACCAATAATGATCAGGGCTATCTTGAGCGGATCAAGGGGCTAATGGATTCTTGGAATGTTGGAACTCATCTGGTATCTGAGGAACGGGATTGTGTAAAATCAGGTATCAAGGGAACTACTACAAGCCTTGTTATCCATTCAACGCTACTTGCCACCTTGATGCAGAAGCTCTTTGGACGTGTAAGTGGTGAGAAGACACTTCCTGATTGGGTATTCCAGGCATCGCATGAGTTCGTGCAAGGGCTTCTTGATGGCTATATCAGCGGTGATGGAACTGTTGATAAGAAGTCTGGGTCGATCCATGCGACTTCTATCTCAAAGGACCTTCTTACTCGGGTTAGCACTCTTCTTGCTCGGTATGGCATCTTCAGCAGTATTACAAGCTATATGCCACCACTTGGCAACTTTGACTCTGTCAGAATAGCATATACGCTCACGCTTCCTGTTCATTACTCAATGGTATTTGCTGATAAGTTCAGTCTGAGCATTGAATACAAGCAGGATATTCTGGACTACCACTTTGGCCTCATGGGCAAGGGGCAGGAGTCACGGCGTGAGATGACTGGCGAGGTGATTTGGGACACTATTAAGTCAATCAAGGAAATCATCCCGATTAAGGAGAAGGTCTACGATTTCACAGTTAAAGACACAAAGAACTTCATGACGTATTCATGTCATCTTGTCCGCGATACGTTTCATCTTGCTGGTGTAGCCAGTAAGTCTAACGTGACGCGTGGTGTTCCACGACTGAAGGAGTTGCTCAAGGTTACGCAGAATCCTAAGGCGGTTTCTCTCACAATTCCGCTTAAGAAGGAGTATCAGAACTCGAAGGCGAAGGCGAGAGAAGTCAGCCAGGAGCTGGAGTTGACCTTGCTCCGTGATATGACTATTAAGACGGCAATTTACTTTGACCCGAAGGATTCTGATTCTGTATTAAAGGAGGACAGAGAGTTACTGGCTTTCTACAGAATGTTTGAGCAGGACTCGCAGACACAAGAGGGTAATGGCACACAAGGGACACAAGGCACACAAGACGCTCAGGGCTCAGATGTATGGAGTAAGTATATTCTTCGTCTAGAGTTCAATCGCCAGAACATGTTCGACAAGAACATCACTATGGACGACATCTTGTTTGTGCTTAGACGCCGTTTCGAGGACGAGGTTCAGATGGTCTACTCGGACTTTAATAGCCAGAAGTTGGTTATGAGAATTCGTCTATCGAAGGAGAGCCTTGATACGAGCACAGGCGACCCCGCCTCGCTTGATGCTTTGGCCTCTTACAAGAAGTTTCAGAATAAGCTTCTAAATGCGGTCATTATCCGCGGCTTACCAGGTATCAAGGCGGCGACCTTTAGAAAGGGATCAGAGCGTCTGACGTATAGCCAGGAGGAGGGTAAGTATAAGACATCTGAGGAGTATATCCTTGACACGGATGGCAGCAATTTCCTCGAGGTCATGAACCACCCTGCGGTAGATGCGAGCCGTGTGACGAGCACACACGTTCACGATGTCTATCCTATCCTGGGTATCGAGGCTACGCGTCACACGCTATATACGGAGATCACGACTCTCTTCGAGGATGGCCAGATTAACTACCGCCACCTTGGCCTGCTGGTAGATGTGATGACGCGTGCTGGTCGCCTCATGTCTGTTGATCGCTATGGTATCAATAAGCTTGATATTGGTCCACTGGCGAAGGCGAGTTTTGAGGAGACTGAGCGTATCTTGCTCAAGGCGGCGGTCTTCGGTGAGATTGATCCTGTGACGGGTGTGAGTGCGAATATCATGACAGGTCAGCCGATCCGTGGTGGCACGGCATTTAGTGATATTCTCTTAGACGAAGTGGCATTACTCAGACTACAGAAGGGTCTGCCGCCTGTTGGGGACTATGCTGCTGGTCGCGAGGCACCTCCAGAGGATATGGAGGAAGCAGTTGATGATAAGGATGACTTCTGCTCGCCGTCGAGACTCAGAATGAATTTGACCTTGCCGACGATCAAGGCAAATCTCACGCATGAGCCTGATATTGAATTTGTGGAGTTGGAAGACGAAACCTAACGTAACCTGGAACTTAATAAATCAAGCCTAACCGCCTAAAACTAGGGTCCAACTATAAGTTAATGGAGTGGGACAGGCCACCGTGGGAAATTAATGAATTTATATGTTTAAAACATATAAACCTAAATCCATCTATTACACAAATCACACAGACCGGCTGGAAGGAGATCGAGCATTCTAGAATATCTGATTCTAAGGATAAAATCGCAGGATTTTCTAATGCGGACGAGTGGGAAATCCGCAAAAAGATTACAAATCCCTATGAGGCAGTTTTTTCTGGCGAGGACAACTTTCCCAGCTTGGCAAAGGTTCAGCCATTAAGTCGCTCCTACTTCAAGATGATTGAGATGCTAGGCCTGATCGACTTTTTTACATATATTTCTACAAATTTCGTATCGGCTCATATTTGCGAAGGCCCTGGTGGCTTTGTCCAGCATGTTGTTGAGCAAGCCACTGCTCTCAAGATTCCTTCCACCGTATACGCCATGACACTGAAGCCTACGCGGTCGCATATTCCTGGCTGGAGACGTTCTATTCATTTTATTAAGAAGTATCCGCAGATTCACTTGGAGTATGGTGCTGATGATACAGGAAATATCCTACATCCAGGAAATCAGGCCGATTTTTGCACAAAGGTCTATAAGGCGGGGGGAGCAGATCTCTTTACAGCAGATGGAGGTTTCGACTTTAGTGTCAACTACAAGAATCAAGAACTCATGGCCTTTCCGCTCTTACTGGCCTCTTTTAAGATGGGCCTCAATAGTTTGAAAGAGGGTGGTGTAATGATTATCAAACTCTTTGACATTTATGCAAAGGCGACTCAAGACTTATTTCTTGGATCGGCAACATTCTTTGAGTCATTTACAATCTACAAGCCAGCAACTAGCCGCCCTTGTAATTCTGAACGCTACTTTATTGGCCGCGGATTTCTTGGAATGTCAGATGCTTTGGAGAAATGGATTGATCTTCTACAAGAAGCACATATCAGGCATAATGAATCCCCTATTACACAGTTGGTAGAGTCCTGGCCTGATAGTCTGATGGAAGCAATAAAGGAGCAAATTCTTTTTCAGGAGGATATACAAATTCAATGTATTGAGGATACTTTGAATCTAGATAAGAATACTATTGCGGATAGGCTTTTGAAGAATATTCGCTTGAGCAAGGAGTGGTGTAGGACCTTTGGGGTTAAGCATTAAATGCGTATAAAATATATGTTAAGTGCGGATCAAGTTCTTTCTTTATATAAATCAAATCCGTATATTCTTGGCTCATATAGAAGGTCATCGACAGTAATTGAAAGCTTGTTATCAATCTTTCAATGGCACAATGAAACTCTAAATATTCATACACATCTGTGGCCTTCACTATATTTCTTCTATAGCCTATTTCATTTACCAGAAATGTATGCCGAATCTAAGATTTGTATCGTAGCTGGTTACCTTGGTGCTTTTATATGTAGCTTTGCTTCAAGTATACACCATACATTTTATAATATATACCCTTTGCGTAATATAACATCAAAGCTTGATTCAGTTGGTATAATTTCTGTAAATCTCTCGCATCAGATGTTAAATACTTTTCTTATATTTGATTCCTCGGCATTTTATTCACTTATTGTGTATGAATGTATATTTGCTGGAATTTGTGTAATAAGGGTTTTACGCGGCCATGGACAATTCTGGGGAATGGCATATCCTTTTATAACATGTTTGACGACAATTCCTGTCTTTTACTCTAAGAATTTAGAAGGAGCACGGGCTTCTGCCTTATGTTCTTTTTGGGTTATTCTTTCTGGAACCGTATTTTACAAGGGAAAATGCCCTGAGAGTCTATGTAATCCTCGGGGCATTTTTGATTGTTGGAATAGTCATGTCTGGCATCACATCTGTATTATAATGGCAATTATGTCGGCATTATCGGCAACCACTTATATTAATCCTGCGGTAATGTAGACGGCCTCATACTTGAGGACGGTCTTCAGCGAAGCGTAGACGGCCTCACACTTGAGGCCTGTCTTCCCCAATCTTAGACTTGATAAATGTATCATAGAGACGCTGGCCGACAACAGTTGACGCCTGATCCTGCGTCATTTTGCCCCGTCCCCATACGTTCAAG
>Ga0114966_10001761_pt1 | contig 19753 bp, 14 predicted proteins | sample M_130207_XF_Meta_FD_87029 | JGI IMG/M metagenome (GOLD analysis project Ga0114966, IMG submission 87029) | Freshwater microbial communities from Lake Montjoie, Canada to study carbon cycling - M_130207_XF_MetaG | ecosystem: Environmental > Aquatic > Freshwater > Lake | place: Lake Montjoie...
GAATATATTCGTTTTATCGAAGTTTTAAAAGGTTTGTCCTCTAAAGATGGCAGCACCATAGACCCTGAAGCCAAGCTTTTATTGGATGAAATTGCAATCCAGCACTTCAAGAACACTCCCCTCACAGTCTCTGACCTGATGGCCTTGAAACATATTGCTTCACCTGCGACCATCCATCGCAAGCTTGATAGTTTGCTTCAAGCCAATTTGGTCGAACTCAAATTTGAAGGCGACAATCGTCGCACTAAATTCATCAGCATTACAAAAACTGGAGATCGCTACCTTAGCAACCTCTCCAAAGCCATGATCAAAGCGGTCAAACTTGCCTGAGGTTTTTGGGCGTTCTCTTAATGCCCGCTTTGGTTTTGGTGCCTTCACTTATACTGCAATGAATACAATCTCACTCAATGCTTTTAAGCTAAAGCCAAAACATGAGGATAGATCTCTCTTTGGGTATTGATAAAGTGAGGCCTGGCCTTGCTGGCCCAAGGAGTTGCTCTGACTGCAAGCCACTCCTTGCTGATCAAAGTCTCTTGACTCAGTAAATCATAGCAAGCCAATGACTTGGGACCTGCATCATGGTTCAAATAGCGCTTGGCGACCACACATCCAGGCACACTGGCCAAACTTGGTAAATGCTCCTGGGCATACCAATGATCAATTTCAAGCTCCCAACCACTTTGCACATCGGTCTGAACGACATAGTGAATGAGAGATTTCTCTGATGCAGAGTAGCCCGGCAAATTAGAAATTTGCGTCAATCGTGACAACTCCATTCGCGTCAAATCAAGCCCATTGCCAACGTTACCAACGGATAGACTCAAGGATTTTTCAAAAAGCGCACGTAAAACTTTCTTCGCTTCATTCAAAAACGCATCATCAATCGCAGTGGCTTGGTGCAAAGACACGTAAACATGAGAAAAGACCAAGGCCCCCTCTTGTCTGAAAACGCAACTCTCCAGCCTGAGCTTTAGTGGGTGGCCATTTAGAAGAGGTAAACCGTCAAGTACCCCATGAGCCATATTTCTTATGGCCGCTTCGATCAGTTCATTCGAAAAAATACCATTCAAAGGAGTGATGCTGGCTTTATATTCTTCCAAGTTGGCCAGACTCAAATTGATTCGAAGCAAAATAACATCTGTGATGAAAGTCTCTCCAACATGCATTGAACTCATTTTCGTAGGGCTTTCTCAATGACCGATTTGAAGCGCTTCTAAAAATCTTGAGACCATATTGTAGGAAGCCACAGTCGCTACCAAGTCAACTTGTTGTTGAGCATTGAAGTGTTGCTTGATTTGCCCATACAAGTCATCTCCCACCGTGATCTCTTTGGTCATGGTGTCTGTGAGTTTGAGCACCAAGACTTGTTCATCGGTATAAAAATGTGCCGACTGATTGATTGACGTATGGTTCACTTCATAAGCAATATTTTTTAATTGATCAATCGCCTCTTGCTTCACACCAGATTTAAACGCAATGGGTGCATGAGCCTCAAATTCATAGGGTGCATTATTCAAAACCGCCACTCTTAGGATAACGAGTTCTTTAATTCCATCGCTCAGAGAACTTTTATTGCGAACGGCTGAGAGCATTTGCTCCCACCCGTGAGCGATGGGCGGACTGTTTAAAAGTGTTTGATACAAAAGAGAAATTCGACCCCTTTGGGCCAAAATTTCCGCCTCTTGTTCTTTAAGTTCTGGACGGGTACCTGGAATAACGGGTTGAATTCGCATGATAAATAAGTAAGTAAGTTAAAGAAGAAAACGATCAAAGGCTTTGCTCTCAGTCACAGCGTGCGGACATCCCACCATCGACCACGATCTCTGTGCCTGTCACAAAACGAGACTCGTCACAAGCAAAAAAGAGCGCCGCATTGGCGCTGTCGCGCCCGTCTCCCATAAAGGGCAAAGGAATTCTAGACTGCCTTTGATCCAACAAGGCTTGCACGTCTCCTCCAAAGCGCTGCCCTGCAAGTCTGACTTCAACCATTGGCGTATGCAACTGCCCTGGAACCACGGTGTTAAAACGAATACTTTGCTTGGCGTACTGAACCGCTAAAACTTTGGACATTTGAATGATGCCAGCTTTTGTCGCTGCGTAGGCAATTTGAGCTGAACCGGTCCATCGCGAGCCAGAAGTTGAAGCCATGCTGATCACAGATCCATTGTGCTGCTTGATCATGTGAGGCAAGACATGCTTGCAAGTCAAGAACACACTCTTTAAGTTGTAGTCGACTTGTGTGTCCCACACATCCTCGGCCATCTCCACAGGACCACCCTTTGCGGAGCCACCCACATTGTTGACCAATACATCAATACGACCAAACGCATCGACACATTTTTCCACGGCCTTTAGAATGGACTCAGAAGACATCACATCACATGATCCCCCAAAAAATGTGCCCCCAAAAGACTCAATCAAGTCCTTCGTTTCGTTCATCCGCTCTTCGTGCAAGTCCACTCCAAAGACCTTGGCACCTTCTTGTGCAAACCTCACCGCAATGGCTCGACCATTGCCCCATCCCGCTCCCACAGAACCTGCACCCGTGATAAAAAGCACTCGCCCGTCAAGGCGCCTATTTTCTTTGGGCGTCATCTTTAAATTGTTTTGCAATGCACTGGTCATCAATATTGTCTTTCGTAAAAAATTCTGTCGGCTTCAAACTCAAAAATTTGAACGCCATCAAGAAAGCGTTGTCATCGCAACGCTTTTAAAAAATAGATTATTTAAAGCCGTATAAACGCTGCGGATTGTCCACCAATATTTTTTGCATCAACGTGGCTTTAGTTGCAATGTGCTCCAAGGCTTGAACAAGCACCCCATCATCTGGAATATGCGTGTGATTTGGATGGGGCCAATCTGAGCCCCAGACACATTGATCAGGAAATGATTCCACAAGTTTTCGAGCCAATGCTATCCCTCTGAAATAGGGTCGAGCAGGATCATCAAACGGTACACTTTGATCAATTCGATCAATGCCACTGACTTTGACATGAAAAAGTGGGTTGTGCAACAGCTCAACCAAAGCCGAAAAATCCTCATGGTGCTCGCCCAACTTTGAGTCTACCCGCGCCATGTGATCAATGACCACAGGTACCGCACTTTGAGCAAAGGATTTCGAGAGCTCATGAATCAAAGAACTCTCAAAATGCACTTGCAAGTGCATCCCAACCGCTTTGAGTCTTTGAGTCAATGCGATGATATCCTTTAAGCGTTGAACCCCGGCTTCACCGCTCGCACCCCCAAGATGCTTCATGAAATTGAATCGAACCCCCCTAAAACCAATACCCGCCAATCTTTCAAGCTCAGCATCAGAGACATGGGCAGACAGCAAAGCCACGCCCAAATAATTACCTGCCCCGGCTTTGATCGCATCCTCTACCACTCGATTGTCCAAAGCATGCACCATGGACTGAACAATCACACAGCGTTCAATTCCCATTTGTTTATGCCACTTAAAGAGCACGTCTTTGGGTGCATCTTGAGGCGTTGATTGCCTCTCTGGATCAAAGGCAAAGACAGCCCTTGGACCAAAGACGTGAACATGCGCATCGCAAGCGCCCTTTGGAAGCACCAAAGTGGGCTTGCTCGGATGCGGATTGAAGGTTTGAATAACCTTGATGTGATCAAGCATAAATATTAAAGATGGATTGAATGGCAAAGACTGCCTTATGAGAGTTCCGTCAGATTGATCTTGCCTCTACAAGTCAAGTGATTATCGCACCACCCAAACCCTTTTATCGCAAGGGATTGTCCGAATCCATTTGACTCGGGGACGATCAAGATCAAGCTCGCCTTGGATAAAAAGTAAACCACGAAAACACCCTAGAAAACCCATAAACCGCTCAGCCGCCTCAAGCCAACCCAGGCACCCATTAACTTTTGAAGTTAGAATCGGTATCCCTGTGTTGTAAACCAAATTAACATTGCTCTAAAAGGCGCATCCCCACACAATCAAAGGGCAATAGACGCCCAAGCGCGATCCGTTTCCAACATAAACCCAAGACTCACCACCGAGACGACACATGCCCATCATCTTCTCCATGATCATGATATTAGCGGGTTTGCTTTTATGGACCCCCGATTTGTCATTTGAGCGCTTAAAGGCTTTCTATGAAACACCCCAAAGTCAACTCATTCAAACCCCAGAATCCTTGATCTTTGCAGAAGATTCAAACCCTGCAGCCACCGACAAGGCCACCTTGATATTGATTCATGGCTTTGGCTCAAGTCTTCAAACTTGGGATGAATGGACCCGTTTATTAAAACCTCATGTGAGGATCGTGCGGTTTGATTTACCAGGGTTTGGTTTAAGCACTGCTCCAACCTCTAATGACTATTCGGACGGCGCAGACATGCGTCGCTTAGAGCAACTCATTGATGCCAAAAAACTTGACTCCTTCATGATTGCGGGTCACTCCATTGGTGGTCGCATGGCCTGGATGTATGCAGCAAAACATCCTGAAAAAGTAACCCATCTGGTCCTATTAAGCCCAGATGGTTTTCCAAGTGAGCCCGAAAAAGCATTCTCACAAGGTGCTGATTTTAAACCGACCCACACCTACGACACGCCCTTTTATCTCGGGCTCATGCGGTATGCGCTGCCTAAATGGGCCGTCAAGATGGTCCTTGAAAGTGCCTTTGCAGACCCAGGCTTGATGACTGAACAAACATTGAGCAGATATCACGACATGCTGCTGGCCCCAGGTGTGAGAGCAAGCATGCTTGAGCGCATGCAGCAAACCATGAGCATTGACCCCAGGTCCTACCTGAGGTCCATTCATATGCCCACCTTGATCTTATGGGGCGATCAAGACAGCATGATCCCAGTGAGCAATCTGGCTGATTACCAACGCGAAATGCCAACAGCGCAATGGAGCGTCTTGAAAGATACAGGACATTTAATCCAAGAAGAAAGCGGTGAAGAATCGGCAAAGGCTTTTTTAAGCTTCATAGGCAAAATTCAGTCATCCGATCCTGGGTCCAAGTTCGGAAACAGCACCTCTACAAAACCAAACTGAGTCATGTCCTTGATTCTCATTGGGTACAAAATACCCATGAGGTGATCGCATTCATGCTGTACCACGCGCGCATGAAAATCAGACACCTCTCGCTCAATGCGTTGACCCTTGATGTCAAAACCTGAGTACTTCAGTCTCGTGCATCTAGGCACCAGCCCCCGCATACCCGGAACCGACAAACACCCCTCCCATCCATCCTCAGTGATCTCAGTCAAGGGCTCAAGCACAGGATTGATCAGCACTGTTTTTGGAATGATCTGAGCTTCAGGGTAACGCACATTGGGCTGGCCCGTCCCAAAGATCACGACTTGCCAGTCCTCACCGATTTGAGGCGCAGCAATGCCCACGCCATGGGCGGCAAACATGGCCTGCTCCATATCAGAAACCAAGGTGTGTAAAGCGTCGGTGTCAAATTCCTTGACCGGCTTGGCAACCCTTAGTAGCCTTGGGTCACCCATTTTTAAAATATCTCTCATGGCCATGATACCCCTTGAAGTTCTTCTACAACGAGATGAATCGCACTAAAATCCTTTGGTGCCATGTGCTTGCAGCAAGGCGACAAAGGCATCTTCGTCCAATACCTTGACCTCTAGTGCAATGGCTTTATCTAGCTTGCTGCCTGCCTCAGTGCCTGCAATCACAGCGGTCGTTTTTTTACTGACACTACCAGCCACCTTGGCACCCAAGCTCTCCAAAGCTGCCTTGGCATCGTCTCTGGCAAAGTTTGTCAATGTTCCCGTGATCACATAGGTATGCCCTTGAAGGGGCAGTGACGTATCCGACTGCGCCTGCATCTTGGGCCAATGAACGCCCAGGGCTTGCAATTGTTCTATCAACTCCATGTGATGGGTCTGAGCGAAAAAAGTACGCACACTTTGCGCAACCACAGGGCCGACATCGTTGACTTGTAAAAGCTCCTCCTGCGTAGATAGCACGATGCGAGCTAGGTCACCAAAATGAAGGGCCAAATCTTTGGCCGTGCTTTCGCCCACATGCCGGATACCAAGCGCGTAAAGAAACCTAGCAAGTGTGGTCTTTTTAGAGCCCTCAATCGAAGCCAATACATTGCTTGCTGACTTTTGAGCCATCCGCTCCAAGCTCACCAAGGCGCTCAAATCCAATCGATACAAATCAGCCACACTTTGAATGGACTTTGTGTCGACCAGTTGGTCAATGAGTTTTTCTCCCAAGTCCTCAATGTCCATGGCTCGCTTTGACGCAAAATGCCAAATGGCTTGCTTTCTTTGCGCACTGCAAAACAAACCGCCTGAACAACGGTGATCGGCTTCAAGAACTTCTTTGACAGCCAAGCTGCCGCAAACAGGACAGTGCATCGGCATCTTAAAGGGCAGACTCTGCGCACTTCTTTCCCCCACCACCACGCCCACGACTTCTGGAATCACATCACCAGCGCGCCGCACAATGACGGTGTCTCCAATACGCACATCTTTGCGAGTGGCTTCAAGCTCATTGTGCAAGGTGGCGTTGGTCACTGTGACACCGCCCACAAAAACCGGCTTTAATTTGGCCACAGGTGTGAGTTTGCCTGTTCGACCGACTTGCACATCGATATCAAGGACGGTGGTGAGTTGCTCTTGAGCCGGGTACTTGTGAGCCACAGCCCACCTGGGCTCTCTTGTCACAAACCCCAAGCGCATTTGCCAATCGAGTCGATTGACTTTGTAAACAATGCCATCGATATCAAAGGGCAAATGCTCCCGAGCCAAACCCATGGATTGATGAAACTCCACCAAACCTTGAGCGCCTTGAACAACACATGCTTGATCTGCCACAGGAAACCCCCACGCCTTCAAAGTCTGTAACAAGCTGAAATGATCCTTGATGCCCAAGCTCAAAAGAGCTTGACTTGACTGAGTTACTTTGGGTGTCGTCCAATCGGGGAGCAAAGCGGTTTGGGCAGACACTTGGGGCTTTGGCGCATTCAATTGCGAGGAGCTTAAGTTGACCAAATGATTGACAACCACACCAACGCCATAAGCGAAAAAGCTCAATGGCCGCTGAGAGGCAATTTTTGAATCCAATTGCCGAACTGCGCCTGCAGCTGCATTTCTGGGATTGACAAAGGTTTTTTCATTCTTTAAGCCTTGGGCAATCTTCAAGCGTTGCCTCTCGTTCAAAGCTTCAAAATCAGCCCGCCTCATGTACACCTCCCCCCGAACTTCAAGCCACTCAGGCACGGCAAGCGTACCTTGGGCTTTGAGCTTCAGGGGAATTTGGCGGATGGTGCGAATATTTTGAGTGACTTCTTCGCCAAAAAGTCCATCCCCTCTGGTGGCCGCTCTCACAAGCACACCCTCAAAGTAAGTCAGGTTCATGGCCAAACCATCAAACTTCAGCTCAGCCACATAGTCAATTGAAGCTTGAGAATCGTCCAAGGACAATTCTTTTCTCATCCGCTCATCAAAGGACACCGCACCTTGTGGCGTGGTATCGGTCTCAGTTCGAATGCTCAACATGGCTTGACCATGCTCGACCGATCGAAAGGTATCCAAAACCGCTCCACCCACGCGTTGCGTGGGAGAGTCCAAGGATATCAATTGTGGAAATTGGGCCTCTAACTTTTCAAGCGCTTGGTAGAGCAAATCATACTGCGCATCGGGAATATCGGGCTCATCCAAGACATAGTAGCGGTGAGCATGCTCTGCCAGTTGCGCCTTTAGTTGCGCATAGTGTGATTGCACATCTTGGGTCAAAGCAGCAACGTCAGTGGTCATGGTTATCAGCAAATCTGTGGACGACTAAAAAAAAGGAATCTGAAACGCTCTTGAAATTGGCCATCGGTCTTTAAAGGGCGCAAACTTCAGCGTTCATGCAAAAGCTCAAACCAGCACCTAAGGAAAGGAAGATGTCAACTAAAGAGTCTTCTGGCTTGGGCAGAGCCCGCAGCCAAATCTCTAGAAATCAACACTTGATAAAGAGCGAGCAAATCTTGCTCAATATTACCAAGTGCGGTCGAACTCAACACATAACCTTGGTCATCCATGATGGTCGCTTCCATGTCTTTAGACAACTCTTGCGCCACGTACCACATCCGCCTAAAGGGATCATCACTTTGCTCAACGTGAGGCACATCCAAAGTCAAACTGAGTAGCCTGATTGCGGAGTTGGATGGATCATCGGCCAAGGCGGCTTGGGTATCAAAACTCAAGCCCAATATCGGTGGCAAGCCCACGGCCTTGGCAGGTATCACCATGCGCCCAGGGATCACGCCCGCCACAAACCCCAATTGAGAAGCGTGTTGCTGCACAAAACCTGGACTCCATGCAAGACGCTGGGCGTGAATTTGAAAAATCAATTGCGCATCATGTTCACTGGCAAATTGATCCAATTCGCGTGCGCGCGCCACCTCTTCAATCATATCTGTGAACTCGGCCTCTCCACCCATGGCATCTGCAAAACGTTGGGTCTTCATGACAAACTCTGAGAATTCAATTTCGTTCAATGGCCCCAATCGATTGGCCAGCTGAACACCTGCTTGAAAAGCACTGTATCGCTGCCCGGCTTTGATGGATTCCCACTCTCCGCGATGCGCGTGCAAACCTTCAATCATAAAAGGCTTGCTGCCAATGCGCCGACTTGGTGGCATGGCTGCAAGCGCCGCCTCGCCAAAGACCACGTTGTCCAACTCAATGTTGGCAATCACATCAATCAAAGCATCCAAGTCATATCGGCGCTCTGACTGCACAAGCGACTGAGAAACCTCAAAGTCCAGGCTCTGATCACTGCCCAACGCTTGAGCCTGCCCAAGATCACTTTGAGCACGTGCAGCAAGGTCATGTCTCAATTCATTTGAACTTGACGCTCCTTGATGAGCATCCTCAAAGTCATCCTTCTTAGAATCTTCGTTGGCGCCATGGATACCCTCCAAGGTGGGCTCTGTTCGTTCAAAAGACGCGTCTGCCAAAGCGCCCTTGGATTTAGGGTCTGCTTGCATGGGTTTATTTTGTCGAGAGAGCCAAACCCCTTGCGCCACCACCGCACCCAATACCAAACCCCCTATGATCGCCAAAGTAAGCTGTAGGGTGCTCATTGAATCGATGACTTTGGGCGTGTGATCAAAACAAACTTAAGCGGGCTCAACCATCGAGATGGCAGAGACCATATCTACGGCCACAATCCTAGAGACGCCTTGCTCTTGCATGGTCACACCAATCAGCTGCTCGGCCATCTCCATGGTGATTTTGTTATGGGAAATAAATAAAAACTGAGTCTCTTTGGACATGCTGGCAACGAGTTTGCAATAGCGCTCGGTGTTGGCATCGTCCAATGGCGCATCCACCTCATCGAGCAAACAAAATGGAGCTGGATTGAGCTGAAAAATAGCAAACACCAAGGCAATCGCAGTCAGGGCCTTCTCGCCCCCGGAGAGCAAATAGATGGTTTGATTTTTCTTGCCAGGTGGTTGAGCGTAGACTTGAACACCTGAGTCCAAAATTTCTTCACCCGTCATCTCCAACCTTGCGTTTCCTCCGCCAAAGAGCTCTGGAAACATACGCCCAAAGTGTTCATTGACAATCTTGAATGTCGAACCGAGCAAGTCACGCGTTTCAGCATCAATTTTCTTGATGGCAGCTTCCAAGGTCAGCATGGCTTCGGTCAGATCAGCCGTTTGTGCGTCAAGGAAAGTTTTCCTCTCTTGTGCGTGAGTCAACTCTTCAAGAGCTGCCAAGTTCACTGCACCCAGGAGTTGAATTTCACGCTGCAAACGGTCAATTTCACTGGACAAGCCAGCCAATTTGACGGCCCCCTCTTTTATACCTTGCTCAACAACTGACACATCCGCCTGCGCCTCATTCAATTGGTTCAAGTACTGGTCCACGCCAATTCTGGCGGCTTGTTCTTTGAGTTGCAAGTCTTGCATCTTTTGGCGCAAGGGCTCCAATGCACGCTCAAACTGCAAACGCCTCTCATCACTTGCCCTGAGTTTGGCTGTCAAGTCGTCATAGACACTTCTCTTGGCAGCCAAGGCCTGCTCGCGTTCGAGCTTGATGGCCAAGGCGTCTTGTAGACTTTCTTGAAGTTTGTTCTCATTGAGACTTTCAATCTCTTCATTCAACTGCGTCTTTTCTTGCTCAACCGAGGTGAGTTGCTCTTTGGACGTGCGAATCACGCGTTCCAATTCCGCATCTCTGGTCAACAAACTTCTCTTTGTGAAGTCTGCCTCTTGCTGTTGACGCTCAATTAAACGAATATCCTCTTTGGCCCTTGTAAGCAATTCATTGGAAGTGCTCAGATGATCTTGCAACTGAGCATGCCTTTCTTGTTGATCGGCCAACTGCATATCCAAAGACTCAAATTTCACTTCAAACTCCGATTTGCGAACTTGCAATTGATCACTCAAGGATTTGTTCTCTTGCAAATCCGCCAATATTTGCTCACTTCTTTGACGAGTCTGATCTAGCAATTGAGCCACGGCAATGGACTCTACTTGAACGTCATGGGCCTTCTTTTGCGCTGCAAGGGTTTGGGTTCGAGCGCCCTCCAAATCTTGGGTTGCTCTGGCGTAGGCCGTCTCAGCCCGAACCAAATCGCCTTGAGCTTGCTCACGCATCAACTGTTGTGCTTTGAGTTGCTTGCCTAAATTCTCAATCAATTGAGCGCGCTCTAGAACTCCGGCTTGCTCGTGATCGGCTGCATAAAATAAAATGCTTTGCGCACCCACGACATGGCCCTTGGGTGTGAAGATGAACTCCGCATCGTTCAAACTGAATTGGCTGCGGGCAGAGAAAGCTTCCGTCAAACTTTGAGCCGTATAGGCCCCCTTTAACCAATGCGACAACAAAGCATTCAAAGCACTGTCTGTGCAATGAATCTTGTCCATCAACCGTGAAAGCTTGGAGTCCGATGAGACGGGCTTGGCATTGGGTAACTCGTGGAAAACCACCTTGACTGGGGGCGGATCTTGATCGAAAGACTGAACGCTTTCTAAACGTGTAACTTGGTACGAACCCACGCGCTCTCTGAGCGCTGACTCAACAGCCGTCTCCCAGCCCTCTTGAACCTGTAATTGAGACCACAAAGCACTCAAACCATCCAAGCCATGCTTACTTAACCAAGGCTTTAAGCGCCCATTTTCGAGCACGTTGGATTGAAGGCTCTTTAATGCCTCGACTTTGGCAGACAAATCCGCCTGTTTTGAAGACTCGTCATTGACCGACAGTTGAGCGCTTTTTCTTTGCTCTTCAAGGCCAGGCAATTGCTCTTGGAGTTGCGCCAAGCGCTCTTGGGCCTCGAGAGCATGCGCATTGGCAAGCGCCAATTGAGCTTGAACACCTTCAAGTCGAGCTGGATCTGGGGCATTGATGGTCAAAAGATCTTGATTGAACCGCTCACGCCTGGCTATCAATTGGGTGAGTTGCTCATCCACACTCCTTTGCTCAGCTGCCAAAACTTGAATTTGTTGCTGCAATTGAATGACAGATTGTTGTTGCTCAGCACTTTGACGCTGGTGCTCAAGGGCCTGTTGTTCAAGCTCAGGTAAACTCAATTTCAGCGTGCTGCATTTTTCTTCAAGTTGAAGAGCAAGCATCTCTTGGTCTTCTAATTTCTCAACCAATCCAACCCTCTCTTGCGCAGCCTCTTGCTCACGGTGGGTCCATTGTAGAACTTGCTCCTCCAAGACCAGCAAGCGAGACTGCGCTTTTTGTCTTGCATCCAGCAAAAATCGAATCTCAGCTTCTATGCGTCCGACCTCGGCACTGGCATCGTACAACTTGCCTTGCGCTTGGTTGACCTCATCGCCTCCAGCATAATGGGCCTGCCTGAGCGTCTCGATTTCAGACTCCACATGCCTTAATTGCGCCACTTGGGACTCGTAATCGATGTTGGATTTTTGGATATCAAGAATGTATTGTTCTTGGGCAACTTTGGCATCAGTCCATTTGAGCCACCAAAGTTGGCGCTGCTTTTTGGAGACATCACTTTGCAGGGTATTGTATTTTAGAGCAACAACGGCTTGTTGGTCCAAGCGCTCAATTTGCGCATTCAGTTCACGCAAAATATCTTCCACACGGGTGAGATTTTCACGGGTATCGGAGAGCCTATTTTCTGTCTCGCGGCGGCGTTCTTTGTATTTGGAAACCCCAGCAGCCTCCTCCAAAAAGAGCCTCAACTCCTCTGGCTTGGATTCAATGATTCGACTGATGGTGCCTTGTCCGATGATGGCATAGGCGCGAGGGCCCAAGCCCGTGCCGAGAAATACATCTTGAACATCTCGCCTTCTCACGGGCTGATTGTTCAAGTAGTAACTGCTCGAACCATCCCGAGTCAGTACACGCTTGACCGCGATCTCTGCAAATTGACTCCATTGTCCTCCAGCGCGGTGGTTCGAATTGTCAAACACCAACTCCACACTGGATCTAGAAGCCGCCTTTCTGCTGGTCGTGCCATTGAAGATCACATCTTGCATTGATTCGCCGCGCAACTCACTCGCACGGCTTTCCCCAAGGACCCATCTCACAGCATCCATGATGTTTGATTTACCACACCCATTGGGGCCGACAACTCCCACGAGTTGTCCGGGCAACATCAACTGAGTGGAATCAGCAAATGATTTGAAACCGGAAAGCTTGATATTTGTTAGACGCACCGAAAACCTTTAAGCTCGAAACACGAAAATGCACAGAAAAGAGAACACTATTTTCTCATGTTCTCAGTTGATTTGGGAGGTCTATTATGCTCGAAGTCCGTCCCCAAATAAGCTTTGGGCGAGACATTTCAGCCCTTTAAAATAATACAAAAGATTTCAATTAAACGGCTTCAAGTCACGTGCAATGCCAATAGACTCGGCTCCAAGCATTTTCAAAAGGGCATCGATAAGGGCAAGCACAGGAGCTCAATTTGTTTCTGTACATATGCGCCAAGAAGGTGCGATTTAAGAGGGATAATACACAGCCATGAATCCCTTGCTTCACCAACTTCAGCCCTACCCCTTTGAGAGGCTCAGGGCGCTATTTTCCAGCGTCACGCCCTCGCAGACGTTGCGCCCCATCAGCTTGGGCATTGGAGAGCCCAAACACCCTACACCCGAGTGGCTCAAAGAGCAATTATTGGCTGGGTTTTCTGCCTTGGCGGCCTACCCCCCTACGGCGGGAGACCTGCGCTTTAGACAAGCTTGCAGCGATTGGCTCAAGAGGCGCTACAAGCTTGAAGTCAACGCAGGCACCCAAATTCTTCCCGTCAACGGCTCCAGAGAGGCTCTTTTTGCCATCACCCAGACCGTGGTCAACCCAACGGGACACTTGAGCGCCCAAGTTCAATCCCACAGTCCCAAGCCTTATGTGGTATGCCCCAACCCCTTTTATCAAATCTATGAAGGTGCAGCCTTTTTGGCTGGAGCGCAACCCTATTATGTAGCGTCCCTAGAGGGCAAGAACTTCGCCATGGATTGGCAAAGTGTGCCCGCTGATGTATGGGCCCAAACGCAATTGCTGTTTGTATGCTCACCAGGTAACCCTACGGGTGCAGTCGTGCCCCTTTCAGAATGGGAAACACTTTTTGATCTGAGCGAAAAATATGGCTTTGTGATTGCCTCAGACGAGTGCTACAGCGAAATTTACTTTCGCCCAGAAGCGCCGATAGGCTCCCTCGAAGCTGCACACGCTTTGGGCCGCGCAGACTTTAGAAATTTAATCGCCTTCACCTCACTTTCTAAACGCAGCAATATGCCTGGGCTTAGAAGCGGTTTTGTGGCCGGAGACAGTGAAATCATCAAAAAATTTCTTCTCTACAGAACTTACCACGGCAGCGCCATGAGTGGCATGATTCAACACGCGAGCATTGCCGCTTGGTCCGATGAGGTGCATGTCTGTGAAAACCGACTGAAATATCAGCGCAAATTCGCTGCTGTCACACCCGTCTTGCAAAGCGTCTTGGAGGTGCAGCTTCCCGATGCAGGCTTTTACCTTTGGGCCAAAGTACCCGGCGGTCACGATGAGCACTTTGCGCGTGAGCTGCTCAGGCAATACAATGTGACCGTTTTACCCGGCAGCTACTTGGCACGAGAGGTGGCTGGCCTCAATCCTGGGAGCGGTCGCATTCGCATGGCCTTGGTTGCTGAGACCGATGAGTGCCTAGAAGCAGCACATCGCATCGTTGAGTTCACCCAACAATACGTCGCACCCGCATCGTGATCAGGTCTTCACATCCTGCCTTGTGATGCTGTTTTGTCTTTTAATCAATTGACTGAAAGCGAAGTCTTTTATTTTTTTTAACCCCACCATTGACCTTTACTCAAATGACTCCATCCACCACTTCATTAGAAAACACCATCAATCAAGCCTGGGAAGACCGCGCTCAACTCAGCCCAGGCTCGGCATCCAAGGAAATTTTACAAGCCGTAGAACACGTGATTGGAGAGCTCAACAACGGCCGCTTGCGTGTTTCTACCAAAGAAGCTGTGGGCAAATGGGTGACGCATCAATGGATCAAAAAAGCTGTGCTGCTGAGCTTTCGCTTGCATGACAACCAAATGATTCACGCGGGCGATTTGGGCTTTTATGACAAGGTCAAAACCAAGTTCTCCAACTTGAACGAAGAACAAATGAAACAAAGTGGCGTTCGCGTGGTACCCCCAGCCGTTGCTCGCCGCGGATCCTACATAGCCAAAGGTGCCATCTTGATGCCCAGTTATGTCAATATTGGTGCTTATGTCGATGAAGGCACCATGGTGGACACCTGGGCTACCGTGGGCTCTTGTGCTCAAGTCGGCAAAAACGTGCACCTGTCTGGTGGCGTGGGCTTGGGCGGTGTTTTAGAGCCCTTACAAGCCAATCCGACCATCATTGAAGACAACTGTTTCATTGGAGCAAGAAGTGAGATTGTTGAAGGTGTCATTGTTGAAGAAAATTCAGTGATCTCGATGGGTGTGTACATTGGACAAAGCACCAAAATTTACGACCGAGCAACGGGTGAAGTGAGTTACGGTCGAGTCCCATCAGGCTCCGTGGTGGTCTCGGGCAACCTACCCTCTGCAAATGGAAAGTACAGCCTTTACTGCGCCGTGATTGTCAAACGGGTAGATGCTCAAACAAGAGCAAAAACCAGCTTGAATGATCTCTTAAGAGACTGATCCCCTTTTCTTTTTCACTCAAAGGCCAAGCGCCCGATTTTCACTGAATATTTGTGTCGCAAGGCCCCTTTTTAATTGAACTTTAAGTGTTCATACCCTATCCATAAAGCATTTTTTCATGAGCAACACATTGCAACTCACTGAGCAACTCATTGCCGAGGTCTCCGTGACACCTGAAGACGCCCATTGCCAATCCATTTTGGGCCAACGACTCGGTGCATTGGGCTTTCTGTGCGAGAGCATGCCAAGTGGACCTGAAAACTTCAGGGTACAAAACATGTTTGCGATTAAAAAAGCCGCCTCACCCCTAGGAGGCGATGCACCCGTTTTGCTCTTTGCTGGTCACACGGATGTGGTGCCCACAGGACCTTTGAAAAACTGGTCAAGTGACCCCTTCACCCCCTCTCACAGAGCGGGCAAATTGTATGGCCGTGGCGCCAGTGATATGAAATCCTCTTTGGCAGCGATGGTCGTGGCCTGTGAGGAGTTTCTAGCACTGCAACCCTCACCTGCTTTTACGATGTCTTTTTTGCTCACCTCTGATGAAGAGGGGCCTGCCACAGATGGCACGGTTTTCGTTTGCAACACATTGAAAGAACGCGGCCAACGTCTGGACTGGTGCATCGTGGGTGAACCCACCTCTATCAAAATCACAGGCGATATGATTAAAAATGGGCGTCGCGGCACACTCAGTGGCAAATTGATTGCCAAAGGCGTTCAAGGTCACATCGCTTACCCGCAATTGGCCAAAAATCCCATTCATTTGGTCACCCCAGCTTTGGCCGAGTTGGTAGCGATCCAATGGGATGAAGGCAACGCCTTCTTTCAGCCCACGTCTTGGCAAATCAGCAACATCCATTCGGGCACAGGTGTCTCTAATGTCATTCCAGGTGAATGTGTGATCGACTTTAATTTTAGATTTTGCACTGAATCCAGCGTTGACAGTTTGCAACAGCGCTTAAAGTCAGTGCTTGATCACCATGGCATCGAATACTCGCTGCAGTGGACCTTAGGTGGTTTGCCTTTTATCACCCCGCCGGGTGAATTTGTGAGTTTGGTCCAAGCGTCCATTGAACACATCAACGGTCAAGTGGCTCAACTCTCGACCACTGGTGGAACCAGTGATGGTCGTTTTATCTCTCAAATTTGCAAAGAAGTCATTGAACTTGGCCCTCCCAACGCCACCATTCACAAAGTCGACGAATACATCGAAATCACCGAGTTGGAACGTCTGAAAGATATCTATTTACAAATTCTCAAAGGACTACAAAGCCATTTGACCCTTGGCCAGCAGCATCAACAAAGGCCCGCATGAACCTCTTGGCGCTCATTGAGCAAGTCCAAGAGGCCTTGGATCACGCGCAAGTGCACACGGGCCATGGCACACTCAACACTTTCGATGAGGCCCACTGGTTGGTCTTGTGGCGTTTGGGCTTGCCACTGGACAGCGACGCGCACGCCATGAGCTCAGGCGTGCCTCAATACCAAACACTCAGTGACGAAAACATTCAAGCCGTTCTTAAGCTCACCCAGGAGCGAATTGCAAGCAGAAAGCCTCTGGCCTACCTTACCCAAGAAGCATGGCTTCAAGGCGTGCCTTTTTATATAGATGAAAGAGCGATTGTTCCAAGAAGTTTGATCGCTGAGGTCCTGTGCTCGGGCAGCATTGAGTTCATCTTAGGCTTTCAACCCGAGCGGATCTTGGACCTTTGTACGGGCAATGGAAGTTTGGCTGTGCTATCAGCGCTTAATTGGCCAAACGCCCGGATTGAAGGATTGGATATCTCTGAGCCCGCACTTGAAGTGGCAAAGATCAACTCCGACAAGCACGCTTTAAATGAACAAATTGAGTGGCGAGCCAGTGATGGTTTGGCTTTAGCACAAGGCCTTTATGATTTGATACTTTGTAACCCGCCGTATGTGCCACTTCAAAGCATGAATGAACTTCCTCTTGAATACAAGCAAGAACCGGCCTTGGCTTTGGGCTCGGGGATTGACGGCATGGATTTTCTTGGCAAGGTCTTGCCCCAAATACATCAGCATCTGACCCAAAGAGGATATGTGATACTTGAAGTTGGCCATGAGTTGGCCACTCTATCAAAGCGCTACCCGAATTTACCTTGGATGACGCTTGACACTGAAATGGGAGACGATCAAGTGCTCAGCATTTCGGCGCATGCTTTAAAAGCTTATTTTGAAAAACCTTAACCCCTCGCACTGCGTGCATAAAGTGAACATTGAGCCATGATTGTATTAAGAGATGTTGAGTTAAGACGAGGTGTACGCACTTTGCTCTCGGGCGTGAACGTCACCATCAACCCGGGAGAAAAAATTGGGCTCGTTGGGCGCAACGGTGCAGGTAAATCCACCCTGTTTGCGCTCTTGAATGGACAACTGCAAGAAGAAAAAGGAGAGGTCGAATTTCCAACCCACTGGAGACTCTCGCAAGTGGAGCAACACATGCCCGAGAGCGAAGCCTCGGCAAGTGAGTTTGTCTTGGCGTCTGACATCCGACTGGCTCAAGCACAAAAACAACTCAGGGCCGCAGAGCTTTGCGACGACGGCATGGCCATTGCAGAGAGCTACATGGCCTTGAGCGATGCTGGCGCACACGACGCCATGTCACGCGCTCAGTCACTGATATTGGGTCTAGGCTTTAAAACGCAAGACTTGGACAAACCGGTCAACAGCTTCTCAGGCGGATGGCGCATGCGACTGCAATTGGCCAGAGCGCTGATGTGTCCATCGGACTTGATGCTATTGGATGAGCCCACCAACCACTTGGATTTGGATGCACTGGTTTGGTTAGAGAGTTGGCTTCAACGCTACCCGGGTACCCTGATCATGATCAGCCATGACCGTGAGTTCTTGGACGCGGTGACCCGAATCACCTTGCACATTGAGAATGGACAAATTACTCGCTATGGCGCCAATTACTCGGGCTTTGAAACTTTGCGAGCACAAGAGTTGGTCTTGCAGCAAGCCGCTTTTGCAAAACAACAAGACAAAATTTCACATTTACAGCATTTTATCGATCGCTTTAAAGCCAAAGCGAGCAAGGCCAAGCAAGCACAAAGTCGCGTGAAGGCGCTTGAGCGAATGGAAAAAATTGCGCCCATGATGTCCCAGGCTGACTTCACCTTTGCGTTTAAAGATCCACTTCATTTGCCCAACCCCATGGTTGCCATTCAAGGCGGAGACTTTGGCTACAAAATAGACGGCCAAGCCAGCAAGATCTTGGATCAAGTCTCCCGCTCGGTCTTGAGCGGTCAACGCATTGGCATCTTGGGCGCCAATGGACAGGGGAAGTCTACATTTGTCAAAACTCTTGCACAAGCCATCCCCCTTCTCTCAGGTGAAATCACTCAAGGCAAAGGCTTGTCGATTGGTTACTTTGCTCAGCAAGAACTTGATGTCTTGGAACTCCAACAAAGCCCCCTAGAGCACATGATTGAATTGGCCAAAAAGGGCCCCGTACAAGGCAGAGAGCAAGAGATCAGAAATTTTCTAGGTACCTTTAAGTTCGCCGATCAAATGGTCAACCAAGCCGTAGGTACTTTAAGCGGAGGCGAAAAAGCTCGTTTGGTTTTGGCCATGATCGTTTGGCAAAGACCCAATTTATTGCTCTTAGATGAGCCCACCAACCACTTGGATTTGATGACCCGAGAGGCTTTGGGCATGGCCATCAATGACTTTGAGGGGACCGTGTTATTGGTGAGTCACGATCGAGCACTGCTCAGGTCCGTTTGTGAGGAGTTTTGGTTGGTCTCGCGCTCGGGCATCACCGATTTCAAGGGTGATATGGATGAGTACCAAAAATACTTGCTCGAGGAATCTAAAAAACTACGAGAAGTTCAGCTCCCTACAACACCAAGTAGCCCAACCACGCCGCTTGTCAATATGAAGGGCATGTCTAGACAAGAAAAAAAGCTCGAGTCGCAAAAGAAGTCCTCCCATCAACTCCAGCACCAAGCGCTAAGGAAGGAACTTCTTGCCATTGAGTCCAACATCAAACTCCAAGAGGCTCAAAAGCACGCCTTGCTCGAGAAAATGGCACAAGCATCAAACTCTCCATCCTCCACCTCCCCCTCATCAGGGCAGAAGAATTCGGCCTTGGAATTGGCTACCAGTGGCAAAGCACTCAAGCAAGTCGAGCAAAGTTTGACGCAGATGGAGGAACAATGGCTAGAAATCAGCCAAACCCTTGAAGGCCTGATGGCATCTTCAAACAATTAAAACCCTGATTTTTTTAAGAATAAAAGCAAAGCCCTTGAGCTTTGTCCATGTCCAATCTTAAAATAAAGGCCCATTTGATCTCACTTTGATGACTCACTTTGTACGGCGTGAATGCTTCACCCCTTGATGACTTTTACACCATGAACCCTTCTGTTGCACCCAATTGGCTGAAAACGTACATGCGCATGAGCTTGTGCGCATTGGCTTTGTCAGTCAACTTAGGGGTCGCACTGGTCTCTATTTCCAAATTATTGATCCTCATTGGGTTTTTGCTTTTTTTAAAATACGATTGGATCAGTTTCACCCGATCCGATTTGCCGCAACTCAAATGCAGCCAAAACCGCTGGTTGTATTACTCGCAAGGATTTAGATCCTTGTGTGTGAACTTTAAAAAATTAAACTCAAC
>Ga0114966_10001763_pt1 | contig 19747 bp, 17 predicted proteins | sample M_130207_XF_Meta_FD_87029 | JGI IMG/M metagenome (GOLD analysis project Ga0114966, IMG submission 87029) | Freshwater microbial communities from Lake Montjoie, Canada to study carbon cycling - M_130207_XF_MetaG | ecosystem: Environmental > Aquatic > Freshwater > Lake | place: Lake Montjoie...
ACGCCCACCGGTGCGAATAACCTCACCTGTGCCCAGAACAGCTTCTAAGCCAAGTATGTAATTTCGCGTTGTTCCATATTTAAGGCCGCGAAGTCCGCCAGCACTTGTGGCAACATTTCCACCAATCGTTGAAACATTACGTGATCCAGGATCTGGTACAAAGCGCAGACCTTCTTTTTCAACTAGTTGATCTAAGACCAAATTCGTTACCCCTGGTTGCACTACAGCAATCATTTCCGACTTAGAAACTTCCAAGATTTGATTCATATTTGTCATACTCATGACAATTCCACCATTTAATGGGACGGTAGCCGCACATAAATTACTTCCGGCACCTCGCGCAATAATTGGCGTCTTCATATCGTGAGCAAACTTCACGATCTTTGCAACTTCTGCAGTATTTCTCGGAGCCACAATTACTTCAGGCAGACCTTCAAACATTGGCGTTGCATCGCGGCTATAAGCCTGTAGTGAAACCGCATCGCTGCGCACAACATCGCTACCGACAAGGGCAGTTAGTTTTGCGACTAGGTCTGTGGCTGACACGGGTCAATTAAACCATGCCTCTAGTTGATCCAATTTAGGAATTAGCCATTAACTCGAGCGGTCGAACCACGCAAGACCAGCGAAGGTTTACCATCCACAATTAAATGCCTGATTTGCTTACCATTTAACATGTCGATTAGTTTCTCTGCAGAAACTTTACCCATCTCTTCTGCTGGCAATCTAACGCTCGTAAGAGGTGGTGAAAGGAATTCAGTCAATGCTGAGTTATGCAATGTGATAACAGAAACGTCTTCTGGGATTCTAAACTTTTTTTCGTAAAGCGCCCGATAAGTTCCAAGAGCATATGAGTTAGAGGATGGGAAAATTGCAGTTGGTGAATATTTTGTAATTGCTTCAAGAGTTGCCAAGTATCCATCATGAGATGAATAGCCTTGAGTAAAAACTATATTGGGTTGAATATCATATTTTGCACAACCTTTTTTAAATCCTGCGACACGTCGCTTCGGTGAATCATTGGAAGTAGATCCAAAAATGCCAACAATTTTCTTATGCCCAAGATCAGCAAGATGTTCCACGCACATTTCAGCAGCTTTAGGATCATCTAAAGAGACACTGGACTCTATTCCTTTTATTTTCCCATTCATCGGAAGAATTCGCCCATTGCTATTTTTTGACAAATTCTCCATCAATGAATCATTTATGCTGTGCACAAAAGCAATGATCCCATCTACGTGCCCTTGCGTAAGCATTTGTGAAATGGTTCTATCGCCGCCAATATCCGAATGATTTGCAATGACTAAGCCATAACCTAATTCTGCCGCTCTTTCTTGAACTCCATGCGCTACTAAATCATTAATCGGATTTGTTAAATCTGGGAGCAAAAGTCCAATAGTCAAAGTCTTTGCCATCTTTAGATTTCTTGCAGAGAAATTAGTTGTGTAGTTAAGTTTTTTTGCTGCGGACAAAATTCTTGATTTAGTTGCCAGAGAAGCAGTGGCATTAGGGTCATTGTTTAAAACCCTTGAGACCAAACTAGGATCAACTTTTGCTAGCAAACCAACATCCCGCAAAGTAGCCTTCCGCGGGGGCATAGAGCTATTTTTAGGGGCCAAGATCCGCTCCTAATCGTTTGATCCAATTTTCCTTAGTCAAATCTTATCAACTCTATTAATTTCCAATGGCTTTTTTATCTGGATAATGCGGCCTTGAACCCTTTATGCCAAATTTGGCACGCGATAGTTGCCATCGGGCTAGGCTTGAAAAAATTATTACATCTAGATTTTCGCCAAAGAATTCAAAATTCGTGGGAGCAGCCAAAAATACTGCTTGCGGATCATTAGCTATCGCTTCAAGCCCTTCGTCGGGGCTCCAACGCGCAACTAAGTTGGGAGCATAAAAGCTGACAATGAGTGAATCATCGGCAGCGACTCTGATTCCATCTGGAACCAAGAGTCCCAACTCGACAAGAACTTTTCTTGGTCCTGCACTTCCATCTGGATTTATTTGTATTTCACAAATTGCACCTGGTTCGGACTCAACTACATAGAGTTTCGTGCCGTCTTTTGAAACCGCATTTCCATTTGGGAAATTTTTAGACTCCCTGGTAAAAATAGCTATCGATTTTCCTGGTCTTTTCACCCAAATTTTTCCATCTCCTTTTGCCCAATCACCGGAATCGGACAAGTAGTAACTTCCGTCAGGGCCAAAAGCGCCATGATTGGGAACGTTGAAAGGATTTTCTTTTGGACCTTCTAGCCACTTCTCAGTTGCATTACTTTTAGGATCGTATCGCCAGACACATTTATTCGCGTTGTCGATGGCATAAACTCGATTTTCTGCATCGCTTGCCAGTCCAAGCATGAATCCTTTTACATTTGCAACTTCTACCGGCAAATCATTATCGATTCGATAAATCTGACCAGCTTCACCCCCGCAGTAGATTGTTTGGTCAGGTGTTACGGTGACGCCTTCACTATGGTCAACGCCACCAGCGATTATTTCGACCTTGTCTAGATTCAATTTTTTAGTTATGTCAATCATTTCCACTGTCTCCTTGTTTTAGTATTTGTTTTGGATATCTAAATTTTTTCACAGGAGTTCATCCGTTTCGCAGATTGCTAAAGCAACCGGCCCTTGTCCCCACGGAACAGAGAAGCCTCGCGGTGTAAATTCATAATGTGATCTTCTTGTTGATGCGAAAACAGCAGCAGTCACATTTTGAAGTTCTCCCACAGAATTCGTATCTGCAATTACTCCTGAAAGAGCTTTAATCATTGCTGGTTTCACAATCGATTCGTCAACAATTCCAAGTTTAATTGCACGAGCAAACCCAGTTGCCATAAAGCCGGCGGTAGATCCTTCCTCTCCTGATCGCTCGCTATCGACAACGCACCACCAACGCCCATCCTTGCGCTGCAGTCCTATCATGGAATAGATCAGCTTCTTTGCAGCATCTTCAATTTTTTTACGGCCAGAGTGATCTAGTGAAATATTTTTCAGAACATCCATCATTCCTAACAGCGCCCAACCTTGACCTCGACCCCAGCCTGGTGCCCAAGTACCTGGAACTCCATACATAAAGAAGTGATCAAAGATTCCATTCTCTTTCTGTAGCGCATCAATGTATCCATGTGCTTGCTCAACACCGGCATTAACAAGTTCGTTGTTGCCCGTCTCTTTACCTAGGGCAGTGAAGAATGGTGGATCAAAATGTAAACAGTCAATGCAGGTTCCGCCTGGTGGATTTGCAAGCCACTGTGCTTCATTCTCGGGAAGTTCCTCGCCGCCATAAGGTGGAATCAAGCAGAATGTTTCCCATGTTTCAAATATCCCACGATTTTTGGGGCGGTCCATTAGATATGTAGCTAATCTATTTAGCGATTCAATTATCACCTGGTTTTTGCTCTCGTGAGCAATCGCTACCATCGCAACACCTGGCGCAGTGCAATCAAGAGGTTTAAATGGCTCTGGTCGACTAGCCCAACCGCGAATCCACCCATCTAAAAATGCAAAGTAGGTGGGATCTTTTAGAAGACGGCCTGTTTCGAGAATTCCTTCAAACCCAGTTGAATCACCGAAATTCCAACTCTTATAAGACATACCAAGCAGCGACTTACCGACTTTTTCCAGAAGTCCGAACCTCTCTTCCCGTGAGGGAAGTGCTGGTGCCTGGCCCATTTTTATACGCCTAAACCGGCAAGCAATCCAGAATCAGCAATTATTGGTGCGCCTGTGATGACTCTAGCTTCGTCGCTTGCAAGAAAAGCAATTACATTTGCGATATCTCTTGGTTGTATAAGAAATCCCAGCGGATGCAAGGCTCCCCATTGTTTCATCGCACCTTCAGGATCTGAAGGATTAAATTGTTCCCCAGCAGCACGCAACATCGGGGTTTCTACGGAACCTGGCAAGACTGCATTAGCCCTAATCCCGTCAGCAGCATAATCAAGTGCGATAGATCTTGTAAAAGAAATTACTCCGCCTTTTGATGCGGCATAAGGGGCAACCGTTTGTTGACTGGCCATCGCCTGCACACTTGAAATATTTATTATTGAACCGCTGCCATTCGCTCTCATTAATTTGACTGCTTCACGACAGGTAAGAAACATCGCTTTTAAATTTGTATCTAATTGGTAATCCCAATCGGCTTCGCTTAAGTCTTCGATTTTTCCGTATCGGACAACACCTGCAATATTTGCCAAAATAGAAAGTTTAGGAAAGATTTCTCCAATTTTTTTAAAGACCGAAGAAACCGCTGCAGCACTAGTTACATCACATTGCATTGGCGTTATATCAAGTCCGGCAGTTTTCCAAATCGGTATCAACTCATTGAGTTTAGGTTCGTTGTAGTCAAGAGCAATTACTCTTGCACCTCTTTCCGCAAGTACTTCAGCAGTAGCTCGCCCAATTCCCATAGCAGCTCCAGTCACAACTGCATTTCTTCCTACAAGATTTTTTTCCATAGATTTCTCCTATTTCATTATTTGGTGTGAAATGTTCCCTTTGAATCAACTGACTCTATTTTCATAATGTCTTTAGCTGCCACAGTTGATACTGAAAATGTTGTCCAAGCGCTACGAACCTCGCCAGGCTTTAAGTAGAAGGCCTGCCCACTTTTGATAGCTTCCTCTAGGCCGAATGAGGGCCAGGAGCAAGCAGGCTCGATTGCCGTTATCTGAGATCTTCCAAACCACGGAAATCCTTTGCCACCGATTTCTTGCCAGAACCATAAATGCGGAAATGCCTCAATATCCCAAGAAATTCCAATTACTTTTTTTCCATGCTGCATAGCAGCCCAACCCTCTGGACGATCATGAAGATAGCAAAGTCTTTCTACATTGTCTGTAGGTACAACTGATAAATCTATTTGACCATTAACGCGATCTGGCGCAAATGGCCAAAAACCACTTGATCCGGGTTTAACATCTTGGAGTTCTCCCATTTCATTCGCATCAACAAGTATTGGACCAGTTGGAAGATTAATTTTTGATCCGCGCGGGAGAGAAAACGCTGGGTGTTCACCCCAAATAAAAGGAATTGTAAATTTGGATTCATTTGACACAGATTGCTTAATTTGAAGCGTTGGCTTGTTAGGCACAAGTTTGTAGGTTCGCGTTAAAACTAAAGGTAATCTTGTACCAGCTTTAATTATTAATTCATTTTTTTTCTTTGCAATCACCGTGGTTTGTGTTCTACCAAATTCGCCATGAAATGGAAGCGGTACTCCCATCACAGTGTTTTCATTCCCGGCATTAGGAAACAAAACTTGCCAACCGCCTCTATATTCTGAAAGCCAATCTAGAATTGCACTGCCGTAAGTTGAGGACTTACTATTTTGTATTGGGCTTAACCAATCAAAGTCGGCCAAGAATTCACACTTCCCCATCTTTATTGATCTAATTTCACCACCCAAGCTTTCATCAACCCTGATTGAAATAACTCCATTATTTAGGGATAACATCGAGGAGCCTCCTTTGCGAAACTTGGTTTCCGGCAACTGGGTAGTGCGTTGGAAGGGAAGTGGGTTGAAGGATAGTCCCTAGGATCGTTCTTTGAGAAGAGGTTGGACAAAACTCCAGAGATGACTCATCAATCGCTTGACACTAGGGAAAATAACGAAAGTTTATGAAAAATAGCCTAGTCAAACGCTTGACATATGTGCATGTACGAAGACTATTGTTCCAGATAGCCGTTGGGATGCTCTTTTTGAATCCAAAATTCAGATGGGTGCATATCTAGGCGCCAAATCAACTGAGAGGTGAAAAGTGATATCCAGAAAGAAGTTAACTTCAGTACTAGCTGTCGCCGCACTACTGTTGTCGGTACAAAATGCCTACGCAGCGGCTCCAGACTGGACCAAATTCATAGGTAAGCCAACAAAAGAACTTTGCGCAGGAAAAACATACAAACTAGGGTTTGATATTTTCTCTGACAATGAGTCTTTTGCTTTAATAGTTAGAAAGGGAATGCTAGCAACGGCCAAAGCAATGGGCTGTGTGAAAGTTGAAATCCTTTCTGATAATGCCGATCCAATTAAGGTGCAAGAAAACTTAAAGATTTTTATCCAAAAGAAATATGATGGTGTCATGGCAGCACAAGTAGTTGCAGCTGCAGCACCTGGTGCAGTCCGCACTATGAAGGATGCAAAGATTCCATTGGTGGCAACATTCGTAGTTCACCCTGGAGTCCCATTCGTGGATGTAAATAACGGTGCTGCTGGCGCAATGGCCGGAGCCGGATTAATGAAGGAAGCTTTGAGAAAGTGGGGCAAGGATGTCGAGCCTTACTTACTTATTGGTTCGCTTAAAGAAGGTGGATTGAACTCAATTCAACGTATGGATGGTTACTATGTTGGGGTAAACCAAGTTCAGCCAAACTTCCCTTCAGCACGCTTCATTGATGTTCCTACTCAAGGCGCAGATCCAGCCAAGACAAACGTAAATACTGGAAATGCACTGCAAACTATTCCAAAAGATGCGAAGATCATTCTTGGTGGAATTAATGATGACAACACAGTTGCAATGGTGCAGGCATATAAGGCCTCTGGTCGCGATATGGACAACTTGCTAGCTGTAGGTCAAGGAGCTTCCCTACTATCAAATATTTGTAGTGGCGAGCTTTATGGAAGCGTTGCTTACTTCCCAGAGAATTACGGAAAATACCTCATTCCTGCCGTGATTGGTCTAATTAACAAGCAGAAAGTACCTAACCATGTTGTACTTCCAACTACTCTTCTTACAGCGAAGAATGTTGGAAAGTTCTATCCAAATTCAGCTTGTTCATAAGCTGAAATTTATAAGTTAGGACGAAAGTTGGTCGCAATAGATCAGCAAGATAGGGCTCGCAAGGGCCCTATCTTGCAATTAAAATCAATTAGCAAACGCTACGGTGGCGTACAAGCCCTTTCTGATGTTTCAATTCAGGTGCATGCAGGTGAAATTCTCTGCTTAGTTGGCGAGAATGGAGCTGGAAAGTCGACCTTGGCTGCGATTGCCGCAGGTTTAGTTTCATCCGATTCAGGACAAATATTTATTGATGGCGAAGAAGTAGTTTTAAATAGCCCGCGCGCGGCAGAGATTGCCGGTATTCGTTTAACTTCACAGGAGCTGCAACTTTGCCCTGAATTAGATGTTATGACAAATGTTTTACTTGGCCATTATCCTCGTAAGAAGATTCCGTTCCTAGTTGACTACGCTTCAATGAAACGAAAAGCAGAGGAAAGATTGGCAAGCTTAGGTTTAGAGGATATTGATCTATTTCAAAATGTAGGTGAAATGCCAGTGGTTTATCGTGCCTTTGTTCAAATAGCCAGATCTTTAACTCCAGGCGCAAAAGTATTGATTACAGATGAACCTACTGCTCCAATGAGCGACATTGAAGCCACTAGATTAATGAAATTGCTAAAAACTATCTGTGACCAAGGTGTAGGAATAATTTTTGTTAGCCATAGATTAGATGAAGTACTAAATATTGCTGACAGAGTTGTCGTGCTGCGTGATGGCAAACTTGTGGATGAGATGAATAAAAATGAAGGAAATAAAGAGAGAATCGTATCTTCAATGCTTGGGCATAGCTCAGTTGATTCGGTGAGAACATCATCAACTATTAGTGCAAATTCAGAGATAGCGATGAAAGTTGAAAATTTAACTACATCAAATGGAATTTTTGATACAAATTTAACTCTTAAGTTTGGGGAAATTTTAGGTGTTTACGGCATTGCGGGATCCGGCCGCGACTCACTAGGTATGACCTTATTCGGATCGAACAAACCTACTTCAGGGAAAATAATTGTTGGCGGGGATGAACTAAAACTTGGGAGTATTAAATCCACTATGGATATGGGAATTGGTTACGTACCTGCAGAAAGAAGAGCGCAGGGGCTTCTTTTGGAGAGGTCTATTAAAGAGAATATAACTTTAGCTTTCTTACGCAAACTTTCTAAGTGGGGTTTAATTCAAGCAAAATCTGAAAATGTTTCCGGACAGCTTTGGGCTGATAATTTATCTATAAAAACTGAAAACATCGAAAATACAGTTTTATCCCTTTCGGGTGGAAACCAACAGAAAGTTCTTCTATCCAGATGGTTGCTGACCGGGTGCCGCATTCTAATTCTAGATGACCCCACACGTGGAGTGGATATCGGTTCGAAACTAGAAATTTATGAATTACTTCAAAAATTAGCTCATAAAGAGAGAGTTGCCGTATTGGTAATCAGTAGCGATATCGAGGAAGTATTAAAGATTTCAGATCGCATCGAAGTTATGCGAAATGGAAAAATTACTTTAAGTAAAACAAACCCTACTCAACAAGAAGTTGCACGCGCAGCTTATTTGGAGGAAGCATCATGAGCAGAAGAAGTAAAAAACAACTCAAGTCAGAGGGTGCTAAGAAAAAAATAGATATTGGTAGTATCCTCCGTAGTCAAGGGTTGCTGCTTATGCTCATAATGATGATCATATTTTTTAGATTTCAGAGCCCAGAATATTTCTTGACATTCGATAACGCAATCACGATTCTAGTTGGCGCAACAGCTCTAGGAATTATGGCTTCGGCCCAGACCCCTCTGATAATTTCTGGTGGAATTGATGTATCTGTAGGTAGTGTTGTTGCTCTTACTACTGTGATGGTTGGTAAGTTGCTAGCCACAGGAATGGCGAGCTGGTTAGTTGTTTTACTTGCTATTCTAATTGGAACCTCGATTGGGCTTTTGAATGGCTTCATAGTTGTTCAGCTTGGAGTGAATCCATTTATAACAACTTTAGGAACAATGTCTTTCTTTTCCGGACTTTCATTCATACTTTCAGCAGGCCAAACAGTCTCGATTCGAGATCCATTTTTTGACTGGTTTCTTTATTCAAAAGTGCTGAAAATTCCAGTCCTTGTGATAATTGTTGTTTTTGTAATTGCACTTGCTTATTTCGTGGAGAGAAAAACCGTAGTCGGACGAAATATTTTTGCTATTGGTGGAAACCGAGAAGCCGCTCGCCTCTCTGGAATCTCGACAAAAATGCTTCCACTTGGCCTTTATATGGTTAGTAGTCTCTCTGCCGCAATTGCGGGAGTAGTTCTTGTCAGCCAACTCGGTTCGGCATCACCACAGCTAGGAACTTCATACTTACTCTCTGTTGTGACTGCGGTGATTTTGGGTGGAACAAGTTTAGCTGGAGGTAGAGGTTCTGTTGCGGGTACTGCAATTGCAGTTGGAATTTTGGCAACACTTTCAAATGGATTTGCCCAAATGCAACTCCCTTCTTACGGACAAACCACAGCACTCGGAGCAGCGCTGATTATTGCAGTTCTTGTGGATCAAACTTCATCGAAAATGAAAAACAAATAATAGGCTAAGGCTTATTAACAGAGATATTTGGAGGAATAAGTGGCCAAGAGTGTAGTTGTTACCGGAGTCGGCTCTGGGATTGGTCGTGCAATTCTTCGAAAACTTGTCACAGATAAGTATTTTGTAGTTGGAATCGAAAACAATAGCGCTCTAGCAAAATCTGCGGCTGATGAATTTGGGAATTCAGCTCTTATTATTAATGAGGATTTATGCAGTGAAGGAGTTTTTGAAAAAGCGGCAAAAGAAGCTTCAAAAGTTGCTCCCTTAACATCTTGGGTGAACAACGCTGGGATTGCACTAGGAGGAAATCTGCATAATCCCAATCCAGCCGAGGTTCAAAGATTATTTGACGTAAATCTCATGGGAGTTTATTGGGGTTGTTCTGCCGCTATAAAATCATTTATCGAAAATAGAATTTCAGGTTCTATAGTTAATATTTCATCTATACATGGAAGATCAGCTTTTAATGGTTGGGCTGCCTATGACGCAGCAAAAGGCGGAGTCGACGCACTAACTCGCTACATTTGTGTGGAATATGGACCGCTTGGAATCCGTGCTAACGCAATCGCACCCGGCGCAATCCGAACAGAAATGCTCAGCAGAGTAATTTCAGAATCAGAGGATCCAGCAAAAACAGAATTAGACATGGCTATGATCCACGCCCTTGAGCGACTTGGTGAACCAAATGAGATAGCCGAAGTTTCAGCATTTTTGCTCTCAGAAAAAGCATCTTTTCTAACTGGACAATCAATTGCTGTTGATGGCGGTGCAACTGCCAGGTGTTATCGGTATGACTCGACTGAAGATATCTTACAAATCAAAAAAACTTTCCAAAGTAATCCCAAATAAAACAAGAATGAAGGTGCATGAAAAGTGAGTAGAACTGGACCGCTACAAGGAATTCTAATTGCAGATTTTACGCAATTAGCGCAGGGACCTTTTGCCACAATGATTCTTGGAGACATGGGAGCCGAGATTGTAAAAATTGAGCCACCAGGTGGGGATTGGATGAGAAATTTCGCTCTGAGTGGAATTTATGCAGGAGGAGAAACAGTCTCTTATATGTGTTTCAATCGAAATAAGAGAAGCATTGGTATTGATCTAAAATCGAAAGAAGGATTGGAACTAGTAAGAAAACTTTGCGATAAAGCTGATGTAGTGATTGAGAACTTTAGACCAGGAGTTATGAAGCGGCTCGGAATCGATTATGAATCTTTAAAGAAAACAAATCCGGACATAATCGTTGTTTCAAGTTCAGGTTATGGGAGCTCAGGTCCCTACGTAACAAGACCTGGCCAGGATTTGCTGGCCCAGGCAATCACTGGTTTCCCTACTGTTATTGGAAGGAAAGAAGATCCACCGACTCCAATTGCTGCTGGGATCGCAGATCTAACAGCCGGATTCCATATTGTTTATGGAACTTTAGCTGCGTTGATTTCACGGATGAATACCGGTGAAGGACAAACTGTGGAAGTGAATTTAATGAGTTCAATTTTGACCACACAATTGGACCAGTTCACTGCCTTTTTACAGAACAGAATTCAACCGGAGAGGAGCAGTGCTGGTATTGCAAACCCTTGGACGGGAGCGCCATATGGACTCTATAAGTGTATTGATGGCTGGATAGCTATATCCATGAATCCACTCTCAGAGATAGGTGAAGTTTTAGATATTTCAGAGTTTAAAAATCTTGAAAGTAAAAATGAAATAACAAAAAGAGATGAATATAAGAGATTAATTGATGCGAAAACTATCAATTGGAAAGTAGATGATTTGCTAGAAAAGATGCTTGAGAAGGATTTGTGGTGCGCTCCTCTTCAAGATTACGAAGCTGTCTCAAAAGATCCTCAAATAGCCCATAACGAGATGATAGTTTCTATTCCACACCCTACTGCTGGGTCACTAGAAACCTTGGGAATTCCAGTGAAATTCAGCGGAACCCCATCACAAATTCGAAAGCATCCGCCACTATTCTCGGAGCATGCTGACGAGTTAGCCCGAGAATTTTTCGGATTAAATGACTCAGAAATTTCAGACTACTTTTCTAAGGGAATAATTTCAAAGCCTAAGAAAGTTTAGTTATGAGTAAAGTTTCTTCAATTAAGGATGCTATTTCTGAGATAGGAGATGGCTCTTCTATTGCTATTGGGGGCGCGCTTTTTACGCGACTACCGATGGCACTGGTCCATGAAATCAAGAAATCTGACGTCAAGAATTTACATATGATTGCTTGGAGTGGAAATATTCCGTTAGAAATATTTCTTGAAGTTCCAGGAAAAGTTACTGAACTTTCCTTCTGTTTTTCAAGTCTAGATATCTTTGGCTTAGCCCCAAGGTTTCGAAAAGCCTTGGAGAATAGCGAACTGATAACCCATGAATACTCTGCTTTGACTTTAATGAATGCGTGCGAAGCTGCACTTAGAAATTTACCGTATTCGATTTTTAAGGAACCGACAACAAATGCCTTCGATACCTTTGAACCTTTAAATGATGGGAGTGGTTTAGCACGAACAGAAGCGCTACACATTGATTACTTCATAGTTCATGCCCAGGAGGCAGATCGACACGGAAATGTTTTGATTCGCGGCACAAGAGGATTAGACACTTCATACCTAGGTGCAGCCAAGAAGATAATTGTCAGCGTTGAAAAAATAGTTGATGAATTTGAATTCACTCAGAATTGTATTTTTATTCCTTGGACCAGAGATATGACAATAGCGCAGGCGCCGATGGGGGCTTATCCGACTTCATGTCTACCAAATTATGTAACAGATTACAGAGCGATAAAGGGATTTGCAGAAGATGGTTTGAACGAAGCCAACCTACTTCCGACCAAGGAGAGAATTAAGTTCGTATGTGATGCAGCAAAAATTGACCTAGAACAGATTTATAATTTTATTGATGAATATAAAAAATCAGATAGTAAAACAACGCAAACTGAGGATAAAATAATCTCCTATCTTTCAGATCTCTATAAACCTGGTGAAATTTTGTCAGCCGGTGCTGTGTCGCCTCTCGCTCAGGGCTCTTATTTCTTAGCAAAAATAAAAGAGCCCGATGTAGTTATCATGACTACGGCTGGAGGTTATGTAGATGTAGATGCTAGACCTTTACTTTTATCGATTGGGGAGGCGCTGGATTATCGATCTGCTAAATATCATTGGGGCGGCGACGATACTTTTCACTTGTATTACGAACCAGGTTTTATTGATTATGAAGTTGTTGCCGTTGCGCAAGTTGATAAGGCTCTGAGAACAAATAACCTCTGGGTGATTTCACCGTCTGGAAAAAGAATCCGCCTGCCAGGGCAAGGTGGAATGGCTGACGTTTCCGATATGCACAGGAATTTTGTTATCTATCAAATGAATGAAGATCACCTAAGCATGGTTGATTCAGTCGCCACTATTAGTGCCTGTAGGACTTTAGTTACCCCTGAAGAAAGAAAAAAAAGAGGGTTACGCCCTGGTGTATGCCTTTACCTATCGAATAAAGGCGTATACCAATTAAATATACGAATTAGGCAGCTTGAGAAGATTGTAGATTTTGAAAATTACGAAGTCCCAGAGGAGAAGATGGCTCTAATTAACCATAAATTGGACCCATTTGGTACGAGATTTTTAGAAAGCGCAAAAGGTATCGACCGATCACAATTAATTGAAAGGTTAATTGAGGTTGAAGAAGCAATTGTCGCCAGGTATTCAAGTAAAGAAAAGAGTGGCAAATAATGTCAAATGTAGTTCTTGTAAAAAATATAAAAAAAGTTTTTTATGTAACTATCAATAGACCAGATAAACTCAATGCCCTATCAATTGAAGTGTGGCATGAATTAGGAAAAGTCTTTGATGACTTCGAAAATTCCGACGCTAAGGTGTGCGTATTAAGAGGTTCTGGTAACAAAGCTTTTGTGGCTGGCGCGGATATTGATGCATATCGAACAATGAGTGCCAAGGAATTTAGTGAGTTCATAATTGAAGCTGGAAAAATTGCGAATCGAATTTTTGAGATCCCCAAACCATTTATTGCTGCGATTTATGGTTATGCGTTAGGTGGCGGTCTTGAGCTTGCGCTCCACTGTGATTTAATTGTGGCAAATAAGAGTGCAAAACTTGGCCTGCCTGAAGCAAATCTAGGTCTCTTGCCTGGCGGAGGTGGAACTCAAATAGTTCCAAGGCTAATTGGCATTGCAAAAACTAATGACATGATTATGCGCGGAAGATGGCTCCGGGGTGAAGAGGCCTTGAATTGTGGGCTTATTTCCTGCGTTCTTGATGATGAAAAATATGAGGAAGAACTTGCAGAATATGTTGCAGAGGTTCTTAAAAGAGCTCCACTTGCACTTGGCGTATTAAAAAAATTAGTACGTGAAGGTTTAGATCTGCCTTTCTCGGATGCGTTGAAACTTGAGATGGTAATGACTGCCCCTCTGATCGAAACCGCAGACGGGCGTGAAGGTGTTGGCGCGTTTATTGAAAAACGTACGCCAGATTTCAAAGGTTATTAAATTTCCCAAACCATAGAAGTATCCCAAGGATACTTAGGTCGTTCAATGTTTTTATACGGCAAGTTTTTTATATCATCTGAACTCATTCCTGGTGAATTCAGTAGGTGAAAAGCTTTTGCAATTTTGCTATAACCATCGCGGAAGCCGGCATGGGTTTTGACTACGACAATTTGGGCTTTTGATACGTCAAGCCCTACGGCGGCATAGAACGCCGGATCAGTGGTTGTGGCTGGATTACTAGTAACGACTAAGTAGATGTTTGAAATTTTGATTAGAGCAGTCAACCCCATTTGCATTTTCATCCCAAGATAACTCTTATGAGTAAATGTAAATTCTGCATAATCAACCGAAACAATTTCACCAGTGATTTTTAAGGGCTCATAAAAAAGCTTTCCCCAAGTTGCTCCTATTTCAGAGGAGATAATTCCTCCAGTACCTATTTTTTCAGCCCTCTCAGCAAACCCAGGGTCGCAGATACTAATAAATAGAGTTTTGTTCGGTTCAAGTTCGATTGCGGCTCTGAGCACGACTGGACTGTCGCCAGGGCTTCCGGCCATTGTTCCATCTGCTAAATCGCTTAATACTATTGGACCTTCCTCTTGTTTGAGAGCTAACGAAATAGCTTCGCTTGGATCCAATAATTGAGTGGCTGATAGTAATTCTCTTTTGTCCCAAATATTCTCAGCAATCAGCACAGCAGTTTTCAAAGCTTTGATTTTCGAATTATTTCCGACTACTACTATTGCCCAACCAACTTCCTCTATGTCTAGCCACGGTTGAACCGTGAATACTGAAATATCCATGATGGAGCCAGTTACTTTTGAGAATGCGAAATCTAGAACATCTTTGTACGGCCCAGGTTCAAAATCAATGTGATTAGAGGCAGGAATAACTAAAGGAAGTTTTACGAATTCCATTTTTGGGTCAATCTCATTCCTTAGAGTGCCCATCAAAAGACGTGCAGCCCGGACCCCAGTTTCCTTCAGGTCAACATGAGGGCAGGTATGAAATCCACTTATGGTGGTTGCCAATTCAACTTTAGATCTAGTTATATTTGCATGTAAATCCATAGTTACGGAAATAGGAATCTCACTTCCAACTACTGCCCTAATCTGTCGAAGTATCTCCGAATCTCCATCTTGAAAATTTTCGGAAACAAGTGCCCCATGAAGGGCAATCAAGACTCCATCTAGATTCTCAATTTTCGAGAGTTTTTCGGTCAAGTAACCAGTCAAGTAATCAAAGGTTCTTTTCTCGATAGGACCACCAGAGACGGCAAATGTCGCAATTATTGGGATTATTTTGACATTTTGTTTCTCTAAAACCTCATAGAATCCCGCGATCTCAGAATTACTACTACCTAATTCAATTTTTATTTGCTCATCAAAGTAGAGATGAAAATCCTCAAAGTCTTTTAAAGTTGTTGGCGGGGCAGAAGTATTGGATTCCTGTTTGATTTCGGCAATTGCAATGGTATGTAGCATGACAATCTAAAAGAAATCTGACCATTTCTTTAGTTGATCTTGATAAAGCTTGTTAATACCCTGAATTGCTTTTTGGGGAGAAATCTTTCCATAAACAGCTTCGGCTAATATCTCGCCAGAACCAGTCTGGACTTCGATAAAACCAGGAAATCTCGGACGCAGGTAGCTATTGTCTAAATTATCCAGAGTATTTGTATAGAAATTATTAGTGAAGGAGTTAAGGTCTCGGTCAAGCCATGCTGATCGATGGCCTGATTGACCACCTGTTGTTGCATATAACGTTCTTTGAATTTTAGGAGAACCGATAATTTCAATTACTTTTGCGGCTATTTCAGGGCTCTTGCAAGATTTGGTAATTCCTATACCTGCACCACCCAGAATTCCACCGATAGCTCCAAATCCAGCACTAGGAATTGGTCCGAATTCAATTAGGTTTTTTCTAAAGCCAGCCATGCCATAATTTGAATATCCAAATAGCGCAGGAGAGTACATAATTTTATCCCCAGAGCTCATGACATCGAGTAAATGAATTGGATTCCACTCAATAGCTTCCTTTGGCCCATATTTACTAATTTCAATTATAAAATTGATTAACCCCAAACTCTTTGCATCGGGAAGAACTTGCTTGCCATCCTGATAAGGATTTAATTTTTGATTTGCAGCCAAAGTCATAAAGAGACACCAGATATTGACTGGGTCCAAAGGAAGAGCCAATAGTGGCTTCTTTTCCGCCATTAACCTTTTCGCTAAATCAAGAGTTTCTATCCAAGTGCTTGGTTTTTTTACGCTATTTTTTGCAAGCAGATCAGATCTCGCAGCGCTTACGTGACCTGCGGTATCAATCTGGAGTCCGTAAATATGTCCATTCCAAATGTAACTTTCATAGGATTTGCCAACAGAATTTGCTTTCTGTTCGGTTAAGAATTCTCTTGAAAGAAATTGATCAAGCGGATAGAAGTATTCTTTAGCGGCGATTTCTCCAGTCCATGGGTGATCAAAAACAATCAAGTCATATTTCTTGGAAAGCTCACTCATTGGTTGATCAGCAAACTGCTGAAGAGTGCGCACATCCCAAGCAATATCAGCGGGGAAAAGGTTCGAATGGTCGGCGTTAAGGGCTTTGAGTGAGGCATACCCTCTTTCGTGTCCCCAGGTAGAACCCTTTAGCTCGATTCTGGCGGAATTAGTGTCAGTGGACATTTTGCGATCCTTTCGAGCCGATAATTCCCGAAGTATCGCACAAGGGGAAAAGCAAGTCAATCGTTTGACTTAACGCATTTATGCAGAAAACTTGAGCGCATGGGGTTATATTTGGGCTTAGCCAGGAGGATATGTGAGCGCTTTAGAAAACGGGATTGATGCCGCTTCTAAGGCTGCTCTTGAAAATTTGTTATTGCAATTCCCTGGTGGCATAAATGCCATAAGTGATTTATCTGATCGCAGAGCTGCGCTTAATTCGATCACCAAAAAATTGGATGAAATTAAACATGCAGATATTGAAGTGCGCGATTTGTACGCACCTAGTGCAGACCCAAAACGCAGAATCTCACTGAGGGTTTACTGCTCGAAGAATAGGACAAAGAGAGAGCGAAAATCTTGTTTAATCTATATTCATGGTGGTGGAATGATTATGGGTGACTTGGAAACTGGTAATTTAAATTGTTTAAACTTTGCTCGAAAATTTGACCTTTCAGTGTTTTCTATTGAATACAGAAAGTCCCCTGAGTCTCCATATCCAGCCGCAGTTAACGACTGTATAGATGGAATAGCTTGGATAGTTAAAAATGCCGATTTATTTGATATTGATCTCTCTAATGTAGGAATTTATGGTAGCTCTGCCGGTGGTGGTTTGGTTTTGGGAACTGTTTTGAAGTTGCGAGATCAAGGACAGGCTATTTTCAAATATATGCTGCCCATTTATCCGATGATTGACGATTCAAATACAACTGCATCATCGCAAGAAGTTACAAATATTGGTGTCTGGGATCGAAGCACAAATATAGAAGCATGGGACTGGTATTTGATGGGGGCTAAAGCCGATGAGTATGCAGCTCCAACAGGGGCTGAAGATTTGGCTGGTCTCCCACAATGTTATTCAGATGTAGGTGAATTTGATTTGTTCAGAGACGAAAATTCACTATTTTTTGGGAGACTTTCTGCAGCAGGAGTCCCCACAGAATTCAAGATTTTTTCAGGTGCGTTTCATGGCTCTGAGAATCTTGCGCCAGATAGCGAATTGAGCAAGGAGATTTGGGAAAGCAGATATAGCGCAATCAAAAGGTTTATAGAGAAGTAGATAATTTGATATCTATGTTCAACGAGCGATTAGGCAAGTACCTTGCGGATTGCCTCTGGAATGCAGTCAATAATCATTGAAGCCGATATCGGTCCGCCTTTTGAGGCAAGACGAGCCGCGCGGTCATGAATGAAGGAGGCAGTCGCTGCTATCTCCGCAAATCTATTTGCTGAACTCAATATTTCAATCTCATTTGTTGCTGCAATAGCGCCAATAATCCCGGCGAGCACATCACCTGAACCTGCGGTTGCAAGCCATGGAGTTGCTTCGGGAAGTTCAATAATTATTTCATTATTTGCTACAACCGTTTTGGTTCCTTTAAGTAAAACCGTAACTCCCAAGATATCGGCACACTCTTGCGCCCAACGCTTTGGATCATCTGAAATCTCATCAGCTGATACCGCAATTCCATACTTCCCAAGAAGTTTTGCTAGCTCTCCGGCATGTGGTGTTATCAAAGTTGGCTGCTCTAACTTATCTGCCAAATAAAGCGCGCCCGCATCCAGAATAGTTGGGACACTTTGTAAACCAATAACTTTAAACCAACGATGGCGAAGCCAAGTTGTGTAATCATCAAACTTGTCACCAACAATTCCAGATCCTGCAACCCATGCTGTTACTGCACCAGGTTGAACGACGATTTCGGGGGAAGAATGCAGAACAAGATGAGCAAGTCCGGATGAACTATAGAAACGGACCATCCCAACTCCAGTTGCAACAGCAGCACTGGTCGATAGAACCGCTGCACCTGGATATTGGGCAGAACCAGTTATAACCCCGAGTACGCCTCTGGAATATTTATGGTCATATACCTTTGGAATCGCCACACATTTTTTACTCTTTGCTTCGTTCCAGATCATGGATTCCATAGTAGACCCGAAACTCTCAGAGCGACCTTGATGTTCGTTTTTACGATGGCTAAAGAGATTAAGGCTATAAGGGATTTAGTCGTGAATGTTATAGTTGCCGCCTAAGTCTTGGAGGAATAAGAAAAATGGCAAGAAGAAAAGCCCTATTAGTTCTTGCAATTACTGTTTTCGTAAGCGCCCTAGTTTCGCCATCAAGCGCAGAGACAACCACACCAAAACTGGCATGTAGTCAATCGGCTTCAACACCAGGAGATGCTGGAACTTTAATTTTGGCGGCGCAAAATCAACAATTGACCTCTACCGAGTGGGGTATCAGACAAGGTTGCTTCAAGAAGTATGGGCTAACAATTAAGACGACTTCCATAACGAGTTCAACTATTGGAATCGCAGGCGTGATTAGTGGGTCATATGACTTAACAGCCACAAGTCCGGTCAACTTAATTCAAGCGAGAATAAATAGCGGATTCGCTGGAAAAATTATTGCCCCCAAGCATGGATATTCCGCCGAAGAGTTGTCACGTGCAAAGCGAGAGCCATATTTCCCAGGCGAGTTATTACTTCAAACTGCAGTGATTGTTCGGGCTAATTCAGATATTAAGAGTTGGAAAGACCTAGATAAGAGGAAAATAGCTGTGCAAACTTTCCAAAGTGCAGATCATGCCGGTGTATTACTTGGAATGCGTAGTGATGGAATTAGAAATCCAAAGTCAGAATTTTTGGTGATGCCACCGTCTCAAATGGTTGACGCTTTGAAGCGCGGGGATGTTGATGCAGTTATCGGAATTGACCCATTTGCGACTCAGATGGTTTTAGATGGTGGTCGAATTATTGGGTATCCGCAATCTTTCTTTGCGGAACCGGGGTCTGCTGTTGTATTTTTGAGTTCAACTGAGACTTCGAATAAAAAAGCCAGAGAGATGCGGATCTTTCGGAAGGCGACTTTAGAAATAAATTCGCTATTGAATAAGCCGGAAAATGAAGCCTCGTTCCGTAAGGTTGTTGTTGATGTGACAAAAGTCAGCGTTGAGGTGGCATCAAAGAATCGTATTCCGCTAATGATGGAGAAGAGCGTCACTATTTCTGAGATTGCATATATCCCAAGTAAACTTAAGAAAGTCGGCTTCTTAAAGGGCCGCTTTGATTTAGGGCCGCTACTTTTTAACTAAGGAGAGTCAATTGATTAAGGTTGTTTTTAAGCGCTCAACAATCGCACTATTAGCTTTGACTTTGCTTTCACCTGCCTTTGTTTCGAGC
>Ga0114966_10001764_pt1 | contig 19747 bp, 20 predicted proteins | sample M_130207_XF_Meta_FD_87029 | JGI IMG/M metagenome (GOLD analysis project Ga0114966, IMG submission 87029) | Freshwater microbial communities from Lake Montjoie, Canada to study carbon cycling - M_130207_XF_MetaG | ecosystem: Environmental > Aquatic > Freshwater > Lake | place: Lake Montjoie...
GGAAAGGACACAATCGACTCTTTGCCAACACGCACTACTTCCCGTAAGATCTTTTCAGTCTGATGAATGGTTTGCAACGTTTGCGATAGCACTACAGTATCAAAGCTGTCGTCTTCAAAAAGTGCTAAGCCGCCTTCTAAGTCTTGCTGGATAACGTTTAGACCTTTTTGCACGCAAGATAGAACGCGTGCATCATCAATCTCTACCCCATAGGTATGTACAGGTTTTTGTTTTTGCAAAAACTCTAAGAAACTACCGTCACCACAACCTAGATCAAGTACCTGGCTATTAGGAGCAATCCATTTGGCAATTGCTGCAAAGTCTGCGCGTATATTCAGGGTACTCATGCTTGAGGCTCCAGCATTTGCGCAAAATAAGCTCTTACTAAATTGTGATAACGCTCATCATCTAATAAAAATGCGTCGTGCCCGTGCGGAGCATCGATCTCTGCATAACTGACTTCACTTTTATTACTCAATAGAGATTGCACAATCTCGCGACTACGATTAGGGGGGAAACGCCAATCTGTTGAGAAACTTACTACCAAGAACTTTGCTTGCACTTCTGCCAAAGCGCGGTTCAAGCTTCCGTCATAGCGACGTGATGGATCAAAGTAATCCAAAGCACGAGTGATCAAGAGATAAGTGTTGGCATCAAAGTAAGTTGAAAACTTATCACCCTGATGACGCAGATAACTCTCCACCTCAAACTCAACATCAAAGCTAAAGCGGTAGTCATTCGATTCACCATTAGGGCGCTGTAACTCTCGTCCAAATTTTTCGGCCATATCATCGTCAGATAAATAGGTGATATGACCAACCATTCGAGCTAAACGCAAGCCCCGCTTTGGAACCACGCCATGCTCGTAATAATTGCCCCCATGAAAATCAGGGTCCGACAAAATGGCATTGCGCGCCACTTCATTAAACGCAATATTTTGCGCGCTCAGTTTTGGCGTTGATGCGACCACTACACAGTGCTCCAAGCGCTTCGGAAATTGAATCGCCCAAGCCATTGCCTGCATGCCACCTAGGCTACCGCCCATAACTGCAGCAAACTTCCGAATACCTAATTTATCTGCAAGGCGCGCTTGGGTATTTACCCAATCTTCAACTGTAACCACAGGAAAGTCAGCGCCATAAGGCTTGCCAGTTTCTGGATGAATGCTCATGGGTCCAGTAGAGCCAAAGCAAGAACCCAAATTATTCACGCCAATAACGAAAAAGAGATTAGTGTCTACAGGCTTGCCTGGGCCAATCATGCTATCCCACCAACCGATATCTTTTGGATCGTCCGGGCTAGGGCCGGCTACGTGATGTGAAGCATTGAGCGCATGGCAAATTAATACTGCATTACTTTTATCTGCGTTCAGCTTGCCGTAAGTCTCAATGACTAAATCATAGCCAGATAAGATGGCGCCACTTTGCAAAGGCAAGGGCTCGGCAAAATGGATAGTATTTCTAGAGAGGTTTAGCTCGCTCATTCTGAGAGGAGGATGCGCAAACTAATATCAGAGGCTTCGGTTGGTAATTTCTTAAAGCCGCTGCGGGCAAATCGATGCCAACGCCCTAAAACGAAACTCATCAACATCGCAGCACGAATACTGACTTCTTCTTGACCAACCCCAGCCCATGCGCCACCTTGGGTTTGAGCAATGCGTAAGGCTTGCTTTAAGGATGCTTCAACGCGATCTAAAACCTGAGTAATCCGTTCTTGTAAACGATCATCTTCTTGTAGCAAAGCATCTCCCAGAAGAACTCTCGTCATGCCAGGATTCTTCTCAGCAAAGAACAACAACATTTGCAAAATTCCACGCGCCTGGGCAAGTCCTGATTCTTCTTTTTGATTAATCTGATTAATCAAACCAAAAACAGTTTGCTCAATAAAAGAAATGAGTCCCTCAAACATCTGGGCCTTACTAGCAAAATGCCGATAAAGTGCAGCTTCAGATACTTGAATTTTTGCTGCTAAGGCTGCTGTTGTTACGCGCTCGCTTTTAGGGTTTTGCAACATCTCTGCAAGCACTTGCAAGATCTGCAGACGACGCTCGCCAGGACGTGGACGCTTGCGCGCTTTACCAGCATCAGCGCTGCTGTCCTCGATAATTGTCGGCTCTATAGATTGGCGCATATATTTGCTTACCTCGAGCGAATCATCGTACCGAATGCTTGCTCGGTCAAAATTTCTAGTAGCAAGGAGTGCTCAATACGGCCATCAATAATATGGACTGAATTCACTCCACTTTTCGCAGCATCCAATGCAGAAGAAATCTTAGGCAACATACCTCCAGAGATCGTGCCATCGGCAAACAAAGCATCAATCTCTTTGGCAGTGAGATCAGTGAGGAGCTTGCCATCTTTGTCCATTACCCCAGGAGTATTGGTCATCATGACCAATTTCTCTGCATGCAAAATTTCAGCCATCTTGCCAGCTACTAAGTCTGCATTGATGTTGTAGGCCTGACCCTCTTCGCTAAACCCAATTGGGGAAATCACTGGAATAAAGGCATCATCTTGTAAGGCTCTTACAACTGCAGGATTAATGGCTTCAATCTCACCTACAAAACCTAAATCAATTTTTTTACCCGGCTCTTTATCGCTGGGTACCAACATTTTCCGAGCATGAATTAAGCCGCCATCTTTACCAGTCAAACCAACGGCCTGACCGCCAAATTGATTAATCAACATCACGATATCTTGTTGCACTTCGCCGCCGAGAACCCACTCCACAACTTCCATGGTTTCTTCGTCGGTAACCCGCATACCCTGAATAAAACTTCCAGTCTTGCCCATCTTTTTCAAAGCTTCATCAATTTGTGGGCCGCCGCCATGAACAACAACCGGATTCATACCAACTAATTTAAGCAAGATGACATCGCGCGCAAAACTTTCTTTGAGGCGCTCTTCAATCATAGCGTTTCCGCCATACTTAATCACAATAGTCTTGCCGTGATATGAGCGGATATAGGGCAAAGCTTCAGCTAGAATCTGCGCCTTTAACAAAGGTGAGATATCGCTAAGAGTAGGTAAATGCTTGGTCATCGCAAGTAAGATTTATTCGCCAAATAATTTTTGACGTAGTTCACGACGCTCTTGAGCTTCAAGCGATAAATTGGCTGTAGGCCTTGCAATTAAACGATTCAAGCCGATTGGCTCACCAGTTTCTTCACACCAACCGTAGTCACCAGACTCTATACGAGCCAAAGCTTGCTCAACTTTTTTAAGCAACTTACGCTCACGGTCGCGCGTGCGTAATTCCAAAGCATGCTCTTCTTCAATCGTTGCACGATCAGCTGGATCTGGTACCAAAATATTTTCACGAAGATGTTCCGTAGTCTCTGAAGCATTCTTCAAAATGTCATCTTTAAGAGTCTGTAATTTTTGACGGAAAAAATCTAGCTGCGCAGCATTCATATAGTCCTTTTCGGACATCTTGAGCAATTCTGCTTCAGTGAGGGGCGCACCTTTTACAGTCTTAGCACTCGCAGCCTTACTAGTAGATTTTGCAGCAGTTGCTGGTTTTGTTGCTGTTTTTACCGTCATCTCATTCTTTCCTAGATTTGAAGCATTATTGCCTCATTCTGCCAAACTTTTACCGTGCTTTAATCAATATTTTTTAATATTGACCGTGGCCGCGGATTGTACCCGAAACTTCCTATACCAAACATCCTTCAAGCCCAGCCAGTAGGGTGTCCTTAGGCAAATCAATACCTATGAAGACCATCCGGGTTTGCTTAGGTTCAGCGCCCCATGGGCCAGCCAAATCACTGCCCATCATTTGATGAACCCCCTGAAACACTACTTTTCGGTTGCTGCCCTTCACATAGAGCACGCCTTTATAGCGCAGCATCTTTTCACCAAAGACCTCCAAAATGCCTCCTAGGAAGTCTTCTAACTTTTTGTGATCAAAGGGTTTATCACTACGAAAAACAAAGGACTGAATTCGGTCTGTGTGACCTGCGTGACCATGATGATGGAGCTCATGGCTATGGTCGTGCCCACAAGTGCTGTGGTCATGGTCATGACTGTGATCATGATCCTCTTGCTCTAAAAAATGCGGATCAATATCGAGCTTAGCATTGAGATTGAACCCTTTGAGATCTAACACTGCATCGAGAGGCACAACCCCTTTAGAAATCCCAGTAATCGGCGCTCTTGGATTCATGTGCATCAAGCGATTACGGAGAGCCTCAACGTCAGCAGGCGTAACTAGATCAGTCTTGGTAATGAAGATCTGGTCCGCAAAGCCCACTTGGCGCTGCGCCTCTTCATGTTCAGTTAACTGGTGTGGGCCATGCTTAGCATCTACCAAGGTCACAACAGCATCTAAGACGTAATGGTCAGCGACATCGTCATCCATAAAAAAAGTTTGGGCCACTGGGCCGGGGTTAGCAACGCCAGTTGTTTCAATCACAACACGATCGAAGCTAATCTTCTTATCTTTACGCTGCTCCCAAAGCTCATTTAAAGCTTCGACAAGATCGCCGCGAATGGTGCAACAAATACAACCGTTACTCATCTGCACAATATTTTCTTGGTTATCTTGAACCAAAATATCGTTATCGATATTCTCTTCACCAAACTCATTCTCAATCACAGCAATTTTTTTGCCATGTTGCTCAGTCAAAATATGTTTGAGCAAAGTCGTTTTGCCGCTTCCTAAGAAGCCCGTCAAAATGGTTACCGGAATTAATGCCATGAATAATCCAATCAAAATCTAGAAGTGATGCATCCCCAAAGCGGGAAACCCACTATCTTACCGAGTTCCTCAGCCTTTACCAGCCTTGGCACGAGGATGCGCTTTATCGTATGCCTGAGCGAGGTGCTGAAAATCTAACGACGTATAAATCTGGGTGCTGGCAATACTGGCGTGCCCCAGCAGCTCTTGAACAGCCCGTAAGTCTTGGGAGGATTGCAAGACATGGCTCGCAAAGCTGTGGCGCATCATGTGTGGGTGCACATGGGTAGGGAGTCCTGCACGCATAGCTAAAGTACGCAGGCGCGCCTGGACCGTCCGTGGTGATAAGCGTTTACCAGTTGCCGATAAAAAAAGTGCATTCGATTGCTCGGCATAACTACTGGCCTCCCGAATCTGTCGCCATACACTGAGCGACTGCATTGCTGGTGCGCCAACCGGCACTGAGCGCCTCTTGCCACCCTTACCTAAAACAGTGACTTCAGCAGCATCCCAATCCAACCATCCTGCAGATTCATTTTGACGATCTTTACTCTGCATGACATCAATACCTAGTAATTCAGAAAGTCGTAAGCCTGAGGAATAAAGCAAATCAATAATCGCTGCATCCCGAATGGATTCTAAGTTCTTATGCTCTTGCGCCTCTTTGAGGGCTTGATTCACTAAAGAAAGTGCTTGCTCAACCGACAGGGCTTTAGGCAAGGACTTGAGGCGCTTAGGGGCCTTTACATCATCAACTGGGTTAGCTACTAGGTTACTAGTTAGTTTTCCAGCGCGCGCATCTCGCCTCGCATCTTTTTCAGTTAGCCAGTGATACCAACCACGCCATGCTGAAAGTGCCCTGGCAATACTTCTCGAAGACTTTCCCTTGGAATGCAAACGACCGGCCCAACGACGCACATGACCATTACTGACCTTTAATAAATCAATAGAGTCTTCAAGAGCAAAATTTTGTAGGGCGCCAAGATCCATGCCATACGCTTTGAGTGTATGCGTCGAGAGTTGACGCAAAACATGTAGCTCGTGCAAATACTCTTGCATGAGTGGATGCAGATCAGTCGCTGGTAATTTCATAAGCCTGGATACGATCCAAAGCTGCAGCAGTAAGTTCCGCAATCTGGCGCAAATAGAAGGCGCCCATATCTGCGGTAAAACGGGTTTCGTCTTTGCTAGCTAGCAATAAAACTGCAGGGGATTGAGTGACGCCAATACTTTTACCCAGAGGCAAACCAATAGCCACCATACTCTGCCAGTCTGGGCTCAGCGTAGTTTGACTTGCTAATAAGTCGATGCTTGCCGCAGCCAATTCTTTGGTCGAGCCACATACTGGTGTGTCTACCCAAGGGCCAAATGCAGAATTTGGAGATAGCAATTGCGCAGACTCAACTTCAAATACCTCAGCCAACCCAGAAGTAATTGCGCCCTCAACGTCAGCTTGATTATTTGCCTTCATTAAACGCAACAACCACGCTACCAAGCTTTGTTGAGTCTTGTCGTTACGGCTGCCAAAATGCAGCATCTCACTTAAACGCCGATTTAGCTCTTGATTTTGAGTACGCAAAACTGTCATCTGACGCTCCTGCAATGAGATAGCACGATCCTCATGTGGATGCTTGAGGCGAATCTCATTAAAGAGGTCAGCATAGCGATCAAAGAAGCCTGGGGTTGCGCGCAGCCACTCGGCAACCAACTCTTCTTGCTCGGCCTGCTTTGGATCTATTGCGCTCATTTAATTCTTTCTTAGATTGCTTTGGGTTAACTCAGTTTTTTACGCAAGAGTTCATTTACTTGGCCTGGATTGGCTTTACCTTGAGAGGCTTTCATGATCTGGCCAACAAGCGCATTAAACGCCTTTTCTTTGCCAGAGCGAAATTCTTCCACTGACTTCTGGTTTGCTGCTAGCACTTGATCAATGATTGCTTCAATAGCTCCGCTATCGCTAATCTGCTTAAGGCCTTTGACATCAATCACTTGGTCGACAGTGCTAATTGCCTTACCAGCAACAGCCTCTTCCCACAAAATTGCAAAGATATCTTTAGCGATCTTATGAGAGATAGTGCCATCAGCTACACGAGTCAGTAAGGGAGCTAAATGAGATGCTTTAAGTGGCGCATTCGCCATTGCAATGCCAGCGCGATTCAAAGAAGAAGCAAACTCACCAGCAATTAAATTTGCAGCAGCTTTTGCTAAAGGCTTGGCAACAATTGCTAATAACTCCTCAAAGACTTTTGCAGTATCACGATCTTGCGTCAACAATTGTGCGTCGTAAGCGCTCAAGCCATAGTCTGCCTGCCATTGTTGGCGGAGTTGTGCTGGAAGTGTCGGCATCTGATTGCGCACCTCAGCAATCCACGCATCATCAATGACAACTGGCAATAAGTCGGGATCTGGGAAGTAGCGATAGTCGTTAGCATCTTCTTTGCTACGCATACTGCGTGTCTCGCCGCGATCAGGGTCGTATAAACGGGTCTCTTGAACAACCGTGCCACCATCTTCGATTAATTCAATTTGGCGACGTACTTCATATTGAATAGCTTCTTCTAAAAAGCGGAAAGAATTCAGGTTCTTGATCTCACAACGGGTGCCGAACTCTTTTTGCCCCATTGGACGAACAGATACGTTCGCATCGCAGCGGAATGAGCCCTCTTGCATATTGCCGTCACACACACCAAGCCACACTACGAGGGTATGCAAAGCTTTAGCATATGCCACTGCCTCTGCGGCACTGCGCATGACAGGCTCAGTAACAATCTCTAAAAGCGGGGTACCGGCACGATTTAAGTCGATGCCGCTTGAGGACTCACCATGAGGCCCAATAAAACCCTCTTCGTGAACCGATTTACCAGCATCTTCTTCCATGTGGGCACGAGTTAGCTCAACAATCTTCACTTCATCGCCAACTAATATCTCAAGATGGCCCCCAATGACTACTGGAAGATCCATCTGACTAATTTGATAGCCCTTAGGTAGATCTGGATAAAAATAATTCTTGCGGGCGAAAATACTTGCGGGCGAAATCTTTGCGCCAACGGCCAATCCAAAACGAATAGCATGCTCCACTGCTTGACGATTAAGAACTGGCAGTACTCCTGGCAAAGCCAAATCTAATGCGCATGCTTGCGTATTTGGTTCTGCACCAAAGCGTGTGCTTGCACCACTAAATATTTTTGATTGCGTTTGTAGTTGCGCGTGGGTCTCTAGACCAATAACGACTTCCCATTGCATCATGCCACCCCGCTAGCTTGTCGCAAATGCCAGTCTGTGGCTTGCTGATACTGATGCGCCACTTGTAATAAGCGCGCCTCAGAAAAGTAATTGCCAATGAGCTGCATGCCGATAGGTAAATCATTTGCATTAAATCCGCAGGGTGCGCTCATTGCTGGTAGACCAGCTAAATTCGTTGAGAGCGTATAAATATCTTCTAAATACATCTGCACTGGGTCTTTTGACTTCTCCCCTAGACGCCATGCCACATCAGGCGCAACAGGCCCAAGGATCACATCACATTCTTTAAATGCTGCCTGAAAATCAGCCGCAATAATGCGACGAATTTTTTGTGCTTGCAGATAATAAGCATCGTAGTAGCCATGACAAAGAACGTAAGTTCCAATCATGATGCGGCGCTTTACTTCCGCACCAAAACCTTCGGTGCGAGACTTCTGGTACATATCACCAAGATCTTTATATTCAGAAGCGCGATGACCATAACGAACGCCGTCGAAACGACTCAAATTACTAGAAGCCTCTGCTGGCGCTAAAACGTAATACACGGGAATGGACAACTTAGTTTTAGGCAAACTCACTTCAACTAATTTTGCCCCTAAACTTTCTAAAGTCTTTGCGGCTTCACCCACTGACTTTGCAACGTCGCTAGCTAAGCCTTCAGCAAAAAATTCTTTGGGCAAGCCAATTCGTAAACCCTCTAGCGGTTTAGCGTCATTCGCATTACCTTCTTGCCAGCTCTGATTGAGATAACGCCCATAGTCCTCACCAGAATCTGCTAGTGAAGTGGAGTCGCGCTGGTCATGTGATGACATGGCAGAAAGAACTAGAGCACAGTCCTCTGCAGATTTACCCATAGGGCCCGCCTGATCCAAGGAAGAAGCGTAAGCAATCATTCCATATCGAGAAACGCGCCCATAGCTTGGCTTAATGCCAGTCAAGCCACAAAATGCAGCGGGTTGACGGATTGAGCCACCAGTATCGGTGCCTGTTGCAATCGGAGCTAAGCCAGCGGCAACCGCAGCAGCAGAGCCACCTGAAGAACCGCCAGCAACATAGGCCGCATTCCAAGGATTTAATACTGGTCCATAGGCAGAATTTTCATTAGAAGACCCCATGGCAAATTCGTCCATATTTGTCTTCCCCAGACAAACCATGCCAGCGCCATGAGGATTGTTTTCATCGGGAATTCCGAGATTAGCAACTACCGTAGCGTCAAAGGGGCTCTGGTAGTCGGCTAAGATTTTGGAGGCGGCGGTCGACTTCCATCCCCGAGTTACGAAGACATCTTTATGGGCAATTGGAATACCAGTCAGCTTACTAGCTTTGCCAGTAGATATTAACTTATCTGCTTTAGATGCTTGTTCTAAGCTTAAGTGAGTATTCACATCTAAATAGGCATTCCACTGCTTTCCAGCTTCAATTCGATCTAAAAAGTATTGGGTTAATTCAGTGCTGGAGACCTCTTTAGCGGCCAAGGCTTTTGCCATAAGTGAGATGGGGGTGTTATGCCAACTCATTCAATCACCCTCGGGACCAAAAAATAGCCCTCTAGCTGGGCGGGGGCAGACTTCATATTCTCCGAGCGGTGATCAGACTCACTAACTTGGTCAACGCGCAGTGGTTGAGCCAAATCGCGTAAAAATAGGATTGGGTGAGCAAGTGGCTCCAAGCCAGTGGTATCGACAGCCTGCATTTCTTCAACTAGAGAAAAAATAGCCTGCAATTGAGGCAAAACTGCCTCGGCTTCTGCCTGACTTAACTCAAGCCTAGAGAGGTGCGCAATGCGCTGGACATCATCAAGATTCATGGGGCGCTAGAGTATCATTCCTATATATTTTTATTAACAACTTCTATTTTCACACTACATCATGTTTGGTTTTTTCCGCAGCTACTTTTCCAATGACCTAGCCATCGACCTAGGAACCGCTAACACCTTAATTTATATGCGTGAGCGGGGTATTGTCCTCGATGAGCCCTCGGTTGTGGCAATTCGCCAAGAAGGTGGTCCAAATGGCAAAAAAACCATTCTAGCCGTCGGGAAAGAGGCGAAAGCGATGTTGGGGCGTGTTCCAGGAAATATTGAAGCAATTCGCCCTATGAAGGACGGTGTTATTGCCGACTTCACTATTACCGAACAAATGCTCAAGCAATTTATCAAGTTGGTGCATGAGAGTAAGTTATTAAAACCCAGCCCACGCATCATCATTTGCGTCCCTTGCGGATCCACTCAAGTTGAGCGTCGTGCCATTCGTGAATCTGCATTAGGCGCTGGTGCATCACAAGTATTTTTGATTGAAGAGCCAATGGCTGCTGCAATCGGATCTGGTCTGCCAGTTTCTGAAGCAGCAGGTTCGATGGTTGTTGATATTGGTGGCGGTACAACTGAAGTTGGCGTGATGTCACTAGGCGGCATGGTTTACAAAGGCTCCGTTCGTGTTGGTGGTGATAAGTTTGATGAAGCAATTACGAATTACATTCGTCGCAACTACGGAATGTTGATTGGTGAGCAAACTGCCGAGATGATCAAGAAAACAATTGGCTCTGCATTTCCTGGGGCAGAAGTGCGCGAAATGGAAGTTAAAGGCCGCAACCTTTCAGAAGGTATTCCACGTAGTTTCACTGTTACCAGTAATGAAATACTCGAAGCATTAACAGATCCACTCAATCAAATCGTGACTGCAGTTAAAGCGGCCCTGGAGCAGATTCCACCTGAGTTGGCCTCTGATATTGCCGAGCGCGGCATGATGCTAACAGGCGGTGGCGCTCTGTTACGCGATCTTGACCGCCTCTTGCTTGAAGAAACCGGTTTACCGATTCATGTCGCAGAAGATCCTTTAACTTGCGTCGCTCGTGGTTGCGGCATTGCTCTTGAGCGTATGGATAAGTTAGGCGGAGTGTTCTCGCACGAGTAAGCGACATACACGTCGATCAGGGAATTGCGACATAGCGCTCCACCACTTTTCAGACAGGGCATTCCAGCCTTACTTAAACTGATTGTCTGTCTATCAATCAGCATCGCTCTGATGCTGATTGATTTTCGTTTTAAAGCTCTCGACCCGATTCGCAATAATGTGAATTGGCTCTTGCGGCCACTTGAATATGTCATGATGGCGCCGCGCAATATTTTCGAAGCGGCTTCAGAATACTTCACAACTCGATCAACGCTTGATCAAGAAAATCAAGTGATGAAAGTGCGCCAAGCAGAACTCTCTTTATTAGCAAATCAATCTGAGTTCTTGATGGTAGAGAATCAAAATTTGCGTGAGCTGATGGCGCTTCAAAAACAAGTTGCCTTCAAAACCTTGCCAGTAGAAATTCTCTTTAACCCGCCCAATCCAATCTCGCAGCGCATTGTGATTAGCCGTGGCAGCAATGATGGCTTAAAGCTTGGCAACCCGATTGCCAACGACTCCGGCATCCTTGGCCAAGTGGTACGCCTTTATGAGCGCTCTGCCGAGGTCTCCTTACTGGAAGATCGTGACTTTGCCGTTCCAGTGCAAGTTGCCCGAAACGGGCTACGTGCTGCTGTTTTTGGGGCGGGACGTGGAAATCCTTTGGAACTACGCTATTTACCCGTTGCCAGCGACTTAGAAGTTGGCGATATTTTGCTCACCTCCGGAATTGATGGCGTTTACCCGCCAGGATTTGCCGTTGCAGTCATTAGTAAAATTGAGCGCAATGCCGATAAAAATTCTTCCAACGTATTTTGTGTTCCAGTTGCTGCAGTCAATCGCTATCGCCAAGCATTAGCTTTTTTATATGATCCGCAGTTTGACGCTAAGGCGCCAACTGTCAATAATAAATCGAGCAATAGTACGCCGTTGACCAATACTCCAGGTCGCCGCCAAACTCGGGCGCGAGGAATGCAATGATTGACTTCCAAAGCGGTTACATATTGCGCCCGGTCAACCCGGTCTTCATTTATTTCAGTTTGTTTTGTGCGCTGCTATTAAATCTTTTGCCAATTGGTAATTATGGATGGGTACCAGACTGGCTCATTCTATGCATTGTATTTTGGAATATTCATCAACATCGTTACGTTAGCGTGATCTCGGCTTTCATTCTTGGATTGTTGATTGATGTGCATAACTCTGATCTTTTGGGTCTTCATGCCTTTAGCTATTCACTGGTAGCGTATATAGCCATCTCATGGCATAGGCGGATTGTGGCGCTTACCGTTTTATCGCAAGCCCTCCATCTGCTACCCATCTTCTTGCTGGTTTCTTTATTTCCAGTCTTAGCTCATTGGCTACTCAGTGGTGAGCTTTATTGGTGGGCCTTAACGGGTGCTATTCAAGCCATCATTGAGGCAATGCTTTGGCCATTAGCAACTCGCATATTATTGGCACCTCAACGTCGCCCGATTGACGTTGACCATAATCGGCCACTCTAAGAGCTTGTATGGTTTCTTTTAAAAAACCGGACCTCGACTCATTTCAAGAGCGCATTCATATTGCGACTTTATTTGTCACATTTTGTTTTTTGCTTCTAGTAACCCGCTTGGTATGGTTACAACTTTTCAGCCATGGTAAGTACGCTTTGTTGGCTGAAAGTAATCGTATTGCCCTAGTACCAGCTCCAGCTAATCGGGGACTTCTCATTGATCGCAATGGAATTGTGATTGGCCGAAACTACTCAGCCCTCACCTTAGATGTCAATGCCGAAGAGCTTAAGGGCAATGTTGACCAACTCATTAACGAACTTGCTGAAATTGTTGATATTTCGCCCAAAGATCGCCGTAATTTCAAGCGCTCTCTGGAAGATTCTCGGAATATGGGCACATTTCCCCTGCGTTCTATGCTCAATGAGGCTGAAACTGCCCGCTTTATGGCCAATCGCTACCGTTTCCCAGGAGTTGAGATCCGTGCCAGAAGCTTTCGAGAGTACCCATATAACGAGTTAGGATCTCATCTAATTGGCTATATTGGTCGGGTTTCTCAAAGAGATAAGGAGCGCATGCAAACAGAAATCGAGGGCGCTAAAGCCGATAACCCAGATGCTTTACAGGCCTCTTTCTTACCAGGCATTCAATATGTTGGCAAGATTGGTTTGGAGCAAAGCTACGAAACTGTTCTACGTGGTGTGCCTGGATATGATCAAGTGGAAATCACTGCAGGTGGAAAACCAGTGCGTACACTTTCTAGCTCTCCTTCGGTGCCCGGTAAAAATGTGGTGCTCTCGGTTGATATTAAATTGCAGTACCTAGTTGAACAGCTCTATGGTAATTTTCGCGGCGCCTTTGTTGCGATAGAGCCCGAAACAGGCGATATCTTGGCATTTGTCTCTAAGCCTAACTTCAACCCTAATGATTTTGTTGAAGGTATTGACTCGGTCACATGGAAAGAGCTTAATGACTCTCCACAAAAACCTCTCTATAACCGTCCGCTCAAAGGGATTTATCCCCCTGGATCAACCTACAAGCCTTTTATGGCGCTTGCTGCTTTGGAGAATAAGCAGCGCACACCTTCACAAACAATTTCTGACCCTGGTTATTTTAATTTCGGTAACCATACCTTCCGCGACGATAAGAAAGGCGGTCACGGAATCGTTGATATGCAAAAGTCCATTGTTGAATCTTGTGACACGTATTACTACCTACTTGCTCGCGATATGGGCGTCAACATGATGCATGACTTTATGAAGCCTCTTGGCTTTGGTCAAATCACTGGCATTGATTTGGAAGGCGAAAGTAGGGGGGTGCTCCCATCTACTGAGTGGAAGAAAAATACCTTCAAGAAACCTGAGCAGCAAAAATGGTACGAAGGTGAAACAATTTCTTTGGGTATTGGCCAGGGCTATAACGCCTTCACTATTTTGCAATTGGCACACGCAATGGCAAACGTAGCGAATAACGGCATTGTGATGAAGCCGCACTTGGTAAAAGCAATTGAAGACCCATTTACTCGCAATAGAGTATTAACAACGCCAAAAGAAAGCTATCGTATCAATCTAAACCCAGAGAATATTGAAGTCATCAAAAAAGCGATGGTTGAGGTGAACATTTCTGGAACCTCTACAGCAGCCTTTAAGGGTACGGGATACGTTGCCGGAGGTAAGACTGGTACCTCCCAAGTCTTTAGCTTGAACTCAAAAGAATATAAGCACAGCTCTACTGCAGAGTTCTTACGGGATCATGCTTTATATATTGCGTTTGCCCCCGCAGATAAACCTACCATCGTGATTGCCATGGTGGTTGAAAACGCAGGCTTTGGTGCACAATGGGCGGCACCAATTGCGCGCAAAGCATTGGACTACTACATTGAGGGCAAATGGCCTAAGGAGATTCCCGAGTGGAAAAGAGCTCCTTAATCAAAATTAAAGGTTTTTTCTTCGGCCTATTTTCTGGGCTAGATCGCCAGCTTGGCCTGATTTTACTTGGCTTAGCTGCTATAGGCTTTTTCACATTTTTATCTGCAAGTCAAAATACACCCGTTCAAATCGCTGATGAGTTACGCAATCTTGCGCTCTCATTTATTGTGATGTGGATTGTTTCTCGCATTCCACCTAAGTGGTTAGAGACGGGTGCTGTTTGGATTTATGGCTTTGGTATTGCGCTGTTGATTGCAGTAGCTGTATTTGGATTGATTAAAAAAGGTGCGCGGCGCTGGCTTAATATCGGCATTGTTATTCAGCCATCTGAAATCATGAAAATTGCAATGCCGCTTATGCTTGCGTGGTACTTTCAAAAGCGCGAAGGCATTCAGAAGGGCTGGGACTATGCAGTAGCAGCAATTATTTTAGCTATTCCAGTTTTCCTAATAGCACGCCAACCAGATCTAGGTACAGCACTCCTGGTTTTTGCAGCAGGTCTTTACGTCATCATCTTAGCTGGCTTGCCATGGAAATGGATTCTGCCTTTTGTAGGTCTTGGCGTTATTGGTATCCTGCTCATTATTATTTTTGGCAGTACGATTTGTGCCCATGATGTTGCCTGGCCATTTGTACACAATTATCAAAAGCATCGCGTTTGTACTTTGCTAGATCCCACTAGCGATCCGCTTGGAAAGGGTTTTCACACTATTCAATCGATGATCGCAATTGGCTCTGGTGGATTTTTCGGCAAAGGCTGGTTTCAAGGAACACAAGCACATTTGGAATTTATTCCAGAAAAACATACTGACTTTGTATTTGCAGTTTTCTCAGAAGAATTTGGCCTACTTGGCAATCTGATATTGATTGCCTTATTCTTTGCGCTGATTAAAAGGGGCCTAGCAATCTCAGCAAGTGCGCCGAACTTATTTACGCGTTTACTAGGTGCTGCAGTAACGCTCATTTTCTTTACTTATGCATTTGTGAACATCGGCATGGTGAGTGGATTACTACCCGTTGTTGGAGTTCCATTACCGTTTATTAGCTACGGTGGCACCGCTTTAGTTACTCTTGGGTTTGGGGCGGGGATATTGATGAGCATTCATCGTCATCGACGCCTAGTGCAAAGTTAATTCAAAAACAGATTATGAAGCGCTTTAAATTCTTGAGGTAATAAAAAAGCCCGGCATGCCGGGCTTTTTCTAAACAAATAAAGAATTACTTCTTACGTTTGTTAACTGAATCTTTAAACGCTTTACCAGCAGAAAACTTAACAGTTTTAGCAGCGGCGATTTTGAGTGGCTCACCAGTTTTTGGATTGCGGCCCATACGTGCAGCACGTTTGCCAGATGAGAATGTCCCGAAGCCGATCAGCTGTACTGAGTCGCCTTTAGTAACAGCTTTGATGATTGTGTCGATAGCAGAATTCAATGCAAATTCAGCTTTTGCTTTAGAGATCTCAGCGTCGTCAGCAATTGCTGCGATTAGTTCGGCTTTGTTCAAGTGAAGCTCCTTATAGATATTGATGTCAGCGCACATTACGCTTACATGATTTTAACCACAAAAAATTATAAAAATAAAGATGCGTTACATTAATTTTTTATTAGCACTACAAATTAGTCGTCCAAAACGACTATATCGGAAACAAAATATTCAGTATCTCCAAAACAGCTTGTTGGCAAACCAATGTGCTGATCATATTTTAGAGCCACTTTTTTACCTAGATTAGCATTTATTTTTTGCGCCACAGCATCTTCACGCACCGTAAAGAGGAATTTTTCAGACATTGTTCCAGGCATGGAAACCATCGCCATCTCGCCTTCCCAGGTTTTGCAAATATAGCCACGATTGGAGAATTTCTGCACATACCCAGCTCGCTCGCCGTTTCCATAGCTCCAATTAAGCATAATCCAGGTATACGCTGAAATACCCACTAACCCAATTAAAACAAGGCTCAAGAGCCACTTTATAAACCCATTCATACGATCATCCTTGATCCATGTCCACATAAACCCTAACTGGGCACCCAAACCTATCTTATCTAAGTATATGAGTATCCCTGAGTAAGAAAAACTCTATCAAAGGCTCGTGGGCAAATTAAAATGTTATTAATCGCCTTACATTGGTAAGTTCCATGCAAATTCGTCACATCATCTTTTTTATTTTTGTAGCCTCAGCTCTTTATGTTTATTTCAGAGGTAAGGTCCGCTTTGGATTGGTGAGATCGCTAATGGACTATCAAGTACTTTTAGCTCCCATTAATACCCTTTTATATTTATTTTCTAAAGTAAAAGCGAGCGCCTTTATTCCTGTAAACCAATTTCCAGAAATGAAGCCCTTGCAAGATAACTGGGAAATCATCCGCCAAGAGGCGCTTTCATTAAATGCGGATGGCGCTATTGCTGTGGCAACTGGCTATAACGATATTGGCTTTAATTCTTTCTTTAGAACGGGTTGGAAGCGTTTTCATCTTTATTGGTACGGCAAAGATCTGCCTTCTGCTCAGGCCAGCTGCCCTAAAACAGTGGCGCTGCTTAAATCGATTCCTTCTGTCAAAGCAGCTATGTTCGCGTCCTTACCCCCTGGAGCGACTCTAGTGCGTCACCGTGACCCCTATGCAGGGTCCCTGCGCTATCACATTGGCCTAGTGACTCCAAATGACCCCAAGTGCTTTATTGAGGTTGATGGAGAGCGCTATTTTTGGAAAGATGGCGAACCCGTCATGTTTGATGAAACCTACATTCACTTCGCTGCCAATGAAACCGATCATCAACGCATCGTCTTATTTTGCGATGTTGAGCGGCCTGTTTATACAAAAGTCGTGCAATGGCTCAATCGCTGGTTTGGTCGCCATCTTATGAGCGCTACAGCATCCCAGAACGTCGAAGGTGAAAAAGTTGGCTTTGTGAATGTCGTATTTAAATACTTTTATCAGCTCAGAGCGCAAGCTAAAAAACTGAAGGCCAAAGACCGCACCGTTTATTACGTTAGCAAATGGGTCTTCATTTTGGGAATTTTGTGGGCAATCTTCTGGTAATTTAAGGTTTGAGAGCCTGAATAATTTGCTCAAGGCTAATAGGCCCCCAGACTTCTACCCTCTTCTTCCTGCTATTTTGCCCAGAAATGAACTGAATCTGCTTTTGGGGCACTTTTAACTGCTTTGAAAGCCAAGTCAACAACAGCTCATTAGCCTTGTTTTCTATGGCTGGCGCCTGAAGGGAAATCTTGAGACAACCATCATGCAAGCCCACCACTTTGGTGATCTTTGCGCCTGGCTGGCAATGAAGATTTAACGTAATTCCGTTGGGGGTTTGTTTTAACCAAATAGGCGTCATTAAAGTACTTTAAACTTAAACCATGATTATGAAGAGTTCCAAAACGCTAGATCACCTGTTTGCAAGCAATCGTAACTGGGCTGAAGGCATGATTGCTAAAGATCCTGATTTCTTTAAGCGCTTAGTTAATCAACAAGCCCCAGAATACCTCTGGATTGGCTGCTCCGATAGTCGAGTGCCTGCCAATGAAATTGTTGACTTATTGCCAGGTGAGCTATTTGTTCACCGCAATGTAGCTAACGTTGTTGTCCATACTGACTTAAATTGTTTATCCGTCATTCAGTTTGCGACTGACTTGCTGAAAGTAAAACACATCATGGTGGTTGGCCATTATGGTTGTGCGGGTGTGCATGCTGCATTAAGTGATCGCCGTGTAGGTCTCGCTGACAATTGGTTGCGCCACGTTAAAGACGTTCATCAAAAACATGAGCGCTATTTAGGGGAGGTCTTACCCACACCAAAGCGTCAAGATCGCTTATGTGAATTAAATGTGATTGAACAGGTTGTCAATGTGTGCGAAACCACGATTGTTCAGGATGCTTGGCTCCGTGGCCAAGACCTAACAGTTCATGGCTGGGCATACCGACTTGATACAGGGATCGTAAAAGATTTAGGGATGTCCTGTAGCTCAATTGAGGAGATGGAAATGCGTTATAAAAAAACTTTGACTCGTTACGACGCTGAGTAACTCACATTTGCTCAAATTTTTTGCTAATCACGCAATAGTTGCTTTTCTTAAGCTACTTTCTATACTGCCTTATCAGCTTTTAATCGCCATTGGCTACGGCTTAGGCTATATCGCTGCGCGCATTCCAGGAGACCGCAATCGGGTTGTAAAAACAAACTTGCATTTGTGTTTTCCCAAATTAAATACAACTGAAATTGATCTGTTGAGCAAACAACACTGGCGCTTGCTTGGTCGCAGCCTAGTTGAGAAAAGCATTATTTGGCTAGGCAGCAGAAAGCAATTGGCCGGCATGATTGAGGTGAAATCTGCCGTGGATCTAACAAGCAGAAAGCCTCGCATTTTGGTCAATATGCATTTTACTGGAATTGAAGGTAGCATTATTTTGAGCGCGCTTGCAAAAGAGCAGAACTGGCCTCGGACTTCAGGATTTTTTCAGAGAATGAAAAATCCATTCTTTAACCAAAAAATTATTGAATGGCGTAACCGCTTTGGCGGAAACTCAATTGATCGCCAAGGAAACTCAAAACAAATCATCCGAGAGATTCGTAATGGCGACTTCATTATCATTGCTCCAGACATTGATCTTGGCACAAAAGATTCTGAGTTTGTTCCCTTCTTCGGGATTGAAACAAATACTATTACTACTGTGTCGCGCCTGGCCAAGATTACCGGAGCTGATGTTTGCATGATGACGACAACTTTAAAAGCCGATGAATCTGGCTATCTTTGTGAAATCAGCGAACCCTTAAAAGACTTCCCCGGACCCGACTCTAAAACAGATACTGCTCGCTTAAACCAATGCTTTGAAAAAGAAATTCTTCTTCGCCCAGCTGAATACTATTGGGTCCACAAGCGCTTTAAAAACCCTCCTGGAAACAAAGCCAACCCTTATAAGTCTTCCGTCTAAGAAAGATTGGCAATAACGTCCACTTTGGGTAATTGCCCGATAATATGGGCATGGAAGATAAAGTACGCGTTTCGAAACTGTTGTCTGAGTTAGGGCTATGTTCACGTCGTGAAGCAGACTCCTATATTGAGCAAGGCTTGGTCACAGTAGATGGTGAGGTGGTCAACGAGCTTGGCGTCCGTGCTTATCGACATCAAAAAATTGAATTGCAGTCTGGCGCTAAAGTACAGCAGGCTTCTCGTATCACGGTAATTCTAAATAAACCCGTTGGCTTCATCTCACACTTCGATGATGAGCAGGAATACCAGCCGGCTGCCTCATTGATCACGCCTGATAACTACTTTGGCAGCCCCCTTGATAAGGGCCGTAACCCTCGCTTTAACACTAAAGGCTTGGCTCCTGCAGGTAGGCTGGATATTGACTCTACTGGGATGCTAGTGTTAACCCAAGACGGTCGAATTGCTAAATTATTGATTGGCGAAAATAGTCCGATTGAAAAAGAATATTTAGTCCGCGTTGAAGGGGTCCTTTCTTTCGAAGATTTGGATCGCCTTAAACATGGTCTATTTTTAGATGGAGTTGCACTAA
>Ga0114966_10001765_pt1 | contig 19735 bp, 16 predicted proteins | sample M_130207_XF_Meta_FD_87029 | JGI IMG/M metagenome (GOLD analysis project Ga0114966, IMG submission 87029) | Freshwater microbial communities from Lake Montjoie, Canada to study carbon cycling - M_130207_XF_MetaG | ecosystem: Environmental > Aquatic > Freshwater > Lake | place: Lake Montjoie...
ACCAATGCATCCATTGCTGAATCTCTATTGAGGGTGGAAGAAATACAAGATTTATGTGTACGCAATAAAAAAGAATTAGTAGTATATATTTCAATGGCTTTCGGCAACCCATATGCCGATGAATGGAATAGCAACATAGTATTAAGCTGGACAAAAAAATTGGTTAAGATGGGAATAAAAACGATATCCTTGTCTGACACCATTGGAGTTGCTACACCACAAAATATTGCATATTTATTTTCTAAATTGGTTCCAGAATTTCAGAATGTTGAAATTGGTGCTCATCTTCATACCGAAGCTTTCAGTTGGGAAGAAAAAGTAAAAGCCGCCTATAATAATGGCTGCAATAGATTCGATGGCGCTATTAAAGGTTTTGGAGGTTGTCCTATGGCAGCAGATGAATTAATAGGAAACATGCCCACCGAAAATTTAGTAAAGTACTTTCATACAAAAGGTATTTACACCGGTGTTGACGAAATTGCTTTTGGCGATTCAATGCTTCTTTCGGCTAGCATTTTTCCTAAGGAATAGAAAAAAGTATCTATTGAATATAAATAACATAAGTATTGAAAATCAATGATAAATGCTATTTTAATACCGTATATTTGAATACGGCACCTGCTTCTTTTTATAAGAAAGCCATTTACGGCAGTATATAGCCTAATCAATATTTACCAAGATAAAGTGATGGGAATTCATTAAAAAATCAAAAAGTAGTTTTAAAAATAAAAACACACATGAATACAAATAAATTTCAAAAATTAATAAATAACAAATTTTTATTTCGCTTATACCTACTTAAAAAATTACCATTAGCATTTATTGCTGGCTTAAGGGTGAAGGAGCTTAGTAATGAACAAGCTATTGTTACAGTAAAATATGGGTGGTTAACACAAAATCCTTTTCAATCTATTTACTTTGCCTGCCTTTCAATGGCTGCTGAAATGTCAACAGGCTTACTTGCCCTTAATGCAATTTACGGGTCCCAACCTCCTGTGTCTATGCTAATTATAAAAAACCAAGCACTATATCATAAAAAGGCAGTAGGCACCATCACTTTTGTATGTTCTGATGGGAAAGTGCTGAATGATGCCATTAATAAGGCTAAAATAAGTGGTGAAAGCATGCAAGTGGATGCATCCACTATTGGCACAGACCAAGAGGGGGTTATAGTGGCCGAATTTACATTTACTTGGTCTTTGAAAGTGAAAAAATAAAACTTATTAACAATTGCTATTGGTAACATTTCCTATCACCTGCTTTATTATTCGTATATTTGGGCATCAATTAATATTATATTTCATGCAAAAAATTAATTTTAATAATAAAAATACTGAATTTTTTAATATATTAAAAGAGAAAGTAGATGCTTATTTCATTTCAAATGACATACGCCAAACTGGTAACTTAAAGTTATATATAAAAACAGCATTATTGATATTTTCTGCAGTTACATTATATGTTATTTTAGTTTTCTTTACTCCTACAACATGGCTTTCCTTGCTGTTAAGCGGCCTTTTGGGTGTTAATTTTGCAGCAATAGGTTTTAACGTGATGCATGATGGTGCACATGGAAGTTTTTCTCAAAAAACTTGGGTAAATAATTTAATGGGCTACTCACTAAACATGATGGGGGGGAGTGTTTATTTATGGAAATACAAACACAATGTAAATCACCATTCTTTTACTAATATTGAAGGTATGGATGATGACATAGACATAAGGCCCTTCATTAGAGTGCATGATGACCAAAAAAAATATTGGTACCATCGTTTTCAACATATATATTGGGTAGGGCTCTATGGTGCAACCTATCTTTTATGGATATTTGTTCAGGATTTCACAAAATATTTTACAGGGAAAATCGGAGGAACGCCTTTCCGTAAAATGGATACAAGAGAGCATTTCATCTTTTGGATCAGCAAGTTGGCTTACATTGGGGTTTTTATTGTTGTACCTATATTTAGGATAGGGTTAATTGAAACAATTATCGCTTACTTATTAATATCATTTGTTTGCGGTTTCATCATCGCTGTGGTGTTTCAGCTTGCACATATTGTAGAAGATGCTAAATTTTCAACACCCAATTCACAAACATTTAAAATTGAGGAGGAATGGGCTATACATCAGATTAAAACGACGGCAAATTTCGCTACTAAAAGTAAAATTGTTTCCTGGTTTACCGGAGGTTTAAATTATCAGGTGGAGCACCATCTTTTCCCCCGTATTAGTCATATTCACTATCCTAAAATAAGCCAATTTGTTCGCGAAACTTGCCAACAATTTAATATTGCATATTTAGAATTCCCTACTGTTTTAAGTGCTGTTCGTTCTCATATTATGCATTTAAAGCAAGTTGGACAATAAAAAAAGCCATCCGTTTTTTATTAAAAACATGTCTATTTAATAAAAAAATAGGCCTTCCTTCTTTTATTAAATATTTTTTGATAGGGCTGCAGCTTTATAATTGTTCAATATTTTCGAATTTAAGGTTCTTTTAAGAACAAAATACATTCGTTATTTTTTAATAATGCCTCAGCTAGTCAATATTCATTTTAAATTTTCATACAATCAGCTTTTGGTAAATTGATAGAGTCTCTTCAAAAAAAGCCCCCTTTATCATAAAACCAAAAACAATACTAGCGCGGTATTGCACAAATAAATTAGATTTTTAATTTTAAATTAATCGAATTAGTTGCCATTCACTTACAAAATAGACAGCTCCTATTGACCTACCGCATTAAATTTTCTAATGGAATTAATTAAGAATTAAGCCCAAAATAGGGGTTTAAAGAATTTATTTTTAAAATTAGTTTGTAGGAAAAGAAAAATGTACCTATCTTCGCATCCCGAATTGTAAAATTTTGGAATACATATTACAATCTTAAAATATAAATTAATACTAAAATATAGTGGAAGCAATTAGTTACAAAACGGTTTCAGCAAGCAAAGAGACCATAACCAAAGGATGGGTATTGATAGATGCCGAAGATCAGATATTGGGTCGTTTAAGTTCAAAAATAGCCTTTATTTTAAGAGGTAAGGATAAAGTTAATTTCACACCACATGCAGATGCGGGAGATAATGTTATTGTTATCAATGCTGAAAAAGTAAAATTAACAGGCAATAAGTTAACCGAAAAAGAATATGTGCGCCATACTGGTTACCCAGGAGGCCAGCGTTTTTCTACCCCTAAAGAATTATTAGCAAGAAAACCTACAGAGGTAGTTAGAATGGCTGTAAGCGGGATGCTACCAAAAAATAAATTAGGGGATGCCTTAAGACGTAATGTTTATATTTATGCAGGTGCAGAACATCCTCATGCAGCACAACAACCGAAAGAAATTAAATTAAATACAACTAAATAAAACAATGGAAGTAGCAAATACTCTTGGTAGAAGAAAAACCGCTGTAGCACGTGTATATGTGCAAAAAGGAACTGGCGTAATTGTAATCAATCATAAAGATTACAAAGCGTATTTCACAACATCCGCTTTACAATATAAAATTACTCAAGCATTTAGCATTACTAAAACACTAAATGAATTTGATGTGAAAGTAAATGTAAAGGGGGGCGGGGTAACAGGTCAGGCAGAAGCTGTACGTTTAGCAATTGCCCGTGCTTTAGTAGAAATTGATGCGAATCATAAACCTCTGTTGAAAGCAGATAGTTTAATGACTCGTAATCCTAAAATGGTTGAGCGTAAAAAGCCTGGTCAGAAAAAGGCTCGTAAACGATTCCAATTTAGTAAACGTTAATATTTATCCATTATTTACAAATAACTAAAATTGTTTGTAAATTTTTTATCAGATAAATCTTTAAAATATAAAATATAAATCATAAATATAGACTCAATGTCATCTAGAACAAATTTTAATGAATTATTAGAGGCCGGTTCACACTTTGGTCACTTAAAAAGAAAATGGAACCCAGCAATGGCTCCTTATATCTTCACAGAAAAAAACGGTATTCATATTATCGATTTAAATAAAACTGTTGTGAAAATTAACGAAGCAGCGGATGCTTTGAAACAAATTGCAAAATCAGGTAAAAAAATACTATTTGTAGCTACCAAAAAACAAGCTAAAGATATTGTTTCCGAAAAAGTAAAGTCTATTGGTATGCCTTATGTTACTGAGCGTTGGCCAGGTGGTATGCTTACCAATTTTGCAACGATTCGTAAAGCTGTTAAGAAAATGGCTACTATTGATAAAATGAGTACTGATGGTACTTTCAATAATATTTCTAAAAAAGAAAAATTGCAAATATCTCGTGAACGTGCTAAGTTGGAAACCAATTTAGGAAGTATCGTTGATTTAACCCGTTTGCCAGCAGCATTATTTATAGTTGATATTTATAAGGAACATATCGCTGTAGCTGAAGCAAAACGATTAAACATCCCTACTTTTGCAATTGTTGATACCAATTCTGATCCAAATGCTGTAGATTATGCAATTCCAGCAAATGATGATGCCTCAACATCTATCACTTTAATAACTAGTATTATCACCAAAGCTATTGAAGAAGGATTATCTGAACGTAAAGTGGATAAAGATTCTGCAGTGGCTGAAGAAAAAGAAAATGCTAAAACATCGATGGTAGAAGCAGAAGCAAAATTAAATTCTTCCACAGAAGAAGGTGATGCTACATCTGAGAAAAAAGCTGCTGCTCCTGGTAAAAAACCAAGAAGAAAAATTAATTAAAAAATAAGTATTAAAGGATATAAAATCTTATGAAGCACTTTTTAACGTGCCAATAGCTTTTTTATAACAAATTTAATTTTATAAATAATTTAATAATAAAAAAAATATGACAACAATGACTATAACAGCTGCTGAGATAAATAAGTTAAGACAAATGACTGGAGCAGGTATGATGGATTGCAAAAAAGCATTGACAGAGGCTGATGGAGATTTTGAAAAAGCTATTGACGAGTTACGTAAAAAAGGACAAAAAGTAGCAGCTAACCGCAGCGATCGCGATTCTAAAGAAGGTTTGATAGTAGCTAAAGCTACTGCAGATAATAAATGGGGAGTGGTTTTAGGCGTAAATTGTGAAACAGATTTCGTTGCTAAAAATGAAGCTTTTGTTTTGTTTGCAAACAATATTTTAGAAATTGCTATTGCTAAAAATGCAAAATCTGCCGATGAGTTAAAATCATTCGCTTATGACAATAATATTACAATTGCCGATAAATTAATTGAACAAACTGGTGTTATCGGAGAAAAAATTGAATTAACTAAATTTGAAGTTGTAGAAGCTCCTTTTGTCTTTGCATACAACCATCCTGGTAATAGATTAGCTACTATAGTTGGATACAGCTCCACCACAATTAATACCGATGTTGCTAAAGATGTAGCAATGCAAGTTGCAGCGATGGCTCCTGTAGCAGTTGATAAAGGTGATGTTTCTACTGAAACTCTTCAACGCGAAATAGAAATTGGTAAAGAACAAGCACGTTTGGAAGGTAAACCTGAAGACATGTTAGAAAAAATTGCTTTAGGTAAATTAAATAAATTCTATAAAGAATCTACTTTGCTTAACCAAGAATTTATTAAAGACAGCAAAAAAACTGTAGCGCAATATTTAAATGATTCTGAAAAAGGATTGACAGTTAATGGTTTTAAACGCATTGCTTTAAGCTAATAATTCAAATTAACTCTCTTTTTTATTAAAAGTCCCGATAAATAAAACTTATCGGGACTTTTTTTTAAAATAAAATAAGAAAATAAAATTACTTAATTTTTCAAGGATTGTAAAATACATTCATTTCTGATTTAAATTGTTTACAATTAAACATTTAAAATGACAAAAAAATACATGGTTTTACATTATTAAAGTACCTGAAATATATTGATAATAAAATAGTTTATAAAAAAACTAAATATTTTTTTTCTTCGAGGTGTTTTTTTATCTAAGGTTTTAAAATAATTCTCAATCCACAAATTATAGGATTTGTGGCAGTTTTATTCTTAATTTTGTATTAAATTTTTTTAAAAACAATATACTTCCACAATGGATACAACACGTCAATTAAAGGTATCAAGATTAATACAAAAAGAAATTGGTGAAATATTTCAGAGAGAAACACGCATTTTTTTTGGCACTGCGTTAATTACTGTTACGCAGGTACGTGTTAGTCCAGACCTTAGCATCGCAAAAATTTATGTGAGTTTATTTAATGTTCCTGATACCCAAGTTTTATTGAAATTAATACAGGTACATACCAAAGAAATTAGAATAAAATTATCAGAAAGAATAAAAAAACAAGTACGTATTATACCTAATCTTGTATTTTTTCTCGACGATTCATTAGATTATGCAATGCGAATTGATGAATTATTGAAAAAATAATTAATGTGTTATCCATATTGAATATTTTTTTCAATAATAATTTATCCTTCATCTTTAAAATAAAATTGAAGCATTGTAATTCGTTTTTTTATACTCCGGAAATTTTAATTTTTATTGTTTTTATCAACAGCATATTTTATTAATTATATTTTTAAATAACATAAATTAATAGCCTCTATATTCACTTTTAATACTTATTGCACCCAATTAATGAATTACTTATATATTATACCACGTTCACTATGGAAAATAGCATTTGTGCTTAATTTTGTGCTTGGTTTAATTATCCTTTATCCTTTATTTTATATTTTTCTTTCAAAAAGAGAATGGTTTCCTAGGGCATTTCAATTAAAAAAAATATGGGCACGATGGATACTGTTTGTCCCCGGCTTGTTTGTAAAAATAGAACGTGAAACACCATTAGAAGAAATACCTTCTCCTGCCATATATTGTGCTAATCATAGCTCCTATTTAGATATCGTTCTTAATTATATTATAGTACCTAATTATTTTGTTTCTATTGGTAAGCAAGAGATAGACAAGATGCCATTATTTAGAATATTTTTTAAGGAAATGGATATTTTGGTAGATCGCAAAAGCAATACAAGTTCTCATAAAGCATTCGTTCGTGCTGGTCAGGAAATTGATAAAGGAAATAATTTTTTTATTTTTCCGGAAGGAGCTATTTCAAGCTCAGGGAAACTTCTTAACTTTAAAAATGGAGCATTTAAAATGGCAATTGAAAAACAAATACCCATTGTTCCAATTACGTATTTGAATAATTGGAAACTATTGCAAAATGGAGGTTTTTTTAAAGTTAATGGTAGGCCTGGTATTTCCAGAGTTATTGTTCATGCTCCAATTTATACAGCAGGAATGACCGAGGATGATTTATTGCCTTTGAAAACAAAAGTTCGTGAAATTATTTTTAACGAGTTAAATAAAGATGAAAATAAAAAATAATTTTCAATTTTTTAGATACTCTGAATTAAGCTATTAATATTTAAAATCAACCGCTAATTCTAATTTTATGAGCTATTATTAGAGTAAAGTAATGTGCTAAAATAAAAAAATATGGAAATTGATACTGTAATTGTAGATAAAATTGCGCATTTGGCGCGTCTTGAATTTGAAAATGAAGCTAAAGTTCAAATTATTCAGGATCTTAATAACATGCTAAAATTAGTAGATAAACTTAATGAGTTGGATACCTCCAATATTGAACCATTGATTTATATGAGTGAAGAAGTAAACGTATTGCGCGAAGATGATGTAAAACAAGAAATTACAAGGAGCGAAGCATTAAAAAACTCTCCGAAACATGATTCAGATTACTTCAAAGTTCCTAAGGTAATAGAAAAATAAAATATTTTTTGAGAAGGATGCCAAAAAATAGTTGGTGGTATTACACATGCACTTATATCCACCCTTTTTCCAAAATATCTTTCGTATGGTAAGTAATAATTAAATTAGCACCAGCTCTGGCAAAGGCGTACATATTCTCCATCACTATCTTTTGTTCATCCAGCCATCCATTGGCAACAGCGGCTTTCACCATTGAATATTCGCCCGAGACGTTATAACATGCTATTGGCAACAATGTGTTCTGACGTAAATTACAAATTACATCCAGGTATGCTAATGCCGGTTTTACCATTAAAACATCGGCTCCTTCTGCTTCATCCAAAATACCTTCGGCAATAGATTCATTCATGTTTCTAAAATCCATTTGATAGGATTTACGGTCGCCTTTTTGAGGAGCAGAATTAGCGGCCTCACGAAAAGGTCCATAATAGGCAGAAGCGTATTTTATAGAGTAGGACATAATAGCTGTATTTTCAAAACCATTTATATCTAGCAGCTTACGAATTCCGGCAATACGCCCATCCATCATATCACTTGGTGCAACCATATCAGCGCCTGCTTGCGCATGCGCCAATGCCATTTTTGAAATTACCTCAACAGATGAATCATTATGTACATAATCATCCTGAAGAATGCCACAATGCCCATGGGTAGTGTATGCGCAAACACAAATATCAGTTATGAGATAAATACGATCTGCAAATTTTTCTTTTATTGCTTTTATTGCTTTTACAACGATAGAATCAATACTATAGGAGGAACTAGCATCTACAGTCTTTTTTTCGCCTACACCAAATAATAAAATTTTGTTAATGCCTATATTTAGTCCATAATCTATGTCTTTAATTAATTCATCAATTGAATAATGATGAATGCCTGGCATCGCATCAATGGGATGAATTATATTTACACCTTCTACAACAAAATAAGGATAAATAAACATATCCTTCGAAATTTTTGTTTCTGCAACCAATTCTCTAACGATGCTGTTTTTCCTTAACCTTCGGGGACGTTTTATCATATTTAATAATTATTCAGATGATACTTTTCTTTATTTAAAAATTTTGCAATTATTGATTTGTCATGAATTTAATAACAAAGTTAAAAAAACAATTTTATTATTATTTTTATTTTTCTCATCAAATAAAAACAATAGAGACCTAAAATAGAAAAAAAAATTACATTTGTATTTCCGAATAAAATTAAATATTCAATCTCAATTTTATGGCACTCAATTATATTTGGATTGCATTTTTTGTTATCGCCTTCCTTATAGCACTTGTAAAACTAATATTTACAGGGGATACAGAAGTTTTTAAAATAATTATCGATGCAACATTTAGTTCATCAAAAACTGCTGTTATGGATATTTCCTTGCCATTGGTTGGTGTAATGACCTTATGGTTAGGTCTTATGAACATTGGAGAAAAAGCAGGGGCTATTAATTTTTTATCCCGTATCGTGGGTCCGTTTTTCAATAAATTATTTCCCGAGATACCTAAAAATCACCCTGTGAACGGACAAATAATGATGAATTTTTCTGCTAATATGCTTGGCTTGGATAATGCTGCTACACCCCTTGGTTTAAAAGCTATGGATGGCATGCAGGAGCTTAATCCGAACAAAGATACTGCGTCCAACGCACAAATTATGTTTTTAGTGTTAAATACTGCTGGCTTAACAATTATACCTGTTACAATACTTGCGCAGCGTGCTATATTGGGAGCTGTAAATCCTTCTGATGTATTTATCCCCATTTTAATTACAACCTATTTTGCAACATTAACAGGCTTATTGACAGTAGCAATATGGCAAAAGATAAATTTATTTAATAGAATTGTAATGTTTTGGTTATTGGGCATCTCCTCTTTCTTAATAGGAGTTATCTTTTATTTTAGGACACTACCGCAGGAAAAAATAGCTGTTATATCCCAGCTAAGCGCCAACATAATTTTGTTTTCAATCATTATAACATTTATACTGGGAGGCTTACGCAAGAAAATTAATGTTTACGATACATTTGTAGATGGCGCAAAAAGTGGTTTTGAAATAGCTATAAAAGTTATTCCTTATTTAGTAGCCATGTTAGTAGGTGTTGCAGTTTTTCGTGCTTCGGGCGCAATGGGGTATTTGATTGACGGGATATCCTATATTTTTAATGCCATGAATTTAAATACCGATTTTGTAGGTGCTATGCCTACAGCATTAATGAAACCTTTGAGTGGCAGTGGTGCTAAAGCAATTATGATTGAATCGATGCAAACATATGGGCCAGACTCATTTGTAGGCAGATTAAGCTGTGTTTTTCAAGGCTCCTCGGATACTACTTTTTATATTATTGCTCTTTACTTTGGCTCGGTGGGTATAAAAAAGACACGCTATGCTATTACAGCTGGCTTAATTGCTGATTTAGCAAGTACAATAGCTGCAATTTTTATATCCTATTTATTTTTTCATTAATTTTTTTTAGTTCTTCTATTTTTTTTAAAGTTCTTCTAATAAATAAATGTTTGAAAGTGTATGCTAGTTGGTGTCTGTCCATATAGTATAGAGTCTGAACTATAATGTATGAGTTCGAGGCTTTTGTAGTTTTGAAAATTAGGAGTTTACATTGGTAAATGACTGGTTTTAAAAACAAGAATAACGAAGACCCGAGTGAAACGAACTGACGAATACCTTTGAAAATAATATATTTATGAGTAAATCGGACATTATATACAGACTCTAGTTAATTGATATTAAACTTTAATGTAAACTTTAAAAAATTGATAAAAATAGTATTCGCCACCTCCAATAAAAATAAAATTTCAGAAATCCAAAAAATGATTCCCGATACCATACGGTTATTGGGCTTAAAGGACATAGGTTGCGGCGAAGAAATTCCAGAAACAAGTCCTACAATAGAAGGCAACGCATCTCAAAAATCGTTTTATGTTTATAATAAATACCACATTAATTGTTTCTCTGATGATACAGGGCTAGAGGTAGAGGCATTAGCAGGGAGGCCTGGTGTATTATCGGCCCGGTATGCTGGTGAAAATAAAAATGCTGATGATAATATTAGTAAAATTCTATTGGAAATGGATGGTATTACTAATCGTAACGCTCGTTTCAAAACTATTATTTCATTGGTAATAGATGGTATTGAAATGCAATTCGAAGGTATCATTAATGGTGTTTTATTGACAGAAAAATATGGAACAAATGGGTTTGGCTACGACTCAATTTTTGCTCCTACATTAGCTGCTGGCGATGAGCAATATCAAAATAATAATTTAAGGAGAAAAACATTTGCTGAAATGGATATAGCTGAAAAAAATATAATTAGCCACCGTGCATTGGCGGTTAATAAACTTGTTGAATACTTACACCGCACCTGTTAAAATTCAATTTCCCTTAATTTTATATTTGTTAATATTAAATAATTCCAAATTTGTCTAATTATAGGCTATAAGGAGCAATTTATTTATTAGTAATTCGTTTTATTTTTTTCAAAAATTAAATATGAAAATAGGAATCATTTTTGGAGGCTTTTCTAAAGAACGTGAAATATCTTTTGCTGGTGGAAGAACCGTTTACGACAATTTAAATAAATCATTATTTGAAGCTGTGCCTATTTTTATTGATAGCTTTGGTAATTTTGTTTTACTTAATTGGGAATTTATTTATAAAGGTAGTATTCGTGATTTTTACCCCCCTGCTGATTTTATTCCTGAAAAAAATGAAGCCAACAATTCTAAAATAAATCCTTTTCAAATTTATGCAGAACAGATTGGTGAATTATCGCCTGCACTTCAACTTGAATTGATCAATAAAATTGGAAAAAAGATAGAAGTAGGGGATTTAAAAAAATATTTTGATTTTGCCTTTTTATGCTTGCACGGTCCCTTCGGTGAAGACGGTAAAATACAAGGTCTTTTTGAATATTTAGGAATTCCTTATTCTGGTTCAGGCATTTTACCCTCGGCAATTGGTATTGATAAAAGCGTACAGAAAAGATGGATGGTAAATTCAGGTTTTAATAGTCCTGCCTTTTTTACTATCGACAGAGAGGATTTTATTAAATGTAATTTTACTAAAAAGGAATCAAATAGTTCATCTTGGGAACTTTTATTTGAAAAAGCAAAAAAAGAAATTAGATTCCCTATGGTTATAAAGCCAGCAAATCAAGGCTCTTCAATAGGGATTACTATTTTATATGATGACGATAATACCAAATTTAAGGAAGCTATCGAAAAAGCGTTTTTTACCAAATGGCTGGATGCTGCTGTATGGCGCAATTTTAATGAGGAGCAAAAATATGATTTTATTAAATTACTTGCAGATATTCGAGAAGGTATAGGGATGCCTTTAAAAGTATCGACAGGAGATTTTCAGTTTTTTAAATTAATATATCACCCACAGGATTTAATTGACTATTTAAATAAATATTTCGATTCCCATTCCGAAGGTTTGATACTAGAATCTATAGATGGCGAAAGTAAAGTTTTGGTGGAAAGTTTTATAGCAGGTAAAGAATTTTCTTGCATAGTTCTTCAGGATCCATCAATTTATTTAGCATCTAATAAAAAAGAAGTAATAGAGAAAAAAAATAAAGCGGAAATTATTGCGCTGCCACCAACAGAAATTAGAAAAGGAAAAGAGTTGTTTGATTATCGTTCTAAATATTTACCCGGATTGTCGCGTAAAATTACTCCAATTGATATACCAAACGAGCAAATACAAGCAATTCGTAAAGAGTGTGAACGATTATTTAGCACCTTGCATTTTGATGTATATGCTAGAATTGATGGCTTTATTTCGAATGAGGGTAAAATATATTTGAACGACCCCAATACTACATCAGGCATGATGCCTTCATCATTTTTCTTCCATCAAGCTGCCGAAATAGGTTTAAATCCTTCTCAATTTTTAACATATATTATTCGTACCTCACTCGCTCAAAGAATTATAGCCAGTAAGAATAGTGGTATTTATAATAATTTATTATTAAACCTCGACGAAGCAATAAAAGCAGATAAAGCGGCAGCTACAAATAAAATTAAAGTAGCTGTAATATTAGGCGGATATTCTTCCGAAAGACATATCTCTGTGGAGAGCGGTAGAAATATTTATGAGAAACTAGCGTCCTCCACAAAATATGAGCCTATACCAGTTTTCCTTACAGGCAATGCCAAGGAACATATTATGTATCAGATTCCAATAAATATTTTATTGAAAGACAATGCCGATGATATAAAAGATAAAATTGAAAATTATAAAACCCATGATATAGTTAATAAGATAATTGATGAATGTATTGATATTAATATAAAATATTCAAGTCCTGAAAATTTAGTGAAACCAAAACGATTAACCTATAAAGATTTGGCAACCAAGGTAGATTGTGTTTTTATTGCCTTGCATGGCCGCCCAGGAGAGGATGGTGCAGTGCAAGCTGAATTGGAGAAGGTAGGTTTACCATATAATGGATCGGGAGTAGAAAGTTCACAAATTACTATTGATAAATACCGTACCAATGAAATTTTAATGCATAACGGATTTTTGATAGCAGAACATATATTGATTCAGGAAGATGCCTGGCATACCAATAAAAAAATGGTATTATCGGCCATAGCTGAAAAAATAAAGCTCCCTTTTATCGCAAAACCTCTTGACGACGGATGTTCGTCAGCTGTAAGGAAAATAAAAACTTTTGAAGAGCTAGATGCTTTTGCCACCTTGATTTTCCGTAAACAAGAAAATTTAGATGCCGATGCTGTAAAAATATTGCAGCTAAAGGATAAGGAGGAATTTCCTCAAAAGCAGGTATTTATTGTTGAAGAGTTAATAAGCAAAAGGGATGCGCAGCATTTCCTTGAAATAACCGGTGGTATGCTTACTAAATATGATAAAGAAGGCAATATTAATTATGAAGTATTTGAAGCTTCGGAAGCATTAAGCGGTGGAGAAGTTTTATCCTTAGAAGAAAAATTTTTAGCCGGACAAGGACAAAATATTACCCCTGCAAGATATTCTAAAAACAATAAAGCTCGTCAATTAATTTCGGATGAAGTAAAACAAATATTTGCTGCCGCTGCTCGATTATTAAATATAAATGGTTATACCCGAATAGATGCATTTGTTCGTGTTTACGATAATAATATTTCTATTATTACTGATGAAGCTAAAATAAAAGTGGAAATAATTTTTATTGAAGTAAATTCATTGCCTGGAATGACCCCTGCTACCTGCATATTTCATCAATGTGCTTTACAAGGCTATAAACCTTACGACTTTATTGATAATATTTTAAATTTTGCTTTTCAAAAATCGAAAATGGTATTAAAATAATTTTTTTATTTATTTTATTGTAGATAAATGTTTTTTTTATTTTTAAAAAACTTATCTAAACAAAGGCGATTACTATTTTTATTTCTAAATATTACTAATACTAAATTAATTTTTATTTTGTACCTTTGTACCCAATTCAACTGGGGTCGTCACGGTTTTGACAGCAGGTGCGATTTTTATGTAAGCATGCCGAGCGTTGTGAATATGGCTCGTTAATATCAACTCTCACTCGTCTAACTGGCGAAAACAATTACGCGTTAGCTGCTTAGTTTTAGAAATTAAGCACTTTCTACTTCCTGGGAAGCTCCTCTCTACTGCGTCCCTCTGAGGTATCAAAAATGTTGAGATAGTTTGGTCAGGATCCTGATGACTAAGCGAAAATAAAGGAATAAGGTTTTGGTTGGTTTGACTTATACCTGCCATTTCTCGAAAACGAAATAAGAGCTACGCATGTAGAAAGCTTATTAATTCCTTGTTTGGACGAGGGTTCGAATCCCTCCGACTCCACAAACATTTTTCATTATTTTTTATTTTCTTTTAAAATAAACCACTCTGCGTGGTTTATTTTTCATTTTGTTTCACCTCTATCCAATTTTTTTCTATATTTGTTTCACCTATGATTCACCTTATTCAAAAATGTTTCACCTATGGCAAAAAACTTATCCTACAAATTCTTTCTTAATTTAGAAAAGCAGAAAGGTGATAAATTTCCTATTTACATGAGGTTGTCAATGGACAGAAAGAAAAACGATTATTCGGTAGGACATTATATAACTTTAAAAGATTGGGACATAGGGAAGCAAAGAGCTAAACAGAAAGCCAATTTGCAAGATGAGATCAACGTTGAACTATCATCGTTAGAATCAAAAATTATTGATATAAAAAAAAGTTTAGAAAAGGAAAATAAACTGGTATCTACCAGTATAATAAAAGACATCCTTACAGAAAAAAATAAAATCGAAGCACATCTTATTGAGTCTTTTGATGAATACAAAAAACAATTAGATGAAAAAGGAAAAGTTAAAAAAGTGTCAATCAAAAGATATGATGAAACCAAAAATTATTTGATAAATTTTTTAAAGACTAAAAAACTTTCTGATATTAATGTCAAATTTGTAAAATTTACTTTTATTCAAGAATTTGATTTATTTCTCTCAAAAGCAAAAATAAAAAATACCGAACGTTTTATTGAGCTGAACACAAGGAATAAGCATCATTCCAGATTACGAACAGTTTTGCTTCAAGCGCTGAATCATGGTTTCATAATTGGAAATCCCTACGCGAATTTTCAATTAGAAAACTCGCCATCGAAAGTTGAATATTTAGAAGAAAATGAAGTTCAAAAAATAATGAACCATGGATTAGCAGGGAATGAAAGCCTAAAACGGGTGAGAGATGTATTCATTTTTTCTTGTTTTACGGGACTTAGATTCACTGACGCAATGGATTTGACAATGGATAACATTATTATCAATAAAGGAAAGTATTATTTAAAAACGACACAAAATAAAAATAGCCAGTTCTTAGGCATCCCTATTTTAAAAGAAGCAATCAGCATAATTGATAAGTACGTTGATTCTCCGGAAAGATTGATAAAAAATATGGTTTTGCCACAAATTTCAAATCAAAAATTTAACGTTTACATTAAAGAAATAGCAATCTTGGTCGGAATCACGAAACATTTGCACCATCATGTAGCGCGTCATTCATGCGGGACATACCTTTTATCGCAAGGTTTTTCGCTTGAACAAGTTGCTGAATGGCTTGGGCAAAAAAGCACAAGAGTAACAAAAATTTATGCAAAAATCACTGGAGTATCTTTAGATATAATGAGAGATAAATTAGAAAAAAAGCAATAATGATTGATTTTGAAAAAGAAAAAAACAATTCTGAATACAAAACTTTATTGGAACAAAACATTGCTATTGATTTAGAAGTATTAACCAAGTTAGATATTGCTTTTTCAGAAATAGAAAAAAACGCCCGAGTCAGATTTATAGATAAACACAAAGCTCTTAATATTATTTTAAGCTTTATTGGTGCCGTTAATCGATTTAAGATTTTCCACGTTTTAATTTCAAGGCAAAAACGTGATTTAAATATTTTGATTGATAATGCTATAAAGCATTTAAAAAATTATCATTTAGATAATAAGAAAGGATATCAAGCAATGGTCGATTTCTATAAATTGGGGCTATCAGAAAAAAAGTTTTTAAGTAAAGTAGATGTAGAAAACACAAAAAAAACGCTTTTGATGCTCAAAAAGGGTGATTTCAGATATTTAGAGAAAACAGAATTTAAGTCAATTGTTTATGATTGTATATCACTTATGAATGAAAAAGAATCAGAGGTTTTAATAACAACACGAATGTTAATATTGTTTGATGCTTTTGCAACTCTTGAAAAATATTTATCGGGTGAGAAATATAAAACGAAAGAAGAAGTAAAAGAAGCAAAATATAATGACGAAAAAAGTTGGAATGAATATCGAAAGGATAAGGTTAAAACTCTGATTGGTATTAGATAATTTAATTAGTTAATTCAAAGAAACTTCCTCTTCATCTTGCTTGGAATACGCTCAATTTCAAACACTATTTTTTGTGAGTAATTAAATGATGCAATAGACACCAGGACCAGTTCCTACAATAACGGATAAATATATTTTTACTAAAGGTTCTGTTTTTGGAACGGTTCCTTCTTATGTTCCTCCTCCTCAAGAACTAGGCGGTGTTCCACCACCCAAACCATTAGCTGTAACTTTCAAAAAGGGAGATATAATTGATGGAACAAGAATACGCAATGAAAGGTCTTCCGAACCACCGAGTTTTATTGAAACGCAAACACCGTGAATGTCAATATTGTACAGCCCAATTTCTATTCACGATAACTTCTGTTTTAGCGTCCGCATAAAAAACACTCTTGACTACGGATCAGAAGGCTGGGGGTTTGAATCCCTTCGCGACCAAAGCCTCTAAAGACCTTTATTTTAAAGGGCTTTTTTGTTATATCTCATACAAATTCAAGTATTATTTACCTAGGTAAAATTAGTATTATGGAATTATATGGAATCACATTCCAAATAATTCCGTACATTTGCTTCATGATTCAACGTATTGCAAAAGATAAATTAAAGGATTTAGCCTCTAAATTTAAAGCTGTCGCTGTCACCGGAGCAAGACAAACAGGTAAAACAACTTTGGTAAAGCAAGTATTCAAGGGAAAACCCTACCTCTCATTAGAAAATCCTGATACCAGAAACTTTGCTTTGGAAGACCCACGTGGTTTTTTGGAGTCATACCCCGCAGGGGCAATTTTAGATGAAGTGCAACGTGCTCCAATCTTGTTTTCATATTTGCAGGAAATTTTAGATAATACTAAAAAAAAGGGTTTGTTTATTCTTTCGGGTTCAAACAATTTTTTATTGCAGCAAAATATTTCCCAAACACTTGCCGGAAGGGTTGGTTACATTAATTTACTGCCTTTTTCTATTTCGGAATTAGCGAAAGTAAAATTATTACCCGATGATGATGACCAGATTATGCTGAAAGGATTCTATCCTCCAATTTACGATCAGCAGATTCCTCCGATGGACTGGTGCCCAAATTATGTGAGAACATATATTGAAAAAGATGTACGTCAAATAAAGAACATTACAGACCTTATTGTTTTTGAACGGTTCATGAAATTGTTGGCTGGTCGCTCGGGACAGGAATTAATTAATAGTGCACTAGCAGTAGAAACCGGAGTTGATGTTAAAACTATTCAATCATGGATAGGTATCCTGGAAAGCAGTTTTATCATCTATCTCTTAAAACCTCATTTTAAAAACTTCAATAAAACCATTGTAAAAAGACCAAAAGTTTATTTTTACGACACCGCACTGGTTTGCTATTTATTAGGTATAAGAAATGTTTTACAACTTAAAACTCATCCTTTGCGTGGTTCTGTTTTTGAAGGTATGGTAGTAACGGAATTGATAAAACAAAGAACCAATGCAGGCTTGCCTGTTAATATATATTACTGGAGGGATAAAACAGGGCATGAGATTGATGTTATTATTGATAATGGAAATAAATTGTTGCCGATAGAAATTAAATCAGGCAAGACTTTTAATAGTGAATTTTTCAAAAATATTGATTATTGGTGCAATTTGAGCGGAAGTGATAAATCTATTTTGTTGTATGCAGGAGATCAGAATCAGAAAAGAAGTAACGGTAAGGAAATTTTAAATTGGAAACAAATTATGGACCGTGATTTTTAATAAACAGAAAAGCGTGGCTCTCGGTTGATAATTATTGTTTTGATGACCGATAAATTTGTTCTTTTTTTTTTCGTTTTATCCTCTTGATTATATACGAGATAAAGAATGTTTTAACACGCTTAAAACCTTCATATCTTTCAAAAAAGAGTTGAAAAAAATGTCGGTGGACTCCTCCACCTCTAAAGCCCTTAATTATCAAGGGCTTTGTTTTTTATCTCCATGGGAAAGCCGAACCTTTCTGATTTATATTTTTTTGAAATAGAAAAAAATATCTAATTTAATAGATAAATTCATCATAGAAAATTTATAAACTATAAAATCTAGGATTATTAATAGCGGAAAATTTTTAAGCGTTAAAGATTTAATGATACTTGCTGGAGAAAAGTTATTCCCGTAGTCCCTTCATAAAGTTATTCGAGATAGCTTATCAAGTAAAAAAATAGAAAAATAACAATACACGTATATTGTTTATATGTACAAATAGATTTTGAACACGTTTGGAAATATCTTAGAGGATAATTTTATAAGGAATTAAGTTATATCCTTTGCCATTAATATGTATTTTTCAAATTATGAATTCCAGTCTGGAAACCACACCCCTTTAATATGATGAATATCAATATATTAATTAATTTATAATCTCAGAACCGAATCTTAGCGTATCACTAAGTATCATTTTTAATTGTTAAAGCGAATCTTTACCGTATCTTTGCGTATCACTAAGTATCAAAAATAAATAAATGAATAGTAATATACATACATTTTCATTAGCTCTTGACTTTAAACTAATGAACGAACTCAGCAGTATAGATAGGTTTGGCGGCTCATGGAGTTTAATCGAGAAACGAGAAGGTCGACAAACGCTTAAACAATTAAAATCAATTGCCACAGTTGCCAGTGTAGGGGCTTCTACTCGTATAGAAGGTTCAAAAATGACTAATGATGAAGTTAAGGCTTTAATATTTAATAATATTAAAATTGAAAAATTAGTAGAACGTGACCAACAAGAAGTTATAGGATATTTTAGCGCACTTGATATAATTTCAGAATCTTACAGGGATATTGAAATTACAGAAAGTAGTTTAATGAATCTGCACAATATCTTAATGAAATATAGTGATAAAGACCAATGGCATAAAGGAAGATACAAGCAGCACCCCAATTCGGTGGAGGCAAAAAGTCCTGACGGCACAAAAACAATTATTTTTGACACAACTGCACCGGGTTTTGCAACCGAAAATGCGATGCGTGCATTAATTGATTGGTATAATTCAGACAATACAACACCACACATAATTAAATCAGCTGTATTTGTTTATGACTTTTTAAGTATCCATCCATTTCAGGATGGCAATGGCCGATTAAGCCGTCTTCTTGGCTCTTTGTTACTTTTAAAATATGGTTACTCATGGATTCAATAT
>Ga0114966_10001766_pt1 | contig 19734 bp, 16 predicted proteins | sample M_130207_XF_Meta_FD_87029 | JGI IMG/M metagenome (GOLD analysis project Ga0114966, IMG submission 87029) | Freshwater microbial communities from Lake Montjoie, Canada to study carbon cycling - M_130207_XF_MetaG | ecosystem: Environmental > Aquatic > Freshwater > Lake | place: Lake Montjoie...
CGCGCCGACGACGATTCCAAGCAAGGTGACACCGAACCAGAACCACGTTTTTTCGCCGCCATTGAAGCGTCCTGAAGGTACCTCGTGCCCGCCCAGGAGGCCGCCTGCCTTCGCCAGCCACGCAAAATCCATGGCCCGCCAGATGTTGTCGCGAACGAAGGTAACGAACATCACCAGCGTGCAGAACACGAACAGCGGACCCACGAAGTTGTGCAGGTTCTTGCCGAGGATGGCGAGCCACGAAAATGCCGTGTAACCGAACACCGGCAGTATCACGTGCTTGCCGAACAGTATGATCACACCGCTGACCGCCAGCACCACGAAGCTAATCGCTGTCGCCCAGTGCACCATCCGCTCCCAATCGCTGAAGCGCTCGATCATGCGCCCGGTCGGTTTGTCGTGCAGCGACAGCGGCCCTTTCCAGCGGAAAAAAGCGAATATCAGCAGCGGTACGACGATCAGGATCAACCCGCCATACAGGGTAATCGGGCCGTTACGCAGTTCGCGCCAGGTCTGGCCGCCGGACTGCACCAGGATATTGGTTTCGACGCCGCGCACCTGGGTCGTCTGATACGGATTTGCGCCTTCACGCACATCCCGCCACATGGGCGCATTATTGCCGGGCTGGGTAAGCTGCCGCTGCGCCTGCTCCTTCGCACCACTGTCCTCCGCACTCCAGGCGGCGACTGGAACGAGCAATATGCCCCCCAGAATTGCCAGCAATGGCCACATACGCATGCAGACCGACAATCTTGTCATGGCTGTTCCTGTTATTTGGCGCTCGCGACGGCGCGAGTGTATTCGTCCTGGCCCTGGTTGCGCGCCTTGACCGCTTTTTCCCACTCAACCTGGTTGCCGTTGAACTGGCCGTTGTTCCAGGGTTTCGCATCTTCCTTGCCCTGATATTGGCCCTGCTTGTACACCTTGGGCCGTTCGCCCCCGCACCCCGCCAGCAACAGCGCCAACGCGCAGGCCCCCGCCATCGACAAAATCTGGCGCGCCGTCATGATTTCGCTCCGGGCGCCGCGGCCGGCGCCGGCTTGGCCTCGGGCTGGCCGTAGGCGGTTCCCCAACCCCAGACTTCCGAGCCCTTGCCGCGTTTCAACACGCGATTGCGGTAGATGTCCGAAATAACATCTGCATCGCCGCCCAGCAGCGCTTTGGTCGAGCACATTTCTGCGCACGCCGGCAATTTGCCTTCTGCCAGCCGGTTGCGGCCGTATTTTTTGTATTCTGCCGCAGAATTATCCGCTTCCGGTCCGCCGGCGCAAAACGTGCATTTATCCATCTTGCCGCGCAATCCGAACGCGCCGTCCTGCGGGAACTGCGGCGCGCCGAACGGGCACGCGTAGAAGCAGTAGCCGCAACCGATGCACAGATCCTTGTCGTGCAACACCACGCCTTCGGAAGTCTTGTAAAAGCAATCGACCGGGCACACTGCCATGCACGGCGCGTCCGAACAGTGCATGCACGCGACGGAAATCGATTTTTCCCCGGGCACGCCATCATTCAGCGTCACCACGCGGCGGCGGTTCACGCCCCACGGAATATCGTGCTCGCTCTTGCAGGCGGTCACGCAACCATTGCACTCGATGCAGCGCTCGGCGTCGCACAGGAATTTCATTCTTGCCATGTCGGTACTCCTCGGCTCTGGTTGTCGTTATGCCGCTTTGCTGATCTGGCACAGCGTCGTTTTCGTTTCCTGCATCATGGTCACGATGTCGTAACCGTAGGTCGTGGCGGTATTCACCGCTTCGCCGCGCACAATGGGTGCCGCGCCCTCCGGATACTTGTCGAGCAGGTCCTTGCCCATGAACCACCCTGAGAAGTGGAACGGCAGGAACACAGTGCCCGACGCCACGCGCTCGGTCACCTGGGTCTTGACCTTCAGACGCGCCTTGGTTGGCGTCTCTACCCATACGTATTCGTCGTGCTTCAGTCCGCGGTCGTTGGCGTCCTTCGGATTGATTTCGACGAACATTTCCTGCTGCAGTTCGGCGAGCCACGGATTGGAACGCGTCTCCTCGCCGCCGCCTTCGTACTCGACCAGGCGTCCGCTCGTCATGATCAGCGGATACTGCTTGCTCGCGTCCTTGTTGGCCTGCTGCACGGTCTTGAACAGCACCGGCATGCGCCAGCGGCTCTTCTGGTCGTCGTGCGTCGGATATTTGTCGACGAGGTCAGGCCGCGGACTGAACAGCGGTTCGCGATGCAGCGGCACGGCATCCGGGAAATTCCACACCACGGCGCGCGCCTTGGCGTTGCCGAACGGATGGCAGCCATGAACCTTCATCGCCACGCGTATGATGCCGCCCGACGAATCGGTCTTCCAGTTCTTGCCTTCGGCTGCTTTCTTTTCATCGTCGGTGAGTTCTTCCCACCAGCCGAGTTTCTTCAGCAGCACGTGATCGAACTCCGGATACCCGGTCGCAAGATCGGCGCCGAGGGAACACGAACCGTCTTCGGCCAGCAGGTTGACGCCTTCGCGTTCGACGCCGAAGTTCGCGCGAAAATTGCCGCCGCCGTCCATCATATTCAGCGAAGTGTTGTAGAGCACCGGGGAGCCAGGATGCTTGAGTTCCGGCGTGCCGTAGCACGGCCACGGCAGCCCAAAATAATCGCCGTCCAGCACGTAACCGGTTTTGGCGTCCTTGCCGCCTTTCGCGCGCAGCGTCTTCACATCGAATACATGCATGTTGCGCATGTGCGCCTGCAGTCGCTCCGGCGAGTGCCCGGTATAGCCTATCGTCCACACGCTGCGGTTGATTTCACGCAGTATGTCTTCGACGTCGGGCTCTTCCATGCCGCCCTTGCCTTTGACCAGCTTGATTTTCGTTTTGCCATCGGCCTGCTTGCCGATCAGTTGATCGGCAAACCCGAGCTTCTGCGCGAGTTGATACATCAGCATATGATCGGTGCGCGATTCGAACATCGGTTCGATCACTTTTTCGCGCCACTGTATCGAGCGGTTGGACGCTGTCACCGAGCCCGCGCATTCGAGTTGGGTGGCGGCCGGCAGCAGGTACGCGCCGTCCTTGCGCGCCATCGCCATCATCGCCGCGGTGGCCGACGGATACGGGTCGATAACGACCAGCAGATCGAGCTTTTTCATGGCCTCGATCATTTCGGCGCCGCGCGTCTGGCTGTTCGGTGCATGGCCCCAATAAACCACCGCGCGTAAATTTGAATCCTGGTCGAGACTTTCGTTTTTTTCCAGCACCGCGTCGATCCAGCGCGATACGGTGATGCCCGGCTTTTCCATCATCGCCGGCGAGGGAAACTGTTTCTTGATCCAGTCGAGATCGACCCCCCATGCGCGCGCGAAGTGCGCCCACGATCCAGGCGCCAGACCGTAATACCCCGGCAACGAATCCGGATTGGGCCCGACGTCGGTGGCGCCCTGCACGTTGTCATGGCCGCGGTAAATATTGCAGCCGCCGCCGGCCACGCCGACGTTGCCGAGCGCGAGTTGCAGTATGCAGCTTGCGCGCACGATCGCATTGCCGTTGGTGTGCTGGGTCTGGCCCATCGCCCAGACGATGGTGCTCGGGCGGTTCTTTGCCATCGACTCGGCGACGTCACGCACTTCCGCTTCTTTCATGCCGGTCACTTCCTCGACCTTGTCCGGCGTCCATTTGGCGGCTTCGTCTTTCACCTTCTCCATGCCGTAGACGCGCGCCTTAATGTAATCCTTGTCTTCCCAGCCGTTCTTGAAGATGTGATGCAGCATGCCCATCAGGAAAGCGACGTCCGCACCCGACCTGATGCGGTAGTACTTGTCGGCTTTGGCCGCCGTGCGCGTGAACCGCGGATCGACGCAGATCACCTTGGCGCCGTTTTCCTTCGCGTGCAACGTGTGCATCATCGAAACCGGGTGCGCTTCCGCCGCGTTACTGCCGAAGAACAATATGCATTTCGAATTCTGCTCGTCGTTGTAGGAGTTGGTCATCGCGCCATAGCCCCAGGTGTTCGCCACTCCCGCGACCGTCGTTGAGTGGCAGATGCGCGCCTGGTGGTCCATGTTGTTGGTGCCGAAGAACGACACGAACTTGCGCAGCAGGTAGGCCTGCTCGTTATTATGTTTGCTCGAGCCGATCCAGAAAGTCGCATCTGGCCCGCTTTCCTTCCTGATCGCCAGCAGCTTGTCGCTGACTTCTTTCAGCGCATCGTCCCAGCCGATCTTCTTCCACTTGCCGTCGACGAGCTTCATCGGGTACTTCAGGCGGTGTTCGCCGTGCCCGTGTTCGCGGATCGATGCGCCTTTGGCGCAATGCGCGCCGAGGTTGATAGGCGAATCGAACACCGGTTCCTGGCGTATCCATACGCCGTTCTGTACCACGGCGTCGATTGCACAGCCGACCGAACAATGCGTGCATACGGTGCGCTTGACCTCGATCTTGCCGCCTTCGGCCTGCTCGGCCGCTGTGGCCTTGCCCATCATCGAGAACGGCAACTGACTCACCGCCGCACCCGCGCCGACCGCCAGACCGGAACGCTTGAGGAAAGCCCGGCGGTCTATCGTTTTGCCGAGATAACCCGCGACGTTGCGGCTCAGTCGGCTGGATGGTGCCGCGGCAGTGCTCGCTTTTCTGGTCAATAGCATGATGGCGTCTCCGGCGAATTAAACTTTGGTGGTACGGTAGTAATTGCGCACGTGTTCCGTAAGCTGGTAGCCCTTGCCCTGCGGCGGCGTGGCCGCGGCCGCGCGCTCCGGCTCTGCGCCCTGCCGCGTGAGCGCGACGGTCGCGGCGGCAGCGCCGCCGACGCCGAGCGTGGCGAGAAACTTTCTGCGGCTGGAACTGGGTTTGGTCGTCATGGCGTGCTCCTCGGTGACATCAGCCCATGTCGAAGGCTGTATTTTCGACGGCAAAAAATTCGCGCAATAGCTGCGCGACGTGCTTGTAGAAATCGGTTTGATTGGCGCTGATGACGGCGGCGCTGAGCTGCGCGTGCCAGGGCTGAAGGTGCCGGCGAAAAAAATCGCGCTGTAAATCAAGCGCCGCGGGTGCCGTATCGGCATCACCCGCTATCAGAAAACGCATCACGTCGCACAGCGCTGACACATGATCCTCCGATTCGTGACGATCGCCGCGCCGCGCCAGTCCCATCTTGGTGAGATCATCGCGCAAATACGCCAGCGGCTTCTCGTGTAGGAACCCTGCTACATAAAACGAGCCATACAACATCACCGGTTGCCGTCCCGTCCCGATAAATGCCGCATCGAACTCGTCCTTCACCGCTTCTGCATCCGCTTGCGCGGCGGCTTGTTGCAATGCACGCCATGCGAGGCAAAAGTCGGAAACTGGTTCATCATTGCATATGACGGAAGCGGTTGCAATAACGTGGAGTAATTCTTTCGTCGGTGACTGATAAAAAAGGCTGCTGAGCAGCGCATATACCTCGGCGCGCGCGCTTTCCCCGGCGTCCACCGCTTCGTTCACGGGTGCAATTTTGTGCGACGCATCATTGTCGGCCATCATTTGAGATCATGAATAGACCCGTGCGGGGCGTTGTGCATGAGGTCGATCACCCGGCAGTCAGCGCACATCTTCAGCCGTTCGAGCGCACCGGGTGCGCTGAACATGGAGTGAGCCCCCAGCCGGCCCAGCATGTTGTCTATCATCTGCCTGGTGGCGAACGGTTTGCCGCACTTGGTGCACGCGAATACTTCCGCCTCGTTCAACACCACTTCAGTCTTGGCCGCAGGCGTCAGCAACAGCCTGCTCGCCAGACTGATGGCTTCTTCCGGACAGGTTTTTTCGCATAAACCGCATTGCACGCAATTGCGCTCGATAAACCTCAACTGCGGCAGCTCTTTGGAATCGAGCAACGCGCCTTCCGGACAGGCGCCGACGCAGGCCATGCACAAAGTGCACCTCTGCTTATCAACCGCCACCGCGCCGAAAGGCGCGCCCGCAGGCAAGCCGATTTCTTGTTGCGGCGATGCCGCATATTTGAGCAGGTGCTCGAAAATGAAGTCGAGTGTCGTGCGCTTTTCGTTCGACAGATTGAAAGTTGCGACGGATGGCGCCGCGGGCGCCGCCGGCAAGCCCCAAATCGCGGCTTCGAGCGCCGCGCTGTCGCGAGCTTCGATCAGCTCGAAATGCTGCTTGCCATAACCGAGCGCCGTCAGAATTTTTTGCGCGTAACCCATCTCGCGTTTTAGCGCTGACAAATAATCCGGCGCCTCAGTTCCGGCACTGACTATCACGACCTGCGCCGCGCCATACGCGATCGCTCCGAGCAGAGTATCTATGCCCAACGACGCGATATGAAATGCTTCGAACGGGATCACCCGGGCCGGCAGCCCTTTGCCGCGCCGGCCGAGCCGCATGATGAGTTCGCGGCCATCGGTCGCGTTGTGAAAGAGCACGCACGCCTGCTTGCCGCCGGCCTTGGCGTAGGTGCCCAGCAGCGTTTTCAGGCGCATACCGGCATCGGCCACGCGCGGATAAGCATAGGTCATCGCACCGGAGGGGCAGACGCTCGCACACGCGCCGCAGCCCATGCACAGATGCGGCTCGACTTTGACGTGATCGCCGTCGGCGCTGATCGCTGCGGTCGAGCAGATATCGATGCATTGCGTGCAGCCGGCGATCTCGGACCTGCTGTGGGCGCAGATTTTTTCGCGGTAAACGAAGAATTTCGGCTTTTCGAATTCGCCGGTCATGGTCGCCAGTTCGCGCGCCGCCTGCGCCTGCTTGAGCGGATCGCTGCCCGGCGCGAAATAACCCTGCGGCGGTTGATGCAATTTGATCAGTGGCTTGGCAGACAAATCGAGCACGAGATCGCAACGCTCGTTGCGCGCAGGTTCGTTGCGTTCGAAATCAATGGCGCGCACGTCGCCGCACGCTTTCACGCACTGCCGGTGCGCCTTGCATTTGTCCAGATCGATCTGATAGCTATAGTCGATCGCATGCTCGGGACAGGCGGTAATACAGGCGTTGCAACGTGTACAGGCTTCGAGATCGATCGGATTGCCCTGCTCCCATGCGACGTCGAATGCGCCCAGATACCCGGCGACTTTGAAGTCGCGCCCGGAATACACCGGGTAGCGGCGTTCCAACGGCAGCTCCGCGCGGCCGCTGCCGTCAGCGATCAGCACACTGACTTGCAGTTGCGCGGCAAGACTGTCAGCCCATTTCAACGCGGCGTCAGCCGGCCCGATGATCAGCAACTGTCCGTGCGACTGGTACGGCACCAGCGGCACCGGTTCGGGCTCCGGCAAATCCGCGACCGCCAACAGCGCTGCAATTTTCGGCGCCGCCGCGGCCGCATCGGCCGACCAGCCTGCTGTCTCGCGAATATTGGCGAAGCGGATATTGCCCACCGCCTGGAATTGCTCATGCAGTTCGGTGAAAAGCGGCGCTTCCTGCGTGCACGCCACCAGCAGGTCCTCCCCGCTTTTGACGGCAGCCTCAAATGCAGCGACATGGCGGCGGCACAACTCGCTGTGGATGTGCGGTCCTGCGCTTGCCCCCAGCGCGCCCGCGACCGCTTTGCCATCGAACTGCATGGTGCGATTGCAATTGCACAACAACAGTTTATGCCGTGGCTCGGTCATGAAATGAGAGATCGAATGATGGGCACCATAATCAACGTGCGCAGATACTAGCTAAATCCTCTGCCCGGCGCTACGACTTCCGTTCGGCGGCCGCGTCCGCCGCCGGTTGCGCTGCAGTTGGCTGCGCATTCGCTGCCGGCACTACCTCAGGCGGCGGCGCGATTTCGTCGGCGGGCAGCGTCGATTGTTCCGTGGGCGGCAGCACGCTGTTTTCCGGGGGCGGCGGCGCAAATCTTGCCGCGGTTTCTTCTTTGGTTTCTTTCGCCCATGCCAGGATATTCTGCGCCTGTCGCAAGCCGGCAAGCATGGCGGGCGGAATGGGATTGGGCTGCGAGTAATCGTCGATATAGGTATCGAGACCGTCCATGATATTGAAATGCGGGTCGCTGAACAGTTTTTTGAGCGCTGCGCGGCGCAGGTTGTCGTCGACCTTGGGATGCATGAAACCGCTGAAATCCGATTCCAGTGTCAGTTCGTTCACCGGCGGCAACGCGGGGACAGGTGCGTCTGCTGCAACCACGGGTTGCGCCGCCGGCGGTTGCTCGCGCGCCTCCTGCTTTCTACGCGACCAGCGCGACAGGAATTCGCTGTCACCGGATTCTTTTTCGTCGTCGCTCATGCGCTTATCCGCTGTTGCCCATGCGGCCCTTGTCCTTGCTGCTCGCGTAGCGCCTGGCCTTTTTCACTTCCGGCGTGTAATGCAGCGTGGCGAATTCGCGCATCCAAGGCACCAACTCCGGCGGCAGCGGCACGCCATCCACGCTTTCATCGCTGTCCATCCAGCGCACGCCTTCGTGATAGCTGACGGTCACGCGCTGGGGCCGCGCCACCTCGTCTTCCATGCGCCACAGGACGAAAACCTTGGGGTCCGGCGAGGTGATGTTCAGCAAATAGCCTTCGGCTTCGTCGCGATACAGGCGTATCTCATGTCCGGGAAATGCGATGCGGGTCAGCTGGTCGCTGCGCTCGATGACCTGCTCGGCGCTACCGTCCGGCGCCGTGTCGCGCACGACGCCTTTCGCTTCCCATTGCACGGTCTGCCAGCGGTTGCCCGCTAGAGCTTTGCAGTCCATGATGACCGTCACTGGATAGACGGTGGCGGGTCGGCTGGCGTTCATAGAACGGCGATTGTGCGCCTGCCCTACGCGGAATTCAATCGGCAGTTCCAGCCAAATGGTTGATTTATCAATAGTGTTTTCCTTGCCGCCACAGGAGTTCTTTTGCCATAATCACCCCCCTGCTGCTGCCCCCGCACCAACTGAGAACCTGCGCGCGAAAGAACAACTTGGACCATCCGGTTTCACCCATTGCGGCAAATACCCCCCAGGTCGTTGACCGCCTGGGGCGGCCGCTGCGCGACCTGCGTATATCGGTGACCGATCGCTGCAACTTCCGCTGCGTCTACTGCATGCCGAAAGAGGTGTTCGGCAAGGACTACCAGTTCCTCGAGCACAAAGAACTGCTGACGTTCGAGGAAATCGCGCGGCTGGCACGCATCTTCACGCGCCACGGCATCGAAAAAATCCGCCTCACCGGCGGCGAGCCGCTGGTACGCCGCAAACTCGAGGATCTGATCGCGCTGCTGGCCGCGATCCCCGGCCTCGATCTCACACTCACCACCAACGGCTCTTTGCTCGCCAAAAAAGCACATGCCTTGAAAGCGGCGGGACTCAAACGCATTACCGTAAGCCTCGATTCGCTCGACGATGCGGTATTCATGAAAATGAACGACGTCGATTTCCCTGTCGCGCGCGTGCTCGAAGGCATAGATGCCGCAGCTGTAGCGGGCCTCGCGCCGGTCAAGATCAACATGGTGGTCAAGCGTGGTGTCAACGATGCCAGCGTCGCGGCGATGGCGCGCCACTTCCGCGGCAGCGGCCACATCCTGCGCTTCATCGAATACATGGACGTCGGTCACACCAACGGCTGGCGCATGGACGACGTCGTCACCGCCAAAGAAATCATCGCCCTGATCGATGCCGAAGCGCCGCTTGAGCAATGCGATCCGAATTACACGGGTGAAGTAGCCGAACGCTGGCGCTATCGTGACGGCAGCGGCGAGATCGGCGTCATCGCGTCAGTCACCCAGGCCTTCTGCCGCGACTGCACGCGCGCGCGGCTGTCGACCGAAGGCAGCCTTTACACCTGTTTGTTCGCCACCACCGGCCATCCGCTCAAAGCGCTGCTGCGCGGCGGCGCCTCCGACGATGAGATTTCCGACGCGATTGCCGGCGTCTGGCGCAAGCGCGCGGACCGCTATTCGGAAATCCGCAGCGCCGAAACGGTCAAGCTGCACAAGGTCGAAATGTCGTACATAGGCGGATAAACAAGCAGGATTGAGAATTGAGTAAAGACCCGGCCTTAACCCCTGCCCCTCGATCCTTAATCCCCAATCCTCGATCATAAAAATGAACCGTCCGCAAATCACCCACGCCCAGCGTCCGCTGACTTTTACGGTCGAAGCGCGCAACGAGCGCGGCGAAACACTGCCCACAGAAATCGCCGGCGAGCATCCGCTGACGCTTTACGTCGACAAGCGGGAAATCGTCACGCTAATGACATTGGGTGCTGCGCCAGAAGCGCTGGCTATCGGTTATCTGCGCAATCAGCGCCTCGTCGCCAGCATCGAAGAGATTATGTCGGTGCAGGTCGACTGGGATGTCGACGCGGTCGCTGTCACCACGCGCAACGGCATTGCCGACCTCGACGGCCGCATGGAAAAACGCACCGTCACCACGGGCTGCGGCCAGGGCACGGTATTCGGCGCACTGATGGCTGAAATTGATTCCATCCGGCTGCCGACCGATGCAGTCCTCACTGAAGAGACGTTCTACGGTCTGATCGACAGCGTGCGGCGCCACGAAACGGTCTACAAGCAGGCCGGCGCGGTCCACGGCTGCGCGCTCGCCAAAGGTGCAGAAATTCTGATGTTCGTCGAGGACGTCGGCCGCCACAACGCCGTCGATGCAATCGCCGGACAGATGTGGCTCGACGGCGTGGATGGCGCCGACAAGATTTTTTACACCACAGGCCGGCTGACTTCCGAGATGGTGATCAAGTGCGCGCAAATGGGCATCCCGTTCCTCGTTTCGCGCTCGGGGCTCACGCAAATGGGCTATGAAGTCGCGCAGAAAGTCGACATCACCATGCTGGGACGCGCGACCGGCAAACATTACCTGCTGTTCACCGGCAAACAGCGGTTCAAGAAATGATAGCTGGCATCACGGGCGTGATACTTGCCGGCGGCCAGGGCCGGCGCATGGGCAGCGTCGACAAGGGCCTGCGCGAACTGCGCGGCAAAGCCATGGTGGCGTGGGTGCTTGAGCGTTTCGCGCCGCAGGTCGAAGAAATGCTGATCAACGCCAACCAGAATCTCGATGTGTACGCGAAGTTTGGTCATCGCGTAATACCTGACGAAATCGGCGGTTTCGCCGGCCCGCTCGCGGGCTTGCAACGCGGTTTAAGCGAGGCGCGCCATCCGCTGGTCGCCACCGCGCCGTGCGACACGCCGTTTTTGCCCGCTGATCTGGTGACACGGCTGCACGTGGCGCTGGAAACGCAGCAGGCGCAACTTGCCGTCGCGCGCACCGGCGATCAGCCGCATCCCGTGTTTTGCATATGCCGGCGCGATGTGCTGCCCCATCTGACGAAATTCCTGAACGACGGCGGGCGCAAGATCGATGCCTGGTACTCGACACTCAAAGTGGTCGAAGTCGTGTTCGACGATCAACCCGGCGCCTTCAGCAACATCAATACGCCCGACGAATTGCGCAGCTTCGAAAATGCACCATAAGCGGCCTACGCGCGGCTTCTGGCGCGGGAATCAACTCAGGCCCGCAGTTCCTTGCGCAGCAGGCGCGCCGCACCCTTGAGCCCGACTTTCGGGTCCGTCACGATAAAAAGAGGATAGCGCCGCAGCAGGTCCGAAAAACGTCCCTTGTGAGCGAAAGCGCGCACGAAGCTGCCGTCACCCAGTTTATGCGCAATCTGGCGCGCGATCCCGCCTGCAAGGTACACGCCGCCGCGCGCGAGAGTCGCCAGCGCCATGTTGCCGGCGAAAGCGCCGTAGATATCGACGAAGAGATCAAGCGCGTGAACTGCCAGCACATCACGCTTGTCGATCGCGAATTCGGAAATCGCCGCTGCGGCGTCCCCGCGTTGCATCGCATCGCGCAGTTGCTTCGATGGCTCGCCGGCGCCGCCGTTCTGCAAAACGCCGAATATGCGCAATAGGCCCGGCCCCGACACCACGCGCTCGTAAGACACGCGTCCAAACGCCTGGCGCAGGCTTGCCAGCAATATGTCCTGCGCGTCGTTGATCGGCGCAAAATCGGTATGCCCGCCTTCCGATGGATGCACCGCATAGCCATCGCCCTGCCACGACAGCATGCACACACCGAGCCCGGTGCCGGCGCCAACCACGAGACGCGTGCCGTGCGGCTGCGCCACCCCGCGCTGCAAAGTCATGAGATCGTGTTCGCCAAGTTCGGCTATGCCGTGACCGACCGCGGCAAAATCGTTTACCAACAGCACATCGGGAATGTCCAGCCGCGAGCTGATGGCCTGCGCGTCGATTTTCCAGTCGAGATTGGTCAGCGTCGATGCGTGCCCCTCCACCGGGCCGGCGACCGAGAAGCACGCGGCGTCAATGCGCGACGCGGCGCTCCTGACCACTTCAAGCGCAAAAAAATCATCGAGCAAGGCGTCAAAACCGGTGAATTTTTCGCTGAGATAAGTCTGTTCGTGCACCGCGCGAAACGCGCCGTCGCGTTCGACCTGCAATTCAAGCCGCGATTGCGTGCCGCCGATATCGCCGATGACCATGCACTGCAAACCCATACTCCTCTCCTATACCGGCTCGAGCACCGCGGGCGTCGCATCCGTGGTCTGGAACAACGCTTCGGGTTTGGCCACGAAATAGCCTTGCGCAAAATCGACGCCGATCGCCCGTAAACGTTCGAGGATGTCCGCGTCCTCAACATACTCGGCGACGGTTTTCATTCCCAGAATGTGGGCGATGCGGTTGATCGCCTCGACGATCGCCTGGTCCATCGGGTCGTCGGCCATGTCGCGCACGAACACACCATCGATCTTGATGTAATCGACCGGCAGGTATTTCAGATAGGCGAACGACGACATGCCGATGCCGAAATCGTCGAGCGCGAACCGGCAGCCCATGGTCTTGAATTCGTGCATCAGCTGGGCCGCCTTGGCAAGGTTGGAGATGGCCGTTGTTTCGGTGACTTCAAAACACAGCAGTCCGCGCGGCAAATTGAAGCGGTTGAGCAACTGGCGCAGGAAATCAGTGAAACTCGCATCGTTGATGCTCACACCGGACAGGTTAACGGCATAGAACGCACCGCTCAATTTGGCCGCATCGCGCGGTATGGCGCCGCTTTCGCATTGCTTGTGCAGAAATTCAACCAACGAGCTGATCACCCAGCGCTCGATCGACGACAGCAGGTTGTAGCGCTCGGCCGCTGCCATGAATCCGCTCGGCGGAATGAGATTGCCGCCGCGGTCGACCATGCGCACGAGTATCTCGTAGTGCGGCTCGTCCTGCGTGCCCGCGTCCAGCGAAATGATTTTTTGCCGGTACAGCCGGAAGTTGCCAAGTTCGAACGCGTGGTTGATCTGCGACACCATTTGCAACTCGGCGTTCTGCTCGCCCGGCTGCGCGTGCTTGGGACGATGAACCTGCACGCGATCGCGCCCTTTGCTTTTGGCTTCATAGCAGGTCGCATCGGCACTGGCGAGTGCGCGGCTCACGCTTTCCGTGCCGTCTATGGTCACCAGGCCCGCGCTGACGCTGATGCCGAAGGTCTTATCCTGCCAGATGAAGCGAAAATCGCGCACCGCCTCGCGCAGCCCGTTCGCGATGCGCACGGCCTGATCGAGCGGACAGGATTCGAGCAATGCGCCAAACTCATCGCCGCCGAGGCGCGCCAGCGTGTCGCTGCCGCGCATGCGTGCCTGCATCACGGTCGTCAACTGGAGCAGCAATTCATCACCGGCGGCATGACCGCAGGTATCGTTGACCGTCTTGAAATTGTCGAGGTCCATGTACAGCAGCGCGTGCTGTTTGCCGTCGGCACGCACCGCTTCGATCAAGCCGGCCAACCTGCGCTCGAACTCGCGGCGATTCACCAGGCCGGTCAATGCATCGTGGCTGGCCTGCCAACTCAATTGCTGCGCCATTTCCTGGATCTGGCTGACGTCATGGAACACGACGACCCAGCCGACCAGGTTGCCTTCGCTGTTGTGTATCGGCGCCGACGAATCGCGCACCGCGCACATATTGCCGGAGCGTCCCAGCAACCGAACCGTCATGCCTTCCGTGCCCCGCGCGCCGACCGCCTTGCCGCCCGGGTGCGGAATCGGCTTGCCCGTCTGTTCGTCGACCACGCGGTAGACAACATCCAGCGACTGGCCTTTCGCGTCGCTGTTTTTCCAGCCGGTATATTCTTCCGCCACCGGGTTCATGTAGTCGACGTAGCCCTCCGCGTCGAGCGTGATGACACCGTCGCCGATGGAATGCAGGGTGACTTCGGCCAGTTCCTTCTCACCGTGCAATTCGTTCTCGCTCTGCGTGATGCGGCGCGTCACAATAGACGCTATCCACGCGCCGGCGATCAGCACCAGTATGCCGACCAGCGCGACCAGCCACAAAGCCTCGCGCATCGCCGCACTCGCCTGCGAAATCGCGCCCAGAGTGGCGGCGCGTTTTGAATCCACCACCAGGTGGAGCGAAATCTGGAATCGGTCCTGCGCCGGCAGGCCCTCCCGCAGCAGCAGATCCGTGGCGCCGGCAATGTTGTTCTGCATCAGCAACGCAACCACGCGGTCGCGTACCGCGCGCCCGCGAATCGCGGCATCGAGCGCCAGCTTGACCGCCGCGCGCTCTGCTGCGGTCATGTCCATTCCCTCAAGGCGGTCAAAGGTTCCATACAGAGGCTCGACCAGTGCCTGATACTCGCGGTATGCCGTCTCGCGTTCGGCGCTATTGCGCGCGACGAACAACTTGTGCATCGACTGCTGCCGCTGCTGACTGGTCGTCAGTAGCATGGTCAGCAACTCGGAATTCAGATTCTGCTCGTGAACCAGCAATTCGATATGCTGGTTGATGACGTAGATCCGCCAGATACCGAGCAGCGTAATGGAAATGATCAGGACCAGAAGCGCGCCAAAACCTGCCGTCAATGCCTGCCTAGACTTGGTAAACGAAAACGGTATTAGCATGGCTTCAAGCTTACCTGATTGCAAGTCAAAACTACACGGCCGCGCGCAGCGCCGGGTCCTGCCGGTAAAAGCTCTTCAGCTGTGCGTAAACCTGCGGGAAGGCAGTCAGCACCGCGTGCGGCGTCTCGAAGAATGCCTCGCTCAGTACCGCGAAAAACTCGGCCGGGCTTTCCGCTGCGTAGGGATCAATGGCGGTGTCCTCAGCGCGATCGACGCGGCGGCAAAAATCGTCGTACGCCGCCGTAAACGCCGCGCTCCACGCCTCGCGGGTCATGCCGGCATGCAGCGGCGGATAGCCGTTCGCATCCCCGTTCAGCATGTCCAGCTTGTGCGCGAATTCGTGGATCACGACATTGACGCCGTCCGCCATGGGAGCAACGTCCGCCCATGACAGGATCAACGGCCCCTGCAACCAGGCCTCGCCGACGCGCGCCTCGCGGTCTACGTGCACCACACCGTCCTCATCCGTGTACTCGATGGTCGGCACGAACTCGTCCGGGTAAACGATGACTTCGACCCAGCCGCGGTAATAATCAACGTCGAGATTGAGGATCAAAATGCAGGCCTGCGCGGCAATCATCAACTGCATCGCGCTGTCGAGTTCGAGGCCGGCCGCGCCGCGTATGGATTTTTGATGCAGGAAGAGGATCACCGCCTCTCGCAGTCGCGCGCGCTCGTTGTCCGTCAACCCGCTGAGGAATGGCAGGCGCTTGAGGGTTTCGTCCCACAAGTCGGCATCGAGTTGCGAGCGTTCGATAATGCGTTGCCGCCACCACCGCCGGATTGACCCGAACACTCGACGGGCTATTTCTCGGCTGCGGTATCCACCGCGCGCAGTTTGGGCTGCTCCGGCGCATCCAGTTCGACGCGCTCGATGCGCGCGAAACGCTCGCTGATCTTGCGGCTGCTGACGTGCACGTCGTCGACATCGTTCTTGGCTTGCTCGATATGCCGCGCCAGGTTGTCCATGCGCGACTGGAAGCGGCCGAAGTCGGCGCCGAGCTTGTTCAGCTCGTCCTTGATGATATGGATCTGCTTGCGCGTTTCCACGCTGCGGATGACGGACTGCGCCGTCGTCAGCACCGCCATCAGCGTGGTCGGCGACGTAATCCACACGCGCTTGTTTTGCGCGTAATCGACGAGATCGCGGTGGCGCGCATGGATTTCCGCGAATACAGCTTCAGCGGGCAGGAACATGATCGCGCCGTCGCTGGTCTCGCCGGGAATGATGTACTTGTTCGAAATGTCGTCGATGTGCTTGCGCACGTCGGCCTTGAAAGCGGCGGCAGTAATGCGCTCGGCGCCGTCGAGGAACATGCGTTCGAAATTCTCGAGCGGAAACTTGGAATCGATGGCGATCAGCCCGGTCGGCGCGGGCAGCTTCAGCACGCAATCTGCGCGCACGCCACGCGCAAACGTATATTGAAACTCGAACGCCGTTTCGGGCAACGCATTGCGCACAATCGCTTCCAGTTGCACTTCGCCGAACGCTCCGCGCGCGCGTTTATCGCCGAGCAGTTCCTGCAGGCTGACGACGCTGCCGGTCAGCGTCTCGATTTTTTTCTGCGCTTCGTCGATGGTCGCCAGCCTCGTCATCACGTTGGTGAACGTTTCGTTGGTCTTCTTGAAGCCTTCGTCGAGCCGCTCGTTGACCTTGCCGCTGATTTGTTCGAGGCGTTCGTCGATCTTGCCGGTCAGGAGCTGGGTCGTTTCGGCGAGCTTGGTGACCATAGCTTCGCGGCTTTCGCCGAGATTGTTGGCGAGCGCCAGCTGCAGAGCGTGCAGGGTATCGCGCGTTTGCTTGAGTTCGTCGGCGGTGGAACCGCGCAGGCGTTCCGAGTTGTCGGCCAGCGCAGCCGTCATGCGGTCGCCCTGTTTGGTGAGTCCGTCGTGCAGGTCGACCAGCATCGCGCGGTGCCGTTCCTCCTGGCCCTGCCCCACCGCCGGCGGCAACTCATCAATGCGGCGCTGCAGGCCAGCGATGCGGAACGCGAGCCAGGCGATCAGTGCGATCGCCACAACCATCAATGCCAGCGCGATTTCGGTCATGCGGCGTCCCGAAGATAATTGCACATTTTACACCGCGAACTCTCTTTCAGGCCTCGCGCAAAACACGGATGGGTGCGGTCGCCAGCACGCGCCGCGTGCCCAGCATGCCGGCCAGCGCGATGCCCGCGCCGCCCGCGCCCACACCAATCAGCCAGATCCATGCATTACCGCTATACGGCACGTTCAACACCTTGACAGCCAGCAGGTGGCCGAGCGCGCTCGCGCCGCCTGCCGCAAGCAGCCCGGAAAGACCGCCCATCAACGCGAACTCGGCGAACTGGGCGGCCGCGATTTGCCGGCGACTCGCGCCCAAAGCACGCATCACCGCAGCTTCGTATTCACGCTCGTCGCGCGTGCTGGCGATCGCGGCGTACAGCACGACCAGGCCCGCCGCCAGCGTGAACAGAAAGACGAACTGCACCGCGCTCGCAACCTGGTCCATCATTTTTTGCACCTGCATCATGATTTGCGCGACGTCGATCACCACTATGTTGGGAAAATCACGCACCAGCTGATTGAGCGTCGCTGCCTGCCCTGGCGGCACGTACAGGCTTGTCATGTATGTGACCGGGAACCCCTGCAACAATTGCGGCGGCGCAATGACGAAGAAATTCGCGCGGAACGTGTCCCAGTCGACTTTGCGCACGCTGGTGATCGTCGCGTCGAAAGTGCTGCCCGCTACGTCGTAGGTGAGGCGGTCGCCGAGTTTGAGACCGAGCACCGTCAAAATCCCCTCCTCGACCGACAATTGGTCAGGAGCGGCGCCCGCTTCCCACCAGCGTCCCGCCAGCAGGCGATTGTCCGCGCGCATGTGATCGGCCCACGACAAATTGAATTCGCGGTCGACCAGCCGCTTGGCGCGGTCTTCCGCGTAATCGGCCGCGCCGACCGCGCGGCCGTTGATTGCAACGAGGCGTCCGCGCACCATCGGAAATATTTCCGGCTGCGCAATGCCATGAGCGGCGAAAAAAACGTTCAGCGGCTGCACCTGCTCGGGCTGGATGCTGACCACAAAGCGATTGGGCGTGTCCGGCTTCAGCGCCGCCTGCCAACTGCGCAGCAAGTCGCCGCGTATCAGCGTCAGCGTCAACAACGCCATCATCCCCAAAGCGAGCGCGACCACCTGTATCGTGTTGCCGAGAGCGTGGCGCCGCAAATTGGCAATGCCGTAGCGGAAACTGACGCCGCCGCCGGCGCGCACTTTCGACAAGAGCCGCAACATTGCCAGCACCAGCGCCACCGACACTGCCGCCGCCGCCAGAAATCCGCCCAGCACGTACGCGCCGAGCCGCAAATCCTGCGCTTTCAACAAAACGAGGCCGCAAATGATCACGAGCCCCAGCGCATAGCCCGCAACGCCCAATCCACGCGGCAGACCGAGGTCGCGGCGCAACACGCGCAGCGTCGATACCTGCGCAAGGCTCAGCAATGGCGGCAAGGCGAACCCGAGCAACAGCAACACGCCGGCAGCGATGCCATAACCCGCCGGCATCAGGCTGGGCCATGGCAGAACGACCGCGAGAAAGCTACCGAGCCACACCGCCAGCGCAAACTGCGCGGCATAGCCGATCACGCAGCCGAGCACGCCCGCGATAAGGCCCAACGCTGTGAAATGCAAAAGATAGAGCCGCACGATTTCCGACTGGCGCGCGCCTATACAGCGCATCACCGCGCAACCGTCGAGATGACGGCGCAGAAAGCGCCGTGCCGCCAGAGCGATCGCCACCGCCGACAGCACCACGCTGATCAGCGCGGCGAGACCGAGAAAACGTTCAGCGCGTTCGAGCGCCGAGCGGATTTCCGGCCGCGCATCGCGTATGCCTTCGATGGTCTGGCCGGGGCCTGCGCGCGCTTGCGCCCATGTCCGGTACGCCTCTACTGTGGCCATCTCCCCCGCCACGTAAAAACGGTAGCGCACGCGGCTGCCGTCCTGCAGCAATCCGCTCGCCGCGATATCGGCTTCGTTCATAAGCAGCCGCGGCGCGCTGTTAATGAAGCCGATTCCGCTGTCGGGCTCCTGCGTAACCAGCGCAGCAACGCGCAGGCGCAAACGGCCGACCGTCAGCGTGTCACCGGGCTTTACCTTGAGCCGCGTCAGCAGGCGATCGTCTACCCATGCTGTACCAGCAGCGGGCACTTCGCGCGCGACGCGATCGGCGCCGAACAATTCGTCGGCGAGCCGCACTTCTCCGCGCAACGGATAGCCCGCAGCAACCGCCTTCACATCGGTGAGCTGGCTTTCGTCGCGATAGCTCGCCATGCTCGGAAAACGCAGGGCGCGCGTCACTTGCAGGCCGCGTGCTTGCGCCTCAGTGGCGAATTCGCCAGCAAAGGGCCGGTCGGAAATAATGCTGAGATCGGCTCCCAGCAACTGGTTCGATTGCTGCGTTAGCGCCAATTGCACGCGGTCGGTGAAAAAACTGACCGTCGTCAGGCTGCCGACGGCGATCAGGATGGCCGCGAACAACAGCGTGACTTCGCCGGCGCGCCAGTCGCGCCACAACAGGCGCAGGGGCAGCGGAATTTTCTGCAGCAATGACATCGGCTAAACCCCGCTCAGCAACCGCCCCGCAGCCAGCCGCAGAGCGCGCCCGCATCGGCGTGATATCGCTTCGTCGTGCGTCACCAATATCAGGGTGGCCTGGCGCTCGCGGTTCAATTCAAACATGAGGTCGATGATTTGCGCGCCGGTCGCCGAATCGAGATTGCCGGTCGGTTCGTCGGCAAACAGCAGCTTGGGCTCGCGCACAAAAGCGCGCGCGATAGCGACGCGCTGCTGCTCGCCGCCGGACAGTTGTTTCGGGTAATGATGCGTGCGCTCACCAAGCCCGACTCGCGCGAGCATGTCCTGTGCTGTTTTATCGGCGCCCCCGATGCCGGCC
>Ga0114966_10001767_pt1 | contig 19734 bp, 7 predicted proteins | sample M_130207_XF_Meta_FD_87029 | JGI IMG/M metagenome (GOLD analysis project Ga0114966, IMG submission 87029) | Freshwater microbial communities from Lake Montjoie, Canada to study carbon cycling - M_130207_XF_MetaG | ecosystem: Environmental > Aquatic > Freshwater > Lake | place: Lake Montjoie...
CGTGGTCGGCGTTGGCGTCGGTGGTGTAAAAGGTGCCATCGGTCGGGAGCGTGAAGGGTTTCTCGTCGAGCCGATGGGAGGCGTTGCCTTTGAAGTAGTCGCTCGCGCCACTGAGGTGACCGAAGTAGCGGTCGAAGCCGCGTTCGACAGGATTGCCGTCGAGGTGCCATTTGCCGATCGCGAAGGTCGCGTAGCCGGCGCCGCGCATGGCCTGACCCAGGGTGATGCCCCTCTTCACGCCCAGGCCGACGTCTTGCCAATACTGGCCGCTCATCAGCGAGGCGCGGGTCGGCTCGCACTTCGCGGAGTTGTAAAACTGGGAGAAGCGCAGACCGTTCGCCGCCAGGCGGTCGAGGTTCGGCGTCTGAATCTCACTGCCGTAACAGCCGAGGTCGGCAAAACCGAGATCGTCGGCGAGGATGAGAATGACGTTGGGGCGGGCGGCGGCGGGTGTGGCGGGGCAGAGGACGGGGGCGATGACGCCGGCGGCTCCCAGCGCGAGAAGGAGTGCGGTGAACTTTTTCATCGCGGGGGGATTAATTTTCATCCGACTTTTTCTTGGATTTCTTTTTGGGCGCGGCGGGAGACGCCTTACTCGGCGTGGCGCTTTCGGGGCGCGTGTAGAGTTGTTTGTAGTCGAGACTGCGTTGGCGGAGGCGGGCGAAGACAGCGGCGTAGGCGGCGTCCGTCGCCACGTTGGTGAGCTCGGTGGGATCGCGCTCGCGGTCGTAGAGCAGTTCGGTGCCGTTCTGGTAATAGTTGGCGTAGGTGTAGCGGTTGTCGCGGATACCGAACCAAGTCGCGATTTGTGCGGGGTTGGCGTGGTGCTCGACGTAGAAATCAGTGCGCCAGTTTTTCGGATGCGCGCCCGCGAGCAACGGCACCAGGGTGTTGCCTTGGTATTTCGCCGGCACCGGCACGGCCGCCAGATCCAGAATGGTGGCGGGAAGGTCGAGGCTTACCGCGGTTTCCGGGAGCACGCGCCCGCGCAGTTCGGACTTCATGCGGGGGTCGTAGACGATCAGAGGCACGTGGATCGACTGGTCGTAGTGCGACCACTTGCCCTGAAACCCGCGGTCGCCCATGTAATAGCCGTTGTCAGCGGAGTAGATGATGACGGTGTTTTCATCGAAGCCATTTTCTTTCAGCGCAGTCATGACGCGACCGACAATGCGATCCATGCCGGCCAACATGCGGTAGATGGCGCGGAGGTTGACGCGGTATTTTTCAGGCGTGTCGTAGGCCCAGAAATAGCGCGCGCGGTTGATGGTGGTTTTCAGGAAATCCGGCGTGGCGTCGTAGTATTTTGGGTCGTCGAGATTCGGTCGGTTGGGCTCGATGGCATCGAAGAGACCGTCCTCGGCGGCCGGCCATTGGTAGTGATTTCCCGGGCGGCGGTCGTTGTCCTCCGCGTGCGAGATGTTGAAACTCATATAGAGAAAAAAAGGTTTCTGCGCCGACTGCGACTGGACGAACGCGACCGACTTGTCGCCGATGATCTCGTCGACGTGGCGCAGCGTGCCGTCGGGCATTTTCTTCAGGTAGGGATTGCGATGCAGCACTTCGTGGTCGTCGAACATTGTCGTCATGCCATTGATGCCATCGGCCCACCTGACGTGCTGTTTGCCGTAGAAACCGGTCGTGTAGCCGGATCGACGGAGGAGCGTGGGGAAGCTGGTGTCCAAGTCCTCCTTGCGCACGGGGGTGCTCGGATTCGCGTGGTAACCGTGGGTCGTGGTGGTAAGGCCCGTGAAAATATTTGCCCGGCTTGCCCTGCAAATGGGCGTTTGCACAAAGGCGTTTTCAAAACGCACGCCGCGGGCCGCGAGACTGTCGACCACCGGCGTCTTGATCTGCGGATGCCCGGCGCAACCGAGCGAGGTATTACGCTGATCGTCGACAAGGACGAAGACGATGTTGGGCTTCTGGTCGGCGGCGAACAGCACCGAAACTTGGAACGTCAGGGAGAGCGCCAGAAGCGCGTGGAGTGCTTTATTCATCGGGAAATAGCGGTCGTTGAGTAGCGGTAGTTAAAGCGGCCGTCGGGGGCGGTGTCGCCGCTGCGATAGGTGTCCATGATGTCACCGGATTTCTGGGGGTTGTCCCACCACTTGAAATCGAGCGTGACGGTCTTACCTGCGGGGAGGCCGAGGGTGGCGCGAGGGATGGCGAGCATCAGCTCATGGCCCGCAACGGTGAGCCGGACCTGGACGACTTTCTCCCAGGTCCAACCGCCAGTGTTACGCTCGAGCCACGTCTCCTGGCCGTCACGGGAACGATTCACGATAAAGTCGTAGCCTTCCCAGCCGGTGCTCCGTTTTTGGTCCGTGTCGATCAGGAGTAGCATCCAGTTCGCGCCGGACGGCGGGGTGAGAGGGCGGCGGGTCCGGGCGTAAAAATAAAGATGGGTCGCATCGCGGGCGACTTTCATGACGGCGAGGTCGTTGCGGCCGCTGGTATTCACGGTGTGCCGTGCGCCTTGGCCAAAGTCGCGGTGGTCGTTGTCGAACACGTGATCGGTGAAGGCGGGCGCCACGGCACTCCATTGGGCGAACCCACCGGCGAGGTCGATCGTCGCCGGAGCCGAGGGCGCGGGTAGGGCGGGGTAGCCTTTGTAGCGGCGGACGCCGTCGACCAATTGATAGTAGTAGTTGTCGTGGTGCAGTCCGGAGACGGGCTCGATATCGCGGCTGAATTCTTGGTCGTATTGGTCGACGAAGACGACCGGTAGGCCGGGTCGGGAGTGTTTCCCGGCGATCCATTCGTTCCAGCCGGTGACCATGACGAAGGGCGGATCGAGTTCGATGGCGCGGCGCCACTGTTCGGCGAAGTTGGGGCCGCGGTCGATGTCGCCGGGGACGGGAGCTTGTTTCCCGTCGTGGAAGCTGCGGCCGCGGGCGTTGCCTTGGCTCATGTTCGTGACCTTGCCGTCGGAGGCACGGAGGTTCTGCGCGACGGAGACGTTGACCTGCTCGGGCTTCGCCGGGTCGGTGTCATAGCTGTAAACCTGAGGGTAGGTGTTTTCCCAGTGCCAGGCGTTGGGCGTGTTGACCTGCGTGAATGGCCAGTGGGCTTTGCGGAGCGTGAAGAATTTGGCGACCGCCGGACTCGCTTCTTTGGGATCGCAGATCAGGAGCGGTTTTCCCTGCCAGCGGAACCAGAGATCGGGGTAAAGCGCGGGCTGGTAGAGATCGCGGTAGAGTTCCTGCGCGGTCTCGCCGGCCTTGGTGTTGACCATAAAGCAAATCTGCGGCGTGCGGCCGCCTTCTTGTCGAACCTGGGTCCAAACTTCGCAGATTTTCAGGTAAACATCACGGTAGGTTTTACGGTTGGTCGTGTCGAAAATGACGGTGTCGATGCCGGCGTCGGCGAGCAGGGTCGCGTGGCGGCGGAGCACCCACGGGTCCATGGAGTGATAGTAACCGTAGAGCGGTTCGGCCCAATAATACGGACCGCGCGGGCCCCACAGGGGTGAGTCGGGCTTTTTCAGGAGGTCGGGATCTTGCGGAAGAATTTTGGCGAGGTCGTTGGGCAGCGTCGTGCTTTCGCTCGCGTGAGTCAGGAAATAGAAAATGCCGACGGTGCGGTTTGGGCGGAGGCCGGGAGCTTGCGCAGCGGTCGGCAGGGTGCGATTGAGCGCGTCGGTCGCGGGCCAGGGCGTACCAGGGTTGATGGCGGACGCAGGGGTGAAGGGCGCGTCGGCGGTCGCAGGAGACATCGCGCAGCCCGCGAGCGCGAGGCCGCCGACGAGGGCGAAGGGAAGAGATTTCATGAGGTAAATGGGCCGGACTCGAGACGCTTTAAGGTTTCTTTGGTGCGCTGACCTGCTTGCTCCGCTTGGTCGCGCCGGCGAGATAAGCGGGATTGGGCGAAGGGATCACGGCGGAGGTTTCACGCAGTAAGGTGTCGAGGCGAGCGGCGAGTTGCTTGACGCGATCGGGATGGGCGGCGGCGACGTCGTGCGCTTCGCCCGGGTCGGCGGCGAGGTTGAAGAGTTCGTGTCGGTCAGTCTGGTCGGCCCGGTCGCAGAAAAAGCGGATCAATTTCCAGTCGCCGAGGCGGACGGAACTCGCGGGGGCAGCGGACGAGGGAGCGGGCATGCCTTCGTAATCTTGCGCCGAGCTTCCGTGCGGAAAGTGGCAGAAAATTTCCGAGCGGACATGTTGATTCTGCTCGAGCGCGGAACGTTGGCTGACGCCGTCGAACTGCACGGTGGCGGGGAGTTTCCATCCGAGCATATCAGTGAACATAGGGAAGAAGTCGGTGCTCTGGAACGGCCGCGACGGAAAGGGGGGATTTCGGTGCGCATCGAGGCGCGGCTTGCCGATGGATGGGCAATCACCGCGGGGCGGGGGCTGCATGGTCGGAGAAAGCCGGATCGCTCGGAGTCAAGGAGCCTGCGTTTTTTTAATTTCACAAGTTTCCGCCGAATCCGAGGCTTGGGCGATGGGAACAGAGCCGGCATCCCGCCGTTCGACGCACGCCCTTGATCAGTTCTCCCGCCGGGATCCCGGCAAACTCGTTTTCATCTACTTCCTTTGCACGGCCATTGCCTGACCGTGCACTATCCGCGCCGCGTCCATTCACCCTTGGGTCAGACGCCGCGCGGCAACTTACCACGACCAGACGCACGGTAAGTTGGGGCGAAAACGCGAGGTTCAAAAATATCGCTGAACCGAACGTTACAGGTTGACGCGGATTGACAGCCGGAAGTCCCGTCCCAGGCCGACTGCGCCCGTGGATAGGCTGCTGGCCCGGTAGTAGCGCTTGTCCAACAGATTGTTGATGTTCATCCCGATGTTCACGGAATGATTCATCACGCGGGTGCGATATCCCAGGATCAGGTTGGCCACGGAGTAACCGGGGGTCCAAATCATCTCGGCTACTCCGTCCCGTGTCCGGTCAAAATTCCCCAGGTAGCTTTCCTGGCGGTATTGCAAGCCGCCGCCGATGTTGAAGTTTTTTAATGGGCCGGAGTCGAAGCGGTACGAGGTCACGATGTTGGCGCGCACTTTCGTGAAACCAGCGACCGGGGTGCCGTCGGGATTGGAAGCGAGGAAGGCGTCCGTTTGTGGCGTCGGCAGATTGGCCGCCTTCGCGCGGGCGTGCGCCGCCTTGACGTCAGGGTATCGGTCCGAGGTTTCCAATTCGTTGCCGGAATAGTTCCAGAGAAACCGCCAATTCTTCGTGAGATTGGCGATCGTTTCAAATTCCAAGCCGTCGGCCGCGACCACCTGGCTGTCGGCGCCGCTGGGATTCAAATCAGAAAACAGGATGGCCAGTTCGTTCGTGCCGACCGCGGCCGGGATGGATGCGCTGGCTTTGCGGTTTGTCTTGTAATAAGTCCAATTGGATTCCAGGCGGCCATCGAGGAAGAGCCAGCGCAAGCCGTATTCGGTGCCGAATCCCTTCGGTGGCGCCACGACGGTTCCGGGAAGGAAGCCGGGAGTTCCGGCGGTCGTCGTGAGAACCACGTTTTCCGCGTAGGTCCCGTAAGCGGCGAGATAATTGGTGATATGAAACACGCCACCGAAATTATAGGAACTGTTCCGCACCCGGTAACGCGCGTTTGGGGCGCTGGCCAGCTGGTAGGTTTCCCGGGTCACCATGTTGTAGAAGTCGCGGCCCGGATCCTGGAAAAACGAATCCGAACGCCATCCGAGCATGGAATGGAGGCGACCCTTGAAGTACGTTCCGCTCGAGCCGATCATTCCGCCCGAATTCCAATAGTAGCGGTTCATCAAGCGGCCGGCGGCGCCGTCGATGGCGATGTCGCGGAGCATGATGGTACGACTGGGAATAATGGCGCGCTGGGTAAACCGCTCAGCATCGCCATCCTTGAAATAGAAGCGGCGGTACACCCGGTTCTGGTTGAGCGTCGCGACGTTCGCCTGGTAGGCGGCCAGTGTGTTCGCGTTTTGCAGAGAGCCTTTGAATGAGGGGCTGGCGGGATCAACGAATTCCGCCCACTGCTCGTCCAGCGGCTCCTGACTCTGATGGTGAAGTCCGCCGACGATGCGCTGCGCCATGAAAGAAAGTTTCAGATCGTACACCGCGGCAGCCCGCAAACTGATCATGGGCTCGGGGTAATTGCGAATGCCGTGATAGAATTCCGTGTAGTATTCGTTGAGATACGGATTGCGGCTCCCATCGGGGCGGACCTCGACCAAGTCCTTGTAAACCGCAGCTTGCGAGGATCCTCCTTTGATTCCGATTTCCCGGATGCCCTGTTGCAGCGTTCCCGCCAGCTGGATGTTCAGCTTCTCCCCGACTTTTTGGTCGATGGAAAGAGTGTGCGCATAATGGTCGGTCTTGTTATAGGCTCCCGGTCCCTGGAGATTCAGCTTGTCGCCCACAATGCTGCCATCGAACAGAATCAGGTTGGTACCGGTCGTGCGGCGGGTGCCCACGCTGTCAAAAATCAGATTCCGATTCGGGATATAGGTAAAACCGCCCTGCGTTGCCGCATACGTTGTGGTGGCGCCGGTTCGCTCCGTCGTCGCAAACTGGTCGGCGAGCATGTTGGGAGCCATGACCGCGATGTTCTCGCCGAAATCCAAGCTCACATTGATGTTCGTGTTCTTAAACGGCCGGTAATTCGCGGTCATGAAGAGGCCGCGAAAGGTACGCTCCGTGTGATTCTGAAATCCACCGCCGCGCTGGTAGGCCAGGGAAGCCCGGACCGCCAGCTTTTCATTAATCGTCCGGTTAATGTCGAATTCACCCCGGTAGAGATTCTTGGAGCCGGTCACAAAAGTGAAACTCTGGGAGTTCTTCTGCAAGGCCTGCTTCGTGACTTGGTTCGAGATGCCACCCGCGCCACCGCCGGTGTACAGAAAGCCGTTGGGGCCGCGGAGCAGCTCCACCCGGTCAATGTTATGGCTGTCGAGGCTGACAAAGAACACCACGCCGTCGCGCAAATTGGTGCTGCCCGTGCCTCGTGAAAGCGTGCCGCCACTGCCGGAGCTGATGGGGGATTCGTTGTTCGTCCCCACCTCGCCCGAAATGTTAAACATCGAGAGTTCCGCGATGTCGGTCACGATCAGGTCTTCCATGAATTGCCGGTTGAGCACCGAGATGGAACTTGGGGTGTCGCGAATGAGCGTGGCCGTGCGTGAACCGGAGAGCGTCTGCGTGGCGCGATAGCCCTCGTCGGAATCGCCTCGCACCTCGAAGACGGACAGTCGCACCACGTCCTTCTTGTCATCGGCCTCTTTGGTGGCCGACTCGGGGGCGATCGCTTGAGCGACGACCGCCTGCCGGTTCGCCGCCAGCGTCAGTAATGCGACGAGGCAGAGGGGTAAGAGCGCGAAGCGCCGGGGGCTTCCGTCGGGTAGAATTAGAGGCAAAGACCATGTCATATTGAGTTGGAGTTTATCGGTCGGGTTTTTAGTTGGCTGTCAGGATGCGCTCCGGGCTTAGTGAACGTGTCTCCGCCGGTTGAACACGAACGCCTCAATGCGAGCGGCGGGGACCGGCTGGAACTGCGGCATTAGGAAGAAATGGATGCATCGATCGATTACTTGACGGCCTTACCGCCCGCCCGAGCCATCACTTCCGAGATGGCCACCGGCACGCCGCCGCGCTCTTTGCTCAGAAAGTCCGCTTCCATGAACGCCAGAATCTCGATGGTCTCCTGCTCGGGCACCGGCGAAACTCCCGTTTGCAGAAACGTGACGATCGCGGCGACCAGCGGCGCGTAGCCGTCATATTGCCCAATCTCAGCCGTGCCTTTCTCGCCGACCGCCTTGCCGCCGTATTTGGCCTCGCGAAACACGCCCATCCGCCCGCCCTGCCAACTGCCTTCCACGACTTTCGCGTCCGGCGTGCTGCTCTTGCGCGTCACCGTTTCAATGCCTGTTCCCATCACGGTAAAAAGGGATTCGACACCGTGCACACCATACCAAAAGAGGTCCAGGTGGTGAGGCTCCAGTTTGGCGGGGCTGCTGGTCTCCGCGCTGAGCACTTTGCCCACCTTGCCGTGGCGCACCGCCTGGGTCTCGCGGGCAAACCGGAGGGCCGAAGAACTGAACACCGGCACGTGATGTTTTTTCGCGAGGGCAAATATTTCCAGACCGTCCTTGAGCGTCGCGCCCAGCGGCTTTTCGATGTATAAAGGTTTTCCAGCGAGAATGACCGTCTTCGCCTGCGCCAAGTGCGGCCGTCCGTCGACGCTCTCGATCAGCACCGCATCGACGTGCTTCACCAGTTCCTCGATAGACGGATAAATCGTCACCCCGAACTCCTTGCGCAGCTGTTCTGTATAGCCATCGACCTTGCTCCATGAACTCGGGATGTCCGGACTACCCGTCTTGACCGCGCCGACCACCCGCGCTCCGGGGATGTGATCCTTGAGGCTTGAATCGTGCAGGATTTTTGTGAACGCGATGACATGCCCGGTATCCAGGCCGACCATACCCAAACGGATATCTTTGGCCTGGACCACAAGCGGCATGAAAAGCACCGACACCAGGGAGAGAGCAAAATTCCGGATCATTTATTCTGGGGGTTGGGGTCCGCGGAACGCCGTCATTCGACGATCAGCACGCCGCGCATCATACGCCAATGACCGGGGAAGGTGCAGAGGTAGGGATAGCGGCCCGGCCGGCTGGGTGCGGTAAAACGGAGTTCAGAACGTCCTTTCGGATTCACCAGCGGCGTGGCCTGCAAAACTTTGGCGGAGGCCGGCACATAGTGCTTCGCTAATCCGTCGGGAGCGGTGGCGAGCTCGTCGGCTAGCAACCCCACTTCATCGGCTGCGCCCGGCGCAATCAGCACGAAATTGTGTGGCATCAAATCGGGGTTTTCGAAAATGATGCGGACGGGCGCGCCCGCCTTGGCCCGTAATTCGGTGGGCGCGAACTGCATTTGGTGGGGCACGGCTTGCACCCGCAAGGCGCCCTCATCCGCGGCATGCGCCTGAGACCAGGCCGTCGCGAGGACTTTCAGCTCGTTGTCATCGCCCGCGATGCGCGCATCCTTCAGCGGTTGCCCGAGAGAGTCGTAAATATAAACCGGCGGCGGCTCGCCGCGTAGACGGCGGAAAGTAATTTCAACCGGATTGATCCCCGGTTGCAGCTCCAACGCGACCTGATGTTCGAGACTGTACTGCCAGTTCACCGACAACAATTGCGTGCCGTTGAGCGAGAGATCGAGAAAGCCGTTCTTCACGCTTAACAACGCTGTTTGCGCCTTGTGCGAGTCGATGAACGTACGAAATGTTTTCGTCACGGTCGGGTCCGCCGGCCCCTTCTTGGCCGCGCCGGGAACTGCCTTGGCGGGCGGAGCAGAAATCGCCTTTGCCGGCTCCGCCGGAGCTGGCTTCGCGGCGGCTTTGGCCACCGGCACGTCCGACGCCACGAGCAGCCACTTGCGCGCCTGAGTTTCGGGAGCAATTTCCAAAATCGGCATCGACCGGCTGCGGGCGGGCTTGGTACCGGCCTTGAGACTCGCGCGCATCTCCGCCACCGGACCGTCCGGAGCCTCGAGCCCGGAAATGAGTTCTTCGATCTGCGGATGCGTGGGCCGCAGATGCGATACCGCGTTGATGACCGACATCTTCACGCGGGGATGCGCGTCGCGGGCCGCGGCGCGCAGCATCTGACTGGCATCCGGCAACTGATCGAATTGATAGCGGATCATCTGCACCGCGGATACGCGGGCGAGCGGGTCTTGGGAGGCCAGCAATCCCTTGATCAGGGCGGGGCGGACCTGACGCTTCGCTTGGTACAGCCAGGTAGCCTCCATGAGCGATTGTTCGTAATTCGGCTGCGACGGGTCTTTGCCGGCCACCCACGCATCCAGCGCGGGAATCACTTCGTTGCCCAACGCCCGCAGCCTCAGCCGCGCGTGTTTCCGCACGGTATCCTGGGGATGTTCGAGCAGCGCGATGAGCTGTTTGACGTTCGCGCCTTCGATTTTAGGCCGGTCCTTGGCCAGCGGCTTCCCGTTATAAACGACCCGCCAGATGCGGCCGTGATCCATGTCCCATAAACGATCACGAGTCGGATTGGGCCCCTGCCCGATCAGCACGCTGCAGAAATCCGCGATGTACAACGCGCCATCCAAGCCAAACTCGAGGTCGACGGGCCGAAAGACCGGATTCTTCGAGGAAATGATATCGAAGCGCCCCGTCGGCTTCACCGGGCCGGTTTCGACTCCCGTCTTCGAGAGTGATACGACGTAATTTCCGAGCAGGGCCGACGAAGCGATCGCACCCTGATATTCGTCTGGAAAATTGGGGCTCGAAACAAAGGTAACCGAGGGGCCTTTGTTGTAATTCAGGATCGTCCCGTATTCGTGCGGGTGATACGTGCCCAACGGCGTCCAGGTGTGGATCAGTCCGTCTTTGAGATCGCCACCGCCGGTGCGCTGAAACACGGAGCCATAGCGGTCGAAGGCCACTTTCCATGGATTCGGGCTCAGGCTCTGCCACTCGGTATCAATGCGGCCCGTCTTGGGATCCATGCGATAGGTGGTCGCATCGACGCCCCGCACCACGCCGAAAGGCGTTTCGAACTGCGACCGATTGAACACCCCATCGCTGAACAGGATGTTTCCCCGCGGATCGGTGGCGATCATCCCGCCGTGATGGGTGTCTGACACGTCGATTCCGCGCAGCAGTTCGGTGCGGCGGTCGGCCCGATCGTCGCCGTCGGTGTCTTCGAGAATCCACAGCCGCGGCTGAGCGGAGACGATAACCCCGAGCTCGTGGAAGATGATGCCGTCGAGCACGTCGAAGCCATCGGCAAAAACCGTGCACTTGTCCGCTTTGCCATCTTGGTCGGTGTCTTCGAGGATGATCACCTTGTCCCTCGGCGGGAGCCCCGGCTCGGTCAGCGGAAAGGAAGGCATCGTCGCGACCCACAATCGTCCGCGCGCATCGAACGCCATTTGAATGGGATTGCGGAGTTCGGGAAACTGGGCCTCGGACGCGAAGAGGTTGAGCGTGTAACCGTCGGCCACCGTGAACTCCTTGAGCTGCTCTGCCGGAGGCTTGATCTCCGTGGGGGTCGCGCCACGGCGCTGGTCGCCCGCGTCAATGCCGATCGCCACAAACGGGGTCGATCGGTCCACGATCGGCGGCAAGTTCGGCGCCGGAAAATCGGCAAAACGGGCCGTGGGTTGCTTTACCAGTTTGCGGAGGGTTTGTTCCGCTTGGTCGATGACATCAAAGTAACGCGGCAGCTCGGCCGCGTACTCGCTCGGTCGACGCCGCTGGCCAAAATACAGCACCGCGTTTTTGATGCGTACGACCGCGGCGACAGACTCTGCTTTCGCGCCGGCGGCCTTGGCGACTTCCCCGATCCTGGTGGGATCCACCCGGGCGACGGCCGGTTCGCCCAAGAGCGCGGCGGCAATGACCTTTGCCATGGCGTGGTTGCCGTCTCGGTTAAGGTGAATCCCTTTGATCGTCAGGGGAGATCGGCTCTGCGCATAAGCAGTCTGACTCGCCGAAAACAGGTCCACGTAAACCGCGTTGGCCGTCTTCGCTTCGGCCGCCATGACCCCGGCATAAACGGCAATCTCGCGGTTGCGCGCCGCTACCTCGGAAGGTCCGCCGGGTTCGACGGCGAGCGGCGAAAGTATCACCAATTTTGCGCTCGGGTGACGCCGTCCGATTTCCTTGAGATAGACTTGAAGCTGAGTCCGGAAGTCGTTCCGACCTTCCAGCCCCGCAAACGACTCATTGTTGCCGAACCCCAGCACAACGACGTTGGCTGGCCACTTCTGGAGCAACATTTTCAGATGCTCCGCAAATCCGTCGGGCCGCAGCCGGTAGCCCACCTCGTCGCCGGTCCAGGCTAAACTTCTGACTCGGAGGTCAAAGTCCGGGTGCGCCAGTTGCAGGTATGCTTCGAGTTCGCCGTGTTCGAGCAACCGCTCGACCGTCGCGTTTCCATAGAAAAGAACGGTGTCGTTCTTTCCGAAAGGAACGGCCGCTCTCCCCAGCGAATAAAAGAATAGGCTGGCGCCCAACCAAAAAAACAACCGGCGAAGCCGCCAGTCTGAATTTATTATTCCTCCTCCTAAGAAACTGGATTTGCCCGGCGGAGAGGAGGCGTTTAAGGGGAGGGGCATGGTGGGCTCTGGATGCGTTAGCCGTAAATGAGTCGATTTTGAGAGGGCGGCGGGTTCGGTTGATGCTGGGGACTTGGGGCGCGGAACGGCTGCGGCGGAAAGGGGGATGGCGGGTGCGAATCGAGGCGCGGCTTGCCGTTTGGGAGCAATTATCGCGGGGGGACGATGCGCGGATGCAGGCCTCCCGAGCGCTCGGAGTCAAGGAGCCAGCGTTTTTTTAAAAATTTCCCAGGCAGACTCGCGGGCGTCGACTGGGGCGGTCTTGGTGGATGATTTGTACGCCGACGCGAAATCCGGCGCCCGCATCTGTGTCGCGCACTTCGAGTTGCGCCACGCGCACCGACAGCGTGGAGCCCTTCGCGGTGTTCGTGATCTGGTGGGGTAGCGAGTGGTTGCGGCGATCTCTACCGAGGCTCCGCCATTCCGCGCCACTAGCGGTGATTTGCCAGTGCTCCCTCTGATTCGCCTAGAACTCGGCGCCGAGCCAGACACGCTCGTGGGTGCGGCCCCAAGCATCGGCGCTAGTGCCGTCGGGCGCGCGGGTCGCGGCACTCGCGGCGGACACCGGTTTCGTCGCGGAAGCCGCGCCGCCGACGATGGTGGCGGTGGCGATCAGTTTCAGGGCCGTGCGGCGGGAGAGGGTCTGGTTCAGCGTTTGGAAAAAAACGGTGCGAGGGCGCAGGATTTCCTAGAGATCGATCTCATAGGAGAAGATAAATTGGCGAGGGATCAATCTGACCGTGGTGAGTGAATTTCCGTTAAAGAAGTCGCGGTTCCGGGTGTCGTAGCGACCCGGCGGGAAGGCGTTGCGAATATTCACGCCCACCGTATACCGCCGGTTGCCGAGCCAGGCCGATTTACCGCTGTAGCCATAGGACAAATCGACGGCAGTTTCCGCCTTGCCCTTTTGGATGATGTTTACGTCCGGCACGGCCACGCCGTTGATCCGCTTCACACCGAAGCCGATGGCCGCCGGTGCGCGCCAGCGAAAGCCGACACCCGCGCGCGAGCCCCGCAAGGCGCCTTCACTGAACCGATACATGGCATTCAAATTTAGCCGATTGTCGCGGGTGAACTCATTGGGACGTCCGTTATAGGCCTCGAGGACGGGAATGCCGGAGTTCCCATTGCGGACGTTGGAGATCCAGTTTTCCTTCATCGTTTGCCCGGTCCAGCCGCCCGGAAAGAGGTCGTCATTGCGGCCCCACGGCGTGTTATTGGCGCCGATATTTTGGGGCACGGTTTGCCCCGCGCCGCTGCCGCTAGGAATCGCGCTCCACGTATATTTCCGGATGACACCGTCCCCATCCATGTCGAAACCCGCCGGATTTCGGTAGATGGCTTCGGTATCTCCGGGCACGTAACCTTCGGTGAAAAGAGTTTTGTCCATGATCTTCTCAAACTCGTCGGCGAATTTGATCCACTGCGTGGCGATTTTGGTTTGGACGACTTGCTGGTGATTCCACGTGAGTCGAATATCCAGATTTCTGGTCGGTTTCCACTGCGCCGTGATTTCCCGGCCCTTGGCCGCGCTGTCGGCACTGACGGCGTAGGGATCGAGGTAGTTAAAGAAATTCATCGTCTCGAATCCGCCGTTGTTCACCGAGGCAAAGGGATAAGCCAACTTGGGATCGCCTTGGTCTTGCAGCGGCCAAACGGGAAACTTCGCCCTGAAATCCGCTTCGTTGACGACCATGGCGCGCGTGATGTCCTTCATCACGCCCCGCATGGCCGCCCGGATTCCAGCAAAGAGTGCTCCGAGCCTCGTCGGCGAAGAGGCCACCTCATACTCGTTATACTTAAGATTGAAGCTGCCGTGGAAGAGCCCCAGGCGAATTCCCTTGTCGGTCCCATCGCCCTTCTCGCTCGCGAGAAAGGATCCATCGGGATTTCGCGCCGTGGTGTTCGGTGCAAACGTATCCGACTTGGTATACATGAACGACAGATCGGCACCCAGAGGGAGCTTCCAGCCCCAGTCGCGGAACGGGTGAACGACGATGCCTTTGAGCGTCGTGGTCCCGACCGCTTCGGTGGCTGGATCCATCTTTTCGAAGCCGTAGTGATCGATGTGTGCTTGGTAACCCGCGGACGCGGCCGAAACGATCTGGCCCGTTTCGGGATTCCGCCACAACACGGCCGGGGCTTGGCTCCGAGCCGTGTTATTTGAGTCCTCGCGGCGACCGTAAGTCAGCACGACCCGGTCCTCCAGCAGGTAGCCCTGATAAGAGAAAAGCTTGGTGCCAAACTCCGAGTGCGTCCCGCCCGTATTGCGACCCGTGATGAGGCGCTCGCCGTTCGTGCCGGTGCCCGCGTTCATCGGATCGACGACCCAAGCTTCTCCGTTGTTGTCCTTGATCGTCCATGGTTTCCCGATCTCAAAACCGTCGACCCTCGGCACCCAGCCCAAGTCTGCACCGACGTAGGAGCGGAAATTGATCACGCGGTTGTTGGCGGCCGCGGTGTAGCCGCTGCCCAACGGCCCGAGGCCCCTGCGCCCGTCGGGCTCGAGGGTGTAGTTGACGCCGCTAAACACCGGGTCCCGCATTTTGCCGTTCTGGATCACCGGCTGAATGTTGTAGCGGTATTCCTGGTTGAGGTTCTTCGATACAATCCCGGAAACGATGCCGGCGAGGCGATGCCGCCCCAGCATTTGGATGAATCGATGGCGGGAACGCTCCTTCAAATCGAGTTCATAAGAAAGCGCGGCGCGCCACTCGTCGCTCTTGGTCCACCCTTGGTCGAATCCGGCCAATCCATCAAAATAGAGCTTTCCGGCGTAGGGATTCGGCGTGAAGCCATCGGGGAGAAAACGATTGGGATCGACGTTGAGATTGAGGCCGCCGTTGCCGCCGAACAGGTAACTCGCTCCGGAGTTCTTGTTCGATTCCCGCTGAACGCCGGCCTCAAAATGGAGGCCATGGAGAATTTCCTGATTGAAAAACAGATTCACGATCGAGGACCTCCGGTCGCTAAAATCGGTGAAATAGTGATAACTGGCGTCGCGAGGATAATAATCGTCGTTCAGCAGGGATACCCCTCGCGTGGTGCCCGCGTTGACCGGGTCCACGATCCCCGGCCAGCGCCCGTTGTCGGCGATGTTTTGCACGCCCACCGAATAGAATGATCCCATCGGACGCAGTCCCGCCGGATTGTTTCCGCCGATCACACTGATCGCGCCATCACCCGACGTGCTGAAAACCCGGTCGTCGGGGTTACTCTTCGAGGTCTGCCACGCCGCATTGTTGTTAAAGAGAGGCTTGTTGCCCACCGCCGAGCCCAAATCACCGGCTCGATACCAGACGCTAACTTTATCCAGCGGAGGAACCCGCGAAGGTGTCCGACTGTGCCCTTTGGCATATTCATAGTGCGCACTGATCGAGGTTTTTTTGAAGGGATTGTAGACGAGCGCACCATAGGCCCGGCGTTCTCGGTCGATCGAAGGCTTCGGGTAGAATTTTTTGTTGTCCGCGAGGAGCGCTCCGCGGAAAGCCATTCGGTCTTTAAGCAGAGTCTGATTGAGTTGCAGCTCGCCGCGGGTGCCGCCGAAGCTATCGAACTGCGTCTTCAATTGGCGGGTGTTTCGATTCATGATCGGCCGGGCCAAGGTCGAATCAATGGCTCCGGTCGGAGCGCCAATCCCGAACATCATCGGGTTCGGACCGGAAGCGAGGGTTACCCGCTCAAGGTTGTAGTTGTCCGACCGCGTGTCGGTCGCAAAAAACTCCCGGGTCCGGCGCGCTTGGCCGATGCCGCGCACGCGCAGGTTGCCCTCGCCGCCGCCCTTCGACTCCACGTTGCTCACAAACTCGTTACTGTTCTCGATATTGAGCGAATAGACGGAGGCGGCATCAATGCTGGTGAAGCCAAAATCCTCCATGAAATCCAAGGTGAATACATCGATCTGCGACGCTACATCAGAGAGCTTCGTTTTGAAGCGGGTGCCGGCCAACGTTTCCGTCGGCGCCCAACCTTTGTTGTCGCCGGCGTTCACTTGAAACGGTGTGAGCTGAACCACTTCCTCGCCGTTTGCGCTTACGACCGGGACGGTGGCTGGCTTGGGTGCGACCTGGGCGGACGCGGTGCGACCGAGTGAGAGGCAAACGACGAGGGCGGTGAGGAGCGTGCGGATAATAGATGACCTGTGGTGGGGGATGGGCTGTAGGTAGGCGGAATTCTGTTGGGGACGTTTCATTAGGGTTTGATTGGAGGCACGCTTCGAATCGCGGCGTCGTCTTGGGTGGCTTGGTTTGGTTGGTCGTTGCGATTGGTCGAAAGGTGGCGCGCTAAAAAGTTCCTCGGATCCGATCCTCGGAAGATCGAGTTTCCTCGCAATTAGAAATCCACCGCGAACGTGCACTGCGTCACCCGCGAGTCGATCGTCGCGAGGCGCGAGATGACGCCGGTCGTGAGCGCGCCGACGGGGATCGGGTCGTTTTCGTTGAGGGCGTTGCGGACGTTGATTTGGAGGCGGTAGTTCAGGTTGCCGAAGGCTTTCATTTTGCCGCGGTAGGCGGCGAGGAGGTCGAGATAGGTCTCGGTTTTCCCGTGATAAGCTTTGTCGAGGTCGAGGAGCACGGTGCCGGTGGAACTGGTCTTCACGCCGTAGCCGATCGTGGGCGCGGAGCGCCAACGGACGGCGCCGCCGACGTTGAAACCTTTCAGACTGCCCTCGTTGAAACGGTAATTGGCGATGGCGTTGGCGCGGCCGCCGCGAGCGGTGGCGGTGGCGCGGCCATCGGCGGCGGTCATGAACGCGAGGGCCTGGCCGACGAGGGAGCTGTTGTAGTATTGCTCGAGCGTCTGGCCGGTGGGCGCGGTGGCGCTGAAGGGCGCGGTTTTCCACGTGACGGCTTGGCCGGCGGTATCGCGTTCGCCGTTCTTGGCGACGACGCCGGTCCAGACGGGGAGCCGGGCATCGCGCCACGCATACCACGGGCCACCGATGTTGGACTCAACGGCTTCGGACTTGGCACCGTTGAGGCGGATGTTCCAGGCGCGCGTCGGAGAGAAATTCAGCTCGATCTCGTAACCCTTGGACTCGAAGTCGGACATGATGAAATAGTTCGGCCGGCCGGCGGTGCGGTAGCCGCGTTTGTTGCCGTCGGTGACGTTGATGGTGGGTGCGCTCGGATCGAGCGCGAGGACGCGCTGCTCGATGTTGAAGAAGATGTCGCGATAGATGTTGATCGCGTTCGAGGCGCGCTGCGGGCCGAGCTGGTTGGTGTAGCGATTGACGCGGAGGGTGAGTTTATCGGTGAAGAGATCGAGGCGGATGCCGTAGTCGCGGCCGTCGCCACCGGCACCAGGGATATCGTTGCCGAAGGGATCGTAGCGGCCGATGTTGAGGTCGAAGGTGGTGGACTGATTGTAGAACGCGGTGAGCCACTGCAGCGGGCGCGCGACGACGCCGATGTTGCGGTTGATCCCGGTCTGGGTGGGGCCGTAAGCGGCGTAGCGGGTATCCCAGAGGAGGGGGAAGAGGCCGGAGAAATCCGGCGTGGTGGAGGCCGCGTCGAGGTTGGCGGATTTGGCGCTGTCTTTGCGATAGCCATACGTGAGGACGAGGCGGTCGTGGCGCTCGCGGTCGGGGAGGAAGAAGCCCTGCCAGGCAAAAATCTGCGCGACCGATTGATTGAGGCTGCCGCTGGCGACTTGGCCGCCGCCGAGGCGTTTGCCGTCAGGGGCGCGGAAGGGGGTGTCGTAAAGGTAGAGCGGGTAGGGGCGGCCGTTGGCGTCGTTGAGCGATACATCGCCGGTCATCGAGACGGCGGCCTGCGTGGGCTCGTCGGGGTTGGTGAAATAGTGGCGGAATTGTGGGGTGCGCGTGGCATTGGTGGCCCAATTAGCGGTGGTGCGCGGGGTCAGGGTGACGCCGGGGATGACGGGATCGTCGAGGATGCGGCGGTCGAACGATTGTTGGGAGAGGTCGTTGGATTTTGAGCCGGTGGAGAGTCCGGAGAAGCGATGGCGGCCCAGGTATTTTTTCCAGCCGGAGGCATTGGCGCCGCCGAGTTTGCGCGCGAGGTCGAGCTCGTAGGAAAGGGTGGCGCGCCAATCGTCGCGATCGTGCAGCTCGACCGTATTGGCGGCGGAGCCTTGGTAATAGAGCTGGCCGACGTTGGGGTTCGGGGTGGTGGTGCCGGGGATGAATCGATTGGCATCGACGTTGAGGGCGAAGTCGCTGCTGCCCGAGGTGGCGCCGCCGCTGAGTTTGTGGTTGATCGCGTTCTCCCGGTTGGCCGCGAGCTCAAGGAACAGGGTGTCGACGATTTTCTGCTCGAGAATGACGGTCTTGGTGGTGCCGCCGAGCTGACTGGTGCGGGCGTTGCCGACAATGTTTACGTTGAACGGAAAAAGCTTGGGATCGAGCAAGGTGAAGCCGCCGCCGGCGTCAAACGTCTGGTCGACGCCGGGCAGCGTGCCGGGGCTGCGTACGGTGACGGACTGGTTCCAGCTGCGCGTCGGGACCGAGCCGCCCTGGATGACGACCGGCGAGTTACCGCCCTGCGCAAAGATGCGGTTGGTGGTGATGCCCGTGAAGCTGGTGTTGTCGTAGATAGGCTTGGCCGTCGTATAACCGCTGCCGGCGACTTTGTCGGCGATGAGCCAGGGGCTAAACTGGTCGGTCGGCGCGATGCGGCCCGCGTTGTTCCAGTTGCGCGAATCTTTCTCCGCCTGCAGGACGAGCGTGGTGGACTTAAACGGTTTGAACGTGACGGTGCCGTAGAGGCGTTCGTCGCGGTCGAGGTTGGGGGACTTCTCGGTGTAGTTGCGTTTCGAAAGCCCCATGAGGCGAAGGGAGAATTTTTGCGGGACGACGACGGTGTTGGCGTCGAAGGAGGCGCGTTGGGAGTTTTCCGAATCGTAGATGAGTTCGAAGCCATATCGGTTGCGCATGCCGGCGCGGGCCAGCGAGGCGTCGAGAATGCCGGCAGGGCTCCCAAGACCGAAGAGGATGGCGTTGGGACCGCTGGCGACGGTGGCGCGCTCGACGTTGAAATTATCGGTGGGATTCTGGACCTTGAAAAAATTCCGTGTGAGCGTACCGGAGCCGATGCCGCGCACGCGCCCGCCGCTGCCGGGATCGGAGACTTGGCCGCCGGCGGTCGCAGGGACGTAGTCGGACGAGTTCTCAACGTTGGCGGTGTAGCTGAGTGCCTGATCGAGCGAGGTAAGCCCGAGGTCCGACATGAAATCTTTCGTGAGCGTCTCGATCTGGTTGGGCACGTCTTTGAAGTCGGTGCGGAGTCGCGAGCCGGCGAGTGTCTCCGTGGCAATCCAACCGGTTTCGGCGGTGGCGGAAATGACGAACGGAGAAAGCTCGATCGCTTCTTCCGGTCGTGCCGAGGCACCCGTTTGGGCTGACGTGACTGTCGGTGGCGGCGGAGCGATGCTCTGGCCTGAGGCGACAGAGCCGACAGTGGCGGACACGGCGAGGACGGCGAGGAGTGTGCGGGCGGATTTCATGGGTTTTGGCTTGGGGTTGGTGGGTGGTCGGCAGCGAATCCGGAGGGGCGCGGGTCTGTTGCTATCGCGACTGAAGCGGCTGACAAGGTTGGGCGAATGAGTTTTTTCGCGGTATTTCAGAATCACGGAACGGCGCCCTCCCCATTGAATCGGGTTGGGCTTTCCGCACGCTTTCAGCGCGTCATC
>Ga0114966_10001768_pt1 | contig 19733 bp, 21 predicted proteins | sample M_130207_XF_Meta_FD_87029 | JGI IMG/M metagenome (GOLD analysis project Ga0114966, IMG submission 87029) | Freshwater microbial communities from Lake Montjoie, Canada to study carbon cycling - M_130207_XF_MetaG | ecosystem: Environmental > Aquatic > Freshwater > Lake | place: Lake Montjoie...
CCCGCTTCTCGCCCTCACCCGACGCCTACACCTACGCAAGTTGCATCTGCCTCTCCGTCGCCTACACCTACGCAAGTTGCATCTGCCTCTCCGCCGCCTCCACCTCCGCCGCCTTCGTCTACGCAAGTTGGACCCGCTTCTCGCCCTCACCCGACGCCTACGCCTACGCAAGTTAGATCTGCCTCTCCGTCGCCTACACCTACGCAAGTTGCATCTGCCTCTCCACCGCCTCCGCCGCCACCCCCGCCGCCTCCGCCGCCTCCGCCGCCTCCGCTTTCGCAAGATAGATCTGCTTTTTCGGTGCCTACTCCTCCGCCAGTTGCACCAGCTCCCCCGCCTTCGTCTCAAGTCGGGCCTGGTTCTACAAAGCGCAAACGACCCTCCGATGCTGGTGCAGGTGCTGGCGCAGGCGCAGGTGCTGGCGTTGGCGTTGTTTTTATGGAACCAGAAGGACCCGAGTGTTGTGACGACAGACACTGCTGTAAAAAAAAGGTAAAGAAGAGATTCCCCGAGTTTTACTGGAGAAAAGGCATAGCCAAACTCGCGTGTAAAGACGTCATTTGCAAAACTTATGTATGCACCGACATCGATAAAACCAAGATTGACTTGGACATTATTAACCGCGACCTCCCGTTTTCTACGTATACAATGCATATTTTTGTTAGCGTGAAGATGGCACAATCTTCAAAACACTGTAATGGTGTACTGGAAGGTATGTGCACGCTACAACGCAGTAACTATAGATGCGAAAGACTGGGAACAGCCGATCAACATGACACGTGGTTTTATTACGAACCCAGAACACAAGTTGCGTCCACCCAATCAAACGAAGAAGCCGTTCAAATACAACGAGACCAGTTTAAAAGACAACTTCGAAAACGACGTGCTATCGCTCCTCCGCAAGACGGAGCTGGAGCTGGAGCTGGAGCTGGAGCTAAAAAGACAGAGCGCAAACGAAAACACAAAGAAAATGATGTTTTTGTAGAACCAGAAAGCCCCGAGTGTTGTGGGGACGCCCGCTGCTGTAAAAAAAGGGTAAGGAAAAATTTCCCTGAGTTTTACTGGATGGAAGGGATAGCGAACATTGCGTGCAGAGACGTCATCTGCAAGGATTATGTATGCACAGACATCGATAAAACCGAGGTTAACGTGGACTTCCCTACGTATACAATGCATATTTTTGTGAGCGTGAAGATGACACATTTTTCAGAACACTGTAATGGTATACTGGAAGGGATGTGCGCACAAACGCCGTCAAATTATACATGCAAGCCAGTGGGGAAGGTCAATCATGACACGTGGTTTTATTACAAACCCAACACACAGGTTGCTTCCACCCAACACAACGAAGAAGCAGTTCGAATACAACGAAACCTGTTTACAAGAAAACTGCGACAAAAACTTCAAGGCGGCGCCTCTGTCGGCAAAACATCGCTTCTTAACGCACTGGCCGCTCTTGCGGCGAGCACGCCCCGAAAGATAAAAGCGCTGTGGCGCGACGCGACGCGACGCGGCCTGATCGACGACGGTCACAGCGTGCGCCAGCTGACGCATCTAATCGCGTGCGTCCTTCGCCGCAACGTCGCGCTCGTGTACTTTGTCGACCACGGCGCGCGCACAATTCAAAGTGTAACGTATATGAATGTCACCCCGTCGTCGTCGTACGTTATGTTGTACGCCACCACGCCCACACCGACGTTTAAAGTCCTTCTCGACGGCGACGGCGAAGTGTCGACTTTTTCAAAAAGCCAGCTGGAGTGGGTGATCGACCGGTACGACGGACCGAAAAAGCACCGCGTGTCGTCGCCGCCGGTCGCGTGTGCAGACGCGACGGTCGCAACGTACGCCCTTCTTTTCTCGCGACGTGAATAAACACAACAATGTCTCGTCGTCTTGTCACATCAAGACGTCAACGGCGCACACCGCGTCGTCGTTCTCGTTCTCGTCCTCGTCCTCGTCTTCGGTCGCGGCGGTCGCGGTCACAAAAAAGCCGCCGCCGTGCCGCCGCCGTGCCGCCGCCGCCGCCGCCGCCGCGACGACGGCGGTGATTCGTGGCGGTGGTCGTCAGACGAGCAGCAGCAGCAAATCTTCAAAAAGGGCACTGGCAGCGGCCGCGCTCACTGCAGCCGCCGCGCTGGGGTTGTACCACTACGGGACGACCAAAAACACGAAGCCTGAACCCGGAGGCGGCGAGGGTGGCGAGGGTGGCGACGGTGGCGACGGCGGGTCGGCGGAGGCATTCCCTAAGCCCCAATTAGAAACATATGTCGATAGCGGTGATTCCAGAGCTTTAGAATGGCGCCGTCTACAACAAGGAGAACAAAACGATTTTTTTGCATATTTGATGCACCCAGATCCTGAAGATGAAACACCTTTTGGAAAAGTGTTTTACCAACACAACCCCCCCGAAGACGAAAATTCCGAATTTGATCCCGTAATAAGGATTGAACCGGTCAACGACGTAAAAGTATACAAACAACTACTATCTGTGGCCGGAAAACTCAAAGATACTAGGGTGGGGCATATTACAACAACACCAAAAGAAATCTGGATACCGCAGTCGGACCTGGTTATAACATTTACGCCTGACGCAGATAACACTATTGTTACCGTATTACAAGAAAATAGAAACACCGGTCAAAGAGTGACAATACATGGCCCCCGCAGCATCTATCAAGGCGACATCAAACAAACTTTAAGTCTAGACGGTAGTAGTAGTAGTAGTAGTACGCCGGCAACATTGTACATTTACATCAGGCCATCACTATCAAGCCTAACTTTTCCACAAGATTTTATTATTTATGAACAAAAAAATTACCAAAAAAATTTTTTGAGTATTGAAGAAATACAAGAAAATGAAATACTTTTTTCAAATCATGTAAAGCTTCGGGTAAAAGAACGATCTTTGTGAAAAAAAGTAATTTTATGTTGCAGCCGTCGGCGTGACGATCGCCAGCACGGCCTCGAGCCTCTTGTCGTGGCTGAGTAACTTGGCGCGCGACGTCGCGTGACTCGCCTCCTCCGCGCGCAGCTTCTCCGTCGTTTCAGCGTGCTCCGTCTCGGCCTTTTGTTTCTCTAGAATGGCCGTGTAAAGCTTCATCTGAAGCGTGTCGCGCGACCTGAGCGCGCTGCTGTTCATCTCCATGAGCCGGTCGACCTTTTCCGCGAGTTCCGCGTTGGACTCTTTAAGGCGGTCGCGGTCCTCCGCTTCCGCGCGCGCCGCGCGCAAGCGCCCCAGCGTCTCCGTCGTCAGCTGCTTTTGGCCGTCGAGCACCGTCTTATAATGCGCTTGATGTTTGCGCTCGCGCACTCGGAACAAACACCGGAGCACCGCGGCGGCGGCGCGAGGCGAAAGACCGTCGTCGCTGTGTTGTCGTCGCCGTCGTGGCTCCGTCTCCGTCGTTGTGAGTGCCGTCTTGGCGACGGCTATCATCTGCGTCACCCACGTGGGCGTCAGCGCCGTCTTCGTCTCCGTCTCCGTCTCCGTCTCCGTCGATGCGTTCGCGGACGCAAGCTTTTCCTGGTAGTAACGGAACTCGTTGAGTTTCACTTGCTTCAGCAGCGTGGCGACGCCAATCTCGGGGTCGCTCTTGGCGCTCGCGCGCAACGACTGCAAATGTCGACGCTGCTCCTCGATGCACACGAGCTGCATGTCCAGCTCGCGCTGCAAGTGCGTGTTGCGCTGCAGAAAGTGCACCGCCGTGCGCTCGTGCTGCGCGTTTTTCATGAGCTCCTGCGTCGTCGCGTCCAGCGCGCGCTGCAGCTCCTCGTTCCGCTGGCGCAAGTCGTACTCCTCGCACTGGTGGCGGTACGTCTCCGCCTCCACCTGTGCGTAGCACTGCTGCTGGAGGTTAAACACGTAAGCCTGACACGCGTGGTTCGCGCTCTCCAGCTCCGCGTACTTTTCACGCCACGACTCGTTGCACGCCGTCAACGCGACGCGGTGCTTGCGCGCGAGCGCGTCGAGCATCGTGAGCACGCCGACGCCCGGGTCGGGAGCGACGCCGCCGCCGTCGCCCACGGCGAGTGCCGCGATGTGTCGCCGTTGCTCCTCGATGCACGCGTACAGCTTTTGGATGTCGTCGGCCATGGACACGCACTCGGCCTGTGCGCTCCGGAGGATGTGCAGCTCCTCCTCCATGACCTTGATCCTGCTCACGTTGTCATCGCTCGTCGTCGTCGTCGCCATCGTTGTCAAAGAGGCCGTTTGATCCATGGTGCGCAAACAAGTTTACGAAATTTATGCGTCTTTCGCGACCCGCTTACTTTAAATAGAATAAAGAACGTTGAAGTTTACGCGCGCGCGCGCATTTCGCTCATTTTTATCGTCGTATAAATGGCGACGACATCCATGATGACCTCGCTCCTTTTCTCCAGCGCGTACGAGCGCGACACGCAACTTGTGTGCGTGCACGGCGCCCACGTCGTCGCGGAAAAAGACCCGTGGGACGAAGACATGAAAAGCTGCGTGCTCTACGTCAACCCCGTCAATCCCCCGTCGCCACCGACGACGACGACGACGGCAATGTCGGCGGCGACGACGCGCCTCCGCGCTGTGTTACACATCGCAAGCATGCTCAAGCACATGTCGTCGCGGTGTCCCAGCTCCACCACCGCGCCGAGCGTCGGATGCGCGCTGCTCTGCTGCAACGGCGCGACGTGGACTTTGCTTCAGGCGTGGAACTCCTCCTCTCTCTCTTTTCCTGCCGACGCGCGCTGCCGCGTCGTGTCCGCCGTCACGGGCGAAGAGGTGCGGCTCGCTGACGTTTTTATTACGCGCAGCGGCGACGACGGCAACACGTGTAACACGTCGTGTGAATTGAACGCGTCGGCGCCCGGCGACGCGTCGTGGTTCGTGGAGGACGCCGTGCGGTTTTGCTTTCGCGCGCCCGCCCACGACGCGTCCGCGCCGCCGCCGCCGCCGCGCCTTTTTTTCGGCGTGACGCGGCACGTCCGGGAGTACACGAGCAGTCTGATCGTCGAGCCCCGCGCGACGGCGGAGCTTGTGTGGAAAAGCGAGCGCGCGTCTCTCTTTCGCGACGCGCCGTCGGCGGCGCCGCGCCCGGGCGGGCTCGTGCCAGTAGTGAACGCGTGGGGCTTTGTGGTGGAGTTCATCAAAGTTTCCGAAGAAGCGGCGACGACGGAGGAGTACTGCGCCTCCGACTACTGGGTGCGGCTTCACGCGCCGCACGTTATTCCGTCTGAGTGTTCCGGCGAGGACAAGGCGTCACTCGTGGCGGAGCTGCGGTGGCTCTTGAGTACCAAAGCGACGGCGCCGTCGGGCGTCATCGCGGCGGCGGCGGCGACGGTGACGGGGAGTTCCGAACAGCTCGTGACGTGCACGGACGCGCAGTGGTCGGTGTTTCCCCACATCATTTCGAGTTTACGGGAGCTCGCGTCGTCGTCGTCGACGGCGGCGGCGGCGGCGGCAAATCCGCTCGTCGCCGCCGTGGTGCTGCGTCGCACGCGCGACATGGCGCAGCGCGTGATTACCGCGGCGGACTTGCACCGGCGCCTGGACGACCCGTGTTTGCGCGAGCGCGAGTGCGACGGGTTCATTTTCGACGTGCTGCTGCGCGGGTCGCCGATGCCGACGCTCGCGTCGCTGCCGCCCGAGTGGCACCCGTCCACGTACTTCACGGCGGGCGACGCGGGGTTTCTGAGCATTTTGTACTTGCTGCAGTGGCGCAGCACGGTGCAGCGCTTTCTCGAGCTCGCGGTGGAAGCTAATTTTGAGAGCGGCGCGTCGGCGACGACGACGACGAGCCAGTCGCTCCTGCGGTCGCTGCTCTCGCACTTTCGCGTGGGCGTGCTGTGGGAGAGCGCGCCTCCCGACGACCCATCGTTTGTGCCCACGTGCTCCGAGGTGCGCGTGGCCGAGGAGCAGCAGCACATTTTTTTCTTCAATCCGTCACGGGAAAGCATGATGCTTCGTCCGCTTGTCAACAACGCGTCCGCGTGCGCGCCCGCCGAGTGGTTGGTGGTGGGCAGTTTGCAGACGCAGTACGCGAAGGAGCGCGACTCCGTCGTCGCCTTTTTCATGGCGCAAGCGCTCGCTCTCGTCGCTCGCGTGGTGCGTTCGTGTCTTCCCGCCGTAGCGTCGGCGTCGGCGTCGCCCAGTGTCGAGTCGGTGCTCGTGGGGATGTACATCGGCTCGCAGCAAGACGTGGACTTGAAACACACGTACAAACAATGGCAGCGCGTCGTCCGCGAGTTTCGTCAAACGATTCCCAGTCGGAAGCGACGACCGGCGTCGGCATCGGCGTCGCCGGTGCCGCCCGCCGTCGATCCTCCTGGTGTGATCGAAAACGCGACGACGACGCCGGAAACGCCTCCCGTCGTCATTGCCGCTGCTGCTGCTGCGGCGGTCGGCGGCGGTGGCGGCGGTGGTAAACGCAGCTCGCGTAGTGGCGGTGGTGGTGGTGGTGGCGGTGGCTCGTCGTCGCGGCGTCGTTCGCGCGCGAAAGAAGTCAAAGTCAAGGTCTCGCCGCCGCCGCCGCCGCCGCCCGACGACGCGGCCGTGGCGAACGTTGACGCTGTCGTCGTTGGCGGTGACATTGACGCGCTGGCGTTGTTCGCTTCGCTCGCGCAAGCGTACGTCGGCGGCGACGGCGACAACAAAGATGCCGACGCAAAACGTTTCAAGGTTGAAGCTTGAGTAAGACCGCGCGTTATTCAAAAGACAATAAACACACTTTTATACGAAAATCTGGGTTAGTTACAAAACGACTGTTTGTTTGCCTTTTTTGTTTTTTTTACGTAATACAATACATACACATGTCTCCTCCGTACCCCTCCTTCTCTTCCCCTTCCTACTACGTCCCCTCCGTCACGAAGCACGGCGCCGCGGGAGTCGTTATCTTCGTGCACGCGTCGCAATATTCGCGGTTTAAATTTTATTTAGACGCGTTGAACAGTCGCGACCGCGTGTCCGAAGAGGTCATGACTCTGTTCTGCGTGAAGCCGACGCGCGCCGCCATCCGGGAGCTCTGCGAACTCGTGAAGCGCGACCCCTCGTTCGCCGACGTGGAGCACATCTCCAAGTTGACGCCCAACAACAGCTTGCGCGACTTCACCGCCGCGTGGCGCATCCCTCCGGGGTTTGAGGACGAGTTCTACATGCTCGTGGGTCTGGAGACCGTCACCGACGCGTTGCGCGCCAAGTACCCGCACCCCAACCTAACACTGCACGCCGGTAAAATCGAGCCCGGCGAGGTTCCGGAGGCGGCGGCGCGGCGCGAGCTGCTGGAGGAGACGAACATTTCCGTGCACACGCTCCACGGCCCGCCCATCGGGATCATGGGCAAGGGCATGCTCATGTACTCCGCGTACGTCATGCCGTACACGTCGCTGTACATCGACAAGGAGGCGCACCGCCTCTTCATTTACTAACAACTACTTTTCCATAAACGGCGACAGCGCCTCAATCAAGTTTCTCTTGATTTGTTCCAGCATATCAATTTTATACCCCGGATCAAACATGCGCTTGAGGCTCATCATGTTTTCCGCCCCCAAAATAAAGTACTTCAAGAATTTGTTCGACATCCACGACTCGTCGTCTTTTTGTCGGACGAGCACTTCCAGCGTGTGTTCGACATATGAGTTGTAGTAGCCGTCGAACAAAACAGCGTACTCTCGACTTTTGGTGGAATATAACAGCGATAATTTGGTTTCGGTATCCTTTGTTTCGTCGGAAATCATGAGTTGGACCTCATCGAGCAGCCGCGGAATCAACTCATACGCGTCGTTCTTGAATCGAACAACCGGAAAGGGGACGTCGTTGATGTAAGACAGCGGACGCATAAAGTAGTCTGTCAGTAACTGAAACCGGACCATGTATTGGTCGCCCGTTTGTTTTTCAAAGTTTGTGTGATTGAACGTGCTCGAGTACCCCCACCTCCTTGAAAGGTTTTCCACCTCGAGTGGCCTTAACGCCGCAACACACTTCACCGCCAACACCGCGTCCTCTCTCTCTTTTTTTTCTCTCGCCGCCCGTTCCTTCGCCGTCTCCTCCCTCTCCTCTCCTTCCTCTCTCTCCACCGCCCGACCTAGGGGGCGCGTTACCACCGTCGTCGTTTTTTTTGCGGCAGACACGCGCTTGTTCGTGGGCGTGGTTGTTGTTTTTTTACTATTCTGTTTACCACCACCGCGCAAGCGGTGGCGCGCAGCGACAGAACGACGACTGCGACGATGCGAGCGCGGCGTTTTTCTTTTGTGCTTTGACGCCGACGACGCGCCGCCGCCGCGTCGTCGGCGGCGACCACTTTTCGTGTTTGATACCATCTCTTTTATTAAAATACACAACACTTTTATTTTGAATCAACAACGACGTCGCCGTCGCCGTCGTCGGGGTCTTGATCTGCGGCGAAGCGGATGGCGTAGTTCTGGGACTTGTAGTAGCGGTGGCGCTTCCACGACATGGCTTCAAACAGCGAAAACGGGTCTTTCACGTCAATGACGCGCGGACGCGGCTTATTGGCGTAGGGCCGGAGGATGCGACCCACGCTCTGCTCGATGCTGCTGCGCGGCGTGGCCATGACGAGCGTGTCGAGCCGCGGGATGTCGAGCCCCTCGGACGCGTAGTGGTACGTGCTCAGAATCACGGCGGCGTTCTGGAACCCGTCGTCGCGCGCCGCCGCCTTGGTGCCGCCCACGACGCGCGCGACGACGAGCGTCGGCGCGTCACGCACAAGCATGTCTTCGAGCGCGACGAGCTGCTCGAGCCGGTCGCTCAGGACCATGACGTTGCGGTTCTGGCGCGCTTGTTCCAGCACGAGGTCGCGCACGTAGCGCGTGCGCACCACGTCGAGCGCGAGGTTGGACACCATGGTGGAGCACATGACGTCGCCGCGGCGGTTGGTGATCTCGCGCTGGAGGCCGCGCGTGTACGTGAGGATGGACACGTCCACGCGGTCGGTCTTTTCGCGCTCCGCCTTGAAGGCGACGGGCCCCAGAAACCACTCGAGCGCGTACCCGAGCCCGTCGCCGCGGTCGGGCGTGGCGGAAAGGCCGAGGACGAAGCGCGCGGGAAGCTTGCGCAGCGCCTGAGAAAACATGGGCGCGGCGACGTGGTGCGCCTCGTCGACGACGACGAGGCCGAACGTGTGGAGGAGCGACGCGTCGTACGTGCGCTTCACGAGGCTCTGGATCATGCCGACGACGACGTCGCAGCCGTCCACGACGACGACGTCTTGCTGGATGCGTCCGACGACGGCGCCGGGCAGGAACGTGCCGATGCGCTGCAGCCACTGGTCGGCGAGCGCGTCCGAGTGCACGACGACGAGCGTGCGGCGGCCGAGCTGCGCGCTGAGCCACAGCGCGCACACCGTTTTGCCGAAGCCGCACGGCAGCACGAGCATCGCGCCGCCCAGCGAACGCAGCTGCGCGAGAGCCGCCGTGGTTGCTTGGGTTTGCGTGGGGTTGAGCGTCGCGGCGAACGACACGCCCGTCGTGGCGTAGCTCAGTCCGACGCTGCGGACGTCGCGGCGCGGCGCCGCCCGACGCAGACGCGCCTCCGCGCCCCAGAAACGCGGCGCGTGGAGGACGGCGTCGTCGACCAGAAACGCCGTGTGAATTGGCGTGGGTTTCTGTTGCGGACACGCCGCGCTCAGTTTGGGCCAGAGCGTCAAGGCCTGCATCCACGGCGCGTTCTTCCATCCGGTCGGCAGCACTTTCACGTCGATCTCGAGCGTCGCGCCAAGTGTTGTTGCCGCGCCGGGCGGCTCGATCTCGACGACGGCGGCGGCGACGGTGGACTCGGACGAGAGCTTTGCTTTTTTCGAGGGGGGTGTGGGGCTCGCCGCCGCGCCGCCGCCGCCGCCGCCGCATCGGCTCAGGTCGAACGCGTTGATGTCGCCCATGTTTAAATGCACGAAAATGAAAAAAAGGTTGTTCGCGCCGCGGCTCCTTGAAACTTTATTCGACGGTAAATATAAAACAAACATGATGCTCGCGCTGCTGCAGGAGAAGCTCGACGTCGTCAAGCGCGACCTCGCGTCGGTTGAGATGTTTTTGCAGCCCGACGACGACGACGATGACAATGGCGCCGAGGCCGAGCTTGTAAAACACCGGGAGACACTTATGTTGCTGCTTCGAAGCGCCGCGCGCGCGCTCGCCGAGATGAACGCCGAGCTCGGTGGCGGCGGCGGGACGCTCACGGGTGGCGACGGCGACGGCGACGCCACGCCGCCGCCGCAGCAGCCGCCGCAGCGTCACCAAGAAAAGGAACAGCTGCTGCTCACGCCCATGATGATCGAAGACATCATGAACGAAAAAGACGACGACGACGACAAAGACGACGACGAAGACGACGAAGACGACGACGAAGACGACGAGGACAACAATGAAAAAAATGATGAATAAGAGTTTTATTTACACGAGCCGTCGACACACGAGTGTGCTTCTGCCTTGGCGTAAAGTGCGCGTTGCTCCACAATCGACGCGTCGCCGTCGCCGTCGTCGTCGTCGCCACGCGCGCGTCGCCAGCACGCGACGACGCAGTAAAAATACGTGTCAATAATGTTTGGCGTCGTCGTCGTCGTCGTCGTCGTCGTCGCGTGGCGACGCCGCGCGCGCAGCTCGACGCACGCCCGGTGGCAGTCGCGCAACGCCTCGACGAGCGCAAGTTCGTTGGTGTCGTCGGCGCCGGCGCCGTAACTCACGCGGACCATGTCGGGGAGGAGCGAGAGGAAGAGAAGCCACGCGGCGTTCCCTCCTCGTCGCCGGTTGTCCATGTTCAGCGCGAAGATCTTGAGCATGTCCCAGACGTCGGCCGCGCAAAAGGCGACGGGCGAAATGGAAAAACGCTTCGCGAGACACTCGAGCGAAATTTGGCGACGCGTCTGCATCTGAGCCACCGCGTCCGTGTGCGCCAACACTTGGTGGTTGAGCTTGTTGTTCACGAGCTCGTGCAGCGCGTACATCCACTCGGCGAGCTGTCCCGCGGCGATGACGTCCCGCAGCGTGCGACCGAAGCGCGCGCGCAGCTCTTGAACGAACGTTTCAAACGACGCGCGGCAGTAGACGCACGGCAAGACGTCCTGCAGCGTCATGAGGAACGTCGCGATGTCGCCGGCGTTCCCGGCGTGGACGCTCGGCGAGAACGACAGCGTGTGCAGTATCTTCCACGTCGGCGGGCCCCAGATCCACGTGTTCATTTGGGAGAGCGGCCTTTCTTTTTATTTTATACCCTCCACTTAATAAACGTCATGGACAACGTCATCGCCGGAACGCCCGACGTCGCCGCGAGCGACCTGTACCCCGAACAAAATCTGACGACGACGCGCTTCTCCGTCCGGTCGCCGCCCGGCAGCGCGTGCAGCCTCGTTCCCGAGCCCGCGTACGCGTACGCGGCGTGCGCCGCCGCCGCCGCCGCGCCGCCGCCGCGCAAGTTTTACACCGGCCGCGACGTCGGCGACTTCCGGATGACGGGCTCCGACGAGCTCGTGAACATTCCGGGCCACTACGTCCCGCCGGCCGTGCTGCGCGCCGTGCAGCAGTGCGACATTCGCCAGACGGCGGCGCAGCGCGGCAACGGCTGGCAGTCGTACAACATTTCGTCCGAGTGCGGTCGACGTTAATTAATCACAGCAAACGACGGGTGCGGATGCGAACGACGATCTCCAGCAACATCAGGACGAGGAGAGCCGTCGCGAGCAGCGCGGCCGTCGCGAGCGCGGCGGCGTCGGTCCACCACCACCACCAACACGGCTCGTTGTTGTTTTCGTCGTTGTTGTGATGTCGCCGTTTTTCCGGCGGCGGCGGCGGCGACTCGAACAACTGCACGCGTGTCGCGCCCGCGTCTTCCGAGTCGGCGACGAGCAGCGGCGCGCGGACGCACCCTATGAATTCTGTCGCCGCGACGTCCAGGCGGTCGAACGGGAGCAGCACGCAGCCGTTGCGCCACCACGCGTCGGGCGCGCGCGTCGTCGCGGGCACGGGCACGCCCACGATCCACCCGTCGCCGCCGCGCCAGCCCAGCAAGCACGCGGGGACGCACACGCCGCCGTCGCCGACCGGCAGCGCGAACAGCACCGGTCCTCGATCGACGATTTCTCTTTTCACGTTGGAAGTGCTGTCGTTGGCGACAGAGTACGCGCGCAGCCGGGCGTCGGCGAAACATGTTGTGACGCACCGCAAGATCGACGATGACGACGACGCGCCGCACGTTCGGCGTCGTGGCGTGCCCATGCGCGTCTCGACCACGGCGTGGACGAGCGAGTTCGCGCTCACGCGAGCGTACCAGTCGTCGTCATCGTCTCCGTCGCGTCGGTGGTCGTACGCGTCGGGCAGTGGCGCCGACGGCTCGCCGCCGCCGCCGCGGCGGCCCTTTCGCAGAAAAATCGACACGTCACTCCGCATCTCCATTTCGTCGTCGGTCGCGGCCGACGCTACTACGGTCTCGACTTGGACCTCGGCGACGACCACCACCGCCGCGCGCATTTGCATGATGAGTGTTGTTTAAAAATTCACCGGGAGTTTGCGTTTGCCTGTAACGAGCGCACGTACGCTTCCGTCGCGGCGCGCGCGGTAGCGGCGGCGGCGGCGGCGGCGACCTGGGCGTCTGTTGCGCGTTGTCGCAGCAGGAGCAGCGACGGCGTTGTGTTCGAGGGGGGAACGACGACGGTGAAGATGATGGCCAGAGCGGCGGCGATGAGCACGCCGGCGACGACGCTTCCGATGACGACTCGCTTGTTCTGCATTTGCGTTTATAGTTTAAAAATAACTTTGGCGCTGGTGTCCCCATTTTTCCGAAGAACGATGACAATGAGGTGCGTGGTGTGTTTTGAAGACAAGTCGCACGCGGACTTCAAGGCGACGTGCGCGTCGCACGCGGCGGAGGTGTGCGCGGCGTGTCTCGCGCACCCGCTCATGGGGCGTCGTTGCGCCGTGTGTCGCGCGGAGCTCACCGGCGCGGTCAAACGATCTCGCGATGAAGAAGAGCAGGACGCCGCGCGCGCCGTGCGCCGCCGCGTGCGCCACGACGCGCGTGAAGCGCACCGCTTGTTTTGCGAAATCAACCGGGAGTATTTCGCCGACTTGCGTGCGCGGCTGCGGCAGCGCGACGGCGACGAAGGCAACGACGGCAACGACGGCGGCGAAGGCAACGATGACGACGATGACACGAGCAGCGTGAGTGTGGACGAAGATAGCGAAGAGCCGCCCGTGAACGCGAACGCGAACGCTCCAGAGGGCGAGTTTGTGTCGATTCGCGTCCGCGTGGACGGTCGTTATCTCGTGTTTTACCACGAGGTGTAAGGGGTGGTGGAGACTCAATAAAAAAACAACGTTTATTTTTTTTGTCTCAATGATAATGCACCGTGGACACGAGTCCGACGATGAGACGCGTCCACATGTACATTTGCACGTCGGCGCTGCACTCGCGGGGCATCAAGAAGTGCCAGAAAAGCACGCCGCCGACAATGGTCCACACAAAGATGAAGAGGTGCTGCAGCGCCCGGATGATGGACAGCAGCAGCAGCAGTTTTTGGTTCGTGGCGCACGCGATCAGCACGTAAGCAAAGGGCACGACGAACGCGAGCTGCACGACGGCGTCGACGACGAGCCATTCGTGGAGCGTGACGTGGAAGTTTTTGAAGCGCTCGTGGTGATAGCAACTCGCGGGCGCGGCCGCGAAGACAAGGTCGGCGGCGGGAAACGTGAGCGTGGCGACGGCGGCGACGCCGACGTTCACCATCATCATGCCGCGCGGTGTCGCCATCTCGAGAATTGTGTGAGTGATATTTAAGAAAAAAAAGTCTCCGGAGTTATTAATAAACATCCATCTTCATGTCTCGTTCTCGTTCTCGTCGTCGCCGCCGTTCGCGTTCGCGGTCGCGTGTGCGTTCGTTTCGAGGTGGTGGTGGTGGTCGCCGCGGACGCAAGAGCGAGCACAGCGATCGCCGTCTGAAGTACGCGGCGGCGGCGGCGGCGGGCTTGGCGGTGGGCGCGGGCATGGGCGTGCTGGCTGAAAGACACAAATGGTTTGGGACGAAGCCCGAGCCGCCGGCGGGAAAGACGGTGAAACTAAAAATCGATGATAAACCGGTTTATAAACATGAGCGTATCGATCCGGATGAATTATGGGTGCATGTTGTATTTTTGTTTGGTGATTCGTATCCGATTTTGCACGAATTACCCGACAAGTCAGATCGATACCTCACGACCACGCAACTCGTTGAGTGGAGCAAGGTCCGTCCGGACACGATCGTGTTTACGTACCCCAGCGACGTAAAAAGGGATCCGCGACGCGCGTTTGAATTGTTGATGCTGGATCGCGGTGTGTTTCGCGGCGAGACAGTGCCGTCGCGCGGTGGCGGTGACAGAACTGTAAACGCGCTTGATTATGCTTCCGTCTGGAAAAAAAAAAATCAACCACCTCGCTCTGAAATCACGTACACAAAACAACCATCGCTCGTGGCTAAATCGTACTTGGAGACGCCGCCGCACCACCGCCGACCGCAACTGTAAAATAAATCGATGGCTACTAAATAAACAAACATGCCGCCGCCATCGTCTCGTCGTCGTCGTCGCAGTCGCAGTCGCAGCCGCCGATCTCGATCTCGATCTCGTCGCCGCCACCTCGCCTCGAAAACACTCAGAGGCGGCGCGCGTGCCTCGACAAAAAGCAAACGCAAAAGTCAAAAGAGCCGCAGCCGCCGCAAATACGCCGCCGCCGCGGCCTTGGCGGCGGCCGCTGGACTCGGCGCGCTCGGCGTGTCGCAGAACTGGTTCAGCGGCTCCTCCAAAGCATCGCCGCCGCCGCCGCCGTCGCCGTTGCCGCCGCCGTCGCCGTTGCCGTTGCCGTCGCCGTCGCCGTTGCCGTCGCCGTCGCCGTTGCCGCCGATTACCCCTCTCCCCGTGCGTCCGGGTGCAAAGACGGCTAGTGGCGGCACGGGCGGCGGATGGGAACTGTATCTGGAAAAGTGCAGTGACAAGTGCGAAGATTGCTCTAATTATGGTTCGGACAACAAAAATGATAAGAAGATATGCGTGTTAGACGTAACAACACCGACGCACTATATCAAGGTTAGAAACGCACCGGGTGCGACTAACCTCGAAACACTCAGAACGCAGCAAGGTCTCGAACCGACCGCTGATCCTTACCTTACAACCACGTTGTTACAAGTGTGGAAAGCGTCGCCGCCGCCCCTTATTTTATGCAGTCACTCCGGCGCTGCAAATGGAGAGACTTTGACCGACAATACCACGTGGGACTTGGAGTCCTTTTTGAACAAGTACAGATGTACACCCGATTCGAGCAATACGACATCTACGTTTACATTATCAACGAGCGACGACTAAATCATCAACATTAGCATTCTAGCCCAAAATGTTTCACGCGGTAAATAAATGACTACTGTGTCTCCCGTCGTCGTCGCGTCGTGCTCCACCCTGCCGGCGCGCGCGCGCAACGGCCTGCTGGAGCGCGCCGTCCAGAGCATCTTGGCGCAAACCGACCCCGCCGTCCACACGGTGTTCCTCAACTACCCCACGGACGGGAACGCGCGCCTCGGCGGTGAGCCGTATCCGCCCGTGCCTCTCGCGCTCGCGCGCCACCCGCGCGTCACCGTCGTGCCGTGCGTCGACAAGGGCCCCCTCACCAAAATTTACCCCGCCATCGACGCCATCCAACGCGCCGGCCTTAACACGACGGCGACCGCCGTGCTCATCTTCGACGACGACACCGAGTACCCCGCGGGCTGGCTCACGCGTCTTTGTCGCGCGTACGACGGCCGAGCGGGCGTCGGCTACTCCGGCCGCGCGACCGTCAACAAACTCTTTTTCAAACCGTTCAGCTACGACTTCAACACGCTCACCTCCACGCCCGCGCGCGTGGCGTACCTCGGCGGACACTGGACGGCGCTCTACCCGTTGCGCGTCTTCCCCTCGACGAGCGCCGCGTTCGTCGACTACCTCGCCGCGCAACCCCGCGCCGCGTACACCAACGACGACATTGTCATCGGCACGCTCGCGCACGCCGCCGGCGTGCCGCTGTTCGTCATCCCCGTCTCGCGCGCCGTCGTCGCCGACGCGATGGAGCACCGACGCAAGGTTGACGCCGACGTCGCCGCCGCCGCCGCCGTTCGCCCCTTGCGCGCGCGTCGACACACGGACGAATCCTACTCCCTCTGGCGCTCGCCGGGCCAGCAGTTCAAGATGTTCGCGCTCGCGCCGACGTACATGTGTCGAGGGATGTTGCCCGTGTCGTGGCCGCCGCTGCTCCTAATAATTACCGGCCTGCTCTTCGTCGCGCTCGTCGTCACGCTGCCCTTTGCCGTCATCGCCGGCCGCAAACACCAGCCATCGTCTTTCTCTCCCCAATAAAAACAAATGTTTCAGCGCGTCGAGTGTCCCGACGCCGACACGTGCGGCGGCGGCGACGCCGAAACCAAGGCCGCGTGGCGCGCGGCATGGCGCGCGCTTCTGAATATAAATGACGACGAGGACGACGACGCGCGCGTGCACATCTACGGCATCTCGCTCGCGCCCGCGTCGCCAGACCACGAAGAGAACCCGCGGTTCACAAACGTGTGCGCGCAGTTCCACCGCGTGGGCCTGTGCGCGCTCGTCACCATGTACCGCCCGGCGCGCGACACGTCCACGCACGTGAAAAAGCCGGGCGAGCGCGGGTGCTGGGAGTCCCACCGCGCGTGCGCGTCGCGCGTCGGCGGCGAACGCGCGCTCATGTTTGAAGACGACCTCCGATTTCGCAGCGGCTTTACGCCCGCCGCGCTCGCGCGCATCGCCGACGACATGCGTTTGTTGCCGCCGTCGTGGGCCACCGTGGCGCTCACGACGAGCCGCGTGTACTGGGGCTACCCCGTGATCCCGAGCATGCGTTTGTGGCGCATGCACTTCGGCTGCACCGCGGCTTACGTCGCCTCGCGCGCCACGTGCGCGCGCCTCGCCGCCACTCCCTACGAGAAACACCGCATGGGCATCGACACGTATTACCGGAAACACGCCGACACGTACGCCGTCGTGCCGATGCCCGTTTCGTGCGGCGGCTTTGCGAGCAGCATCCAAACCCACGGGCTCGAGCGCTACCAAGACACGTACTTTGTCATGTGTTCGTATCTCATGGGCTTCTTGCTCTTCACGTCCCTGTGCGCCATGTTCGTGTCCGGCGTGGTCATGTGCGCCGTGCTCATCTCGCGCCGTCGTCGCCCTAACCTTTAAAATTTCGGGTTGTAAAAGTCAAACCAAATGGATCCGCTGCAAGCCATCATCGACCGCTTTTTTGTCGACGGCGACGGCAACGCGGCGGCGGCGGGGCCGTCGTGGCCGCCAGTCGACTCATCGCTGTATCCCAACGACTCCGTGACGTACGGCGAGGTGACGGCCGACGGCGCGCGCGCTCGCGAGGCTGTTTCAAAAACACTCGCCGTTTCCTCTTGGAGAAGTCGTGTTTTACGACCTGGGCTCGGGCCGCGGGCGACTCGTGCTCGCCATGGCGGCGATGTTTCCGGGTATTAAGAGGAGCCACGGCATCGAGCTGGTGAAGGAGCGCTACGACGTCGCGAACGCGTCTGCGCCACTCGATGGCAGCGCGCCCGTGACGTTTTCCCACGGTTCGTTTCTGGACGACGACGCGTCGTTTCCGCTGACCGACGCGACATGGGTTTACGTTTCAAACATTTGCTTTTCGGACGAGGTCAACGCGGCGCTGGCGCAGAAACTCGGACGTGCGCTGCCGCCCCGTGCGCTCGTGATTTCGTCCAAGAGGCTCGATGACCCGGAATTGACGCGCGTGGACAAAGGGACGATTTCGCAGACGTGGAACCCTGCGTCTCCGGTGTACGTGTATCGAAAGCAAAGCAGCGTCGGCGGTGGCGGTGGCGGCGCGTCGGCGCCGGTGCACGCGGCGATGTCGAAGCTGAATGATAACGAAAATTTCGCGGGTGGCGCTCGCGTTCCTGTGTATTACGTGGGTCACGCCTCGTCGCCGTCGAGGCGACGCAAAAAGTACGTCGTCGTGCTGAACAACGGGCGCCGCGTGTACTTCGGCGACCCGTCCGTCGCGGACTTTACGAAGCACCACGACGTCGCGCGGCGCCGCGAATACTTACGGCGACACACCGCGCGCGCTGGCGTGGAAACGCCGGAGTTTTGGGAACGCTGGCTGTTGTGGAACAAGCCGTCGAAGCGCGCGAGCATCCGGGATCTGGAGCGTACGTTGCGCGTCGAGATCAAGCCTCTTGCGTCAATGAATAAAATGAAATGATCGCGCTTTTTTTTCTAGCCCCACTGATAAAAAAATGTCACCTTCCCGGCAATCGTGTCGTCGCCGCCGGTGCAAACTGCGCGCGGGCCGCGGTCGCCGCTCGAAATCGAAATCGTCGGGAGCCACAAAGGCCGCGGCGGCGGCGGCCGCGGCGGCGCTGGGTCTCGGCGCGGCGATGTACTTCATGAAGGAGGGTAAAAAACAAGATGCGAGTCCTCCGCCTCCGCCGCCGTTGCCGCCGCCGCCGTCTCCGTTGCCGCCGAGCGGTCATCGTCCTCTGGGACCGGGCGCGGGGGCCTATCTGGGACCTGCCGCGGCAGCAACACGACCATCGCCTTCACTGGCCTCCCCATCGCCATCGCCACCGCCGCCGCCACCCATTGTGTACGTACAAACAGAAACAGTTACGGGTAAAACGGAAAAGTTTCCGATCCAATTTAAGACAAGTGTTAAAAACGGAAACGTTATATTGCACGCGAAGTACCCCTCGTCGTTGCCACTGGGAGTTGTGTACTATCCGAACCGCAAAAACGGATTCATAATGTTTGGCCCTTTTTTTGAAGTTTATAAATGGGGATATGGGGGATTAGGGCCACAAGAGAGGTTTGTAGGAGTCGGGGTACATCATATCTACGACATGCCGCCTGACGCACCATTACAAGACTTTGTTGTATTAAATGGTCGCCACCAAAAAGAACTTTTTAAACTCTATGACACTAGAACCAAGACTCGATATTTTGTTTGGTTTTTTTCAAATCAAGCCGAGCTAGACAGATCAAAGGCGGCGGACGAAGCAAAGAAGGCAAAGGCGGTGGAGCTGGGAAAAGAAGAACAAATGGCAGCGTTGTTCGCAAATGAGCCTCCACTGGAGATGGGAGAAGAGGCGGCGTTGGAGGCGGAGGCGTTGACAACAGAGGGGTTATTGTCATGGGTTTTTAAAGAACCGGCAGCGGGAGCCAGAGTAAGGGCGTTTGCAGTGCCGGCGGTGGCGGTGGCGGTGGCGGAGGCGGTGGCGGCGGAGGCGGTGGCGGAGTTAGAGGCGGCGCGAGTGCAAGTAGAGAAGGCAGGGGAGGCGGCAGAGGCGGTGAGAGTGCGAGTAGAGGAAGCGGCGGAAGCTAAAAAGAGGACGGCAGTAGTTGAGCCGTTAACAGAAAAAGATGAAAAAGCGGAAGCAGAGGCGAGGGTGAAAAGGGAGTTAGAGGCGGCTTTTGAAGATAAAGCAGCGGCGGATGCGGCGTATAAGGAGTTGGAGTCGTCGTCGTCGGCGGCGGCGGCGGCGTTGGAGGTCGAGGAGGCGAGGGTGCGAAGAGAAGAAGCTGAGGAGGCGGCGACGGCGGCGGCGGCGGAGGTCGAGGAGGCGAGGGTGCGAAGAGAGAAAGCTGAGGAGGCGGCGGCGGCGGCGGAGGAGGCGGTCGAGAATGCGAGGGGGCGAAGAGAAAAAGCAGAGGCGGAGGCGAAGGAGGCGGAGGAGGCGGAGGAGGCGGAGGAGGCGGAGGAGGCGGAGGAG
>Ga0114966_10001769_pt1 | contig 19733 bp, 23 predicted proteins | sample M_130207_XF_Meta_FD_87029 | JGI IMG/M metagenome (GOLD analysis project Ga0114966, IMG submission 87029) | Freshwater microbial communities from Lake Montjoie, Canada to study carbon cycling - M_130207_XF_MetaG | ecosystem: Environmental > Aquatic > Freshwater > Lake | place: Lake Montjoie...
ACGGTGACGGGAGGCAGGGTTTTGGTGGAACCCGGCTTGGTGCGTTGGCGGAGTGGGTATGCCAGCGAGGTGCTTAGAGCGGTGGAGGGTTGCGGTGCGGTGGCTCGGATGGTTGCTCGTGAGGAGACGGGGCGGGACTCGGTGGCTCGACAGGGCGTGGGTGCGGCCGAGGAGTTTCGGGCGAGGACAGGGCGCAGGACGGTGACGGGAGGCAGGGTTTTGGTGGAACGCGGCTTGGTGCGTTGGCGGAGTGGGTATGCCAGCGAGGGGCTTCGAGCGGTAGAGGGTTGCGGTGCGGTGGCTCGACAGGGCGTGGGTGCGGCCGAGGAGTTCGGAGCAGCGGCGCGGATGTGTTGCGGTGAAAGTCGGGGCGCTCGTTTCGGTGCAGATCAGGATCAAGTGAGAGTGAACTATGCCTAAACCATTTAAGCTTGGCGAGATCAAATTGGACCTTCCGCGGGGGATCGTCCTCCTGCTGCTCGTGCTGAATCTGGTCGCGGGGTGGTTTGTGTTCTCCCCGTTCGGCGGCTCCGCGCAAGACATGGAAGCCCAATTGAGCGCGTTGCGGGGACAAGCCAAGGAGCGGAGAGTTTCGCTCGACCGGACGAAGAAGCTCACCGCTAATATGGACCGCGGCCGGAAAGAAGGCGATGATTTTGTCGGCGCCTACTTCCTCAGCCGACCGACCACCTACTCCACTGTCGTCGACGAAGTATCCAGCATGGCGAAGCGGGCCGGGGTCCGGGTGAAAGAACACGGATTCGTCGAAGACCCCGTGGAAGGGTCCGATGAGATGTCGATGCTGTCGATCAACGGTAACTACGAGGGCACCTATGCGGATCTCCTCCACTTTTTAAGAGAGGTCGATATCGCTCCTCGCCTCGTGATCATCGAGGCGCTGTCGGCGTCTCCGCAGCAGGGGTCCGGGGTTCTGAATATCAATATGCGGGCGAATACGTTTATCCGTGAGGCTCCGCTTGCCTTAGTCGTGGCACAGAATGGCGGGGGGGCGCGATGAAGTTAGGTGCAGAACCGAAGCAAGTTGCAATCCTGGTGGGAGTGCTGGCCGTGGGGGCGGTTGCCTACTTTATCGGTGGGGATTCTCCTCGATCAGAGCAGAGCCCGAAGGCTGCGGCGCGGCCGGTAGTGCCGATGGTGGGCGGTCCTCGGACGGTGCCGGTAGTGGCGGCGAGCCAGACGAAGCCGCGACCGGCGCTCCGGGCGGCGGTGCAGGAGTTTAAGCCGGTGCTGAAGTCGCGCCGCGTGGAAGATCGGGTAGACCCGACGACGATTGACCCGACGTTGCGGCTGGAGCTCGTGAAGCGATTGGCGGGGGTAAAGATCGAAGGTGGCACGCGGACGATTTTTGACTTTGGGCCGGCGCCGGCGCCGAAGCAACCCGATCCACCGAAGATTTTCCCGAAGCCGCCGGTGGATCGGGCGAAGTTGACGCCGCCACCGGCACCGCCGATCAACTCGATGACACCGGGGGCGCAGCCGCAGAAGCCGCAGGCTCCGCCGATGCGTCTGAAATTTTATGGGTTCGTAGGCGGTGCGCGGACGAAGACGAAACGGGCGTTTTTCCTGGACGGCGAGGACATTTTCGTGGCTGGCGAGGGGGACGTGATCCAAAAGCGGTACAAGGTGATTCGGATTGGTTTGAACTCGGTGGTGATGGAAGACCTGGAGTTCAAGAGCGAGCAGACACTGAACTTAGAGGAGCAACAGGGGTAGATGAAGCGACGGCGACCTGATTCCGGCTTTGCGATGCTGCTGGTGTTTGCGATGGCAGCGGCGATGGCCTGGGTGCTCTACATGGAACTGCCTCGGCTGGCGTTTGAAGCGCAACGGAATAAGGAAGAGATGCTGGTGGAGCGGGGGGAGCAGTACATCCGGGGGGTGCAACTGTTTCAGCGGAAGAATAAGAAGCTTCCGCAGACGATTGAAGAGTTGGAGCAGACGAACGGGATCCGGTTCATCCGGCGGCGGTATGTGGACCCGATGACGGGGAAGGACGACTGGCGGTTGATCCATGCGGACGCGTCGGGGAAGTTGACCGACTCGCTCGTGAAGAAGCCGGCGAAGCCGGGGGAGACGGGGACGGGAGCGACCGAGGCTCCGAATCCTTATTCGGTGGGTTCGACGGCGACGATTAGTACGGATCCGAACGCGCAGATGGCGGGGGGGCCGCGAAGGGCGTCGGAGATGCCGCGGGCTCCGGGGATGGTTTCGGCGAATGGACAGCCGCCGGGGGGAGAGGGGCCGCCGCCACCGCCGCAGGGTTTTTCACAGGGGATGTTTCCGGGTTTGGGATCGAATCCGAATGTACCGACGGCGCCGGGACTACCGGGCCCGTTTGCGCAGCAGGGCGGGTATCCGAACGCGGCGGCTAACTCGCAGACAGGGGGTCAGGTGGCGCAGCAGCAGGGAAGTGGGGCGTACACGGTGGGCGGGGGCGGCTATAGCGTGGGTGGCGGAAATTTTTCGGCGCCGCCGGTGAACAATGGTTCGCTGCGGTTGCCGGGGAGTGGTTCGACGAGTTTTGGTCCGCCGTTGACGGGCCCGATGACGGGGCAGACGCCGAATGGGATCAATGCGAATCCGGCGACGGACATGATCCGGCGGTTGCTGACGACGCCGAATCCGCAGGGTTTGGCGGCGGCAATGGGTTCCCAGCAGCCGCAGGGGTTGGGGGCGGGAATCATTGGGCTTGCGAGCAACGTGGACCGGGAAGGGATCAAGATCTACAACGAGAAGACGAACTACAAAGAATGGGAGTTTGTGTACGACCCGGAGAAAGAAGCGGGGATAGGTGGAGCGGGAGGCCAGATAGGCGGGCGGCCGCAGATTCCGGGGCAATCGCCGGTGCAGATGCCCGGTTTGATTCCGGGAATGAATGAGGGTCTGCAGAAGAGGATTTAAGCGGGGTCGAAGTTAGGGCTTCCAGTTGGCGAAGCGCACGCGTTCGACGAGCGCCATGTGAGGTACGGTGAGAGCGGCGAGTCCTACAAAAATGAGCTGAATCAGCCTTGCCTCCAGGGACATTGCTCCGGGCCAAAGTAAGCCGGCGCCGCCGATTAGTGCGACGGTGAACATGGGAAGAGACGCGGCGAGGAGGAGCGAACGTGGGGGGGGGCGTCCCGCGAAATCGAAAGTTCGCAGGAGATGCCGGGTGCTATGCATGCCGCAGAAGAAGATGGTGAAGGCCCAGAGCGGGGGGGCGGCGAGCGCGAGCGCACCGACGGCCAGAAGCTCGAGGGCGGTCAATCGGTTTGAGCGCCAAACCAGCTGGGCAGATATGACGAGGGCGATGAGCCAGGGCCGGGCGAGCGGTTGCAGACTTGCAACGAGAAGCGTAGCTTGGTCGGTACCGACGAGGAGGTGGAACAGGCGATGGACCTCGGCGGGATGGAACAGAACGGGCAATACGACGATGGCCCCGCCGTAGAGTATGCGAGTCACCATGGGCGTGCCGGGCTGGGGATCGCCCGAGAAATGAACGACTGAGATGACCAGGAAGCCAGCCAGGAAAAGTAATGGTGCGGCTTGCCACAGACAAATGACGAGACCGACAGGGATGAGGTAGAGCGCCACGAAGGCCAGCCATTGTTTGGGGCTTTTGACTCCATACAGTGTGTGTGCGTAGAGGCCGTCGACGGCGCCGTGAGGCACCCCCAACAAAGTGATGATGGTTCCAATTAGAATCAGTTCGGTTTGAGAATTCAGGCGCGTGGCGGCTAGGCTCAATAGGCTGGCGAGGAAGGCGAGGCCAACGAAGGTGTACCCTTGCAGTTGTAATGCTCGCGTTAGCGCCATGATTCCTGCCACCAGAGGGCCTGCGGGACTTGCTGCAAGAACGGTAGGATCGGCAGGGCGCCGATGACGTTCCAATAGTCGGCTAAGCGGCCGCGGCCGCTGAGGAAGCGAATCATGCGGTCGCTTTGGGTGTTAGCGAAAAGCGAGAGGAAGATGTCGGGTGCCTTTTCGGGATGAGCTCGCAAGACGGAGAGGAAGAGGTGGTCCATGGCGCGGAGTAGGAGAGGGTCGGCGGGGTGGCCGATGGCCGGGTGCCCTTCGCCTAACCTTTTCGCGCAACTGTCGGCCCAGCGCTGGATGCGTTGAAAAGCATAGCCCGTGCAAGGCCGGGCGGCGCCGGCGGTGAGTCCGACTTTAATATAGTTTGGCTCCGTAGGCTTACGGACGCTTTGGAGACCCATGGGAAGGATTCCTTCTTCGGCGCGCAGCGTTCGGTATGAGGCACCCCGCACTCGGCGAGAGATGGCATCGGATAAGTCGTGGGCGAGAGATGGGCCTGTGAGCGGCTCGGGGCCGAATTGGGTAACTTCGACGAGGGCTCGGTGGGTTGAGACGGGCAGGACATAGGTAAAGAGGATACGGAAGGGATCTGCCGTCGAGAAGTCCATGAGGTTGATGGTGTTGGGGTCGAAGACGGCCGTATCGCACTCGATCTCCTGGCCGGAGAAGGATTGCCAGAGGGTGGCTGCGCCCTGGATGGGGGGCCCGCTGGGACGGGTATCGATGACGGAGCTGGCCAAGCAAGAACCGTCGGTGGTTTCGATTCGCCAGTAGTGGCCAGCTCTCGAGGGTTCGCCGGTTAGCTGGGCACCGAGTTGGAGGGTAGTGGATGGACAGACGGTTAGCCGTTCGACGGAGTCTTGGTAAAAGGCTTCGGCGGGAATGAGTTGATACGGGGTCTTGCCGCAATCGATGGTGGCCTGGCCGACATTACTTTGGACGGTCATGGTGGGCCACCGATGCTGGATCAAGGGGAGGTGGCGGGTTGCGCCGTCGTCCCAGAAGCACCAGGTTCGATCGTTTGTGTAGGCGGTTCGCTGTTCCAAGATCAGGGTCTGCGGACAGCGAGGGCCGAGTTCAGCCAGGCGAACGGCAAGACTCAGGCCGGAGCAGCCACCGCCGAGAATGACAACGTCGTATTGAGACTGCACGTTTTCACCTTAGCGGGCTTCTTTGCAGAAGCCCGCGTCAATCAGGCTTAATGCTGCGGTTCTGACTCGGACTTCCGCGCGGCGATCATGTAGATCAACACGCCGAACATGGCTTTGGCTACGATATCCGAGATGGTATAGCCAACTTGAACGGCAGTGGTTGCGTCGCCGCCGGTGATGCCTAGCATGGGCAGCACGAAGACGGCCGGGTAGAAGCACCAGGAGAGGACGGTGACCCACCGAGCTAAGTTCACTAACCCGCGCGCCTCTTTCGGCTGTGCCTCGATCGAGGCTCTGAGGCCGACGAATAGGTCAAAGAGGATGATCAAGAAGGGGATCATGGCGAGAGACCACCAGAGCCAGCGGGTTCCGCTGTCCGAAGCAATTTCTCCGGGGTAACCTAACAGGACCATAATTGCGGCCAAAGACCCCAATTTCGTGGCTTTCGACACGGTTTCGGAGGGGGAGAGACGCATGACAAGAATCAATTCGACCAAGAGTAGTGGCACGGTTAGCAGCCAATCAACGTACCGATAGGCGTCGTTGAATGCCACTCCGGTCGGCTTGATTTGGCCGCTGAGTACAGAAAACGAGGCTTCCCAGGAAACGAAGATCCGCAAATAGTGGTACATCGCGATGAGGGTCACGATGCCGGTTATGGTGATTGCCGTCCTGTATGCCGGTGCGACTTGGGAGCGGCTGAGGAAGAAGAACACCGTAGCTGCGCCCATCACGGCGATGGCGAAGGAAAGGGCGTTGTGGACGAGATGAAATTGACCAAGAGAGACAGGCTCCATGGGTAATACTCCTTAGAACGCTAGGACTACGCGGTTCTTGGTTTCGATTCATTGAATTTAAAACGCGGGAGCATCTCTGTCGTTGAAGGCTTGCAGGCGGCCATGCGATGGCGATGACGAGGTCATCGTGCTCCTGCTGGTCGCCGGAGAGGGTTGGAACTGGACGAGTTCGCGCTCCATGTCGGGGAAGCCGGGGGCTTCCTGGTCGAGTTCGAGGTGGCCGAGTTCGAAGAGCATCTTGAGACTGTTCACCATGTCCGTGCGGGGCAGGCTTTGGTCGCCATCCTTCAGGAAGTTCGCCTTGTGGGCGCCGGTGAGGCAGACATAGATGATCCGGGCGCGGATTTGGTCCTTGCAGATCAGTTCGCCGACTGTATGGCCGTTGCCGGTGGCGTCGATGAGCAGGGTATCGGTGCGGGTCGAGTCCGCTGTGTTGGGGGCAAACCGCTGTAAGGTGTCCCGGACGAAACAGGGAATCTTGGTGGTCTTGGTATCGAGGGCCAACCGGGCGGAGAGGAGCAGGAGCAGCTTAAGGTGATCGGCTACCTTGTTGGTGGCGTAGTTCTTTTCGCCGTATTGCCAACGGAGTTCGAGGACGGCCAAGGCCGTGTGATCCTGCAGTTTACCGAGGTGGAGGCCGACTTAGAGCCGGGTCTTTTCGCGGATCCGGAAGTGGATTTCGGCTGCGTTCGTTATGGTGGCCTTCGTGATTTGGGACCGGGTGAGACGCTAGATTCCGGCGGTGACGAACTGGCCGAGGTACTCCCGGGCGAGGTAAAGGTCGCCGTACAGACTCCGCTCGGCGGCGAGAAACTCGGGAGTAAACCGGGGGCAGTCGTTGGCCGGGAGCGAGAACTTGGTGAAGTCGTTGGTGCGATCGTGCCAGAAGTCAGCGAAACGGCCTCCGGTACCGCAGGGGGTTGATATGACCCAGGGGGCCCCTCCGCCGCCGGCGAGAATGGGAGACAGGGCTTTGAACATTTCGTCGGGGACGAAGGCGGCTTCGTCGATGATGATGAAGCGGGCCTGGGAGCAGCCCCGGGACGACGCCTGGACGGCGGGGCGGGCGACGAAACGGGAGCCATTCGGCAGCAGGAGCGACTGCGCGTTGACGCCATCGGAGCGGAGCCGGAAGCCGAGTTGGGCGGCGAAACGGGCGACTTTGAGAAGCAGTTCGCCGGCTTGGGCCGCCACTTTGGCGGTCATCATGATGAGGGAATGGGGTACAGCAAGGCGAGATGGAGCGCTCGTAAGGCGGCAAGGGTACTTTTGCCGACCTGACGGGAGGTGACGACGACGACCCGGGAGTGGGTGCAGCGCAAAATTTTGGTTTGCTTGGGGTCCGCGGTGAAGCCGAGCGCCTGTTGGGACCAGACGACGGGGGCGGGACACACTTCGGGTGTCCGCGTTGGAATGGTCGCTGGTTTGTCGATGAATCGAACCTTTGGAATTGGACTTTACTTCGGACATCGCAGGGTTAAGCCGCCTTGGGACGGTCCCCAAGGCCGTAGCGGTCGAGCAAATCGCCGAGGTCGTAATCCGGGGCCATTGTGGCCATAAGCTGCTTATCATTCAACATGTTAACGACATAGAGCGGGAGGACGAAACTGGGTTCCTTTTTCGCCTGGTCAGCCATTTCGAGGATCTGGGCGACGACGGCGGGCTCGGGACCGGGGTCTTCGATCTCCTTGGTGTCGGCGCTGATGTCGACCGGTTCGGGCGGATCGACCGGGAACCCCTTACGCACCAGTTGCAAGGTTTTGATAAAGCCGTTGTAAGCGGAGAACTGGAATTTCTGACCGCGTTCAATGTAGCGGAGAAGATCCTTTTGCTTGGACATCCGGATGTTGCCCTGGAGAAACTGCTCGCCCATCGAAAGAGACGGGTATTCGCGCAGGACCTGGTCGAGATCGCGCTGCATGGCTTCGGAGTAAAGGCTGGTGAAGCGATCGTATTGAAAGAGGGCGCAGACCATGCGGCGGAGCAGGCCGAGTTCGAGTTCCGAGTCCGGCCGGAATTTTCGCATGTGACTTTGATGGGAGCGGACATAGGCCTGCCGATCGTCGGTCGTGAGGAGGGCGAAAAATGGTGGCAAGTCTTCCTTGTGCAACTCGACGTGTTCGCCGGTGGCAATCGCGTTCATGGAGCTACGATACTTACCGTTTGTGGTGACGGGACCTTTACCCTTTTGGCCGTTGCGCCGGGCGCGTTCGGCGCGGGCCAATTTCTGTTCTTCCGTGAGTTCCTTCATCGTGATTTTCTCCTGTGGAAATGGAAAAGGCGCTGTTTACGTCGGCCCGGTGAGAGGCCGACGCAAACTAGCGCCTGCAGTAAAAAAGCTATCACAGGGGTGTCAAGCTTTTTGCTGTTGGCGTGGGGTGGGGAGAGAAGCTGAGTTATTAGAATGAATGATTTAGGGGCAGAACATAAATATGAACACCTTGTGAGGGAGAGTTTTGGAGCGCTAGGAAATGTGAGGAAGTGAGGATTGACGCTGGCGATGGAGGTGCTTTGGCGGTTCTGCTGGTGTGACTGACGACTGATTCTGGCGCGCGCCTAGCTGATCGTTGATTTATGATGCACAACGCAATAACCGAGCGGATCACATCCAAAACTCCGCGTCAATTACCCACTCGGCCCGTGCTAGAGTATGTCCAACGTCAGAGAAAGCGGTTCCCGGGGTCGACGACCTGGAGCGAGGTCTTTAGTTTCTGCGTAAGCAGGACTATATCAATGGCCGTAACGCCTAGGTTTGCCCGATGGGTGGGATGGATTTGTGGCTGGGGAGGGGCGGCGTTGGCGGCCTTGGGAGGCGCTTCGACGAAACTCTATCCGCATGACGACACTTTGCCCGTTTGGTGTGGGCTCACTGCGGCTGCGTTGGTCGCCATCAATCAGGCCATCAAGCCCGACAATCGGGCCGATGCGCACTATCGCGGACATATTTTGCAGGAGGAAGCGTTTTGGGACTGTGAACTCGGTAAGGGCTCAAAGGAAGGGCTGGTTGACGCTTGGCACCGCGCGCAATCGGGGGCGCCGAGGACTGGATGGCCGACGAGCGATTCCAGTTCCTCGCCTAGTGATTGGAAGTTGATGAGACCCGTGCGTACGTCGGGGGCGAATTCGATAAGGAGGTCGACGTCACTATCGGGGGGCATCTGGCTGCGGGCGGACGATCCGAAAAGTGCAAGCTCCTTGACGTCGCAGCGACGGCATAGTTCGGCCAACGCCAAGGCGTGGACTAAGGTGGTGTCGGATGGGATGCTGGTAGCAAACAGCGTTCGGATTGGAGAACTTCGGGGCAAGTGGACCTTCGTAGGGCGTTGGGGATGCCTCGGTGTTCTGAGCCGAAGTGGGGGGTGACGGACCCGGCGGCGACGGCGCCGTGGAAGGTTTCGGGGGCTTGGCGGTTGGCACCAGGACGGAGTAGTTGATCGGGGGTCGCATCCGGGACGACGAGACAGCGGTCGAGATTGCTGTCGGACCGTCCATCATCTCGGGCAGCCGAGTCGAACAGATCGATCCTCACAAAGTGGGATCCGACCTACTCGAGGAATCTTCAGGCGGCTCGGGGGATCCAGTGAATCCGCGGACGCGGTTACCGGATGAAGTCAAAGAGGGTTCGCCGGTCCTCCTGGCCCTTGGCCTGGAGAGCGGCTTGGCGGGCGGTCTGGCCGGTTTGTAGTTCCAGAATGGCGTCGGCGAGATCGGCACCCTCCGTGTTAGAGATCGTGGTTTTGAGATCGAGGGTCTTTTTTTCCGCGATGCCGATAGCCGTTGAGAGATCGTTTTGGGAGTGGCCATAACGAGTCAACTGGGTATTGACGTGGTCCAGGGCCAAACCGAGGGTCTGATTGGCGTTTGCTAGGGCCGTTTCATCGTTGGCCAAGAGCGCGCTGCGCAGCGAGTTGAGCGCGCCAAAGAGATTTTGGGAAGGAGTCGGCGAGGTGAAAATGTCTTGGCCGCTCCGCGCGACGGGAATGAGCACGCCGTTGGAATCGGGAACCGAGCGAGTGGCGGCAGTTCCGGTGTACGGGACAACGCCGTCAGGCTGACTAAAATCGAGAGTGAAAGGCTGGACTTGGTCGTTGTTGCCGGCAAACAGGAATCGGCCGTCGAAGTTAGCGTTGGCCGCCCCAACGATCTGACGAAAAACTCCCCCCAACTCCGCCGCAATCGAGGCTCTCGTAGCAGCGGTCTGCGTCCCGGTGAGTCCCTGCGCGCCGAGAACGCGGGCTCGTTCGGCTAATTTGACGACGCTCTGCAAGGCGTTCTCCGCCGAGTCTACTTCGCCTTTCACACGATTCAGATTCGATTTCGACTGCTCGGCCACCGCAAGTTCCGCTCGACTCTGCAAGAGAGGGCCGACCTCGTCGGGAGCATCCGAGGCGGAGGTGATGCGGAGGCCGCTCGAGACTTGGGCGTTCGCCTTGTCGATACGGGCTTGAATCCGGTCCATGTTGGCGAGGAACTGCTCGTTTCGACTGCTGAGATTGTTGATCATTTAAACCGTTGCTCCCTATCGAAGAATGCTGAGGAGGGTATCTGACATTTGATTGAGGATCCCCAAGACCTGACCGACAGCCTGAAAACCTCGTTGGTATTCGAGAAGCTTGGCGGCTTCCTGGTCGATGGAGACGCCAGAGGTTTCCTGGCGCAGGTTTCGAGCCTGGATAAGGAGTTGGCCATCCGAGGCGCTGCGGCCCTCAGTTGTGTCGAGTTTTGTCCCCAGACCGGAGGCCAGCGAGCCATAGTATTGCGAGAGAGTGAGTCCGCCGATGGCGGGGGTGCTCGATAGTCTCGACAAGCGGTTGGCGTTGGAGTTCCCGCCTGGTTCGGTTGCAGCCGCCGCGGCGAGTTCCGGGGGGGTGATGCCGGTTACCTTGAGCGTGGCGGCCGCGCCGAGGACGGCACTATAGGAGAAAAGATTCTGAGTGGGAGTCGCACCGTTCTGGTCCAACCCGCCGGCGAGGATTCCGTTGACCTGATCGGCGAATCCGGTGGCTAAGGTGTCGAGCTGGTTGGCGTAGCCCGGCAAGGTGACATTGCGGACTTCGAGCAGTGCGCCCAGCTTTCCGGTGGTGATCTTGGCCGTAACGTCGGTGCCCTGACCGTCGAGGATTTTGAACTCGGTATTGTTGTAGTTTGCGGTGATCGGGTAGGCTTGGTCGCCCACGACTAAGGGAGTTTGGCCGGCGAGGAGAACGACCACGGAGCCATCTTCCTGGCTCAGGGAGTTGTGTTCGGTAAGCTGGGAGAGCTTTTCGAGGGTGCTGTGGAGGCGAGCGTCGAGACCCGCGTCTTCGCCGTTGCGAAAGTTAGCGCGGCGTTCCGTGTTCATCGACGCGATTTCTCCGGCCAATTTGTTGATCTGATTGACCGTATTCGTGAGTTCCGTGCCGGCCCGCGCCGTAAGGGTACCGAATTCGTTGGCCGCTTGATTGAAGCTATTGGCGACGGCCTCAGCGCGGTCGAGTACGGTCTGCCTCGCCTGGGTCGAGTTTGGCGCGATGGACAATTGGGAGGCACTGCCATAAAAGTTATCGAGCGCAGCGGGGATGCCACTGTTGGCCGTGACGGGCACCGCCGATTCAATGGCTTTGAGGCTGACGAGCGACTGTTCGGAATATCCGGCGGAGGTCTGCCGTTGCCAGACCGCGGTTTCCAGGAACCGATTGCGGCCGGATTGCAACGGCCCGGAGGCGATCCCTCCAGAAGTTGATTCGGTGTCCGGGTTGAAGCGATTTGCCAGAGTCGCCTGGTCGAGCCGGGCGTAGTTGGGGGTGGAGGCGTTCAAGATGTTGTTCTGCGCGACCGTGACCTGCCGCTGGATGATTCGCATTGCCTCGGCGGTAGAGAACATGGCGTTGGAGATGCTGCCCACGCTAGCCGTCCAACCTTACGCTGTGCAGGTCGAGTTCAACGGGCGTCTCCTGGCCGGTGCTGCCATAGGAATCAGCGGAAGGCACAAGCGCCTCCGACCAACTTTTACAATGAGCGAGCCCCTGCCGCGCCAGGAGATTGGCGACCCGCAACTGGGCTTGAAAGGAGAGTAACGCCCGCTCTGTGGCCTGCTGTTGGCTGGGTTCGAGCTGTTTGCTGCCTTGAAGGTCTTCGGCCAGGCTACTCAATGCACCAAAGGCAGTCTGGAGATGGAGCAGGGCCAAAGTGGTTTCAATCTGGGACAAATTCTGAATTACCGGTTCCAAATCGGGAACAGGTACCGGAGTGGAACGATTTTGCGGGTCCAAAGTTGCCTCCTCTAGCTTGGCGGGTCGGCTATGAGCGCGTGGTTGAAGACCACTCCCTGACGGTAGCTGCTCAGTAACGATTTGGGGTGTCTGTTAGCTACCGATGGTGCCATTGGTGCCTAACGTCTCATCGACCAGCGCACTGGCGATTTTCTTGGCGTCTACCTTATAAGTACCGGCCTCGAATTGGCTCGAGAGTTTTTGGAGGTAGGCGGTCCGCTCGGGTGATTCGGCAACGGCGTCCTGCAGAATATTGGCCAGACTCGACAGGCTGACCTCGTCAGACCCGCCGGAAACCCTAGTATTTGCTGCTGTCTTGGCTGCTTGCGCCCCTTCGGCTTCCTGCGCTCGTTGGGTGTTTTGGTTTTGGTAGGTCGCGGCAGCCTGCGAGCTGGAGTAAAGATCGTTGATTTTCATTGTGCACCTCGAAGCTGAAAACTAATTCGCCCGAAGATCCTCATCGGAAGGATCCCACGAAAGTTTAGCGTTTTTTTCGGGAGAACATATTGCCGGTGGCATCCGTATGATGGGTAGTGGGTTTTCATGGCGCGGTTTCTCTTGCCCCTTCTCTTCGGTTTCTCCCTTTTCGGGACATCCGCCATGTGGGCGGCGAGTATTCCTGAGCAAGTGACGTTCCAGAAGGAGGTGCTGCCGATTATGCCGCGGAATTACCAGAATTGTCCGCGCGCGGGCGAGGCCGCGCGGCTGTATCTTTTGTCGTGCAAGGGTAGGCGCTCCTTTGCGAGGGCGATGAAGGAGGCCGTAGTTTCCCGCCAGATGCCACCTTGGCCGGCGGATCCGCATTTCGGGAAATTTGCGAACGACGGGTCGATGCCGCAGGCTGACATTGCTACGCTGGTGGTGTGGTCGGATATGGGGGCGCAAGAGGGGAACGCGAAAGACGCGCCGAAGGCGGTGACGTTTTTGGCCGGCTGGAACATTGGCAAGCCCGACGTGGTGTTAGAGACGGCGAAGCCGATGACGATTCCGGCGAAAGGGACGATTGAATCCACGTACTCTGTGATTCCGGTGGGGAACAAAAAAGATGTTTGGGTGGAGCAGGCGGAGGTGAGGCTGGGGAGCCGTTGGCTGAAGGCCGCTAAGCCCGGCGAGGAGTGTATCCCCCCGGTGGTGCTGGATGCGCAGGATCGGGAGCGGAAGGAGAATACATTTGGTGGTCAGTGGCTGACGGGAAATTCGCCGGGGATGCCGCCTTGGCTGTTGGAGCCGGGAAAGGCGCGACTGGTGCCGGCGGGTTCGGGCATCAATTTGCAAATACACAATACGGCAAACGGGAAGGAGCCGACGGATGCGTCGAGAGTCGGGTTCGTTTTCGCGAAGCAGTCGACCAAGGAGCTGGTTTTGACGTTGGCGGGGCAGAATTCCCGATTTGAAATTCCCTCGCATGCAGAGACTTTCGAGGTGAAAGGAGAGGTGACGCTTCATGAATTATGAAGAGCGCAAGCTGTCTTCGTTGTTGCCGCATATGCATTTGCGGGGGAAGGATTTTGAATTCAAGGCGATTTATCCGACGGGGGAGAGCGAGATTTTGCTGCAGGTTCCGCAGTACGACTTTGTCTGGCAGTTGATTTGCTGCCCGGCGGGAGAGAACGTGATGCCGAAAGGGAGGAAGATACAGGCGATCGCGCACTTTGATAATTGGGCGAACAACAAGGCGAATCCTGACCTGACGAAGGCGGTCCGCTTTAGGGAGCAGAACAGGGAAGAGATGATAGTTGATTTTTTTGATGTGGCGGTGGAGGCTGGGGTGACGGAGCGGAGTCTGATGCAGCCGCCGAAGAAGACGACGGGTGATTAGAGTTTATTGGTTGTTGGTGGGAGCGGTTCTGTCTACGAGGCTGATGTGGGGTCATGACGCGATTTCGACGAAGCTGACGTGGACTCGGGAGATTTCGCGGATTTTCGAGAAGCGTTGCGTGGGGTGCCATCAGGAAGGTGGCAGGGCTCCGATGGACTTGGGGAGTTTTTCGGCGGTAAAGCCGTGGGTGGTGGCGATTAAAGAGGCGGTGCTGCAGCGGCAGATGCCTCCGTGGCCGGCGGCGAAGGGATATGGCGAATTTTCGAATGATTTTTCGCTGACGCAGGAAGAGATTGTACGGATTGCGGAATGGGTGGAGGGGGGCGCCCCGGAGGGGGATGCGGTGTATTTGGGGCCGCCGAATTTTCCGCTTTCCCGATGGCGTTTGGGGGCGCGTCCGGCGGGTGGGAGTTTAGTGGTGCGGGGAGGGACGGTGATCGAGCGGCCGGTTTCGGTGTTGGCGGTGCGAGTGGACAGGCCGGGAAAGCTGTGGATTGGGTTGACGCCGGTCGTGTGGGGGTTGCGGCGGGATTCGCAATGGCTTGTTTTGCGAGAGCCGCTACGGTTGGGGGCGGGATCGGTGGTGGAGGGCCGAGGCGTGGTGACGCTGGTGCTTCGGCCCGAGTGACTTATTTAGCTACGGCCCATTTTTTGTAGTTGTCGGCTAGCTTGGCGGAATCGGCGTCCCCGGGGTGGATGACGAGGCGATAGCGGAAGCGGAGTTTTTCGCCGGGCGCTAGTTTCATTTCGCCGTTTTTGGTTTTGTCGTTTTCGAAGTCGTGGACGCCGAAGGGGTTGGCAGCGAAGAGGCCGTAGGAGCGGGAGTGCCAGTAGGTGGGGTGGCGGGGGTTCGAGGGGTGATCGAAGATGGCGACGCCGAGGGCTTCTCCGCCGACGGTGCCGGCGTAGTCGACCCAGGGTGACCGTTTGCCCCAGACGGCCTTTTCGCCGATTTTTCCGTCCGCCGTGCGCATTTTCCCGGTGTGTTTTTCTTCGAGCTCGGTCGAGAGACGGATGGCGAACATGCCTTCTTTGGTGTCGCCGAAGGTGACGGGGGCGGCGGCGGTGAGGGTGATATCGAAGTCGATCCAGCGTTCGGTGGGATGGGAGTAGAAGGTCATGGTGCGGACTTCGTCGAGGAGAGTGTTCCCTTTGAGATCCTGCCAGGCGAAGTTGGCTCCGATGGTTCCCTTCTTTTTGCCGCTTTCAACGGCTGTGATGCGGCGGGTGACGACTAGGCCGCGCCCGTTTGTTCCAGCGCCTTTCTGATTTTTTTCGTTAGCCCAGAAGTCGATTTCGTTGACGAGGCCGTGGGTGAACCAGAGGCCGCGGTGGTGGGGGTGATCCTTGGCTTCACCTTCGACGACGTCCATGGGGAAGGACCGGGAGACGTTTTTGCCCCCGGCGGAGCGGAGGGGGTGGAGGTAGGGTTTGGGAACATCGGTTCCGACGAAGAAGTCAGTGAAGGGTTTCCCATCGATTTCGACCGAGATACGATCGGTGGTTTGCTTCAATTTCACTTGCGCGAGAGAGGATGCCGCGAGGGCGAGTGCGAGGAGACCGAGACGGAAATGCATCACCGTCATTTGACCACAGATGATGTCATTCCGCAGAAGCGATATGATCGAACCATGACTCGGCGATCTCTCCTCAGCACGACGGCGGCTCTGGCCGCGACTCCGTTGGCGGCGGCCAATCGGCTTCCTATTAAGAAAGGTGTTCTAGTTTCGATGATGCCCGAGAAGCTGACCTATCGGGAGAAGCTTCAGATGGCGAAGGACGTGGGGTTTGATGCGGTGGAGGGCCAGACGCTGGAAGATCCGGCGGAGGTGGATGCGTTGCGGAAGGCGTCCGAGCAGACCGGGATGAAGATTCACTCGGTGATGAATATGGCGCATTGGAACTATCCGCTTTCGTCGCCGGATGCGTCGGCGGTGGCGCGGAGCATGAAGGGGATGGAGACGAGTTTAGAGAACGCGGCGGCGTGGGGCGCGGATACGGTGTTGCTGGTGCCGGCGGTGGTGAGTGACACGGTGCGCTACGAAGACGCCTATGCGCGGAGTGTCGTGCAGATTAAGAAGCTGATTCCGAAGGCGGAGAAGCTGAAGGTGAAGATCTGCATTGAGAACGTTTGGAACAAGTTTTTGCTTTCTCCGATGGAGTTTGCCCAGTACGTGGATGGCTTTCAGAGTCCCTATGTAGCGGCCTACTTTGATGTGGGGAACATTCTTCTTTACGGGTATCCGCAGGATTGGATCCGGACGTTGGGTAAGCGGATTGCGAAGGTTCATTTCAAAGATTTTAAGAACCAGAACAACGCCTTGATTAAGAAGCGGGTGCCGGAGTTTGTGGATTTGCGGGAGGGGGATCTGAACTGGAAAGAGGTGCATAAGGCCTTCGGGGAGATCGGGTATCAGAGCTACGCGACGGTGGAGTTGGCGCGGGGCGATGCGAAGTATTTGCGGGAAGTGAGCAATCGGGTGGATTTGATTTTGAACGGCGAATAGATCATGAAGAAATTCATTATTGGGTTAGTGGTTGGCTTGGCGCTGGCGGGGATGTTTATCGTGATCGCGGGTTTGGCGATGGTGAAGTTCGGCGATCGTAAGCCGCCGATTGCCAAGGACGGGACGTTGATTTTGCGGTTGGAAGGGGAGCTGCCGGAGAAGGCGGGGATGGACACGGGATTGCCGTTTCTGCCGCAGGCGCCTTCGGTGACGGTGATTGATGTGTGGCAGGGATTGAAGCGGGCGGCGGTGGACCCGAAGATTAAGGCGGTGGTTTTGATGCCGCGGGGGATGGTGGTGGGTTGGGCGAAGTTGCAGGAGTTGCGGGGGGATTTGCTGGAGTTCAAGAAGTCGGGCAAGCCGTTGCTGGTGTTTTTGCGCGCGCCGCGGACTCCGGAGTATTACTTGGCGACCGCCGCGGATAAGATCTACATGGTCCCGGAGGACATGTTGGACATGAAGGGGGTGCGGGCGGAGGTCACCTACTTCAAGGGGGCGTTGGACAAGTTAGGGGCCAAGATGGAGGCCGAGCACGCGGGCAAGTACAAAGACGCGCTGGACACGTATACGCGCACGGGGATGACGCCGGAGACGCGGGAGGTTTTGAACTCGGTGTTGGACGGCTTGTATGGGCACTTGGCGGAGACGATTGGGGGGGCTCGCAAGATGTCCGTGGAGCAGGCGAAGGCGGTGATTGACGAGGGTCCGTTTCTGGCCGAGCAGGCGCAGAAGCTGAAACTTGTCGATGGGGTGATTTACGAAGACCAATTTTTTGATGAGGTGAAGAGGGCGATCGGTGGGGCGGAGGTGAAGCGGGTAGCCTGGGGGGACTACATGAAGGCGGGTGGCGCCGAGGGCAAGACGAAGATCGCGATTATCGTGAGCGACGGGACGATTGTACGGGGGGGATCGAACGGGGATGCGTTTGGGGAGGATGGCTCGATCACGGTAGCGAATTCGCTGAATGTTTTGCGTGAAGTAGGGGCGGACGAATCGATTCAGGGGGTCATTTTGCGGGTAGATTCTCCGGGCGGCGATGCGGTGGCATCCGATGAGATTTTGCGCGAAGTGAAGCTGCTGAGCAAGAAGAAGCCGATGGTGATTTCGATGTCGGATGTGGCGGCGTCGGGCGGGTACTACATCTCGATGACGGGGGATCCGGTGCTGGCGTATCCGAACACGATTACGGGTTCGATCGGGGTGATTTATGGGAAGGTGAACCTGAAGGGGTTGTACGACAAGCTGGGGGTGACGAAGGATTTGATTCAGCGGGGTCAGAACGCGGCGATTGATTCCGAGTATTACGAGCTGACGCCGGGAGGCCGGAAGAAGCTGCGCGAGGGCGTTGAGGAGATTTACAAGACCTTTGTGGGGATTGTGGCGGAGAGCCGGAAGAAGAAGTTCGCGGAGATTGACGAGTTGGCGCAGGGACGGGTGTGGCTGGGAAGCCAGGCGAAGGACCGTTCGTTGGTGGACGAGTTGGGGGGGCTGGACCGGGCGGTAGAGATGGTGAAAGAGCGGGCGAAGATTGCCAAGACGGAGAAGGTTCGGGTCGTGGTGTTTCCGCGGAAGCGGTCTCTGTTTGAACAGTTGTTGAATCAGAGCCAGAGCGGATCGAGTGAAGCCCGGATGGCGAAGAAGGTGGTGGCGGAGTTTACGGGTGGATTGCCGATTGAGCTGTGGCAGACCGGGGGCATGATGAAGCTGATGCCTTATCGGATTTCTGTTCGGTAGGTTTAGAAGGCTCGGCTGGAGCTGATACCGGCTTCCTGGAGGACGTGTGCCATTTTCTCGAGCGCGGTTTTGTGGATTTGAGAAACGCGGCTCTCGTTGATGCCCAACTTGCTGCCGATCTCTTTCATGGTGAGTTCGTTGGAATAGTAGAGGAAGACAACCTTCTGGTAGCGTTCGGGTAAGGTTTTCACTGCGGTGGAGAGGACGCCGCGGAGCTCTTCAAGGGCGCAGATGCGATCGGGCTGGCTGTCGCCTTTGGCGGGAAAGTCCGGAGCGGGCATGTCGTCCTGCTCGGCGGGGCGTCTGGATGCCGAGACGAGCCCGACGTTTCTGAGGTCTAGCACCATTTGGCGCCAGCGGTCTACTTCGACGCCCATACGCTGGGCGAGTTCGGCTTCCGACGGAGAGCGCTGCAGCTCGCCGGTCAATTCCCGGGTGGCGTTTTCGAGTTGTTTATGGCGACGGCGGAGGTCGCGGCTGGCCCAATCCAACTGTCGGAGGCTGTCGAGGATGGCGCCCTTGATACGATGTTTGGCGTAACTTGAGAAGGAAACTAGTTTTTGGTCATCGAACTTGGTAGCGGCATCGAAGAGGCCGAGGATGCCGGCGTGAACGAGGTCATCGAGATCGACGTGGACGGGGAGGTTCTCGTGAACGCGAACAGCGATCGCTTTGACGAGCGACAGGTGTTCCAGAATGATGGCGTCGCGCCTTTCGTTATTGATGGGCTCACTGGGAGCGGTGGCGGTGGTCATCGTACTTTCCTCGGGCATTCGATTGAGACTCTGGCCGTGCTGAACTGGCGCGGGCACATCCTGCTTAGAGCATCCGGGGGACCACTGCTGGGTCGAGAGCGGTGAGGTCGGTGAGGTGCTCTTGAGAGTCGATGCCAAAGTATTGATAAATAGCTACTTAGTAGTTCCCGCGAAAAGCCCTAGAGAGTTGGCAGACCAGGGCGAAGCAGGAAGCGTGTTCCAATATGAAACAGGGGATTCCGATCGTAATCCCACATCGGCACGAGGGAGTTTCAAAGCGGAGCAGTCCAGTACACCCACAACTGGACTAAAGTTACCTACGGAGATCGTACCCAATCGGGGGGCGAATCCCGGTCCGCACGAGTGCTGCTTTGTGGGGACGAGTTTACTTGATTAGATGGCGGTAGACCGGATGGAGGAAACAATCGGCGCGAATGAGGGCAGTGCTTTCCCCTTGGGACTACTCGGGGGGTGTGGGTTGCTGCTCTTTTTGTTCGGAGCGGCGTTTGATTTCTCCGATCGAAGTTTTGGCAGCCAAGGCGGCCATGAGTACGAAGACGCCGGCCTTGAGGCGGGGTTCGGTGAGTGCGATGGCCGCCACGAGGGCGAGTAGGGCATAGGCTCCGAGGGCGCAGGTGAGTTTAGCAGACATCAGATACCAGGATACAGCCGCCACTCTGATGGGGATTAAGAACCGGGAGGACCGGGCTTCGGCACTCGCGAAGAATTGACTAGCCCTACTCGCCAAAACTTTACCACCGACCGGCCCCGACGGCGCTGCCTCTCCGACGAGCATGGGCTTGTGCCGCTCGGTCTGGCCGCGCGGGCAAAAGGTCGGTGCCTAAACCTATTCAAGGATATGCGCGCCTGCGGCACGGTTCAACGATATGCGCGCCTGCGGCA
>Ga0114966_10001770_pt1 | contig 19723 bp, 17 predicted proteins | sample M_130207_XF_Meta_FD_87029 | JGI IMG/M metagenome (GOLD analysis project Ga0114966, IMG submission 87029) | Freshwater microbial communities from Lake Montjoie, Canada to study carbon cycling - M_130207_XF_MetaG | ecosystem: Environmental > Aquatic > Freshwater > Lake | place: Lake Montjoie...
ACTAGAACCTCCCGCACGGAATTTGATTGTGCGCATTTTGCGGTTGGTCATTTTTGCGTTTGGGCTGATTTTGGCTCTCGATAATTTGGGGCTTTCCATCACTCCCCTCGTGGCAGGAATCGGGGTTGCGGGCGTGGGGATTGGTTTTGCCATGCAAGGGGTGTTGGCTAATTTGATCGCCGGTATTTTCCTAACGCTTTCAAAGCCGTTTCGGGTCGGGGAATATATCGAACTGCTCGGGGTGGAAGGTCAAGTTGTTGGGATTGAACTTTTCGCGACCCACCTGGCACAACCTGATCAATCCAAAATCGTCATCCCTAACCGTAAAATTGTGGGGGAAATCATGCACAATTATGGGAGTATTCGACAATTAAAGCTGGAAATCAGCGTGGCCTACGGGACGGATATTCCCTTAGCGATTAAACTGATTCGTGAAGTCCTCGATGAACATCACCTCATCCTGAAGGAACCTGCCTCGGGGGTGGGTATTGCCTCCTTAGGCCAAGCCTCGGTGGTGCTTGGGGTTCACACTTGGGCTTCCGTTGCAAACTACCCTGGAATTCGGCACGAGATTTACCAAAGTCTTTTAATTCGTTTTGCCAAAGCACACATTGAAATGCCTCGCCCCCAATATGAAATTCGCATTTTGGAGGCCCAGAGTTTGAGCCAGACTAAGCTGAGTGCCAAATAAACGGGATAAAAACGGGTCTAATATATGAAGAATCGTTGGGTTTTAATCACAGGAGCGTCTTCGGGTTTTGGAGCGGCAACCGCCCTAGCATTTGCGAGAAGTGGAGCCAATGTCGTGTTAGGTGCGCGGCGATTGGCGAAATTGGAATCCGTCGCCGAACAAGCTCGGGAAGCCGGTGCCGCATCAGCATCAACGCATGTGCTCGACGTAAGTTCCTCCGCTTCCGTCAATGAGTTTTTGGACTGGACCCAGACCTTGACCCCTCAAATCCACGTCCTCGTGAACAACGCGGGGGGAGCACTCGGTCTCGATCCCGTGGCGACCGGCAAGGACGAGGACTGGGAAATGATGATGCAGACGAATGTGCTTGGGGTGCTACGCGTGACTCGTGCCACCCTGCCCTTGATGGTACCTTTTGCCACCGGCCATATTATCAACATCGGCTCAATCGCTGGACGAGTTGCGTATGAAGGCGGGGCCGCCTATTGCGCTGCCAAAGCGGGCGAGCTTCAAATCACCCGTGCCTTGCGTTTGGAATTATCGGGCACCCATGTTCGTGTCTCGACGATCGATCCGGGTTTGGCGGAGACCGAATTCTCGTTCGTTCGTTTCAAGGGCGACGAGGCGCGTGCAGCCAAAGTCTATGACGGCGTCACCCCCCTCACTGCAGAGGATGTCGCGGAAGCGATTCATTGGGTCGCAACCCGCCCTCCCCATGTCTGCGTGGATGAAATGATTCTGAAATGCACGGATCAAGCCGCGATTCACAAAGTAAACCGGAAACCTAAGACCTAACCGAAATTACCTCGACAGAATTTGGTGCTGCGGCTCATAGTAAATTGCTTTTATGGATTCATCCCTTGATCACTTAGCGGAACTCGTGAAACGGCAACTGGTATTGCTGGGCGAGGATCCTTTGCGCGATGGTTTGGCTCAAACGCCCTTGCGCGTCGCTAAATCCTTGAAATTTTTGACGCAAGGTTACGGGACTGATCCGAAGAGCATCTTGAACGGCGCGCTATTCGATGTGCGTTCGGATGAGATGGTAATCGTGCGGGACATCGATTTTTACAGTATGTGCGAGCATCACATGCTGCCGTTTTTTGGGCGTGTACACATTGCCTATTTACCCACCACCAAAGTTATCGGGCTTTCAAAGCTTCCGCGCTTGGTGAATGTCTTCGCTCGGCGCCTCCAAGTTCAGGAACGAATGACCCATGACATCGCCGCAACCATCCAGGAGCTGGTGGCTCCGCAAGGCGTGGGAGTGGTCCTGGAAGCGCAGCACCTGTGCATGCTGATGCGCGGGGTGGAGAAACAGAATTCCTACGCGATCACTTCAGCGATGCTCGGTTGTTTCCGCGACGACGCACGCACTCGTAGCGAGTTCTTGAATCTGATTCACCACAAACGCTGATCAGATTGGAACGGTCCGGTTCAGACAACCGGGGCCGCTTCTGTTTCGACCGCTTTGTAGGACTCGATGGAATCAACTCGAAATTTGCGAGTGGTTCCGTCGCTTTTGACCTCCACTTCAGCACCCACCTTTTGGTTGAGGAATGACTGAGCGACTGGAGTAAGATAACTAATGATGCCTTGGTCGGGATCGGAATCCCACGCGCCTAGGATGGTGTAGCTTTCTTGAGTTTGGTTGGCCACGTCAGTCACTCGGATGCAGGTTCCAATGTTCACAGCATCGGTTTTTACCGCACTAAAATCCATACCACGGGCACGCACCAATTGAGCTTCGAGCTCGCCTTTGCGACGCATGAGCAATTTTTGCATTTCCTTGGCGGCTTTATACTCGTGATTTTCACGGAGGTCGCCGTAACTACGAGCGATAGCAATTTCTTTGGAGTTGGCTGGGATTTTTTTCTGCACCAACTCGCCGTATTCTTCCTTCCGTCGCTCGAGGCTGGACCAAGAAACCACTAGTGTAGAATCTTGCTTGGTGGATTCTCCTGTGATCAGGGACTGAATTGCGGGATAGGTTTTGACAATGCGGGCGAGAAGCGATCGCTTGTCCATATCATCAAAACAAGGAGACAACTGCAACGCACGCGTGAGATCCTTGATGATTTCCAAATCCGCCGAGCCGATCAATTCGACCAAAAGTGCTTGGTCGTCCATAATAAAATCACGGAGTCGATTCGAGCGTTTCTCGTTGAACTGATCGCGTTCCATCGCGGTCAACATCGCTCGAAAAACTTCAGGCCCGAGAATGTCGGCGAAGCTATCGCAGCGTTCTTTTGCCAGCCAAAGAAGCAGTTCGCTGCTAGCCTGATGGTGACTGACTAGGCGGGCCAAAAACTCCTTGAGAACTTCGAGCTTTTCTTCATTGATCAATAGATTGGCAGTTTCTCCAGCGAGTTTCGCCGACATACCGTTCAAACTTTGAAGGAACGTCTCAACCCATTTATCGGGATACGTCGCCTTGTAGGACGCTAAAGCACGTTTGTGCTTGGACGATGAAATTTGTTCCAACAACTGGCCGGGGCGAATGACTTGACCCCAAATGGTGATCTCGTTGACTTCGCCTTCGGGCATCGCAATCTCGGCCGCATTACGTAATTCTTCTCGGAGGAAAAGTGCCTCCAGCGCGAGTGCTGCTTGAGTCCGTTGGTGACTCACGATATCTGATGTCAAACTTTGCACGACCTCGGTGAAGGCTACGGTTTTGTCCTCCAAATCAGCGATGCCTTTGAGCAACTCGTTCCCCGCAGTGATCCTTGCTTTGAGTCCTTTGCAGGCTCGAAAATCTTCCAACAACCGGCTTTGCAACGACGTCTCTTGCACCTCGTACACGATTGGCTCAGTCTTCTTTAACGGAAGCTGAAAATGCCCATCCTTTTTGAGTTCCTTCTTTGCGGCTTCCCACCATTTCTTCCAGTCATCCGCAATGACATCGGGCACCAAGACTTGCTGAATTTGCTCCATCGTCGCACGCCCGTCGTAGCTCAGCAGCACCAGTTTGATCAACTCCAAATGATGCAATGCGGCCATCTGACGAAGCCCTTGGAGATCGGAAAGTTTCTTAGCCAGAATATGCGTGGCTTGAATCGGTTTGAGTGACTCGGCTGCAAAAGCTAGGTCCATGGTGTGACCGGGCTTGTTATGAAAATCAATGCAGACCTTGGAAAAAACAACGTCCACCGTCACAACCCGGCCAAACCCCCAGGATCGATGCATACAAAAACCTTGCTCGACCAATTGAACCAGGGACCCGACATGGAGGCGCTGCAACTTGCCTGCGCCCACCAGTTTCTCAAACTCTTCTTTCATATATATCGCTCGCGTGCCAATGAACCGTCCCTCATCATAGCACCGTGAAAGTTCAAACACCAAGAGAAATTGCCGTTGAGATTCTGAAAATACATTCCGAAGAGTCGGTGTTTATCGAGTTTGCCGTCGAGCGCACGCTCATGATGACTCCTCTGCGAGGACCGGATCGTGGCTTGGTGCTGGAGCTCGTTTATGGCGTGGTGCGTTGGCAGTCCACGTTGGATTGGCTCATCTCTAAAAAAACCGATCATCGCCAACAAAACTCGACGTTACAGATACTATTGCGTCTTGGTCTCTACCAAATTTTCTGGCTCGACCGCATCCCTGACCACGCCTCCGTGCACGAAACCGTAGAAATGGCAAAGCGGCTAGGTTTCGGTCCGCAATCTGGTTTTATCAACGCCGTGCTCCGTCAGTATATTCGCGATAAACCCACCGTTCGCGCCGCGCTCGAAAATCTCAAAACAACCGAACCCACTATCGGTTTTTCACATCCGCTTTGGTTAGTTGATCGCTGGACAAAACGCTGGGGCGTAGACAAAACTCGCGAGCTTCTAGCATGGAATAATCAGCCACCGCCTACCTACGCACGCCTCAACACTCTGCGCGGTTCATCGCGACAATTGGAGCAAGCATGGGAAAATGAACGCGTAACTTTCCGGGCCCGAAACTTCGATTGGACAGCACTCGGCACCGTTTATGAATTAGAAAGCCACCCTCCACTTGGCGAGTTACCGTCTTTCCAAGAAGGACTGTTTTACATTCAGGATCCGAGCACACTTCTTGCACCCAGCCTGATGGAGGCGGAGCGCGGACAAAAAATCCTCGATCTCTGTGCAGCCCCCGGTGGAAAAACTACTTACCTCGCGCAACTCATCCACAACGAGGGAACAATCATCGCGCAGGACACCGAACTCAGGCTGAAGCTTGTCGAAGAAAACTGCACGCGACTCCACGTCACATGCGTCGCCTACGAAACTGGCCTCAACGATTACGACGCCATCCTGATCGATGCCCCCTGCTCCAACACCGGTGTCATGCGCCGCCGAGTAGATTTAAGGTGGCGTCTGAACGAATCCGAACTCCAACGCCTCGCAACCCAACAACTCGCGCTGTTGGAACAATGTGTTCCCCTCCTCAAAACTGGGGGCACGTTGACCTACAGCACATGCAGCATCGAACCCGAGGAAAACACTGCGGTCACCGAAGCGTTTCTCGAACGGCACCCTCAGTTCACTCGTGAAACCGAACGAGAGATTGTTCCGTTCGCATTCGGAACCGACGGTGCCTACGCCGTGCGCCTTCGAAAAGGGTGACGCGAGGAGGTAACCGATTAGGAAACAGCCGTCACGCAACGCCCGCAAAGTGCGGGGTGGCTCGGGTGAATGCCAATATCCATCTCCCAATGCCAGCAACGTTCGCACTTTTGACCGTCGGCCTTGCTCACTTCGGCGGACACAGTTTCGCCCACTGTTAATTCGATTTGGGAAACGTTAAAAAGTTCGCGCAAGTCAACCGAGCTTTTGGAAATGGACGAGGTAAGGATGAGTTTAGCATCCAGAGATTTCCCAATGGTCTTGGCTTGGCGTGCTTTTTCCAACTCAGGGAGGACCGCAGTGCGAAGCTGGAAAAGCTCGATCCATTGAGGAGATTCAGTTTCTGAAACCGTGAAATTTGAAGGTTTCCACGTGGTGAGATGAACCGATTCTGAAAGGGTAGCGGGGATGTATTCCCACGCTTCATCTGCCGTGTACACGAGAATCGGGGAGAGCATTTGACAAAGCGTTTGCACGATCCGATGGATCGCGGTTTGGGTGGAACGTCGGCGGGAAGAATTCGCGGGATCGGTGTAGAGTCGATCCTTGACCACATCATGATAAACCGAGCTCAGTTCAACGGCGATAAACTGGCTGATTTTTTGATACGCGACGTGGAATTCGTAACGATTAAATGCGGTCTGCACTTCAGCTTCCAATTTGGCAACAGCGGCTAAAATCCAACGGTCAAGCGCTGTGAGTGAGTCGGAAGCGACCGCGTGTGTTGCTGGATCAAAATCGTAAAGGTTGGAGATTTGGTAACGAAGGGTATTACGGATCGATCGATAGGTCTCCGCGACTTTGCTAATGCGTTCCTCACTGACCACGATATCGCTACGGTAGTCCTGTGATGCAACCCAAAGGCGCACAACATCGGCACCGTATCGCTTGATGTAGGCTTCGGCGGTTTGAGGCTTTTCGTAGCCACCCTGGCCCTGTTTGGATTTAGAGATTTTTTCACGGTCGGCATCAACCATGAAACCATGGGTGAGAACCGTTTTGTAAGGGGGCACACCGTGGCCCGCCAAGGAGAGTAAGAGTGAGGATTGGAACCAACCGCGGTGTTGATCGCTGCCCTCCAAATACATATCTGCCTGCCAATCATCAACTCCTGATAGGTCGTGGCTTAATTCTGGACGAGCCATCAGGACGGCACGGGAGGAACTACCCGAATCAATCCATACGTCCAACGTATCTGTCGATTTTCTGACCGCTTCGGGGCCACACCAATCAACGGGACGCACCAAGGCCCATAGCTCGGCGACTGAACGCTCAAACCAAAGATTGGATCCGTCCTTCTCGACTTGATCCGCCGTGTTTCGCACGATCCGCGCATCGAGAATCGGAACGTCTGCAGCGTCATAAAATGCTGGGATCGGAACGCCCCACGTTCGCTGACGAGAGATGCACCAATCAGGACGGGATTTAATCGCATTTTCAATCCGGTTCCGGCCCCAGTCCGGCACCCAATTGACTTGGGAGACCGTCTCCAAGGCTTTTTGCCGAAAACCATCATGGTCCACAGAAATAAACCATTGATCCATGGCTCGAAAAATCACGGGCGTTTTGCTGCGCCAACAATGGGGGTAACTGTGGTGATAATCCTCTTGATGGAGCACCAAGCTACGGGCGCGTAGCTCCTCAATCACCACAGTGTTCGCCTCGCTCTGGCCGTGCTTAGCTAGGATCGCTTTACCTACCATGATAGCGGGGATCTGTTGATCCGGAGGGAGATCAGCCGTGTGCGCCAAGCAGCCGTCATCATCCACAGGGGAATAAATGGGAAGCTTGTGACGCAGACCTAGTTGGTAATCTTCCATCCCGTGCCCAGGGGCGATATGCACGAACCCTGTACCTGTCGAATTCTCGACAAAATCGTCGCCCGCATACAATCGCCCTGTGCGTGCGCAGAAAGGGTGTTGATACTCCATCTGCTCCAACTGTTCGGCATACAGAGTCCGGACAATTTCGTAACCCTGCCAACCAGCCTTCCACGTGACCTCCGAGAGGAGCGCGTTCGAGAGGATAAACATTTCATCCCCCACACGCACGAGGGAGTAATGAAACTTTGAGTTAAAAGCCACCGCGAGATTGGCAGGAAGTGTCCATGGGGTCGTCGTCCAAATAAGTAAAAATGTATTTGGAAAACCGACGAGCGGGAACTTGACATAGACACTCTGACTGACGTGATCTTGGTATTCAACCTCAGCCTCCGCCAACGCCGTGCGACAAGGAATGCTCCAATAAACAGGCTTCTTGCCACGATACACAAACCCCTTAGCGACGATATCGGCAAAGAGCCGCAGTTCGTGCGCCTCATATTGCTTGTCCAACGTCAGGTAAGGATTTTCCCAATCACCTAGCACCCCTAAACGCTTGAACTGCACCCGCTGTAAATCGATATATTTGCGTGCATACTCATCGCAAGCCTTGCGGATCGCTGCCGCGTCACTAGAGGTATCTCCAGCTTTGCGCATTTCCTGAGACACCTTGAACTCGATCGGCAGCCCGTGACAATCCCAACCCGGCACATAGGGCACTCTGAATCCGGAGAGTGTCTTACTCCGAACAACAAGGTCTTTCAGAATTTTATTCAGCGCCGTGCCGATATGCACGTCGCCGTTCGCAAACGGCGGGCCATCATGCAAAATAAACGCTGGAGCCTTCGCTCGTTGAGCCTGGATGCGTTCATACAACTGATTTGCTTCCCATTTTTGCCAACGTTGTGGCTCGCGAGTCACAAGATCGGCCTTCATAGGGAAGTCCGTGCGCGGCAAGTTTACTGTGTCTTTATAATCCATGATCCAACCTAGAAGCTATCAACGGCAAGGGAAAGGTGTCAAATGTCACCACACCTTCAAGGAAAAACTAAAGCAGTCCTAGCAATTTCTTCCCGAGTGAAGTCAATGCATTTGTCGCCTTCTGTTCAAATTTTATTTCCTTTCCAGTCGAATTCACCTACTTTCTTTCGCTTATTGCGGTTGAACCGCGAGGATCTGATTGATTTATGCCACTCACACATACCAAAGATTTGTTTGCCAAAGCACTGAAAGGCAAATACGCGCTCGGCGCGTTTAACGTCAACAACATGGAGTTGCTCCAAGCCATCGTCGAGGCTTGCGAGGAAGAAAAAGCTCCCGTCATGCTTCAAATATCTAAAGGGGCGCGCTCTTATGCGAATCCTGTTTATCTCAAGAAATTGATCGAAGCAGCCGTCTCCCTGTCCACGATCCCCATCGCGATTCACTTGGATCACGGCGATACCTTCGAGTTGTGTAAGGATTGTATCGATGAAGGGTTTACTTCCGTCATGATTGACGGATCCCACCTTTCATTTGAAAAGAATGTCGAAATCTGCAATAAAGTTGTCGAATACGCGCATCGCCATAACTGCGTCGTCGAGGGCGAACTCGGTGAACTTGTCGGGGCCCAGTTTGATGAAGGTGAAGAAGGCGGCGGCTATTCCGCAGGGGGACATTACACGCATCCCGAGGAGGCCGTGAAATTCGTCCAGTTGACCGGTGTGGATTCACTCGCGATCGCAATCGGAAACTCGCACGGTGCCTACAAGTTCAAAGGTGAACAACACTTGGATCTTGAGCGTCTTAAGTCGATCAAATTAGCACTCAGTGAAAACGGTTTGGGCGATTACCCACTCGTGTTGCACGGTGCTTCCTCGGTGCCTGCAGACCTTGTCGCTGAGATCAACAAATACGGCGGAAACCTAGGGAATGATACTGCAGGGGTGCCTGAGGCCGATATTGAAATCGCTCGTCGCGTCGGTTGCACCAAGGTGAATATCGATACCGACCTGCGCTTGGCGTATACTGCGGGTATTCGAAAGGTGCTAGCCGAGAATCCCAAAGAATTCGATCCTCGCAAATACAACACAGCCGCTCGTAACTCCGTCAAAAACCTCGTTCGTCATAAAGTCAGGAACGTGCTCTGCAGCTCGGGCCACGCTTTCGATTAGTTCAGTATCCCACACTTTCGAGGATGGCTTGCCACAAGCGAGCCATCCTTTTTTGCGCCCACGGTTTAGAGTGGCTGAATATCAAACCAAAGGCGGGCTTCGAAAACTTCACTTGGAGCCAACAATATCAGGTCATGATCTTGAGGACGGCCAAAAGCGTTTGGGAGAGAAGTCCACGGCTCGATACAGTAAAACGGTGCGTCCGTAGATTTTGACCAGAGTGCTACGGAGCGATAACGTGGCGCATCCTCCCAATTAAGCAGCACCTGCACCCCAGCCTGTGGATCGACCAGTGCCACCTCGCGACGCGCCAGTCCTGTCAGGAGAATTGTATCCGCGACATCTTGTGCAACCGGTAAGTCTTGGGCCGGTTGATCTCGCATCGTGAACGAAGCCATCTGAGGTGCAGCCTGAGCGCACCGAGCCGCGGGCAAGCGAACAAAACAGGTATCACGCTGGGAGTGAGGCGAAAGCGGCACGTTGAAATAAGGATGTATCCCCACACCAAAGGGCATCGTGACTCCCGAACGGTTCTCAATTCGCTGCTCAAACCACAGCCGCCCTTGTTCAAGTCGATAGGTCACACGATGGCTGAATTGAAACGGATAAACCGCGCGGGTTGCTTCGTTATCCACCAACTCCATGGTGACCGAGACTCCGGTTTGAGAAATGACCTGCCATGAGGTACGCCGCGCAAACCCATGTTGCGGAAGCGGATAGGTCACGCCCCCCCACTCGTAGAAATGTTCCTTCCCTCCAGCCACGTTGTAACTGACCAGCGGAAACAACAGCGGATTTCCGGCATACATTTGCAACGGGTAGCGATCAACTACCGCTGGGTCAAAACGAATCGCCTCAACCCAACCACGGCCGGCCACGTTGCGTCCGTAGCGCAATAACCAAGCCCCCAATTCAGGAGCGATTGCAAACTCAGCCTCGGTGCCTTCGCGTAAAACAATCATGCGTTCCACACCCCTCGCGGCTGCCGTGGTTGGAGGACGTTATTTGCTCGCGGTCTGAGCAGGATTATACTCGATTCGCACAATCTGCGTGTCGAAATTATTCCCCCAGTTGGTCCCGTATTCGATGATGTAGAGACAACCATCCGCGCCCAACTCCATATCCATCGGCCGCATGAAGCTCATATGTTCGCAGAATTTTTCCATTTTGACGATCTTCTCGTTTTCATCCAAATGAACCGCGATAATCCAGTTTCGGCTCCACTCGTAAATAAATAGGGTGTGATCAAATTCCTTCGGCAACTTATGGGGAGATTCCAGCTTCGGATCAAAGTAATAGACCGGCCCCGCCATGGCTGTGCGGCCTCCGCTTCCGACGACGGGAAATTTTGTGGAAGGTGAAGCGGGATAATAAATGAAGGCGGGTTGCGCGGGCGGCAAATTCTGTATCCCAGTATTAAACGGCGAATTATTAATCGGCTTTGCGGCATCAAATTTGTCGCCGGCAGTTTTGGTGGCAAAATCCCAAACACGGTAAGGTTTGCTATCGCCAACAAAATACGGCCATCCAAAGAAACCGGCTTGGCGAGCTTGGTTCACTTCGTCAAAACCGGCTGGCCCTCGTGTTTCGCTCGGGCCTCCTGCGTCAGGGCCAACTTCGCCCCAATAAAGGTTGCCGTTCTTTTGGTCGATATTGATCCGGAACGGATTCCGGTTGCCCATGACATAGATTTCAGGCCGTGTGTTTGGAGTGCCTGGGGGAAAAAGATTGCCCTTGGGAATGGTCACCGTGCCGTTCGGCTCGGGATGGATCCGGTTGATTTTACCCCGCAAATCATTGGGGTTGGACGCCGATTTCTCCGCAGACCACGGTGAACGCCCCGTCCGTTGGTCGAAAGGACCAAAACCATCAGACTCGAAAGGGTTCGTGTTATCACCAACGGATACATAAAGGTTTCCCTTTGCATCGAAAGCTAGGGAACCTCCAACATGGCAGCATTGCTCCCGCTGAGTCGGGATATCAAGCATGACTTTCTCCGAGGCCAAATCAATCTTGTCGCCCACAAGCGTAAAACGAGAAACACGGATCAGTCCGGCCTTACCGTATTGATCTGTCGTGGTTTCTGGGAGTGAACGGTTCAGGTAAATAAAGCCATTCTTGAGAAACTTAGGATCGAGAGTAATTCCTAATAAACCGTCTTCCAGACCTGAAAAAACAGGAAGCTGCCCCACTTGAACCGTCGTCTTGGTCTTGGGCTGATACATCTTTACCAGACCAGACCTCTCGGCCCAGAATACGCGGCCATCCTTGGCGACAGCCATCTCCATCGGATCCTTAATAGAATCATCCACGGCACCATTTCCGTCGATATCCTTATCCGCATCCAAAATCACTTTAGAGAAATTCCCATCCGTCTGCGGCCCTTTAGGAAAAATGCGTTTCTCTTCGGCAGCCTCGGCCCAATGTCCAACAAAGCAGGCAGAGAGCACCGCCGCACCTAATAAGGATCTCGAAAAATTGTTCATGCGATAAAAATAGACTCTTGGAATGCAGAGAAATTCAAAGAAATTTGATCTCAAATTGGACTGATTTCGGGTGAGAGGATGATACAGAATCAGATTGGAAAAAAAGCACCCAGCCTAGGCTGGGTGCTTTAGATTGTTACAAAGCTAATCTCAAATGAGACTTACTCGTGTACTTACCCGAGGGCAACTTGAATCAATTAGATACCAGCTTTGTCAGTTGGCAAATTGAGTGAATTCTTGGAAGTGCCGCTGTTTTTCAGCGCGTCGATGAAGCGGGATTTGCTGAGCTGTTGCACAGATCCGTCACCCATGACTGCATTTCCTTGACCCTGATGCTGTTCAGTTTGAGTCCAGCCTGCGGAATCAATCAACGCCTTCTGGGTCTTGGCATCAACACCGAAATCACCATAATAAGCCTTGGTGGTCACTGTGCGGGCACTGTTGGTGATGTTACGATCAATTCCGATGAAGGACTGAGGATTCTGCTCAGATCCATCGGTGCCGATGCCGTAGCTCAGCGCACCGTCAGTCATTTCGAGCACAGAAGCCTTAGGACGGCTGGCATCTTTGCTCCAGACGGCAGCTTCGGTCTTTTTATCGCTAGGGCAAACGATGATTTTAGGTGTGCTCAGCTCGTTCGAGAGCACCATGAATGTGTAATAATTGCTGCCGGGCTTATCAGCAAACTCGGAAGAACCGCCATCAGCAACGCTCAACTCTGTAGGAAAACGATCCCCGTTGTCAGTGGCGAACAAACGGAAGGAAAGACCCACGTTTTTCAGGTTGTTGACGCATTTGATGCGTTGTGCTTTGGCTTTGGCTTTGGCCAGAGCAGGGAGCAGCATGCCGGCGAGGATCGCGATGATGGCGATAACAACCAGCAGTTCGATAAGCGTGAAAGCGTTAGCTTTCTGGGTGCGTGTGACGCGTTTCATATTTTGTTCGGTTATTTGGTTACGATCGACACTGTAGAGAATCGCCTCCGAGTGTCAACGCTATTAATTCTAATTTCAGCAAGGAAAATGCCAAGTCCAATCTTTCTCCATTTTGGGCAGGAAAAAGACGCAACCAAGTTGGCTTTGAGGTTTTTCACGCATTGCGCGTGAAAAAAAACTCATCGCTAACCCACTCGCGTTTTCGCGCACCGACCGGAATTCGAGCCTTGCACCTTCTTTTTTTTCTGACATTGTCAGCCTGCAGATCGTGCAGCCCACGTGGCGGAATTGGCAGACGCGCTAGATTCAGGTTCTAGTGAGTAACATCGTACAGGTTCAAGTCCTGTCGTGGGCACCACACCATCAAGCCTCAAGGCCCTGAGAAGCGGTTGCGTGGATCTCTTACCAAGTAACCGGTGTGGAAAGCGTCGCGCCGAAGCGATTTTTGTAAAACAATTGGCGATTCTCACGGCCAAACTCGTGGATCAGCTTCGTAATCTTCACATCATAGCAACAATACTCAGCGATCTCAGCCATTTTACCCTCGCGAAACCACTGGATGGCTTGCAACCCCTCGGCAGTTTTTTCCACCCCTAATGTCGAGGTGGCTAACGCGTCAAGGGAGATGCGGTGGTTCATCACTTTTTGCAACTCCAACAACATATCCAAGGTGGGTGCCTGTGTCAGATCGAGAACCGTGTAGCCATGAAGGACCTCGTAATCGAAGCGAAGGTTGTTGAAGCCGACAACTAGATCTGCGCGAAGTAACTCTTGGACAAGGGCATCAACTTGTTTCTCGCCGTAAATCTGGTAACCACCTCGTGCCGTGCTATAGGTCACGCCGACACTCATGCGCATGGCGCGAATATTTCCCCAGCCGCCCACTTCATCTGCGGCTTTTTGAGTTTCCAAGTCGAAATAAACGATGTTTTTCATGAGCTGAGGAACACGACGGTCAGTGTAATTCTGAGCGGCAAAGGTATGTGATGCCCTTCCCTTTTTTCAAACCTCAAAACAGGCTGTTCACAAGAATCCCGAAGACGCTCATGGGCCCTTGATCCTCGAGGCCCTCGGTTGCCTTATCAACTTTCTGCAGGGTCATCCGTGCATCTTTAAGGAACGTATCCTCATTGATCAGTTTCCCAACGGTGCCTTGGCCTTTGTTAATTTTTTGAAATATCTCACGAAGATTCGCAAGTGCCTCGGTGGTTTCGCGATACAGCGTTTCATCCTTCACCAATTTGCCTAATGATCCATCTCCAGCATTGATTCCGGCCATCGTTGTTTGCACGGTTTTAAGGGTAAGATTGGCTTGATCCACAAGGGGCTTAATGCCGTCGGTTGCGGTGCTCCAGCGACGAACCGCCTCCTGCGCGCTCACGTAAAGGGCGTCTTCGTTGATCAATTTGCCAACAGTTCCTTTACCTTGCACGATTTGGTCGGACATCGTTTGGACGTTGCCAAGAATCGCCGACATCCGAGGTTTATTATCCTTAAAAAAATCCGTCAGCGGACTCAACAGGTTTCCGAAATTCTCACCCGAAAAATTCTTCGTCAACCCATCGACCCCAGAAGCCACCTGATCCAGTTTGACCAGCAACGAGTTTAAATCGGCCTGATCGGTTGATTCGAGCAACGTATCCTGCGTCGCGATTGGGGCGGTCACGGTGCCGAAATCCAGCGCGACAAAATTCTGGCCCATTAACCCGACAAATCTAATGGTCGCTTTGCTGTCCGTGTGAACCTCGGCTCGCTGGGAAACCTTCATCCGCACCTCCACCTTTCCCGCAGTCAGTTCGATATTTTGGATTCGTCCGATCTCGACACCCGCCATTTTGACAGGATCTCCCACTTTCAACTCCTGAATATTTCCAAAACGGGCGCGTAGGACAGTGCCCGTCGTGAACAAGTCGCGCCCACCCAGCAACTCAAGCAGCACCACTGCGGCGATCAGAGCCACGGCGAAAAAAATGCCGAGGCGTGTTTCAAGGGTATTTTTCATACGACATTTCGATCTTTGCTAACATTAGCGGTGATAAAACTTTGAACAAGCGGGTTCGGACTGGAACGAATCTGATCGGGAGTTCCGACAACCAGAATCTTTCCTTCAACAATAATAGCGATGCGATCTGCGATGCCAAAAACTAACTCGCGATCATGGCTGACTACGATCGAGGTCGAGTGCATCGTTTGGTTCAGTCGAAGAATCTCGTTTGCGATCACCACTGCCATCAGAGGATCGAGTTCAGCGGTCGGTTCATCGTAAAGCATGAGTTGAGGTTCGATAACTAATGCACGGGCGATCGCTACCCGTTTTTTCATCCCTCCCGATAGCTCGCTTGGAAATTTGTGCTCAATATTCTTTAACCCGACAATTTGGAGTTTTTGCGCAACGATTTGAGCAATCTCCTCGGGAGTGCCGATGCGATGTTCGGTGAGGTATAAACCGACATTTTCACCCACAGTCAGTGAATTAAGCAAAGCACCGGATTGAAAAACCATCCCCACCCGATATTGACTGAAACTTCCTAGCCCACGGACGATCTGCTCATTCAAGAGGATTTCGCCTGCATCAGGAAGCTCTAATCCCACAATGTGTTTGAGTAACACAGATTTCCCACTTCCACTGGGGCCCATCACCACAAAAATCTCCCCAGGCTCGACGAAAAAATCTACGCCCTGCAAGACCGGTTGACCGCTAAAACTTTTGTGCAGTCCACGGACTTCAAGACTGATCCCAGTTTGCGTGTTCAAGGTGGGGTTCATTGTTCAAAAACCATCAGGAAACGGGTCAGGAAATAATCCAATATCAAAATCAAGACAATGGAGTTGACGACCGCTTTGGTCACGGATCGTCCGATGCCACGCGGCCCTCCCTGCGTTTTTAATCCTTGATGGCAGGAAACAACCCCAATCATCGCCGCAAATGCAAAGCTCTTGCATAAGCCGCTGACCACATCCTTGACATTCACTACTTGACGGAGGTTGTTAAAGTAAGCGTCGAAACTGAGAGCGATCCCGGTGTTATTCGTTGCCACCAACGCACCACCAAACCAACCCGCTAAAATTGATAACACCACCAACATCGGTAACATCACAACAATTCCGATCAGCCGAGGCAAAACCAGATAATGAGTTGGGTTAATATTCATCGTGCGGAGGGCATCTACCTCTTGGTAGACCGTCATAGATCCGATTTCGGCCGCCATCGCCGAACCAATTCGGCCCGCAATCAAAACCGAGATCATCACCGGAGCTAACTCCTTTGCAATCGACAACCCGACAAGGCCACCCAAAAGGCTGACCAACCCACGTTCGCGCAGAACTGGGCCACTTTGCAGAGCGATGACGCCGCCTAGAAAAAGTGAGAGCACACAAGCCATCAACAAACTCGCATTGCCGATCTCAAACATCTGATCGAGAATTTTGCGCCGCTGATTCCAAGCCTGTGGCCACGCACAGAGCGTGCGCCAAAACAGGACCATCATTTCACCAATGTTGTGGAACATAATTTACCTTTGACTCCAGGCTAAAGGAATGGAGAACAATCGGCAATTGCCTCGATCACCCACACGTTCATAGCGGAAAAGTCCAAAAAGCAGCGAGACTTTTTTCGATTCCGGCCCTTGTTCGACAGTGTAAAAATTCCAGAGCATCGACCGGCAGGACTCCTGAGTCGCAGCGTTCTTTTCGCTTGTCCAGAGGGAATACGCAGGCGCGTAGACTCGCTCGACTCGGCGGTTTTCAGGAACCAGCGGCTCAAGCAGTGCCAGAATTTGTAGACGCTCATTTCCATTCATTTCCTCGCGCTTACTGAACAAGGGCCACAGATCCCTCCGATGAAATGTTTGTCCTGTTTCTGTATTGGATTGCGTGAGATCTGAATAAAGGAAAAGACCAATACGCGTACGTTTTCGATCGAGAGGAGGCGAATGGACGGAATTGAATTTGTAGAGCGGCCACAAGTAAAAATCCGAACGTGCATTCGGAGTGCTTACCCGACTAAAAAGCGGCGTGATGCGATCCATATGTTTGCCCTCACCTCGGGCATACCCAATCAAGGGCCAGGGGAAACCAAATTCAAAATACCCTTTTTCCTTCTGCGTGGTCCAAGTTGGGCCGAAGGGTAGCAAGACACTGGTACTATCCCGAGCCGAGCTACGAACCGAATTGTAAAATGGCAGGATCAGTTGCTGACGAACCTCATTCGTGGTGCCGATTCCCTCCACCGAACGGCTCCAAAACGGCCAGAGCGCAAATTGCCGTTCGTGACCGGGGACTTGTTCTGCCGCCCCAAAGCGGTTTGTCACCACTGTAATTTCCTTCTCCTCCTCGCCGTAGAACGGCCAAACTTGCCATCCCTGCAACTGATTTCCCTCACGAAGATGAACTAATGGATAGAAATAATTCCGAGTAATCACATCGTTCTTCGACGTTTTTGAGTAGATTGGGAACATCTTAAACTCAATCCGATCCCGCATCAGCCGATGCTTAATCGTTCCATAAAAGGGTCCTATCGCTGTGTAATGATGTTCAGGATCGGTCGAACGCGACGTAAAAATTAAGGGAAACAACGAAAACTTCTTCGTGATTTGATTGGTCTGATCACTCCCACCTGACCACGCCAAGAGTTGCAGGAATTGATAACGATACTCATCACCAAACCTGCTGTAAGAAAAAACAGGGTATCCAAAATCAAACTCCTCCCTATCGAGGTCGGGCTGGTTTCGATAGGAAATCACCGGAGACAAAGTCCAACCGGTTGCTGTCCCCTCTTCCACCCTGTGAAAGAGAGGCCCAAACCATTCTGAACGCTCGCTTGGCGTTGCTGCCAGCGTAACTGTGTCGTTAAATGGCCCTAAAACGTCGGCACCAACGGAAATACCGATCAGCCAACCGATCGCCAACCAGATATTCGCCTTAAAACACTTGATAAAACAGGTTTTTCCCACGAATTTCAGCCTCCCTGAGCCGTTATCGAAAATCACGATAACGATAAAGTTTTTCCTCTATCCGATCTTGATCGCAAATACCCGACTTTTCCAGCAGTTTCCATTTGACTTCAATCATCTGTACCCTTACTGTGTTTGAAGAGTGGAGTTCATTTTAGAGTAGTTCCTGCTGACCCAGTAACGATCGTGCATTTTCGTTACTGGGTCTTTTAATTTCCAACTCTTAATTGCTCAAGACCGTCAGCGCGGAAGGCAGAAAGGTCAAGGCGGTAATCACGCAATCACTCGATTGGGCGTATAAATAAGTTGACCGTTGCGTCGAACACTGGCAACACCGACACGTGCCTGTTTTATTCCAATATTTTTCCCGCGTCACGTTTCGATATTGCGCGATCGCTTTCCTGTTGATCAGGTTCAGCGATTCCCGCGTCGTAGCCGATTATTTTCCACCGCCCGATAGCACGGGTGGGTGGAGGGTACCCCTGCGTCCGAGTGGTCCATCTCCTGAAAGTAATAGGTTAATTGAACGAGAGAGTTTGCACAAATTAGCTGGCGTGGATTTGAACAAACTGGATCTCACTTGGGATTTCACTCAACGCTGCACCCAGAACGGTGGCCTTCTGGTCGTGAGACGAGGATTCCTAGTATTTGAGAAATATTTTGGACGCGCCCAACGGAATGTGAACCCCGACATGGCCTCGACCGGTAAAGCCTACACGAGCATCGCTTGCGGCATCATGATGAAGGAATTTCACGAAAAAATCCCCCAAGGCTTAGCCACCAAAATCTTCACTCCGCAGTATCTACCGGAAGCCTTTCCATTAGATGACCCTCGCCGCGCAGACATCACGATGGGGCAACTTCTCTGTATGACAGGCGGATACAATGGGGAAGGCTCCGCACCCGTCGCATTGATCGACGGCAAGGTTCTGACACTGAAAGCGGGATCCGGCCAGAACATCCGTGATCTGGATCAATCCTCGATCCGTGCACCCATGTGGACCAATGCCGCTGTAGGCTACTCGTATTCGTCGCCTGAACCCCACATCGCCTCCATTGTTTTACGCCGAATTACAGGGATGGATTTAAAGGATTATATCCACGAACGATTGGCCAAGCCGATGGGCTGGGGAGCGTGGGACTATTGCCTGCATCGCGGCGATTTCACCATGCCTCATGCCAACGGTGCGGGTAGCATCGCGGTACATGCGACCGATGCCTTGCGCTTTGGTTATTGCCTACTCCATCGCGGCCAGTGGAATGGACAGCAGTTGGTGCCCGCCGATTACATCGAACAATGCCGCCAACCCTCGCCCCACAACCCACACTCTCCCTACAGCCTTATGTTCGAGCACAACGCCGACGGACACGTTGCGGGCGCACCTCGTGATGCGTTTTGGAAATCTGGTGCTGGTGGATTTGGGTTGCTGGTTGTGCCCTCGCTCGACCTAGTGATCTACAAAATGGGTGGAAACAACGGTCAGTATGATCCCACATTGACAGGGATACCACAACCCGCCGAAGTCGATCACTCTCGGGATGACTGGAAACCGATCCCACGCACTCCGTTTCATGAGGGCAGCCTTGGCGGTGACGATGGGCTCCGCCGTGTATTAGAAATGGTTTGCGCGGCGGTTTGGGATTGATTCGGCGATGAGTTAACATCGGTGGCGGAAAATCATTCTGGATTTGCTTGGAGTTTCAACCTGACCCTGCCAATCTCGATAACATGATCTCACGCCGCACGGCTTTACTGCTTGGTTCAATCACGCTTCTGGGAGCTTCCCTGATGCCGACTCCGTCCTTGATGGCCGCCGACACGACTTACACCCTCGGAATGATTGCCAAGTCCCAAGGCAACCCGTTTTTTGAGGCCGCACGAGCAGGAGCCAACGATGCTGCCCGTGATTTGAGCGCACGTCTTAATCTAAAAATCACGATCGACTGGCGCACACCCAATGAGGAGGACGCCCAAAAACAGGCATCTACCATCGAGCAACTGGTGCTCAACGGTGCGCACGGAATTATTGTTAGTTGTTCGGACGCCAACAAACTCACCGGTGCCATCGACAACGCGGTTAAGCAAGG
>Ga0114966_10001771_pt1 | contig 19709 bp, 16 predicted proteins | sample M_130207_XF_Meta_FD_87029 | JGI IMG/M metagenome (GOLD analysis project Ga0114966, IMG submission 87029) | Freshwater microbial communities from Lake Montjoie, Canada to study carbon cycling - M_130207_XF_MetaG | ecosystem: Environmental > Aquatic > Freshwater > Lake | place: Lake Montjoie...
AACCTGATCCTTGATATGGTCGGCGGCAGTTACCTGCCGCAAAACCTGCGCAGCTTGGCCGATGACGGGCGGCTGGTGCAAATAGCCTTCCTGCAAGGCGCCAAGGTCGAGGTGAACTTTGCCGAACTGATGATGCGCCGCCTGACCCTGACGGGATCAACCCTGCGCCCGCAATCCGACCTTGCCAAAGCCCGCATCGCGGCTGAGGTTGAGGCGCATGTTTGGCCCATGGTGGCCTCGGGCAAGGTTAAGGTTGTGCTGGACAGCGAATTCCCCCTGACCGAAGCCGCCGCAGCCCATGCCCGCATCGAAGCGCCGGACCATATCGGCAAGATTGTTCTGAAGGTGCAGGCCTAGGGATATGGCCGCACGATTGCGCGGCCATCCCCCGCTTTCATGTTTGCCCGCAAGGGGATAGGGTGGCCCAGCCCAAGGACCACATCGCCATGCAAGACCCAAACCTGCCCCTGATACGCGACCTTGTGCTGATCGGCGGCGGGCATACCCATGCCTTAGTGGCGCGGATGTGGGCAATGAAGCCCTTGGCGGGCGTGCGGCTGACGCTGATCAACCCCGATCCGGTAGCCCCCTATACGGGGATGCTGCCCGGCTTGATCGCAGGGCATTACCAACGCGCTGATATCATGATCGACCTTGTCCGTCTGGCCCGCTTTGCCGGTGCGCGGTTGATTTTGGACCGTGCCATTGGCATCGACCGCGATGCGCAAACCGTGATCCTGCAAGGTCGGGCACCCTTGCCCTATGATCTGGCAAGCCTCGACATCGGCATCACCTCGGACTTACCCGATTTGGTGGGATTTGCTGATTTCACCTGCTCGGCCAAGCCCTTGGGCGATTATGCCCGCGCTTGGGAGGCGTTTGTGGCCATGGCCTTGCCCCATCCCCGTGTGGTGGTGATCGGTGGCGGGATTGGCGGGGTGGAACTGGCGCTGGCCTCGGCCCATCGCTTGCGGGCGATGGGGGCTAAGCCGCAGGTCACGCTGGTTGACCGCGGCGCGCAGCTTTTGGGGCAAATGCAGCCCGCCAGCCGTGCGGGGTTGATGGCGGCGCTGAGGGCCTATCAGGTGGAGGTTCTGTCCAACCTTAGCCCCCTGCGGGCCGAGGCGGGGGCGGTGGTTTTGTCAGACGGGCGCTGCCTTGCATCGGATTTCACCCTCACAGTGGCGGGGGCTCGGCCACAGGATTGGGTGCAAACGACGGGGCTGGCGCTGACCGGTGGTTTTGTCGCGGTCGATGCGCAGTTGCGCTCCTCTGACCCGTTGATCTTTGCCGCAGGCGATTGCGCCCACCTGACCCATGCGCCGCGCCCCAAGGCGGGGGTCTATGCCGTGCGCGCAGCACCGGTGCTTTTGGCCAATCTGCGCGCCACGCTGACGGGGGAAGCGTTGCAAAGCTTTCAGCCACAGCGCGATTACCTCAAGCTGATCTCGCTGGGCGACCGCGCGGCCTTGGCGGACAAATGGGGCCTACGCAGCGGTGGGGCTTGGCTGTGGCGGATGAAAGACCGCATTGATCGCCGCTTTATGGCCAAGTTTGCCGATTACCCTGCCATGCCCACGCCCAAACCGCCCGGGCCCGCTGTTTTGGGGCTGGCTGAGGCTTTGGGCGACAAGCCTCTGTGCGGTGGCTGCGGTGCCAAGGTGGGGTCAGAAGGGTTGACAGCCATGATGCAAGCCTTGCCCCGCCCGCAACGCCCCGAAGTGCTGACGGGCGCAGGCGATGACGCCGCCATCTTGCGCACCGACCACGGGGTGCAAGTCATGACCACTGATCATCTGCGCACTCTCACCTGCGATCCGCGCTTGATGGGCGAGTTGACCGCGATCCATGCCATGGGCGATATCTGGGCCATGGGGGCCACGCCGCAAGTGGCTTTGGCGCAAGTGATCCTCCCCCGCCTGTCGCCTGCGTTGCAGGCGCGCACCTTGGCCGAGGTGATGGGGGCCGCAGCCGAAGTCTTTGCCACGGCGGGGGCCGACGTGGTGGGTGGGCATACCAGCCAAGGCGTAGAGTTGACCTTGGGCTTTACTGTCACAGGCCTTGCCACTCAGGCGCTGACCAAAGCTGGGGCCAAGGACGGAGATGCGCTGATCCTGACCAAGCCGCTGGGATCAGGCACGATCCTTGCGGCCGAGATGGCCATGGCGCAAATGCCCCCCCTGATGCTGGGCGAAGTCGTCACAGCCTGCTTTGCCCAAATGCGACGCCCCTTGGCACAAGCCGCCGAAATCTTGGCCCCCCAAGCCCACGCTATGACCGATGTCACAGGATTTGGTCTGGCGGGGCATTTGATGGAGATGATGGAGGCTTCAGGCTTGGGCGCGCAGCTTTGGCTGGACCAAGTGCCGCTGATGATGGGGGCCGAGGCTTTGGCGGCATTGGGCGAGTATTCCTCCCTCGCCCCCGCCAACCGCGCAGCCCTTTTGGGGCGGATACGCGGCGAAGAGCTTTCCAGCCCGCGTGGGGCCTTGCTGTTTGACCCACAAACCTGTGGGGGGCTTTTGGCCTCGGTGCCTTGGGATCACGCGAAAGGGTTGATCGCGGCCCTGCACGCGCAGGGTGATACGGGGGCTGCGGTGATTGGGCGGGTGACATCTGGCCCCGTCGAAATCCTGTTAACCCCCAGCCCAAGCACTCTGTGACCCGCGGGGAGGCCCGCCTTCCCACACGCCTTGGGAGAGTTTAGACCAAGATGAAGAGGGATGTTAGGCAGACGTCTTTTGGCCGCGTGTCGAGATATAGATGGCGCAGGCGATGAGGATGGCCACGCCTAAGAACGTCCACTTATCGGGGAAGTCACCAAAGAAGATCAGGCCCATGAGGGTCGAGGTCACCATCTCGGTATAGGCGAGCGGGGCGAGCAAGGACGCCTCGGCATGATCATAGGCGCGCACGATAAAGTAGTGGCCCACGTTGGCAATGGCTGCGAGGGCTAAGAACTGGCCCCATTGCGACAGGGTGGGGGTTTGCCAAACGAAGATGACGAGCACCGAGGCGAGCAGGCAGCCCAAGGCGTTGGTGTGAAACGTGGTGACGATGGCCTTGGCGCGGCCAGATATGCGGCGCGTCAGCAAGAAATACAGCGCAAGACTGGTGCCTGCGGCCAAGGCAAACAGGCTGCCAGGGTTGATCGCGGTGATGCCGGGGCGGATGATGATCAACGTGCCAATAAAACCCACGCAAACGGCGGCCCAGCGGCGGGGGCCAACAGTTTCTTTCAAGATCAGCGGCGACAGGGCTGTCACGACCAGCGGTTGCACAAAGAAGATCGCCAAGGCATCGGCGATGGGCAGGTATTTCAGCGCGCAGAAGAAAAAGAACGTGGCCGCCATCAAAAGGCTGGCCCGCAAGGTATGGATGCCCGGTTGATCGGGCATCAGCCCGCGCCAGCCCGTGTGGCGGGCGGCAAAGGGCAGGGTCAGAAAGGCGCCAAAGGTCAACCTCGCCCAGACGATTTGCATCACGGGCACGCCCTCTTGGCCCAAGAACTTCGCCAAGACGTCGATGCCGGGCAAAATCGCCATGGCGGCCAGCATCAGGGCGATGCCCTTTAAGGGTGTTGAAGGGCGCAAGGGTTACCTTTCGGGGGATTGGGGCGGGCAAAGCCTGGACGGGACAAGACGGGGCGCTGCCCCGGACCCCGGGATATTTGGGCACGTATGAAAGACGTCAGAGGAAGGCATTTAGCACGGCGGCGAGGTTTTCGCCCAATTCAGGGCACAGATAGCCGCCCTCTTGCACGATCAGGGTGGGCAGGTGAAGGCCGGCTATGTCGCGCCCGATTTGGGCAAAGCCCTGTGTGGTAACAGCAAGGCCCGCGAAAGGATCGCCCGCAAAAGCATCAAGCCCAAGTGCGAGCACCAGCGTGTCGGCGCCCCAAAGGGTGATAGCGTGCAGGGCACGGTCCAGTTCGCGCAAGAACGCGTCATCTGCACTGCCACGGGGCAGGCAGAGGTTGAGGTTGGCCCCCTCACCCGCCCCCGCCCCGCGCTCGTCAGGGTAGCCCCAGAAGAAGGGGTAGTAGCGTTCGGGATGGGCGTGCAGCGAGACGGTCAGCACATCGGGGCGGTCGTAGAAGATGCCTTGGGTGCCGTTGCCATGGTGCAGGTCAACATCCAAAATCGCCACTTTGCGCCCTGACAACACCAGTTGCTGGGCCGCGATGGCGGTGTTGTTCAGATAACAAAACCCTCCCGCGAGTTCGGCAAAAGCGTGGTGACCCGGTGGGCGGCAAAGGGCATAGGCCTGACGCGCGCCCTGCAAAATAGTCTCGCTGCCCGCAATCGCCGTTTGGGCCGAAGTATAGGCCGCCGCCCAAGTTTGCGCGCTGATCGGGCAGGACGTATCGGTCATATGAAACCCCGCTTGCCCTACGGCAGAGAGCGGGTAGCCATCGGTGCGGTTGGCGGGGTGGATGTTGGGGATAACTTCGGCACTCGCCCCTGGAATATGTTGCCAACGGGCGTGGATGGTTTGCAAAAAGGTCAGATAGCGTTGGGGATGGATGGCCGCGATCGGGCCTATGCCATGATCGGCGGGGGTCTGCACGGGCAGGCCAAGCGAGGCCACTCCTGCGAGCAAAGCATCAATGCGGCTGGGTTGTTCGGGGCAGGGCTTTGCAGCACCAGAGGACAGGAAGAACTTGGGGTCATGAGCGCGTTGGTCGGGGTGGTGGAAGGTGATCATGCAAGGTCTTTCAAGGTCGAACCTTCAAGGATCATCATGTCGTACCCGCGCGGGGTAAAGCCTGTTTTGGCGTAAAACCTTGTGGCGGCGGTGTTTTCGGGGCTGACGCCCAGCGTCATAAACTGTGCGCCCCAGCTTTGGTGGTGCATCACGGCACCTAATAGGGCGCGGGCCAGACCTGTGCCGCGCGCTTGAGGTGTTACGTAAAGGTCTTGAAGATAGACCCCCGGTTCGCCGCGATGGGTGGAGAAATCGGGGTAGTAAAAGGCCATGCCTTGGTCGGCGATCAGGGCAAAGATCAGGGGGGCGGGGGCGAAGAGGGCTTCGGAGAGGGCTGCTTGCGACCCTACTTGGTAATCGCCACCATCCTCATCCGAGAGGGCCTGCAACAAAGCGCGCAGGCGGGGCAGGTCGGCGGGGGTGACGGGGCGGATCGCTTCTCTCAAAAAGCCACCGTGTCGCGGCCTTTCAGGTACAGCATGGCCCGCGCCTCATCCGGCGTGGCGATGGTGCGGCCAAGGCGGGTGACGATTTCGCCGATTAGATCAACCTGCTCGGCGTTAGATTTGGCCAGAACGCCATTGGAGATGTAAAGATTATCCTCAAGCCCGACCCGCACATGGCCGCCCATCGCCGCAGCCATCGTCGCCATGGGAATCTGGGCGCGGCCAGCGGCGAGGACGGAAAACTGGTAGCCGTCGCCAAACATCCGGTCGGCGGTGCGTTTGAGCAGGGTCAGAATTTCGGGTTCCGCCGGCATCCCACCCAACACGCCAAAGACGAACTGCAAGAACAGCGGGCCCTTTATCAGCCCACGATCAACAAAATGCTTCAGCATGGTCAAATGGCTGATATCGTAACACTCAAATTCAAACCGTGCCCCGCGCGCTTGGCCCATTTCGGCTAAGACATGGGCAATGTCGCGCGGTGTATTTTTGAACACCACATCGTCAGAGTTTTCCAAGAAGGGCTTTTCCCAGTCGTGCTTAAACGTGGAAATCCGATCAATCATCGGATAGAGCGCAAAGTTCATCGACCCCATGTTGAGGCTGCACATCTCGGGCGCGTTGGCTTTGGGGGCGGCAAGACGTTGATCCAGCGTCATCACAGCCGACCCACCGGTGGTCATATTCACAACCGCATCTGTGCCCGCCTTGATAGCCGGCAAGAACCCCGCCCAATGTTCGGGGTCAGCCGAGGGGCGGCCCGTGTCGGGGTGGCGAGCGTGCAGGTGCAAGATCGCAGCGCCCGCCTGAGCAGCCCCTATGGCAGAGGTCGCAATCTGCGCCGCTGTGACGGGCAGATGGGGCGATTGGCTGGGCACATGGATAGAGCCTGTGATGGCGCAAGAGATGATGATTTTGGACATGAAACCCCCATGCCACGCAGAGTGGCACGGCGGCGGCGAAGGCGAAAGGGGGCGCGACCTATTGAGAAAAGGGTTTGGGCTGCTAGGGCACCTTTTCAGTGCCGTCATCGGCGCTGGTAAGGCTGCCCGCAGCGCAGGGCTTGCTTGACAGGTCACCTCTTTTGCTGAACATTTGTATAGCAGGCGCTTGGCCCGCATCAGGAGGCCCGATGGATCCCGCCCACGCCATTTTGTTCGAGCCGGTCAAGATTGGCCCCGTCACCGCCCCCAACCGCTTTTACCAAACCCCCCATGCCACGGGATTTGGCTGGCAAAGGCCCCAAGCCTCGGCCGCGCTGCGCGGGGTGAAGGCGGAAGGTGGCTGGGGGGTGGTTTGTACCGAGTATTGCTCGATCCATCCCACGTCTGATGATAGTCCCTCGGCCTATCTGACCCTTTGGGGCGAAGAGGATGTCGCCCCCTTGGCCAGCATAGCCAATTCCATCCACGCCCATGGATCGCTGGCGGGGGTGGAATTGTGGCACGGCGGGGCCCATGCGTCCAACCGCATGACTCGCCTGCCCACGATAGCTCCGCACAGCCAACCCGCGCTGTATCATCTGCCCACGGCGGCGCGGGCGATGGATCTGTCAGACATCCGCGAGTTTCGCTCTTGGCAGCGCGCGGCCGCCCTGCGGGCTAAGCGGGCGGGGTTTGACATTGTTTATGTCTATGCCGGCCACGATTACCTGCCCTTCCAATTTCTATCCCGCCGCACCAACCAGCGCAGCGATGCTTACGGCGGATCGTTGGAAAACCGTGTGCGCTTGCTGCGTGAGATGATCGAAGAAACGAAAGAGGCTGTGGGCGACACCTGTGCTGTGGCGCTCCGTATGGCGGTCGATGAATTGCACGGCCCCCTTGGCATCACGGCAGAAGGCGAGGGCCGCGACATCGTGGCCATGCTGGCCGACCTGCCCGACCTGTGGGATGTGAACTTGGCGGGCGCTTTGGGCAATGACAGCAAATCGGCGCGATTCTCGCCTGAAGGGTATCAGGAGGACTATATCCGCTTTGTCAAAGGCCTGACGGGCAAGCCTGTGGTGTCGGTGGGGCGATTTACCTCTCCTGACAGAATGGTTGCCCAGATCAAGCGTGGGGTGCAAGATTTCATCGGCGCGGCGCGCCCCTCGATTGCCGACCCCTTCCTGCCCGCCAAGATCCGCGAAGGGCGGGCGGATGAAATCCGCGAGTGTATCGGCTGCAACATTTGCCGCGCGGCCAATAACGAAGGCGTCAGCCTGCGCTGCACCCAGAACCCCACGATGGGCGAAGAATGGCGCAAGGGCTGGCATCCTGAACGCATAGCGCCCCATGCACCCGATAAGGTGCTGGTGGTGGGCGCGGGCCCTGCGGGGCTTGAAGCCGCGCTGAGTTTAGGCCAGCGCGGGCTTGAGGTTTCGGTGGCCTTTGCCGAACGGCAAGCGGGGGGCCGGATCAACCGCGAAAGCACCTTGCCGGGGTTAGCCACTTGGGGCCGTGTGCGCGATTGGCGCCTGACGATGTTGGCCAAGTTGCCCAACGTGACGCTGTATCCTGAAAGTGCCATGACGGCTGACGATGTGGCGGGCTTTGGTGCGGATCATGTGGTGCTGGCAACAGGCTCGGTCTGGCGGCGTGACGGGGTGGGCGTGCTGGGCATGACGCCGCGCGTCTTTGCGGGGTCTTTGACGCCGGATGATATCTTTGCGGTGGCCAAGGTGGCAGGCCCCGTGGTGATATATGACGACGAGCATTACTTCATGGCTGGCGCCTTGGCCGAACGGCTGGCGGGGCAGGGCCATGACGTCACCTATGTGACGCCGCAAAACATGGCCTCGGCTTGGACGGTCTACACCGACGAGCAGGGCTTTGTGCAAGCACGGCTGATCGAGGCGGGGGTGAAGCTGCAAGTGGCGCGCTATGTCACGGGTTGGGCTGATGGATCGGTGCAAACGGAGTGCGCCTATACAGGCCGCGAGTTGGCTCCCATGCCCTGCGGCACGTTGATCTTGGCGACAGGCCGTGTGCCGGTGGACGGGCTGTATCAAGCTCTGGTCGGGCGCGTGGCGTCTTTGGCGCGGGTGGGCGATTGTTTGATGCCCTCGTCGATGGCCGACGCGATCTATTCTGCCCATGCCTATGCGCGCGAACTGGGCGAAGCCCCCCAACCCCTGCGCCGCGAACTGCCGCCCCACCGCGGTGCGCTATGAGACGCCCCCGCTCTACCGCTGTGCCGCAGCGCCCCTTTGGCCAAGTGCCGCTGGGAATTGCGCCTGTCGAAGTGATTTCGACCGATCAGGTCGAAGCCATTCATGGCGCTGCGTTAAAACTGCTGGCGGGCACGGGGATCAAGGTGCTGCACCCCCCCGCCCGCGCGCTGTTTCAGGCGGCGGGGGCCATGGTGGCGGATGAGATGGTTCGGCTTGACCCCGATCTGGTGATGGACCTGATGTCTAGCGTTCCGCCAACCTTCACCCTTGCCGCCCGCAACCCCGCCAAATCCTTGCGCATCGGCGGGCGGGATATGGTCTTCACCTCGGTCGGCGGGCCCGCCTATGTGATGGATATCGACGGCGGACGGCGCGATGGCACGATGGCCGAGCTGTGCGAGTTTCTAAAGCTGATCCAAGGCATCAACGTGATCCATCAGGAAGGCGGTGGGCCGTTTGAACCGATGGACTTGCCCGCCGCCACGCGACATCTTGACCTGTATCTGGCGCAGATCACCTATCTGGACAAAAGCTGGCAGACCCAAACCTTGGGCCATGCCCGCACGATGGACGGGATCGAGATGGCCGCGATCATGTTTGGCTGCGCACCCGACAATTTGCCCGTAAGCCTGCTGGGCATCATCAACACCAACTCGCCGCTGCAATTGGATGTGCCCATGGCCGAAGGCTTGATCGCCATGGCCGCCCACGGGCAGGTCAACGTCATCACCCCCTTCACGCTGGCAGGGGCCATGGCGCCGGTGTCCATCGCCGGAGCGCTGGTGCTGCAACATGCCGAGGCGATGGCGGGCATTTGCTTAACTCAGATCGTGAAAAAGGGTGTGCCGGTGATGTATGGCGGCTTCACCTCGAACGTCGATATGCGCTCGGGCGCGCCGGCTTTTGGTACGCCGGAATATGCCAAGGCGGCGCAAGCCTCGGGCCAATTGGCGCGGCGGATCGGGGTGCCGTTTCGATCCTCCAATGTCACGGCGGCCAATGCGGTCGATGCGCAGGCGGCTTACGAAAGCCAGATGGCGCTGTGGGGGGCGATCACCGGCGGCGCACACCTGATTGAACACGCCGCAGGCTGGATGCACGGCGGGCTGACGGCCAGTTATGAAAAGCTGATCCTCGATGCCGAGATGCTGCAAATGATGCAGGCGTGGATGGAACCCATGGCCACCGATGACGCCGCCTTGGGATTAGATGCAATTGCCGAGGCTGGCCCCGGCGGCCATTTCTTTGGCACGGCGCAAACCATGGGCAGTTATCAAACGGCCTTCCACCAACCCATGCTGTCAAACTGGGACAATTACCCGAACTGGCTGGAGAAAGGATCCGAAGAGGCCCCGCGCCGCGCCAACCGGGTCTGGAAAGAGGTCATTGCCGCTTATGACGAACCCAAACTGGACGCAGGCACAGCCGAAGCGCTTGCCGCCTATGTCGTCCGCCGCAAAGCCGAAGGTGGGGCACCGATGAATTGAGGCGGTGACGCGCTTATCCGCCCCAAGTGCGGCCCAACAGCGCCAACCAGTTGTCGCAGCACAGTTTCTTGACCAAAGCCTCGCCATATTGATGGTCCAGCATGGCTTGCTGCAACGCGGGCAGGCCAGCCACATCACCGATGCCTTGGGGGATGGTTGCCCCGTCAAAGTCAGACCCAAGGCCGACATTGTCTTCGCCCAAGTGGGTGATCAGATGGTCAAGGTGCGACAGCATATCCTCCCAGCCCATATCGGCCGATTGCTTGCCATCGCGGCGCAGGAACGAGGTGGCGAAGTTTAAGCCCACCATGCCGTTCGACGCCTTGACCACCGCCAGTTGCCGGTCGGTCAGGTTGCGGCTGGACTGGGTGATGGCATGGGCGTTGGAATGGGTGGCGACCAAGGGCGCGGTCGATAGGGCAGCTACATCATCAAAGCCCTTTTCGGTCATATGGCTGAGGTCGAGCATGATCTTAAGCGCGTTACAGGCCACCACCAACCGCTTGCCCGCATCGGTCAACCCGCCGCCGGTGTCGGGCGACGAGGGGTAAGCAAAGGGCACACCGTGGCCAAAGATCGTGGGGCGCGACCAGACGGGGCCAAGCGAGCGCAGACCCATCGCATGAAAACCATACAGCGCATCCAGATCGGGGCCGATCGCTTCGGCCCCTTCCATATGCAAAATGCCCGAAATCACCCCCGCCGCCATATTGGCGCGGATCTCGGCCACGGAGCGCACGATCTTGAACTTGCCTTGCGAGGCACGTTCCATCCACAGCATATGATTGGCCATGGCCCAAGCCGTGGGCAAGGCCCCCTCGGCCGAGATCAGCGCGGGCAGGGGCAGGCGGTAGGGCGGGTTTTCCATCAACTGGTGATAGTCGATCCCATCCTCGTCCTCTTGCGGGGGCGAGGGGATGTAGATGGCAAAAAAGCCCCCCACAAAGCCGCCCTGCGCCATGCGGGGCAGATCAAGGTGGCCTTTGCCCTCGCCCGTCAGCCAGATGGCCTCACGGTTTTGCGGGGCGTTGAACAGGCGCAGAAGAATATCGTTGTGACCGTCGAACGTTGGGAACATGGCGAGCCTTTGGCTGGCGGCAGGACCGGGGGTTTCACACCCCCGGACCCCCGTGGGATATTTTTGCAAGTATGAAAGGGAAAAGGGGCATGGGTCAGCCTTCCATCATGCGGTCGGCTGAGGCCGCGAAGAGGGCGCGCGCGTAGGGGGTGGTCATGGCGGCGCTGGCAAGGGCTTCGCGTGACAGCTCTTCGACCGCTTGGCCGTTTTGCATCACCAGCACGCGGTCGCACATATGGTCGATCACGGCCAGATCGTGCGACACCATCACAAAGGTCAGCCCGCGTTCCGCGCGCAGGCGCGAGAGCAGGTTCAGCGTTTCGGCCTGAACCGAGGCGTCGAGCGCCGAGGTCGGTTCATCGAGCAGCAAGATCTGCGGTTGCAGCATAAGCGCCCGTGCAATCGCCACGCGTTGCCGTTGCCCGCCTGACAATTGGTGCGGATAGCGAAAGCGAAAGGCGGGGGGCAGGCCTACGTCGATCAGCGCCTGTTCGATCTTGGCATCCGACCCGCCTTGGCCATGGATCGCCAGCGGTTCAGACAGGACCCTGTCCACCGTGTGGCGCGGGTGCAGCGAGGCATAGGGGTCTTGGAACACCATTTGCACTTGCGCAGCAAAGGCGCGCCCGCGCGGGGTGGGCAGGGGCTTGCCATCTATGCGGATCTGCCCGCCCGTGATGGGGGCCATGCCACAGATGGCGCGCAGAATGGTCGATTTGCCTGACCCGCTTTCGCCCACTAGCCCAAAGCTTTGCTGCGCTTCGACCTTGAAGGACACATCTTGCACCGCGCGGACCTTGCGGCCTGCGGTGGTGAAGGTGACAGACAGGTTCTCAATCTCGATCAAGGCCATGTCAGCGCGCCCAATCGGCGTTGCGGTCTAACGCGGGCAGAGGCTCGCGCGACCCACCAATGCGCGGCAGGCAGTTCAGCAGCCCTTGGGTATAGGGGTGCTTGGCCTGCAACAGGTCTTTGGCAGCCAGTTCTTCCACGATCTTGCCCTTATACATCACCAAAACGCGGTCACAAAACCGCGCCACCAAGCGCAGATCGTGCGAGATAAAGATCAGCCCCATGCCGCGCGTTTTGACCAGATCATCAAGGATGTTCAGCACTTCGGCCTGAACGGTTACATCGAGGGCAGAGGTGGGTTCATCGGCGATCAACAGGTCTGGGTCGGGGATCAGCATCATGGCGATCATCACCCTTTGCCCCATGCCACCTGACAATTCATGGGGATAGGCTTCCATCACGCGTTCGGGATCACGGATTTGCACCGCTTGCAGTGCTGCGATGGCCTTGCCGCGGGCTTCGGCCCGCGTGGCGTGGTCGCGTTGGCGCAACCCCTCCATCAACTGCGCGCCAACTTTCATCACGGGGTTAAGCGAGAATTTCGGGTCTTGCATCACCATAGCAATCCGCCGCCCACGCAAGGCGCGCAGATCGGTTTCTGTTGCAGCCATCAGGTCTTGGCCGTCAAAGGTCATGGCATCAGCTTCGATCCGCCCTGGTGCGCGGATCAACCGCAGCACGGCGCGGCCGGTCATGGTCTTGCCAGAACCGGATTCACCCACGATCCCCAGCCTTTCGCGGCTAAGATCGAACGATACCCCGCGCACGGCCTGCACGGGGCCTGTTTCGGTATCGAACGTCACCCGCAGGTTTTTGACAGACAACAGGGTCATTTGCCCGCACTCCGCGGATCAAGCACATCGCGCAAGCCGTCGCCTAGCAGGTTAAAGCCGAGTGATACTATGAAAATCGCCAGCCCCGGCATGGTGGCGACCCACCATTGTTCGAACAAAAACTTGCGCCCTGCGGAGATCATCAGGCCCCATTCCGGCAAAGGCGGTTGCACGCCCAAGCCCAAAAAGCCCAAACCCGCCGCTGTCAAGATCACGCCCGCCATATCCAGCGTCACACGGATGATGACAGAGGGCAGGCACATGGGCATCACGTGCCCCCAGATCAGGCGCAGTGCGGAGGCGCCTTGTAACCGCGTGGCAGCGATATAATCCGAATTGCGCACGGTGAGCGTTTCAGCGCGTGCGACGCGGGCGTAGGGCGGCCAACTGGTGATCGCGATAGCGAGCACCGCATTGACCATTCCCGGCCCCAGCACCGCCACCAGGGCCAGTGCCAAGATCAACTTGGGAAAGGCCAGAAAGACGTCAGTGATGCGCATCAACACCGCATCGACCCAACCGCCGAAATAGCCCGCCACCGTGCCGATGATCAGCCCCACCACGGGCGCTGTCAGGATCACCAGCATCACGATATACAGGGTGATGCGCGAGCCATAAAGAAGGCGGCTGTAGATATCGCGGCCAAAGTCGTCGGTGCCCATCCAATGGCCGGGGGTCAAAGGCGGCAGCAGACGGTCGGGCAAAGATTGCACGATCGGGTCATAGGGGGCGAGCAAGGGCGCAAAGATCGACATGAAGATCAGCGCCACCGAGATGCCAAGCCCGATCATCGCCAAAGGATTGCGGCGAAAGCGCAGCCACGACAGCCATGTCTGCCCTACCCGCGATTGCAGACGCGATTTGGGGTTCGGGTCCAGAAGCCAAGCGTTCAAAGTGGTCATCTGGCCCTCGGGTCGGCTAGGCGATACAGAAAATCGGACAGCATATTGATGCCAATGTAAACCGCCCCCACCACGATTGTGCCGCCCAAAACAGCGGGCATATCGGCCACCAACAGGGCATCGGTGATGTAGCGGCCAAGGCCGGGCCAAGCAAAGATCGTCTCGGTCAGAACAGCGCCTTCCAGCAGATAGGCGTAAGACAGGGCCACCACGGTGATCAAGGGCACCGCCACGTTGCGCATGGCGTGCACCCAAACCACACGGCGTTCGGGCATGCCCTTTACACGGGCGGTGGTGATATATTCTTGGCCCAATTCGTTCATCATAAACGACCGTGTCATGCGCGAAATATAGGCCATCGAGAGGTAGCCCAACAGCGAAGCGGGCAGGATGATATGCGACAGCGCGTTCCAGAACATATCCCATTCGCCCGCCAGCGCCGTGTCGATTAGGATCATATGGGTGACGGGGGGCACCGTCACGTCGATCATCATCTCATACATCGAATCCAAGCGGCCCGGCCCGCCGACCCAGCCGAGCTCGCCGTAAAACAGCAAAAGCCCCATCAGGCCCAGCCAAAAGACCGGCATGGAATAGCCCATAAGGCCCACCAAGCGCACAAACAGATCGCGCCACGATCCTGGCTTGGTGGCCCCCAGAACGCCTGCGGGAATGCCCACAATCACGCCAATCAGAATGCCCAGCGTTGACAGTTCCAACGTGGCGGGGAAATATCGGCCAATCTCGGTTAAAACGGGGTCGCGGGTGCGCACCGATTGGCCCAGATCGCCATGAAACACATCCCAGACATAGATGCCAAACTGCTTCCACAGCGGGTCATTCAGGCCCAGCTTTTGGGTCAAGGCGGCGATTTGCTCGCCCGTGGCGCGTTCGCCCAAGATCGCTGTTACGGGATCAATCGGGATCACGCGCGAGATCAAAAAGGTCACGGCCAAAAGGCCGATAAAGGTGATGAACAAAGAGAATAACGTGTTTGCACTTTGGCTTGCAAAGCGCAGCGCCGCCGAGGATTGGGCGGCGGCGTCAGAAGATTGGGCACTGTTTACTGGGGCCATGGGGGTTGCGCGCGCCGGTCGCCCGGCGCGCGCTTGTCCTTACTTCGTCACAAGCCAGAACGATGCCGCATCGACAGCGCCACCGGCATAGAAGCCCTGCACGTTCGAACGCATGGCTGTTTGGCGGGCCTGTTGGAACATCAAGATGAAGGGCGAGGTTTCGCGGTGCGTCTTTTGGATGTCCGCATACATAACCTTACGCTTTTCGGGATCGCGTTCCATCACAGCCGCTTGCGACGCTGCCGTCATAGCGCCGGGATCGTAAGCGTTGCGCCATGCCAGATAGCCCGTTGCGCCAGCTTCGTCCGAGTTATCGGGGTTTTCCGCGAAGGTGGACGAGTTGGTGTTCGGATCGGGATAATCTGGGCCCCAAGTTTGCAAGGTCGCGTCATGCAGGCGGGCGCGGTAGTCTTTCAGCACCTCCGCACCTTCGCCAACTTTCAGATCTACCTTGATGCCAGCTTGACCAAATGTGTTCTGGATGGATTGCGAGATGTCCATCCGGTCAGCGGCGTTGCGCACGGTGAGCGTGACAACTGGGTCTTTGACACCCGATTCCGCCAGCAAAGCTTTGGCCTTTTCGATGTCGAGGCTATAGGGCAGATCGTCAAGTGCGCCCAGATAGCCCTGCGGCAAGAAGGATTGGTGCGGGATGACCGCGCCCTTCATGATCGTGTCGGCCATGCCTTGATAGTCAATCGCCCAACGCATCGCGTCAAGGAACTTGGCGTTCTTATACATTTCGTTCTTTTGGTTGAACGACAGGTAATAGACTTGGCCACCCACGTCAGTGACAACGCTGACATCGGCATTGCCTTCAAGCCCTGCCACATCGGTGGGGGTCAGGGCGCGGGCGATATCAACGTCACCCTTTTCAATCTGCAACCGCTCGGTTGCGGCTTCGGGAATGTGCTGGATGAAGACGTTCTTCAAGATCGCATCACCGCGCCAGTAGCCCGGACGCGCCTCTAGGATCACGCCTTCGTTAGGCTTATAGGATTTCAGCACATAAGCGCCAGTTCCGGCCGAGTTGTTCTTGAGCCACTCGTTGGCCATATCGCCGCCCACATCGTGGGTTTTGACAGTTTCGGCATCGACGATCGAAGCCACACCTGCGGTCAAGCAGTTGTACAGGAACGTCGGCGCGAAGGGCTTGTCGACCTTCAGCGTCAGAGTGTCGCCAGCGCCGGTGATCATTGCGTCAACGTTTTCAGCCGTCCATCCGAACTGGTTCAGAATGAAAGCCGGGGTCTTGTTGACCTTCACGGCGCGCTGCAGCGAATAGGCCGCAGCCTCTGCCGTCACTGGATTGCCCGAGGCAAAGGTCACACCAGCTTTCATCTTGAAGGTATAGGTCACGCCATCATCTGCAACCGACCAGCTTTCAGCGAGACCGGGTTCCAGCGCCAGCGTGGCGGGGTTGATCTCGACCAGACCGTCATAGGTGTTGTTGACGACATCAAGGCCCGAGAATTCATAGGCCTCTGCCGGGTCCAACGAGACGATGTCGTCAATGGCAGCCGCAATAACCAGCGTGTCAGCCGGGGTTGCAGCCATGAGGGCTGCGGGGGCAGCGCCCAAAAGCAAAGCTGCCAGCGTGGCAGCCCCGGCTTTGCGGGCTAGGGGAAGGAAGGACATGGATAACTCCCTGTTATTGTTGTTGTGACGTACAGATGTCGGGCCTTCTGACTGAGTCCCGATACAATCATGGGCCAAGTGGGCAACTTTCGCGCGCCCTTGTCAACCGCTGGACGAGGGTTGCGGCCAAAGCTTCAGTAAAAGTCTGAAACTTTGGCATGAGCTTCTCTTTACAGACCAGAATAGAGATCCGTCGCCCGCACCATGGCATCAGCGATGCCGGGTTCTGTGCCTGTATGGCCCGCGTCTGGCACGATGACCAGCTTGGCTTGTGGCCAAACGGCGGCCAGATCGACCGCATTGCGCACGGGCGTGCAAGCGTCATAGCGGCCGTGGATGATTGTGCCCGGAATGGCGTGCAGCTTATGGGCTTGCGCGAGCAGCCAGCCGTCTTGGGCGAAAAAGCCTTTGTGCTGGAAATAGTGGTTCTCGATCCTGGCAAAGGCTAAGGCGTAATGGCCATCGTCCCAAGCCTCTTCCCGTGCAGGGTTGGGCAACAAAGACAGAGTCCGCGCCTCCCACAGGGTCCACGCGCGGGCAGCGGCGTCTTGGGCTGCGCTCAGTGGCCCAGTCAGGATGCGGTGATAGGCTGCGACCATAGCGTGGCGTTCGGCTGCTGGGATCGGCACTTGATAGGCGGCAAAGGCTTCGGGGAACAGAAAACTCGCCCCGCCCAGTTCATAGAACCAGTCGATCTCTTCCTGACGGATCATAAAAATGCCGCGCAGAACCAGTTCGCTGACCCGTTCAGGATGCGTGACGGCATAGGCCAAGGCCAGCGTTGATCCCCATGACCCGCCCGCCACCTGCCAACGATCAATCCCCAGATGCCCGCGCAGCGCTTCGATATCGGCGACCAGATCCCATGTGGTGTTCTGGTCTAGGCTGGCAAAGGGCGTGGATTGCCCGCACCCGCGCTGATCAAACAAGATGATCCGGTAGCGCGCCGGATCATGGCCTTGGCGCAAAAATGGCGAAATCCCGCCCCCCGGCCCGCCGTGTAGCACGACCACGGGTTTGCCCGAAGGGTTGCCGCATTCCTCGTAATAAATCTCGTGCAGGTCTGATACCTTCAAATGCCCCGTTTTATAGGGCTTTGTTGGTGGATACAGCGGGCGGCGGTCGGGCATGGTGGGCTCCTTTTCCAGCACTCTTGCGGGCCGAGGGTTGCGCCGCAAGCGTTTTCATACGTGCCCAAATATCCAAATCCTGCCCTGTCCGCTTGCCAGAGGGCAGGTAATCTTTCACAACATCGCCAAACGGGGGGGCATCATGGCAAAACTGGCACTGATCACGGCGGGCACCAGCGCTATCGGGCGGCATTTGGTGTTGGGGCTGGCGGGGGCGGGCTATGATGTGGCGCTGACCCATCTTGGTGCGGCTGACGAGGCTGCGGCGCTCGTGGCGCAAGTGCGGGCCTTTGGCGTCCGGGCGCTGGCTGTGGAAAGCGACGCAGGGGATGAAGCGCAAGTGCTAGACTTTCACTCCCGCGCGACTGATTGGGCGGGGGCTGTGCCGCAAGTTCTGGTCAACAACGCCGGCATTCAAACATGGTCGCGCCTGACTGATCTTGAAGTGGCCGATTGGGACCGTGTGATGGCCACCAACCTGCGCGGTACGTTTCTAAACACCCGCACCGCCGCCCGTGCCATGCAAGCGGCGGGGCAGGGCGGGTCGATCTTAACGCTGGGGTCAGGTTGCAACACCCGCGCCTTTCCGCGACTGGTGGATTACACCGCCTCAAAGGGTGGAATCGAGCAGTTCACAAAGGTTGCGGCTTCGGAACTTGGCCCCTTCGGCATCCGCGTCAATTGCATCGCCCCCGGGGCCATCGCCACCGAACGCACGGCGTCGGAGGCTGGCGATTACGCCGCTACTTGGGCGCCCATCACCCCCCTACGCCGCATTGGCACACCGCAGGATCTGGTCGGACCCATGTTGTTTTTGATCTCGGACGCCGCCGCTTTTGTCACCGCGCAGACGCTTTATGTTGACGGGGGCACATTTTCCCAAGCGCCGTGGCCCTATCCAACCTGATCTGTCACCGCGCTGTCACCCTTTTTGCGCTTAGTGCGCCAAACGGAGGTTTTATGTTGACGACGTGGCAAGAGAGTTTTGAAGCAGGCGGCACCAACCCACGCTTGGGCAGCCGATTTAACGCGGAGGGGCAGTTTTTGCCCGAACATGGCAACACCGTGGTCGCCCAAGTGACGGCAGGCTCTGCAACAGAAGCGGCCCTGATCGACCTGCGCCGTGCTTTGATGGCTTTGCCCTTTGCGGACCATTTCGCCTTTACGGCCATTCAAAGCTACCACATGACGGTTTTTGAAGGCGTGATCGAAACCCGCCGCGCGCGCGGATACTGGCCCGACGATCTGCCGCTGGATACCTCGATCGACACCATGACCCAAGCCATGTCTGCCAAGCTGGCAGGCTTCATCCCACCACCCGCCTTCCGGATGCGCTTGGTCGAGGTGACGCCGCTGGGCTTGCATCTGACGGGAGCCACCGACCAAGACGAGGCCAATGTCCGCGCATGGCGCGATGCTTTGGCTGGGGCTTTGCGCTTTCGCACGCCCAGCCATGATTCTTACGGCTTTCACTCCACGATGGCCTATCAAAAGCGCTGGCCCCCTGCCAAATCTTTGGGCCTTTATGAACAAGCCTTGGCGCAGATGGGCGCAGATTTTGCCGCCCGTGTTCCTGTGCTTGACCTTGACCCTCCCGCCTTTTGTCGCTTTTCAGATATGAACGCCTTTCCGCCCGTGCTGCGGTTTGTGGGGGCCTAGGGGCGCATATCGTCAGGTTTTGCGAAAAATCGGTCGTTTCTTGACAGAGGCGGGCTGGGGGATCATGCCTAGGTTTGACCAACGTTTTTCAAAAGCGTGATCTATGACACTTTGTGATCCTGCCCTCTCCCCCGCCGAAGAGCTGCGCGCCAATGTCGCCGTGCCGTTTGAGCGCGCCCATGCCATGCCCAAATCGGTCTATACCTCTCCCGACTTTGCCAAGCAGGAGCAGCGGCAGGTCTTCGCCAAGGATTGGCTGTGCGCCGGGCGGGCGGATGGGCTGAAAGAGGCCGGCGATTATCTGACGATGACGATTGCGGGCGAACCCGTCATCGTGCTGCGCGACCACGATGGGCAGTTGCGCGCCATGTCCAATGTCTGCCGCCACCGGATGTCGACCCTGCTAGAGGGGCGCGGCCATGTGCGCGCCATCGTCTGCCCCTACCATGCTTGGACCTATAACCTTGACGGCACTTTGCGCGGCGCGCCTGCCATGACGGCGAATGAGGCGTTTTGTAAGGACAAGATCGCCCTACCCACCGTGCGGGTAGAAAATTGGCTGGGCTGGATATTGGTGACCATGAACCCCGATGCCCCGCCGCCAATGGTGGCTTTGGCTGATGTGGAAAAGCTGGTAGGCCATCTGGATATGGGCGCCTATGTCGAAACCTTTCGAGAGACGTTTCGGTGGAACACCAATTGGAAGGTTCTGGCCGAGAATTTCATGGAAAGCTATCACTTGCCCGT
>Ga0114966_10001773_pt1 | contig 19689 bp, 9 predicted proteins | sample M_130207_XF_Meta_FD_87029 | JGI IMG/M metagenome (GOLD analysis project Ga0114966, IMG submission 87029) | Freshwater microbial communities from Lake Montjoie, Canada to study carbon cycling - M_130207_XF_MetaG | ecosystem: Environmental > Aquatic > Freshwater > Lake | place: Lake Montjoie...
ATTTGGGTATACTGGCATAAGCTTCTATTGGGATGTAAAAATAATAAAGCTTTTTTAATAAAAGATTTGTTTAAAAAAGCAGTTTCCCCTTATCTTTGCAGCCCTTATTAGTGGATTTATCCACGACTCAAGGATCGGTAGTTCAGTTGGTTAGAATGCCGCCCTGTCATCCCGAGAACTCGGGACGGGTTCGCAAGTTGACCAGGTTAACAAATTAGTTCTTAATGTTTTATGTATATTTAATCCAATCGGAAGTAGACTCCTCTTTTTATATAGGTTATACTTCAAACCTGGAACTTAGAATAAAGCAGCACAATAATGGCGAATCGATATACTCTAGACGAAAAAAACCTTGGAAATTGGTCTATTCAGAGGAGTTAGAGAATAAGACATCTGCTTTAAAAAGAGAGCGATTTCTGAAGAAGCAAAAAAATAAAGATTTTTATTATCAGTTAATAAAAACTCTGGATCGGTAGTTCAGTTGGTTAGAATGCCGCCCTGTCACGGCGGAGGTCGCGGGTTCGAGTCCCGTCCGGTCCGCTTTAAAACACTTAACCTCTTGATTTTCAAGGGGTTATTTATTGTCTGTAGCTAAACGTGTAGCAAACGGGTTCTTTCTAGCCATTTCATTATCTACTAAACCCTTGATTTTCAAGTTAAAGCAGCTAATAAAACTTAACCTCTCTTTTTAGCATTGGATTTTAATTTATTAAACCACTCTAATTGTTCTTTCATTGCAACTATCCTATCAACTGGTTCGGTCCTTGCTTCCATTAGTACCCATCCATTGTAATCCATATTTGTAAATAAGTCAAAAAGCTGTTGATAAGGATAAGTTCCATCATTGAGTTCACGAATATGAACAGTATCACCAAACCATTTCTTTACACTGTTAAAATTGGGTTCAAGCCCTGGTGGTAGGAGGTCTTGTTCATTACAGTTCCAGCATATTTTAACATTGGGCTCAGTCACCTGATCAAAAATAGCTTTCATATTAGGAATCTCCTGAGTAAGATTACCATGCACTTCTACCCTAACCAACAAACCATAATCCTGTGCAAACTTTCCACATTCATTAAAGGAAGCAGCAATTTGTGCAATTGTTTTTTCTTTGGATACTTCGGGTGGAAGAAAATTTGGTTTTACCTTAATGCCGCTAGCACCAATATCCTTACAAAGTTTTATATACTCCTTTGTCTGGTCAATATTTTGTCGAAGTATAATTGGATCAGTGCTATGGTATTCAAAATTGGAACCATACCCTATACATTCTACACTGCTATCTTTAAATCGTTCGTTAACTTCCTTTCTTTGCAAAGTAGTTAAATTAGTTTCTACCATATGGGCATGTTGTACTCTTAATTCAACTCCGTGATAACCTGCTTTTTCGCAATTGGCAATTAAGGTGGGTAGGTCCCAGTCTCTGCCCCATTGATAAGTAACCAAGCCCAGCCGCATACCAATTAATTTTGTAAGTGAAAAATTGGGTAAACTACCTAAACTAGTAAGTGCAAGTCCTGCCCCTATTCCGTTCTGAATAAAATGGCGCCTGGATAATTTATTTTTCATACTATTGGTTATTAGCTAATGAATTAAAAGGCTAAATTAAAAATAAAAAGTTAACCTGCCCAGTTGTAACTAGTTAATTAATATATTTTCAATCAATTATTAGTTCTACTTCACAAAACTCTTACTGCTATTTTGCTTTCAAAGTGGCAATTGCGCTGAATTAGTGAGCTCCCCATCAATACTCAACAAACCATCCATCTCTTTTTTCAATATCATTTGATACATCCCTACTCCCTTAATGTTAGTTATTAAAATAAAATCTAAGAATTTTAGAAGTTTATAACTTAGTGGCATGGTTAGTGATATTGACTGCCAATGAGTTAGGAATGCTTTGACGCTCCTTTACTCCTTCCAACTACAACCATCCAATTTTTTCTATTTTATAAGAAAAATGAAATAGTTTAGAATCTAGATTAAGGACCCCTTTTCACCCTATTTTATAAAAAAATCAAATAAAATGAACCCATTTAAAAAATCAAGTATGACCGCTGTGTTATTTTTGACTTTCAGCTATTTAGCTGTCGCACAAGAAAATAGCAAAGAAGTAGCTGCCATTCCTAAAGAGGAAAAATCAGTAACACATCATTCGGTAGTCATTGATGGTAAAACCATTAATTATACAGCCACCGCTGGTGCTTTAATTGTAAGAAACAATATTGACGAACCAGTTGCATTTTTTGGTTACACTTATTACAGCAAAGAAGGAATAACTGATATCACAAAACGCCCTATTACTTTTTCATTTAATGGCGGACCAGGTTCGGCTTCTATGTGGTTACACATGGGCGTGATGGGCCCTAAGCGTTTACAAGTAAATGATCCCTATGACAATGGTGCTGGCCCTTATAAATTAGAGGACAATCAGTATAGTATTTTAGACGAATCTGATATTGTGATGATGGACCCCATAGGTACAGGAATTTCAAAAGCCATAGGCAAAGCAAAAAACGAAAATTTTTGGAGTGTTGATGGTGATATTAAATCGGTGGGCGACTTCATGAAACAATTTTTAGTTGACAACGAAAGACTAAACTCTCCTAGATTTATTTTGGGTGAAAGTTATGGCACCATGCGCAGTGCGGGCGTATCCAAGTATTTACAAAATGCAGGATTCGCATTCAACGGTATTATTTTAGTTTCGGCTGTATTGGATTTAAGAACACTTACCTTCCAAGATGGTGATGATATTTCTTTTGTAATGAACTTACCCACATATGCAGCAACCGCTTGGTACCATAATAAAATACCCAATAAACCTGCTAGTTTAGAAAATTACTTAAAAGAGGCTAGAGTATTTGCCGAAGGTGCTTATACTACTGCATTAATGAAAGGCTCTACTATTTCTCAAGCTGAAAAAGAAGCCATTGCAAAACAACTTAGTTATTTCACAGGACTTAATACTACTTATATATTAAATGGAAAATTAAGAATCACTCAAGGTCAATTTTGTCAAGAGTTGTTAAGAGACGAGCATATGACTACTGGAAGAATTGATTCAAGATACAAAGGCATCAATCAAAATCTTTTAAGTGAGCGTACTTCCTATGATCCGCAAAGCAATGCTTTAAGCCCTATTTATATTACTTCTTTTTTAAACTACTATTACAATGAACTAAAAGTAAATAAAAATTTAACTTATCATATTACTGCCAATAGCCTTGCCGGATTTAAATGGGACTGGAAGCACAACATGAGTGGTTTTGGAGATGCCGCAACACCCAATACTGCCATTGATTTAGCAGATGCTATGTCTAAGAATCCAAATTTAAAAATATTGGTATTGAATGGCTATTATGACCTGGCGACTCCTTTTTATGGTATTGAATATACTTTTGATCACATGGGATTAGAACCAAAAATTCAAGCCAATGTTCAAATGAAATATTATGAAGCAGGACATATGATGTATACGCATCCTGCTTCGGGTATGGCATTTAAAAAAGATGTTGCAAATTTTATCAAAGCCAATTCAAACATCAAATAACTTTGATACCCCTTAAAAAAAGCCCCCCGATAAATCGGGGGGCTTTTTTAGGACTATTTTTCAGTCATGCGTAAAAAATCTATAAGATAACTGCTCCAAATGATGGGCAATGAATGCGTCCCATGTCCTCGAGTAGCATTCGTAATGGGCAATAAAATGAATTTACTATTGGGTATTTTTAAAATGGCAGTATCCAATATTTTTAATTCAGGTGGATTCACTTGATCATCTGCCGAATTGATAGCTAATACGGGTGCTATAATTTTATATAAATCAGCTGCAGGATTGTACTTTCGAGATGCATCAAATTGATAAATCATATCATTGACATCTTTTCCTTTGGCAGCATTGACTAAATACTTATCTAAATAAATTTCTGCAGTCTCTTTGGTAGGCGCATCTTTTTGCCATTGCAATGGAGCACTCCCCATGAGGGCTAAAATATTTAAAGCATTTTTTAATCCATACGCTGGTTCCACTATATAATTGCCATTTTCCCAATGGGGATCCTCTTTAATGGCGTCGATAATCATTTTACGCATCATTCTATTTCGACCAGCAATTTCAACTGGCGCACTAGCAAGAGGCATTAATGCATCCATAAAATCTGGATAGCGCTCTCCCCAAACCCAGGTTTGCATTCCTCCCATAGAAGTGCCTGTAATAAGTCTTGCGTGATTTACTTCCAAATGTTTGGTAACCATTACATACAAGGCATCCACCATGTCATCATAGGTATATGCAGGGAAATTCATTCTCAACCCATCGCTTGGTTTGCTTGATTTGCCATGGCCAATGCCATCAGGTAATACAATAAAATATTTAGTTGCGTCCAAAGGTTGACCAGCTCTAAATAAATGCCCTGCAAAATTTTCTGTTAACAAACTCAACCCCGAACCTCCTGTCCCATGTGTTATTAAGACAAAATTGTCTACTAGTCCTTTTGCATTCTTATGTGGCGTACCTAAATAATAATAATGAAGCTTTAAGGAATCTAATGTACGCCCATCACCAAATTTAAAATTGTTAATAATGCAATCCGATTCTTGATATGGAACTACTTTTTGTGCCGATAGGTTGTTTACATTAAACAGCAATACTATTATAACAAAAAATTGTAAATATTTTTTTTTAATGTACATATATAAAATTAAGTAGGCTATAAAATAATTAAGACCCCCGAAACTTAGGGGCTTAAGAAATTATTTATTGTAGAAATGCCAATTGGTTTTAAAATCTCTTGTTAGGGGTTGATTGGTTAATAAAGCTCTTAACATTTCTATGGGCATTCTGTTTTCTCTTAATATTGCATCGTGATATTGTTTTAAAGTCATTTTTTTAGTATCAACTAACTCTTTCTTCAAAGCATAAAATTGTAAACCTCCTACCATATAAGCCAATTGATACAAGGGGCCATAATTGGTGGTAAAAGATCTTCTTACTTCTCCTTCAGCATTGGCTCTCTCATGTCCCACACGATCCACTAAATAATCTATACATTGCTGTGGTGTCCATTTGCCCAAATGATAATTTAACGAGAACATAATCCTTGCACATCTGTGCATGCGCCAAAACAACATACCTATCCTATTTTCGGGCGTTTGAGGAAATTTCATATCCCATAAAATAAATTCCCAATACAATGAATTTCCTTCATTCCAAAATGGAGTAGGAAAATTGCGATATGGTTTATATCTATTGGACATGAAGCCTTGTAAATGATGCCCTGCTATTAATTCATGGTGAACGGTAGCACGAGAAAAATCTGGATTGTTACCGCGCATACTCATCATCTTATCTTCATAATCCATCGTATTGGTTGGATAAGAAATCATTAAAGTTTCCCCACCTAAAAAGAATGGACTTACCAATTGTCTTTCGGGTGACATCATGTACATGTTCCAGGTTTCTTCTGCAATAGGAGGAATGGTAATTAAATCATGTTTTTTTAAGAAATCCACTGATTGATTGTACAAATCAAGCATGGCTTCGGGTTGTTTACCTGGTGCCACATAGGAATTTTTTACTTTTTCTTGCGCCGCTTTCCAATTATCCCCAAAGCCCATTTCACGAGAGGCTTTTAATAATTCTGCATCACACCAAGCAAATTCCTTATTGGCAATCTCTATCAGTTCTTCGGGGGTGTAAGGAATAAATTCCAATTTTAATTGACGAATTAATTCATCACGACCAATGGGTCTTCCAATAATACCACTTCCATCATCCTTTTGATAAGCTACTAATTTTCCTTTTTTTCTAATTTCAACAGCATATTTGTTTAACAAACTATCTGTTACACTATAGGTCTTAGGTACCCACCAAGTAAATAAAGGATCGTATCCATTGTAAAAATTATAATAATTTTTTAAAGCATTTTGTATTCCTTTAATAGAAGTACTTGCATAATCTGCTAAATTTAGCTCAATACTATCTGCCTTTTTTAAAGCATTGATCGACTTTGAGATTTCTTTATTGATATCATTTAAATCTTTGGCTACTTCTTGACCTATTACTGCTATGCCACGACGACGTGGCTTTTCTAAAGCATCCAAACTATTCGCAAAAGGCAAGTACTTTGCAATTTGATCATATTTTACTTGCTCTTCATTTAATTGATAGGCTTGGTCTTCTAAGTTTCTTTTAAAAAGAATGTAATCTACTTTCCCATTAATATCCATGGAAGCAAAATCTAATTTGGCAATTTGTTGTTGATAATCGGCAATTAAATTTAATAAACGTTGACGACGCTCTGGTGAATTGTATGCATAATTGGCTTCCTGTCTATTGCTTGAGGAATAAAAACGAGTAACGCTTCCTTTGTCTGCTTCATATTGAATCATCACATCTGCCATCTCACTGGTTTGCTTGTATAAACTACTTTTGCTTTGTTGAGCCGACAAATATGCGACAGAAAGTATTTGCACCCCTACCATCAAAATGAATACTAATTTTTTTAACCCTATATATTTTTTCATATTGCTTAATTTATTCAGTAAAATAATCAAAATTGCATCAACAAAATATTTTATATGTTTAATGGTTTAAAATATAGAGCTTACTAATCAAGCAGTTAGCTTTTTAAACTAAAAACTCATACGCGGCAAAGCCTTGATAACCACAATTGGGCACTACAAAAACAGAACCAGCCAAGGGCTGCTCCAATAATTCTTGGCTGCTTAAACCTACTTTGGCAGAGCTAATATACAAGTCCGATAAATGAGGCCCACCAAAAGTGCAAGAAGTTATTTTGGCTGCAGGTAAGGGAATAGCATATAATTGTTCGCCAGTATATGGATTCCATCTTGTTACCTGCCAGCCACCCCAATGCGCTACCCATAACATTCCTTCTGTATCAATGGTCATCCCATCGGGGAGCCCTTCTGAAACAGGTATAGTAATTACTACCCGTTTATTTTTTATTTGTCCAGTATTTAAGTCATAATCATAGGCGACTACTTCTGAGCTTGGTGTATCAATATAATAAAAAGTACCGCCATCCTTGCTCCATGCCATTCCATTGGAAATAGTCACATTAGAAATTACTTTTTTTGAAGAAACTATTTTAGTGTTTTTATTTTTTTCCACTACATAAACACTACCCGCTTCTTTATCTTCCGTGAGCGACATAGTGCCTGCCCAAAATCTTCCAGCAGGATCGCATTTGCCATCGTTGAATCGATTGTTGGGCAATTCTGTTTCTGGCTGTATAATTAATTCTTTATCCCCCGTTTGTTTGTCTACCCAGTAAATTCCTTCTTTTAAAGCTGCTATTATTTTACCATTGGAACTAAGTGCATAGGACCCAATCAATTGATTTAGCGGAATGGTTTTTTGAATTTTATTTTTTGGTTGGTAACTATGCAAGTGGCCATTCAATATATCAATCCAATAAATTATTTCTTGTTTTGCATCCCACACAGGACCTTCTCCTAATAAGGAACTTACTTCACCAACTACTTCTATATTTTCTAAAGGAGCTTTCATTTGAAATGAATGATATTGATTAAAATGGTGTAGGACTAATACTGGTCCAGCCTCCATCCACGATTAAAGTTTGCCCTGTGATATGCTTTGCTTTATCAGATACTAAAAATAAAGCTGCACTAGCAATATCTGATACATAGGCAGGTCGCCCCATGGGGGTTAATAGATTCCATACTTCCCTGTAGGTTGGATCCTCCAGGGTTCTTTCGGTTAAAGTGGCTCCAGGCGCAATGGTATTTACATTTATTTTAAATGGCGATACTTCAATGACTAAGTTTTTAGCCAACATTTCAATGGCTGCCTTGCTCATTCCATAGGCTGCCAAATCTTTATGCGCTTGATGGCCTGTTACCGAAGATGTGAATAAGATGGTTCCTCCATTTTCTTGTGTTTTCATTTGCTTGGAAGCCGCTTGAGCTAAAAAGAAAGTGCCTCCTAAATTCACTTCCATTACTTTGAAAAAAGAAGCGGGTGTGTATTCAAAAAAATCTCCAAATAAAGTAATGCCTGCATTGGCTATTACAATATCTAATTTCCCAAATTTAGAAACTGCATTGTCCACCATTTGCTGAATAAATTTAATATCACTGCTATCTCCCCCCATGGCAATGCACTGCCCTTTTGTTTTTTCATTAATTTGCTGGGCAGCCTGATTAGCTAATGCCCAATCAATATCATTTAAAATTACAGCAGCTCCTTCTATTGCAAGTTGAGCGCAAATTTCAAAACCAATTCCTTTTCCCGCACCAGTAACTATGGCTACTTTATCTTTAAATTCCATGGGTAAATATTAATGTATTTAAAATATTTTTTAATGCGAGTCTCTGGTTACTTTGCTACCCGATCCCCCCTTTAAAAAATCCATATCGGCTCCTAAATGCGCTTGCTCTACATGATTTTGGTACAAATGCACATAGCCTCTTGTTTCCATTTTTTCAGTTTGCTTCCACGCCTTTCTTCTTGCAGCTAACTCGTTTTCTGAAACCTCTAAACTTAATTTTCTATTGGGCACATCTAAACAAATAATATCGCCATTTTGCACTAAGCCCAAAGGCCCACCCACTGCGGCTTCTGGAGATACATGCAGTACCACGGTTCCAAATCCGGTACCACTCATTCTTCCATCTGATATACGTACTAAATCGGTTACGCCTTGTTCTAGTAATTTTTTAGGCAATGCCATATTCCCCACTTCGGCCATACCCGGATAACCTCTTGGCCCTACATTTTTTAAGACCATGATACTACTCGCATCAATGACCAATGCAGGATCTTCTATACGTGCATGATAATCTTCAATATTTTCAAATACCACGGCCTTGCCTGTATGCGTTAATAAATTAGCACTGGCAGCAGATGGTTTAATAACTGCTCCATTAGGGGCTAAATTTCCAGTGACTACTATAATTCCAGAATCGGGTTTAAAAGGTTTTTGCATGGTGCCGATGATAGCTCTATCATACACTTCTGCTTTAGCACAATTTTCTCCAATTGATTTTCCATTTACTGTAATCGCATTTTGATGCATCACCGATCCCATTTCTTTCATGATAGCGGGCATCCCTCCTGAGTAATATAAGTCTTCTAAATAATGTTCGCCCGATGGTTGAATATTAGCAAGCAGTGGTATGCCTTGGGAATAAGTATCAAAATCGGCTAAATTTAAATCCACGCCAATACGACCTGCAATAGCTAATAAATGAATTACGAAATTAGTGGATCCTCCAATAGCAGCATTTACTTTGATGGCATTTTCAAAAGCGTCTCTTGTTAAAATTTTAGAAAGGGTTAAATCCTCTTTCACCATTTCTACAATTCTTCTGCCTGATAACTGTGATAATACTTTTCTTCTTGCATCGGCTGCAGGAATAGAAGCATTATTGGGAAGTGATAATCCCAAAGCTTCTACCATCACAGCCATCGTTGAAGCAGTACCCATTACCGCACAATGCCCTTGTGTACGCGCCATACAAGCTTCTGCTTCTACAAATTCCTCGTCCGTAATTTGTCCTAATTTTTGAGCTACATCAAACCTCCATACATCTGAAGTACCAATGTCCTTTCCTTTCCAGTGTCCTTTTAACATAGGACCTCCCGAAATAACAAGGGTTGGTATATCTACACTGCAGGCCCCCATAACCAATGAAGGAGTGGTTTTATCACAACCACATAATAACACTACCCCATCTATTGGATTAGCACGGATAGATTCTTCAACATCCATGCTGGCTAAATTGCGATACAACATTGCTGTTGGTTTGATTAAAGTTTCCCCTAAGGACATCACTGGAAATTCAACCGGAAAACCACCGGCTTCCAAAACGCCTTTTTTAACCATTTCTGCCAAATCTCTTAAATGCGCATTGCAAGGGGTTAATTCACTCCAGGTATTACAAATACCAATAACAGGTTTGCCTTCAAACATATCGGGTGGAATGCCTTGATTTTTCATCCAAGCACGGTAGATAAACCCATCCTTCCCTTTTCTACCAAACCAATTTTGGCTTCTTAAATTATTTGTTTCCATGTACCCCTTATTTTTCACAATTTAACAAAAAAAACCCTTGCAAATACAAGATTTACAAGGGTCTTTATCTATTATGGGAAGACTATATGCTTCACTACATTTATTTTTGAGCTATCTGGAAGGTCTTTGAAGAAGTATTAGACGATTTCGTTTTTGATGTTACTGTAACGGTTACGGTACATAAAACACCTGGTGATAAACTTGTAATACTAGCTTCATTGGTTGCCCCAGTAGTACTGGAAGCGCTACTTTTAGAAACTTCTGTATTGTCTTTATTCTTTTTAGTGACTACGTCAATAGTTACTCCATCCTTTGGCAGTGAAGAGGTAACATTGATATTCACTTTTTGAGTAGCTGCCAATGCGGCTACTGGATTAACATAATCTACTTCTTTAGCATCTATTTCAATCTTAAAAGCAATATCAGCTTCCGTAATAACTACAGGCGGTGGTGTAACTGGCCCTGGTGTTGTACCAGCAGTATCTCCTCCTTTGCTACAAGAGAAAAGGACGAAAGGAATAGCCAATAATACAAACTTAAATAATTTCATAATTTTCAATTTTTATTATTTATAATTTTATCATTTTAAATTGATAAGATAATTTACCATCAGACGAAGTTACTTTAAATATATACACTCCAGCCGATAATTCAGAATAAGACAATCTAGATCCAGCATAAACTCCTTGTTTAGAAGATACTCTTGCTCCATTAGAAGTAGCAAATACATCTATATTTAGCTTTTGATATCCGTTGACAACGAAATCAAAGTTCAAGTAGTTTACAAAAGGATTAGGTGCTAATTTAATGTACTCGGTTGAACTTAAATTAATTACATCCGTAACCATGAAGTAGTATGCGTTGCTTGCAACACTTGTACAACCATCTTCTGTAGCTTTAACAATATAACTTCCAGCACTTGCAGGCTTAAAGCTTGCAGCACTAGATACCATTGAAGTGTCTTTATACCATTTAACACCAGTGGCTACTGAAGAAACCAAATTACCAGTTGCATCTCTTGTAATACTTGGTGCTGCAGGAGTAGCTTTCACTAAAATATTAACTTTCACACGATCACCATAACAACCCGCTGCGGTATCTCCTTGACCTACATAGTAAGAAATTGTACCTATCGCAGAAGTATTTATTTTAGGTGTTGCAGTGGAAGGCGTACCACCTGTTTCAGCTGCATACCATACTAACTTAACTTTAGAAGATGAGGCAGTATACCCAACAGTTATATCAGTTTGATTTTGACAAGCGGTTGCCGATGTAATGGTTGGTGCAGCTGGCAATGCAGCCACAGACACTACAATTGGTTTAGAAGTACCACAACCTGCCGTATCTAATGCCTTAATATAATAAGTACCAGAGGTAACTACTTTAGTTGGATCTGCCACTAGATTAGTTGTATTAATATCAGAATAATAGCCAAAGGTCAATCCTTTTGCACTTCCATTAGTGATTAAACTATCTTTTAAATTCACCGCTACTGGTAAACAAGCAGTTGCAGTTGGCTTCACTGACAAACTTGGCTTAATAGCACAACCTGTATTAACTAAGAATATGAATCTTTCTACCGTTAATCCAAATTCATCGGTTGCAGCAACTCTTAACTTAAGCGTGTCGGCATCATTTAATTTTCTCTTATTCACCAAGATGGTGCTACCTATATCAAATAAATCATTGTTCTCTCCACCTGCACCAGTTACAAACTTATAAGTTAATATTGGTTCAATAGATGGAGTAGGACTATAACTAGCATTCAATGTTAAGGTATACTTAGCTGAATCTGCAGTACTAGATTTATAGTAGAAATAAGAACTATCCTTACCATTCACCAATAACTTGCTTGGCGCTTGTATTGCTTGGAATGTATACGACTTCTCATAGTAAAGACCAGCAGCATCTGCTACTTTTAATTTAATCTCATATTTAGAAGAAGTAGGAATCTTAGTTAATCTCATGGTACTATTTGAAATAGTGAACAAGTTGGCCGTATCCCACACAAGTGAATAGGTAAAGCTTGCTGTACTATCATTGTCTAAAGCCGTTAGTGCAAACTTAACGCCATTGGTATCATTTTTCTTGAGGAATAAATTTGCTTCTTCAGAAGCATTGATCAAGATGTCATAAGGTGCATTTTTTTCAACCAATGTTCTATCTGCATTTACTTGTATCACTTTATTGCCAGCAAATCTAGACCCTGTATTGGAAGCATCTATAGATTGAGCAGTCCAATAATACGTCCCAGGATTTAATAATACGGTTGTTGAAAGGTTCTTACCTGCATTTCCTATTTCAGGTGTTTTTCTTATACCCGAAGTTAAGTTAGCATTTGGATCCAAAATATCTGTTCTTCCTGGCTTAGTTCCTATTCCCACAGCATAGGTCAAACCGTTTGCAGGGGTATTGTCATCAGTGGCAGCATTCCAATTTAATTTAACTAAATAATTATTAGCCACTTTACTTACAATTGATGAAGTACTAATTTTTGGAGAAGTAGGTGCTTTATTGGCTCCATAGCTATCTTCTATATAGTTAGAATCGGCCACCGCAATGGTGGAATCGGCAAATCCTCTAACGCTATTACTTTTAATGATAGATTCTGAAACATTGGATTCATTAAGCCCTGTTGAAAGAGATCTTATATTTCCATTTGCTACAGTTGCATTGGTAGTTTTTACGGTAGAATCATTAAATAAAGCAGATAGATCACTTACATTTTTTAATATTTTAAACGAGCTCACTACACTGGTCGTATTTTTGAGTGGATCTCTCACCTTCTCCGTTCCTACCAATACCAAATCAAGTATTTTCTTACCACTAAAGTCACCTAGGCTTGGTCTCATTACTGAATAATTACCAAAAGGGAAAGTAGCCAACTCATCGTAATTCATAATACCTGTCGTAGCAAGTTTGGACGGATCAGCATAAGCCATGGAACTAAATATACCTGTACCTGGCCTTGAACCACTAAATATAATATCAGGGAATCCGTCATTATTAATATCACCCCAAGTAGTTTGCCCTTTTTCAAATGGTTTCACATTAGAATTAGTTTGTAAAAACTGAATGGTTTTTGCCACCGAGTCAACCCACTTATTTTGATAAATTTTAAAAATAACTCCTGCATCTGATCTACCAGAAAGCGCTAGGTCAAATAAACCATCATTGTTATAGTCAATTAAATCAACCGTTGCATTTCTTACAGTAGGCAATGCAAGTGATTCATTCAATGTAAAGGAAATTTTATTAGCAGTATCCGAAGTATTCATATACACCGATCCTACTCTTTTATTGTTATTTCCATCATTGTATAAAATGGCTAAATCTGGTTTTAAATCCTTATTTAAATCCCCAATCGCTAAACTAACATTTGAAATTAATTTAGTGGTTAATAAGGAATCTAAATTAGTTGAAATCGCCTTAACATTAAACCCAAGTACTCCAGATTGAGTTTTGACTACGGTGTCTTTATAGAAACCTAAAAATTTAACTTGCCCTAATCCAGAATTATCTAATCCGGTATAGATAAAGTCTTTATAGCCATTATTGTCTAAATCTATAAAGTCAATTTTAGGAGTAGCCAATTTTTCACCATTAAACACATTATTGGTTATATTCTCAAATTTATAATTACCTAAGTTTTTAAATATTGCCAATTTCCCTCTTAAAGTAGTTACATCATCTCCAGCAACTATTAAATCTAAGAAGCCATCGTTATTAATATCCACCCACTTAATTTGTGCATTGGAAAATCCTCTTAAGTCATCTCTAAATCCAGTACCTTTTCCAGCTAGAGTTACCCAGCTAGAGTCATTTTTAAATTTAGCAAATTTGCCTCCTAAGTTTTTATACAAACCAACTGGTGTATTAAATTGATCATTGGTTGCATCTCCAGTTCCTAAGTATAAGAAATCAAATACACCTCTATTGCTTACATCAGCCCATGCAAAAGCAGGATTTTCGAGTGGTGTAATTCTTGAGTCTATAATACCACCTTGGTTTACAAACTGCCAAGAGTACTTAAGAACAATTTTTTGATTATCTGCAAAATTAGAAGATAAGTAATTACCATCCACCGCTTGCACTGACCAATAGTAAACCCCTGGAGGTAATTCAATATAATACCTATTCGAACCAATTAATGAAGTATTAGGCGTTTGTAATTTATCCGTTTTAGGATTCACTTGAATAACACGTAAATTACTTAACCCAGGCTTGGTTCCCAACTTCAAGTTATAATACATATTGTTTGGACTGGTATGATCATCCACTGATGCATCCCATTGTAACAATATCCTTCCTTGGCCTTGATCAATAAAGGTTAAATTTTTAGGCGTGGTAGGTGCTTTGTTCAAATTATCTCCCTGCTTATTTAAATAAATTGAAGTAGTGGTAGACAATGATTTTTGTCCACTGATCACTAAGTCCATACTACCATCTCCATCCGCATCACCCCAACTAATGGCAGCATTAGCATATTGTGGGATATTTTTATTTTGTGATAAAGTAAAGTTACCAAAGCCTCCTTGGTTTAAGTAAAATTTAGTTACAGGATTCGCATTTGAATCTAGTCCTGCCACGGTAATGTCTAATAAACCATCATTATTGATATCCACCATTTTCACATCTCCATCAGAGATATTATCTAAAGGCACACCACTAATATTATAGATACTTCCATAAGAGAAATAATTACCAAATTTGGCATTTTTTTGTTCCATGGTTTGGTTTCTAATAACCAATAATAGTGGCACGTCTGTACTCACATTATTTGTGCTTTTTACAAAAGTTCCAACTTCAACTATATCCAAATCACCATCTCCATCAATATCACCTATATCAAATCGTGCATTCTTCATGGCGATACTATAATTGTTATTACAATTACAAACTGGATCCCACATATTGCTACTTAATGGATAAGTATAACCATTATTGAATTGATATCCGCCGTTATTACCACCATAGTTATTGTTACTTATTTTTGGATCCAATAAAGTATTTACACGAACACCTCCAATAGCTCCCACTTTATTATTCACCGTTCCTGTACCAGCAAATACTAAATCTAAATCTCCATCCAAATCATAATCTATGAATCGAGAATCCGCATCGTACATATCAGGAATTGCCCCATTAAAATCACTCACTTTTGTAAAGTTGCCTCTACCATCGTTGGTGTATAAATAGGAATGAGCAATCCCTTGTGCATCTTGACCAGAAGTAAACATGTCTAAGGTTCCATTGTTATCATAATCACCAAAAGCCATATTTGCTTTCTTCAATCCATCCACACTTGTTGGCGTTTTAACTTCAAAAACACCACGATTATTAATAAGCGTTTGGAAGCCAACACCAGCACCTCCAGGTTGACCAATCATGGCGATGTCTAACCAACCATCATTGTTTAAATCGACCCATTTAATATCTCCATAATGATAGGCTTTATTGGTTAGGTTTTGGTTTTCGAAAGTAGTACCCGTGTTCTTGAAAACGGCCGTAACATTACCATTGTCATTTTCCCCCATCACCGCTAAATCTAATAAACCATCATTGTTATAATCACCCCATGAGAATCTAGCGCCAAATAAACCTGGTATATTATGTTCAATTAATTTTAAAGGATCAGTAGGTATAAATACTTTTTCAGTAAATGCAGAAGCCTGCCCTTCCTTATTCACCATTTGAACTTTTATGTAATAAGGTTTTGTACTAGAAATACCTAAGTCATTAAATGAAATTGAATCTGGGTAATTCCTTGCATAAGCACGGTCCAATACTATTGGAACGGTAGGCGTTAGTTTCCTATAATTATAGGCATTATTAATTCTTGCCCTTGAATAAGTAGGGGTATCATCTATAATTAAGTTAGCAAAAATATAAGGGTCTATCTCATCTGCAGATGGAGTCCATTTAATTTTTACTTGATAACCACTATTTGAGGCTGTAATGTCAGTAGTCGCTATTGCTGCAGGAGCTGTTCTAGCTGTACCTCCTGTTTCCTGTAACCATGTTTTGATCATATAATTATTAGTATTCCAAGAGTCTAAATTTCCATTTTCATCTTGTAATGGTTCAAACCACATCAAATCCTTGGCACCATCTTGATTTAAATCAAGCATCTTGAAATTATTAATAGCCCAAACATTATTAGATAGGTATGGTGCTGATCCTATTGGTGTTTTATCAAAATCACCACGGTGATTGTTTAAGTATGCAATAAAAGTGCCCGAATTATCTATTGTTACTACATCCGGATAACCGTCATTGTTCAAATCACCTACTGTAACTTTACCATCATTAACTGCTCCATTTACTTGCATTTCTGCACTTACAGCACCATAAGTTTTGTCAAAATCGTATACTTTATAATTACCTCCATTCATCCTAGTTAAAATTTGAACGGTACGGCTGTTTTTAAAATCACCAAAATACAAACCTGCTTGCCAGTCTAAGCTAATTCCAGTGATGTAAAGGTAAAATTTACCATCTTTCTTATCGGACACAAATACAACTAATGGAGTTCCATTTTGGCCTGATAATCCAAGAGTCCAAGGATTTGCACTCATTCCAAAAATATCTGGAATACCATCGTTATTAATGTCTACTATTTTTACGATACGTATACTTTGATTAATTTGTTGTATTGGATTTCCAATGTTACCAAAATTCAAAGTGGAATTAGGCTCCCACTTCACTTGATTTAAGCTTACAACAAGCTCTTCTTTCCCATCAAAATTTCCATCCATAAATTCTGCAGCAGATTCTACGTTCTGACCTTGATTGGTGATGTAATCTTGATATTGGAAACTTTTTTGATCCCATTTGTAGGCCAAATTTGTCGTTTGATCGTATGAATTCACATTAGGATTAAAGAAATTTCTTGGAGGAGCAACAGTATCTAAAGTAAAATTCAAATTATTATTAGTTAAATAGGCAATATGATTTCCCTGCCAACCAACATCAGTACTATTTTTATAAATACCTACCAAATCAAACTCATTGTCCCCATTTACATTCATTGCCCCCACCACTTGCATGTAATCATTTTTACCTTTTGCAATAAGTGACTTTTTATTTAAAGTGAATTTTATTTTATTAGACCCAGTTCCTGCTAAAATATTAATAGCAGTTAAAGAATCGTTGATAAATCTCTTGGTACTATCAATTTGTTTGTAGGCTTGTGAGTATATGATTAATTTAGGTAAAGCAGTCGCAGCATCTGCAGCTAATTTAACTAAGTTAACCGATTGTTGTAGTGACCCACCTGATCTTGAAGCAACTCTTACAAATAAAGATGCGGTATCTATATTGGTTGAAGTATTAAAACGAAGCCCAGGAACAAATATGGTATCTTTTGAAGATTTGATATTACTTAATCCAGTTTGAATTGCTGTATTCCCTGTGCCCACTGTTGCTCGTAGCACATAAAAATACTCTTTACCTGAAGAAGGTAAAACATCTTCAATAGTATCTTTTGTTAAATCAATGGTTCTCGCCAAAGGCGCAAGTGTATCCAAAGATGTTTTAATCGTATCACGATATAATTTAACATTCGTTAATGCTGTGGTACCTGTTTTGGCCCATGTTAATATTACAGCAGTTCCTGTTTTTTGTAATCTTGAAATTTGAGGAGCTGCAACACTGTATTTATTTTCAAAAGCACCTAAATCCGCCTTAGACCCAGTAGGATTTGGTCTTGCAGCGCCATTGTAATCGTAAGTCAATGCTCTTAAAGTATCTTTATCAGAACCAGTTAAATATAAGACATCTTGCCCTTTGCCTAAAGCAGGAGAAAAATTCGATAAGGTAAAATCGTTTGAAGATGAGTTTTTAAATTTAGGATCACCTAAAGTATTAGTTGCAGATTGAGCAGCTAAAGCTCCATTATCCACAATTGAACCTACTACTTTAAATAATTTATTATTGAAATTTGAATTATAACCATTCTCAGAAAGAATACTATTAAAAATTACTACCGATTTTTCAGGACCACAACAATTTGTACTAAAAAAGTTATTATTTGAAAAAACTGAATTAATGAATCTAATCACTTTAGTTCTTGGCCTTGAAGAATCTTGACCACCCACAACATTAATAGCTCCACTTTGAGTAGAATTATTAATAATTAAACAGTTTCTAAACTCAGGAGCAGATTGATCTGAACTGATTACAAATTGACCAGCTAAATTATTAGTAAAAATACATGATTCAAATAATGGGTTTGAATTCCAAGAAATAGAAACCGCAGCAGGCGCTCCATTGTTCCAATTACTATAAGATCCTCCTGATATCGTTAATCCTATAAATACATTTCGAGGTTTACTATAATTGGTCACATTCCAATCCCCTTGATCTTCAATTCTTAAAACTGGGGCTGTTGTACTAGTTTCAGCCAAAGGATAAATAATGGCCTTACCCTTATTTTTTGCTATGATGGTGAATGTTTTTTTACTCAAAAATAAATTCTCAAAATAGGTTCCATTATTTAAAATAATAGTATCTCCACTTTGACCATTATCAATAGCATATTGAATACTCTTCATAGGCAAGCCAACAGATGCATTATTAGTTACAAGCCCTGCGGTATCCAATACCCAAATATTATTGGCTTTAGCATTAGCTAATTTAGACATGTCGCTGGCAGCACCAACACTATCCACTACTTTAATACCATAAAAATATTTAGTATTGTAGGTTGCTGTATTGTCAATATAAAAAGTAGTATCTATCGCTGAGGCAATTTTATCTAAATTACTGGTATCAGCACCTCTATATACATTGTATTTTCTTCTTATAGTAGAAGTATCCGACCATACTAAAGCAATAGATCTCACTCCACCAAATGCACGTACTGTATCAACTCCATCTGGTGGTACATTTGGTTTTACAAATAATTCATTGGAGAAAGCACTATATAACTTTGGTGAAGTTCCACTATAAGCCCTAACTCTATAATAATATTTTGTCAGATTGACTACAGTAGTGTCTTTTAAAATTAAGCTATCCCCCTTGTTAATGATAAAAGCAGCAGTGGAAGCCGTGGATGGTATTGTAGAAGCAGATTTGAAAACTTCATACCCTGTTATTGTTCCATTGACAGGTTTTTTCCATCTTATACCCACTGATTTATTTGCCCCATCTAAAGAAGTTAAAATTGGAGAAGCGACACCATATATTGATTCTACTGCTCCAATGTCAGTATTGGTTCCAGCAGGCCCAGGTCTTGAATTACCATATACATCAATAGCATCAATTGTTTTTGTTCCTATGGTTCCAAAAGTATTGCTACCACTATTAATTAAAGTAGAAGAAGGGTCAAGTGTATATAAGGTAGAATCTTCAAAAATGTTTGATTTGATTTGAACGTTATTTGCAAAAGTTACACTAGTCAAATTAACCAATTTAGAGCTGGCTAAATCGGCAGTAGTTGCATTATTACTAACATAAAAATCAGAAGAAGGAGAGGTATTAAAATAAAAATCTAATTTGTTTTTATAGAATAAATTATTAGCTATAAATGTTTTTGGACTATTGTTATCAACTCTGAATACAGCCGTATTGTTTTTTACAAAAGTATTATTGGTAATAAAAGCAGAATCAGAAGTATTTCCTC
>Ga0114966_10001774_pt1 | contig 19670 bp, 23 predicted proteins | sample M_130207_XF_Meta_FD_87029 | JGI IMG/M metagenome (GOLD analysis project Ga0114966, IMG submission 87029) | Freshwater microbial communities from Lake Montjoie, Canada to study carbon cycling - M_130207_XF_MetaG | ecosystem: Environmental > Aquatic > Freshwater > Lake | place: Lake Montjoie...
AAATAAAAATCCCGCTTACAATTTGATTTCTTCAGAATGACCTGTAGGGGAATCGCCAAGCTGGTTAAGGCACTGGATTTTGATTCCAGCATGCGAAGGTTCGAATCCTTCTTCCCCTGCCAAATACTGAAGAAATGATAAAGATAACCTTTTGACCCGACAAAGCCCTTGACCCTATGACTGCCCCTACCCACTCAGATTTACTGACCCTATTCACAGGTAATGCAAATCCCATTTTGGCAGAGGCTGTTGCCAAAGAGCTAAAGCTCACTATGGGCAAAGCCTTTGTAGGCCGATTCTCAGATGGCGAGATCCAAGTCGAAATTCAAGAAAATGTCCGCGGCAAAAATGTTGTAGTGATTCAATCAACCTGCGCGCCAACCAACGATAACTTAATGGAGCTCATGATCATGATTGATGCTCTTAAGCGCGCTTCAGCTGGTCGCATCACTGCCGTGATTCCTTACTTTGGCTATGCCCGCCAAGACCGCCGCCCACGCTCTGCTAGGGTTGCTATCTCAGCACGCATCATCGCCAATATGCTTCAGTCGGTTGCTGGTATTGAGCGAGTGCTCACAATGGATCTGCACGCTGATCAAATCCAAGGTTTCTTTGATATTCCAGTAGACAATATTTATGCCTCACCAGTACTCTTGGCTGACCTAGAGGCTCAGAAGACCCAAAAAGATCTCATCATCGTCTCGCCAGATATTGGCGGTGTAGTTCGTGCTCGCGCTATGGCTAAGCAACTTGGTACTGATTTAGCAATTATTGATAAACGCCGCCCCAAGGCAAATGTATCTGAAGTTATGCATCTGATTGGTGAAGTTGAAGGCCGCCATTGCGTCATCATGGATGACATCATTGATACCGGTGGGACGCTCTGTAAAGCCGCTGAAGCGCTTAAAGAGCGTGGCGCTAAGGGTGTTACTGCCTACTGTACTCATGCAGTTCTATCGGGCGGTGCAGTCGCCCGTATAGCGGCCTCTGAACTCGATGAATTAGTCGTGACCGATACCATTCCATTGACCCCTGAAGCCATGAAAGTGGCCAAAATTCGTCAATTGACAGTAGCTCCCCTTCTAGCGGAAACCCTTTCCCGTATCAGCAAGGGCGACTCGGTAATGTCGATGTTTGCCGAATAGGCGAAAAATCCCTGTTTTACCCCGTTTTTGGCTAGTTTTGAGGCATTTGTAGGCAAAAATCCTCCATCCCAAGATATAATCAAAGGCTTTTCTGTTTGGTCGCGAACGGAAATTAACCTTAACTAGGGAATTTAATATGAAAGTAGTAGCCTTTGAAAGAAGCGTACAGGGAACGGGTGCGAGCCGCCGTCTGCGCAATTCCGGAAAAACTCCGGGAATCGTTTACGGTAGTAAAGATGCAGCAGCTGTTATCGAGTTAGACCACAACGCACTGTTTCATGCTCTCCGTAAAGAAGCATTTCACTCATCGATTTTGGATTTAGAAATCGGCGGGAAAATACAAAAAGTGTTGTTGCGTGACTACCAAATGCATCCATTTAAGCCATTGGTATTGCACATTGACTTTCAGCGCGTATCCGCGACTGAAAAAGTTCATATGCGCGTTCCATTGCACTTCACCAATGCTGAGATTTCAACAGCCGTGAAATTACAAGGTGCTGTCGTTAGCCACATCCTCAATGATCTGGAAATTTCTTGCTTACCAGCAGACTTGCCAGGCTTCCTTGAAGTGGACTTAAGCAAAATTGAAGTGGGTCACTCTATTCATGCTAAAGACGTTGTATTGCCAAAAGGCGTTACCTTGGTATTGCACGTTGAGCAAGAAAATCCAGTGATTGCAAACGCACGTATTCCGGCTGTTAAAGCTGCTGAGACTGAAGAAGCTGCTCCTTCAGCTGCTGCTCCTGCTGCTGATGCCGCTGCTGCTCCTGCAGCTGCTGCAGGTAAAGATAAGTCTTAATTCACTTAAGCTGCATCCCTTGCATTAAGAAGGCCCGCGCAAGCGGGCTTTCTTTTTACTTTTTGTAGAAAAGCTTTTAAGTCTTTAAACTCCCATCATGACTAAACTAATTGTTGGCCTAGGTAACCCTGGAGACGAGCACGTAGAAGATCGGCACAATGCTGGTTTCTGGTTTGTCGACGCTCTTGCAAAACAATTGAAGGTTCGTTTTGAGTCTGAAAAACGTTTTCATGGAAAAGTGGCAAAAGGAAAATGGGAGAGTGAAGATCTTTTTCTACTCAAGCCTGGCACTTATATGAACCTTAGTGGTCAAGCAGTCGGTGCACTTTGTCGCTTTCATAAAATTACTCCTGTAGATATTTTAGTCGTTCAGGATGAGCTTGACCTAAAACCCGGAACTGCTCGGATTAAATTGGGCGGCGGTAATGGAGGCCACAATGGCTTAAAAGATATTCAAGCGCACTTAGGAACGCCAGACTACTGGCGTCTTCGCTTAGGCATTGGCCATCCAAGAGATGTGGCTGGCGATGGTCGCGTTATGGATGTAGCCGACTATGTATTGCGTAGACCACAACTGGCAGAACAAAAGTTGATCGATAGCAGTATTGAAAATGGCCTGCAAATCTTGCCACTATTCATGAAGGGCGATACCCAAACTGCCATGCTAGAGCTGCATTCTAAAGGCTAAGCAGTGTTTACTTTTTTACTTACAGTTAATAGCTTGTATTTAGCCATTAGCTGCTCCTGAGATTCGGTGTATTGGGGATTGAATGGAATGCAGTCTACTGGGCAAACTTGGCGGCACTGGGGTGCATCATAGTGCCCAACGCATTCTGTGCATTTATCAGGATTGATCTCGTAAATCTCAAGCCCCATATAAATGGCATCATTGGGACACTCAGGTTCACACACGTCACAGTTGATGCATTCGTCCGTAATCATTAAGGCCATGTGTTGCTCGCTAACCTTACTTTTTAGCCTGGCTATTACTTGCCATTTTTTTAACTAGCCATTTCTCAACAGATGGGAAAACAAACTTACTCACATCACCGCCCATAGAGGCAATTTCACGTACAAAGGTACCGGAAATAAATTGATACTGATCAGAAGGGGTTAAGAAGAGGGTTTCAACGTCGGGCAAGAGATAACGATTCATGCCGGCCATCTGAAATTCATACTCAAAGTCAGAAACTGCACGCAAGCCACGGACAATTACGCGCGCATTGTGATCACGCGCAAAATCTTTTAGCAAACCATCAAAGCCAACGACTTTGACATTAGAGTAATGACTAAGCACTTCTGTGGCAATGTCAATGCGCTCTTCCAATGAGAAGAAAGGGTGCTTACTACGACTAGAGGCAATGCCTACAATGAGCTCATCAAAAATGCTCGATGCGCGACGTACTAAATCCTCGTGACCACGAGTAAAGGGATCAAATGTTCCTGGGTATACAGCGACAGTCATAAATCTCCTAAGGCTTTATCAGCTACAGGTATGAGTTTAGCCTCTTCCACCCCGAAATAGACAAGCTTTTACCTGGCCCGCCTCTAAGTATTTTCCGCAATGCCAGTCTGGCAGCAGGGCCTCTATCTCCTCGCGAGCACGATTCGAGGGAAATTCGACATAAATGCCACCCCCACCAGAATCATCGCAAATCCGGCCAGCCTCGATGACGCTCTGATCCAATAGAGCCGAATCTTGAAAAGGGGGATCTATAAAAATTAAATTGCTTGAGTCATCAGCCTGCTGCTTTAGATATTCCAGGCTATCTCGATGCAAAATTTCTACCTTGCTACTAAGGGGTGAAGACTGTAGTACAGAAAAATTACTTACTAGATTTGCGTGGGCTTTTTTATCTTTTTCTAACAACACTACGACATCAGCGCCGCGAGAAGCTGCCTCAAAACCCAATGCCCCAGTGCCAGCAAATAGATCTAGGCAATGCAGTCCTGTTAGATCTTGACCAAGCCAATTAAACAAAGTTTCTCTGATTCGATCGGTGGTGGGACGCAATCCAGGCAACTCTAAAACGGTCAATAAGCGACTTCTCCAAATGCCGCCAATGATTCGCACCTTCTTAGGTGGCTCTACCCTTGAAGTCTTTATAGACCTATTTATTTTTTGCCCCCAACACCACAATCTTCATTCGATCCATTGCTAGATATTTTTGGAAAGCGGCACTCACTTGCTCCAAAGTAACCGCCTCTACTTGCTTAGTCCAAACCTCCATCGTATCAAGCGGTAAATCATTCCAAGCAATAGACGAAACGTTATCTAGCAACTTACGATTGTTATCAATACGCAATGGATAGCCGTTTACTAAATTGGATTTCGCAGCAAGCAACTCTGATGGCAATGGGCCATCAGCAATAAACTTTGCAATCGTTGAGCTCATGACCTCTAGAGCCATGGCAGCCTGATCATTCTTGGTCTGAAGGCCAGCCCGGAAAATGCCCGTATCTTTACCAGGAACAAAGTAACTAGAGACACTATAGGCAAGCCCACGCTTCTCACGCACCTCTGCCACTAAGCGAGATACAAAACCACCACCACCTAACACGTAATTACCAACTAAAAGAGGAAAGTAATCTGGATTGCTGCGCGTTACTGCCGTCATGCCCATCACAATATGCGCCTGCTGCGTATCAAAAGGGATCTGAATTTCACGCTGTGCCAAGGGCTCTACTGGTGAACGTGGTAACTCTGGTAGCTTGGCAATAGGGTTACCAGACTGAGGAATCTTTTGCAGTAGAGTCTTCACAATTTCATTGGCTTGGGCTCGATCAACATCACCCACAATGCTCACAATCATGCGATCACTACGATAAAACTGCTGATGAAATTGCGTTAAATCCTTTGTGTTGACTGTAGCTACTGATTTAACAGTTGGAGTATTTCCAAGAAGATAATCACCATAGATTGATTTTGTAAAACGACGCTCTAGTACAAACTCTGGTTTTGTTTCAGCTTCAAGCAAATTAGTCATCGTCCTTTGCTTTTCTCGTTCAACTATTTTTGCGTCATAAATAGGTGAACTTAACATTGCTGCAGCTAATTTCACTGCTCGATCTCGTAAATCTTTTCTGCTTAAGCTACGGATGCGCAAAATAGTGCGTTCGCCACCAACAGATAAGCCAATATTGGCACCTAAATCCGCGATCTCATCGGCAATCTGAGCCTCGCTCAGAATGCCTTGATCACCTCTGACCCCATAATTCATTAGGGCCGCTACCATGTCGGCCAATCCGCTCTTGCCAGAGGGGTCAAAGCGATCACCAGCATCAATACTGACTTCAATATCAACCATGGGTAGTGCTTTTGTTTGAACTAAATATCCTTTGCTACCTTTGAAGCTATCCAGTTTCTCAATCGGCAAAATGGCATGAGCGGTAGCAAGATAGCCGAATGTAAGGAAGCAAACCAACATACTTTTTTTGAGAGCATTCATTATTTACTCTCCTTGCTAGCTTCGGATTTGCGGGCCTGAGGATCAAGTACGGCAATCGTTAAACCCATATCAACTAAATATTTTTGAGCAACCGCTTGAACCTGTTCAGGCGTAATCGTTTGCATTTTTTCTAGCATGTAATCGATATCTTTCCAAGAAAAACCTGCCATCTCGGTAGTACCAATTTCCATTGCTTGGCCGAAAATAGAATCGCGCTTATAAATTTGATCAGAAAGAATGCGCACCTTAATGCGCTTGAGCTCAGATTCTAATATTCCTTTTTGCTTTAACTCATCTAAGGCTTTGCGAATACTTGCTTGAGCTTGAGCAACAGTCTTACCCTTTGCCATGGAAGCGCTGATCAAAAATAATTCTGGGCCACGAGAAATCATGTCATAAGTAACGCCCACATCATTGACTACTTTTTCCTGTTTAACCAGCGTTCTGTTTAGACGAGCGTTGTCATAGCCATCGAGCACAGCAGTCAGAAGCTCAAGTGCATAAGGCTCAGGATCATCCAGCTTGCCAGGCTCTAAGCGGGGGACTTTCCAAGCCATAGCCAATTGGGCGCTATCGGCAGGCGCCTTAACCTGTACTTGCTTAATTCCTTTTTGGGGCGGCTCAATTTGCGGCTTTCGTTCTGGTAACTCTTGCCTTGCAACTGCGCCATAATATTTTTCGACTGCCTTCAGAATTTGCTTAGGATCAACATCGCCAGCAATCACTACAGTTGCATTATTGGGCGCATACCAGTTGCGATACCAGTCACGCGCATCAGCGGCCTTCATATTTTGTAAATCATTCATCCAGCCAACTACCGGGTGACGATAAGGCGAACTCATATAAGCAGTTGCCATCAGTGATTCATATAAGAGACTACTGGGATTGTCTTCGGTTCGCAAGCGGCGCTCTTCGATTACCACCTGAATCTCTTTTAAGAATTCAGCATCGTCAAAATTAAGATTAGACATACGATCTGCTTCAAGCTTGATCACTTCGTCCAACTTCGATTTTTCGACTTGCTGAAAGTAGGCCGTGTAATCGCGAGATGTAAATGCATTCTCGCGTCCACCAACAGCAGCCACTAATCGAGAGAATTCTCCGGACTTCACTTTATGAGTTCCCTTAAACATCATATGTTCAAGAACGTGGGCGACACCAGTGCGACCATTTACCTCATCCATTGAACCGGCGCGATACCAAACCATATGGGCAACAGTGGGAGCGCGATGATCCTCGCGAACAATGAGTTTTAATCCATTGCTGAGCAAGAATTCGTGAGTATCCGCAGAATTGCTACTAGCAGCCCAAGATAATGGGGCGTAGAGCAAGAATAAAAAGCAAATTCGGAGTAAATTGGAACGCATCTGCTAAATCACCATATCCCAAAAATTAAATTGATAAGATGCAAGGTTTAAATTGTATCGATTATGTTCGGCTTACGTAAAACCCTCGGATCCCTTTTTAAATCAAGCAAAACGGATGAAGCTTGGTTTGATGCATTGGAAGAATCGCTGATTCAAAGTGATGTGGGTTTACCCACGACTGAACAGTTGATTGGCAAGCTACGTAAAGCAGCTAAATCTGAAAAAGCCTCCAGCGCACAAGAGCTCCAAGCGCTTCTTATTGGAGAAGTCAGCGCTCTACTAAAGGCCTTAGAGCCCTCACCAAACCCACTCTTTGACTCTAGTAAATCTAATATCCCAGAAGTCTGGTTGGTAGTAGGGGTAAATGGGGCCGGCAAGACAACTACCATTGGCAAGCTCTGTCGGCTTTTTCAGTCTCAGGGCAAATCAGTCCTCCTGGCTGCAGGCGATACCTTTAGGGCCGCCGCACGCAATCAATTACAAGAATGGGGTGGTCGCAATCAAGTAGATGTCATTACCCAAGAAGGCGGAGATGCCGCCGCGGTTGCTCACGATGCTATTCATGCCGCGATCTCGCGCAAAAGCGATATCTTGATCATTGATACTGCCGGTCGCCTTGCTACCCAAGACCACCTCATGGAAGAACTGAAGAAGGTCAAACGCGTCATCGCTAAGGCCCTTCCTGGGGCGCCTCACCACACTTTGCTAGTACTTGATGGCAATACTGGTCAAAATGGTTTAAGCCAAGTGAAGGCCTTTCATACAGCCTTAGGTCTTACTGGAATCATTGTTACTAAGCTCGATGGCACCGCTAAGGGCGGTGTTATCTGCGCTCTGGCACACACCCTCCAAGATGGCCCGAAACCAGCGGTCTTAGCCCTTGGCAAAGGGGAAGGAATTGATGATTTAGCCCCATTCACAGCGGGGCAATATTCATCAGAATTATTCAATTAAATCAGCTACTTAGTAACTATATAAACCCTTAGCACTCTCTTGACAGGAGTGCTAAAATAGATTTCTATTAACGACACATATTGATAAAAAATGCTTCGACAGAAATCTAACAAACCGAATACGCAAAGACTGCCTGTGATGCAGACTGCGACGGCGTCTACATTTCCGATGCTGCCATCTCTTGGGGTTGGCACTCTTGATTCTTACATTGCGTACGTTAATCGCGTACCCATGCTGAGCGCTGCGGAAGAGTTACATCTTGCGCAGGAATTTCGTCGTACTGAAAATGTTGATGCTGCTAGAACTTTAGTGCTCTCACATTTGCGCCTCGTTGTTTCTGTTGCTCGCCAATATCTTGGATATGGCATTCCACATGCAGACTTAATTCAAGAAGGCAACATCGGCTTGATGAAAGCCGTTAAACGCTACGACCCAAATAATGGGGCTCGTTTAGTGTCTTATGCCATCCATTGGATCAAAGCTGAGATTCATGAGTACATTCTCAAGAATTGGCGCTTAGTCAAAATGGCAACCACGAAAGCGCAACGTAAGTTGTTCTTTAACTTACGTAGCAATAAACCCACTTTGAGCGCACTCACCCCTAGTGAAATCGCTGCTCTAGCAAAAGCGCTAGATGTCAAAGGTTCTGACGTTAAAGAAATGGAAATGCGTCTTGCCGGTGGTGATATTGCTCTTGAAGGTGATGACACTAATGAAGATGTAGCCTATGCACCGATTCAATGGCTTGCCGATAACAGCCAAGAGCCGACGGAACGCATTGCCAGCAATGAAGCTGATGCGCTGCAAGGCCCTAAGTTAGATCAAGCTTTGATGACCTTAGACGAGCGTAGCCGCAATATTGTTCAGTCTCGCTGGCTAGCAATGGATGCCGAGGGTAAGGGCACAAAAACATTGCATGATCTTGCCGATGAGTATGGCATCTCAGCTGAACGCGTGCGTCAAATTGAGGCAGCTGCTCTCAAAAAGATGCGCGGCGTAATGCAAGCCGAAGCAGCCTAAACAGCTTTAGCCCCTAGTAGCACTCTCTTACTTCAATAACTCCTTCAAGTCATGTGCCAAGGTCTCAGGGCCTTGAGCATGCTTGATGTATAAACGCAAGCGGCCATCTGGATCAAATGCATAGCTGCCTGCTGTGTGATCCATCGTATAAGAACCAGGGCTGGTACCTGGTACCTTCTTGTAATAAATCTTGAAGTCTTTGCCGATCTTTTCTAAAGCAGCGTCATCAGTCGGACGTAGCCCCAAGAAACGCGAATCAAATGCGGGAACATACTGCCTCAAAATCGCAGCAGTATCTCGCTCAGGATCAACGGTCACAAAAAGTACCTGTACCTTATCTGATTGAGGCCCCAAAATCGTCATCACTTGCTGCATCTCGGTCAAAGTCGTTGGACAAATATCAGGGCACTGTGTGTAGCCAAAGAACATCACTACTACTTTGCCCTTAAAGTCTGCCAGCGTTCTTACCTTACCGTCTGGATCTAGCAAACTAAAGTCCTTGCCAAAAGCGGTGCTCCCGGTGATATCAATATTCTTAAATTCTGGCTTTGGACTACATGCCGTCAAAATTAAAAATAGAGCAGCAATACAACAGGAACGTAAAAAGGTGGTATTCATCTTAGAGGAAGTAGTGATCTATGAGTAGTGCCGCAAACAACAAAGACAAATAGGTAATTGAAAAGCGGAACGTTTTTTTAGCTAAAGCATCGCTATAGGAAATAAATAAAGCGATGGCATACCCTAAGAAGATGAACCCAAGAATGGTAGCGGAAACTAAATACACTACCCCACTCATACCGTAGATATAAGGCAGCAGCGTCGCTGCAATCAATATCAGGGTGTACAAGAGAATGTTCAGCACTGTAAAGCGCTCACCATGTGTGACTGGCAGCATCGGCAAACCCGACTGCACGTAGTCTTCTCGACGATACAATGCCAGGGCCCAAAAATGGGGCGGTGTCCACGCAAAAATAATCAATACCAAGAGCCAGGCTTCAGCGGGTACTGTATTCGTTACTGCTGCCCATCCGAGCGCTGGAGGCATTGCTCCAGAGAGACCGCCGATCACAATATTCTGAGGTGTTGCTGGCTTTAGTAACCAGGTATAAATCACCGCATAACCCACAAAGGTCGCTAAGGTTAGCCACATCGTCAGTGGATTGCAAAAGTTCCATAAAATAATCATTCCAAGTGAGCCCAGAATGATCGAGAAGACAATAATCTGAAACGGGGTCACCTGACCGGTTGCTGATGGACGCCAAGAGGTGCGCCTCATCTTTGCATCTACTGCCTGCTCAATTAAACAGTTCACAGCAAACGCTGCGCCTGCTAATAACCAAATACCAACCACTCCACCAATGAGAACAGGATAAGGAACCATTCCGGGAGTAGCCAGAAACATGCCAATCAGGGCGCAAAAAACCGCGAGTTGAGTCACTCTGGGCTTGGTCAAAACCCAGTATTGACGCCAACGTGGCATTACCGCCGGCCTTAATGTTTGAGGTGTACTCATAACTTTGCCATTCTCTTTTGGGCTGCTGAGTGCCAAGATGCCCAATAACTCATTCTGACTAAACAGAATACTAGAGCTGCTGAACCAGCGGTATGTAATAGAGCAGCTAATAATGGCCACTGAAATACGACGTTTGAGATTCCGGTTACGACTTGTAGCAAAAGTATCACCAGTAAAAGCTTTGCATAGCTCCCAAGGCCTGTTAAAGCCGGGTTTGTCAATTGCAAAGCTTTCCAGCCCAATACACCCAAGATAATCAAAACTGCGACAGCAAAGAGACGATGCGCCCAATGAATGGTTTGTAACGCTGTTGGAGAAATAAATTCACCTTGAGCATTAAGACCCAATTGACGCCAAAGCGTAAAGCCTTCCCCCCAATTGGTTTCTGGCCATACGCTTCCTAGACAAGTTGGAAAATCAGGACAAGCTAATACAGCGTAATTGGTGCTGACCCAAGCGCCTAAAAAGATTTGGATAGAAAGTACTACAAAAGCAATGAGTAATAGTTGGGCCGGCAAAGGACGAATGCGCAGAATATGAACCGAAGAGCTCTGTTCCCAGGATTGCTGAGCATAGATAGTTAAACAAGCCAATAAAAGCAAAGCGAGCATCAAATGCATCGTCACAATGATGGGCTGTAATTTCAGAGTTACGGTCCAAGCACCAAATGCTCCCTGTATACATACCAGCAAGAGCAAGCCTAAGCTGCAAAACAAAGGAGATTTTCCTAAGAACTTCAGCTTACTGAAAGCCACACCTACTTGCACCAAAATTAAGGCGCCCACCGTCATTGCAAGATAACGATGAATCATCTCTATCCAAGCCTTGATCACCGTGACGGGTCCACTAGGCATGGCAGCTTCAGCTTGCGCAATTTCTCCAAGAGCATGAAAAGGATTGGAGGCGCCATAACAACCCGGCCAATCAGGACAGCCAAGGCCTGAGTCTGTCAGGCGGGTAAACGCACCAAACACAATCAGATCGAAAGTCATAAACACCAATACCCAATTGAGCTTTTGGAAAAAGCTATATCCTGGTCTTGTCCAAAGATAAACTAATGGCAGGCCAGCAAATACAATTGCTATGGCAGCTAACTCCAAGAACAAAACAAAAGCGGGCATTACAATTTCTCGCCCTTATGATTCAACTTCAATAGTTTTTCCAAATCTTTTTTGATGAAAGCAAATTCCTTTGGAGAATTCGTGACTGGAAAATACATCATCTTTGCTGGACTTGGGTCAATCAACTGAATTTGTTGACCGGCGCCCTCTTTATTAAGCCAAGCCTCAAACTCAGTCCTCAATTTAGGATCTATTGGAAGCTCAACAACCTTAAACCCAGCGGCTTGCTCGTCATAAGCCTTTACAACTTCAGGGTCGATAGGCTTACCATCGGTATTGATCCATAGGAGCTGGACGCGCTTACTTTCTCTACCCATGGCAACTTTCACCTGACGCATCAAAAAGAACGCTTCAATACATTGTTCATCTTTAATTTGGCATTCGCCAGCAGGGCGTGCGATTAATAAAGTCCACTTGCCTTGTAACGAAACATCTAGCCATGCAGAATTAAATTCTTGGGCTGGGTAAACTAAAGTCCCAAACTTGGTTTTGCCACCCTCAGGCTTAATCACGTAGTACGCCAAATAAGAGGCAATGACTGGAGCAGCACAAGCAAGCAAAAGCAAAAGCATTTGGATGCGGCCACGACGAGTCCGCGCATTGATTGCGACCGAATCAGTCTGCGAAGCCGGAATTAATAACTCTTTATCACTCACGCTTAATCCCCATTTATATCCTGCCTCCGATATTGCCGCAGGCCAGTAATTAACCAAAATAAGAAACCACAAACTGCTAAAGCAAACCACTGGAATGCATAAGCATAATGGCGATCGACTCCAGTCGTCAGAGGAGCCCACTCACGCAGTAAACCATCATCATTAGCAGTGTCAACCTCTCGCAAAATGAAAGGGCTTTGCACCCAGCCACGTAGCCTGCCCTCAGCTAATAAATCAAAATTCTGTTCAATACGCGGCTTACCAGTGTCTAGGGGAGCTTTACCCTCACCAAGTGCATAGACCTTGCCGGGATGGGCAAACACAATACCTTCAATGGTGACCGCCTTGCCTGGTGTTTTCACTGGCGGCAATAACTCTCGATCCTCATTATGACGAGGTGCCCAACCTCGATTAACCCAAAGAATCTCATCGCGCCCTGCAAGCTGCAAAGGCATCATGAGATAAAAACCAGACGGTGAGGTGTTACTTCCAGCACGAGGAATAGGTCTTGGCCGGTTATCTAACCAAATAGCTGCCTGTGGAATATATTGTCCACTAGCAATCATGCGACGCTCACTCGCTTCCTCCAAGGTCAAAGGACCAGCATTCGCACTCAAAATTGGCAGCTGTTGCCGAGCCAATAAATTAGTAGCTAAGGCAATCTTGCTGTCCGCTCTGTTCAGCTGCCAAATACCAGCGGCACAAGCAATTGCAACAACTAGCAAGGCTGATACAGTAGCAACTATGCGCTTGGTAATGAGAGCAGTAAAAAGCTTATTCAAGAGATTTAACTATAAGGATTTAAGATGAAGTGGATTATTCCAATTGTCCTACTAATGATTGTTGCGAGTTTAGGATCAGCCTTGTATCACATGATGAAAGGTAGGGGTAATAGCTCCAAAATGGTTTACTCACTCATGCTGCGCATTGGGCTATCACTTGCGCTATTTATTGGAATTCTCCTGGCCTATTACTTTGGCCTGATTGAAGCTACTGGCATTAAAGTGGGCACAAACTAAAGCCTACTTCATCAGAATAGAGTGCCTAAAAAATGAATCGGGGCTTGAGGCCCCGATTGTTTATGCAACTTACATCCAGTACACAACGATGTAAAGTCCGAGCCAGACAACATCGACAAAGTGCCAATACCAGGCGGCACCTTCAAATGCAAAATGATTCGTAGAAGTAAAGTCGCCACGAATCATCCGGCGCAAAACGATTGCCAACATCGTGCCACCAAGGAATACGTGAAAGCCATGGAAGCCTGTCAGCATGAAAAAGGTTGAGCCATAAATGCCAGAGGTCAATTTCAAGTTGAGCTCATGGTAAGCATGGTAGTACTCGTAAACCTGGAATCCCAAGAAGATAAAGCCTAAGCCAACAGTTGCAGCCAAGGCAATGATCGCCTTTTTCATGTGGTTTTCAACTAGCGCATGATGCGAAATCGTAATCGTTACACCAGAGCTCAGCAATAATAAAGTGTTGATGGTTGGAATTGGCCATGGGCCCATAGTAGTAAATTTCTCAACCAAACCAGCAGGCCCATCGTTAGGCCAAGCTGCTGAGAAGTTAGGCCAAATCAATTTACTTTCAACATCACCCAACCAAGGCATCGCAATATTACGTGCATAAAACAATGCAGAAAAGAAAGCGGCAAAGAACATAATTTCAGAGAAGATGAACCAAGCCATCGACCAACGATAAGAAACATCTACGTTGACACCATTCTTGCCAGCATTTGCCTCGGCAATCGTATCGCCAAACCAGTTGTAGAGCACAAACAAAATCCATGCCACACCAAGCAAACTCAGAGCGCCGCCCCAAGAGGTGCTGTTTACCCAGCCAGACATACCCACACCAAAGGCGATTAAGCCGACTGCTGCCATAGCAGGATGTCTAGACAGGGCTGGGACAAAATAGTATGGGGTTGAATTGGATGACATCTGACTCTCTCTATTCAATCAAAAAAATAATCAATGGGATACAACTACTTTCACTATCAATAGTAGGACAGCCATAAAAATCAAGGCCCCAACAACGCCTGCAATGATAATGTGCACAAAACTGAGTGAAGCTACATCTTCCTGCAAACCTGCCTTTTTACGCACTCCCAAGAAGCCCCACATGACGGCTTTCATAGACTGCATAAAGCTACTTTTTTTCTTCATAACAATACCTTCGATTTAGGTGCGGGCGGTGTACCACCCAAGCCCAACTCAAAGAAGGTATATGACAAGGTGATTGTCTTTACATCATCAGGCAAGCCTGCATCAATTACAAAAATTACCGGCATCTTCTTCGTTTCATTTACTGCTAGTGTTTGTTCCTGGAAGCAAAAGCACTCTAATTTAGTAAAAAACTCTGTTGCACTTTTAGGTGCATAACTCGGTATTGCTTGAGCCCGCACTGTACGCCCAAGGTTGTTTGTCACTTCATACACAATCTCAGTCATTTCACCAGGATGAACCTCTAAAAAATTCTTCACTGGCTTAAAAGTGAAAGGCCCTCGGCTATTAGAGTCAAATTCAATAGTCACCGTACGTGCATAGTTCACTTGTGTATTGCCGACGCGATTAGGGCTAAAGGCACGTACACCGTAATCATTCTTACTGGTGACCACATTAATTCCAGTAACCTCACACAAGGCTTTATACATTGGAACCAAAGCATAGCCAAAACCAAACATCATCACAGCTGCAATTAAGAGCTTTAATAAAATCTGACGATTGAGAGTTTGAGTAGTAACCATCGCAATATATGGGATCAACCCAACCAGCTCCGTTTAATCACAATTCCAATAAAAAAGATAAGAACAATACTGAGAAGAACAAACCCTAATCTGCGATTACTCGCAACCAGGGCTTGTTTTGCCGAAGAATTAAATTCCTGCTTCACGCATCTGCTCTGCACTAGGCGGAGTCTCAAAAGTATGATGTGGCGCTGGTGAAGGTATTGTCCACTCCAAGCCCTTGGCACCATCCCATGGATTCATTGCTGCTTTTTGGCCCTGACCACGATAAGCAGGCATTACTACGAAGAGCAAGAAATACACTTGTGATAAGCCAAACCCTAAGGCGCCAATTGAAGCAATAGCATTGAAGTCAGCAAACTGTGTTGGATAGTCCGCATAACGACGAGGCATACCGGCCAAACCCAAGAAGTGCATTGGGAAGAAGGTCAGGTTAAAGAAAATCATAGAAGACCAGAAGTGGATCTTGCCACGAGTTTCATTTGCCATATAACCGGTCCACTTTGGACACCAGTAGTAAAAACCAGCGAACATTGCAAACAAAGAGCCGGCTACCAAAACATAATGGAAGTGCGCCACCACGTAATAAGTATCTTGAACGCCAATATCAATTGGCGCCAGTGCCAAAATTAATCCAGTAAAGCCACCCATCGTAAATACAAAAATAAAGCCGATGGCCCATAACATTGGGGTTTCAAAGGTCATCGAACCTTTCCACATCGTTGCAACCCAGTTAAAAATCTTTACACCCGTTGGTACAGCAATCAACATGGTTGCATACATGAAGAACAACTGACCAGTCACAGGCATACCAGTTGCAAACATATGGTGAGCCCAAACAATAAATGACAAGATCGCGATAGACGATGTTGCATAAACCATAGAGCTATAACCAAACAAAGTTTTTCTAGAGAAGACGGGAACGATTTCACTCACGATTCCAAATGCTGGAAGAATCATGATGTAAACCTCTGGATGACCAAAGAACCAAAAAATATGCTGGAACATCACTGGGTCACCGCCACCTACTGCAGAGAAGAATGAGGTACCAAAATGACGGTCAGTTAAGACCATGGTGATTGCACCAGCCAATACAGGCATCACAGCGATCAACAGGTAGGCAGTAATTAACCAAGTCCAGCAGAACATGGGCATCTTCATCAAAGTCATGCCAGGAGCACGCATGTTCAAAATGGTCACGATGATATTGATCGAACCCATGATGGAAGAGGCGCCTAATAAATGGAGGGCAAAAATTGCCATGTCCATTCCAGGACCCATTTGCAAACTCAATGGGGCGTAAATTGTCCAACCGCCTGATGGGGCACCGCCAGGCACAAGAAATGAACCAAATAACAATAGTGCGGCCACTGGCAAAATCCAGAAGCTAAAGTTATTCATACGAGCAAATGCCATATCAGATGCGCCGATTTGCAAAGGCACCATCCAGTTAGCAAAACCAACGAAAGCTGGCATGATTGCACCGAACACCATTACTAAACCATGCATGGTGGTTAATTGGTTAAAAAACTCTGGGCGCAAGAATTGCAAGCCTGGCTGGAATAATTCCAAACGAATTCCCAAAGCCATCACGCCACCGGCTAATAAGCTAACAAACGAGAAAATCAAGTACATCGTACCGATGTCTTTGTGGTTGGTTGCGAACAACCAACGGCGCCAACCATGTGGCGTGTGATCATCATGCGCATGATCGTGTGCGTGGTCTATGGTGGTAGAGACTGTGCTCATGGATTACTCCGGTTTCGTTTTATCTGTATTAATGAATGGATTACTTGCCGCTACGTGCGGTGATAATTTCTTGAGTCTGAGTTATGTCACCCGACTTATTACCCCATGAGTTACGGGTATAGGTCATTACCGCCGCAATATCGCCATCAGAAATTACGCCAGCCCATTTCGGCATCGCGCCCTTACCATTGAGAAGAATGTTGTATTGCCCTGCTTTTGGACCTAGTACCACTTTGCTGCCATCCAAGGCCGGGAATGCGCCAGCGCCTTTACCATTCGGCTGATGGCATGCAGCACAGTTAGCCGCATACACTTTTGCACCGCGCTCTTTTTGCTCATCCATGGTGTAAACCTTAGATGGATCTTCGCCAGCACCGCCCATCTCTTTTTTCTTTTCAGCAACCCAAGCTGTGTAGTCCTCTTGCGAAACAACTCTCACCACGATAGGCATAAAGGCATGCTGTGCACCGCATAACTCAGAACATTGACCACGGAATGTGCCAATTGTTTCAGCCCTAAACCAGGTATCACGAACAAATCCTGGGATCGCATCTTGCTTTACGCCAAACGCTGGAATAGTCCAAGCATGAATCACATCATTAGCAGTAGTAATCAAACGAATTTTCTTGCCAACAGGTACAACCATTTCGTTATCCACTTCCATCAAGTAAGTATTTGATTTTGGTGCGAGGTTGTTAATTGCTTCACGTGATGTTGACAAAGTAGATAGAAAGCCAATGCCTTCGCCTTCGCCCTTGATGTAGTCGTAACCCCATTTCCACTGATAACCGGTGGTTTTAATGGTGATGTCTGAATTCGTTGTATCTTTCATCGCCACAACTGTTTTAGTTGCAGGTAATGCCATACCGATTACGATCAACAGTGGAATCACTGTCCAAATAATTTCAACTGTTGTGCTCTCGTGGAAAGAGGCTGATTTGTGACCTAATGATTTACGATGCTTCAGGATGGAGTAAAACATCACCCCAAATACGCCGACAAAAATCACTGCGCAGATCACCAACATCATCCAATGTAACCAGTGGATTTCTTGCATGATTTTGGTTGCGGGTGCAGGAAAATTCAGCTGATATAAAGCCGGGCCACCAGGCATATTTTCTGCGGCCTGCGCAAAAGCAGCACCAAAGGCTGTTACTAAGTAGAGCAAAGCCCTAGTGACTTTTCCAAATAAATTCATCTTATTCTCTGTTTATTGTCGTGAGCAAGGTTCTTAAATACGCTACAAAATGCTCAAAAAAGCGGTTTCAAGCCATTACGTTCAGCGATGATTATAGGGTTAATTGTGCACAACAACAAATCTGAAGAACTTGGCTTCATTCAATCTTGACAATGCTTAAAATGATAGTAAGCACTTACACTTAAGCAGAATCTCACCTAGTCTTGCGCGCAATTTGATTTGCATCGATATAGGCAACATTACCCTGCGCCTGGGCCAGCCGCTTTCCGATCGCCCAGGCATGTCCATACACCACCTCTAAAGTCATTTTTTGCGGTAAAACACCCTGCTTAGAGCCTTCAGATGCAGGCATTTGAAGTAATTTCAGCGCTTCTAAATCTACTATCAGCAGAGCATCGGACTGGTAATCAAGACTTATAAATTCCATATCCATTACGGGATCAGAAAAACGCTCTCCCAGTAGAGCGTCTCCCATATCGTGCATATCCCAAGGGCTCAATAGATTCTTGAATTTCATCAGACTAGGCTCAAGAGCGCGCAGCTCCTTTCCAGTATCGGGGCCTAAATAAGCAAAAGTAATTAGGCCGCCCTCTCGCAAAACGCGCCAACACTCTCGCAAGAAATATTGCGGATCAGACAAGTCTTGCATTAAGAGATCACTGAATACTAAATCTACAGAATTATCAGGAAGATTAAATTTGCCTGTTGCTAAGTAATGAGAAAAAAGAGTTGTATTACTTCGAAATACGGATCGCCAATTGGCTATAGCTTTTGAGCGCCACATTGCAAAACTCGTAATGCCCGGTTCTGCAATGCTATGAATATTTGCGTTGGGATAGCGTTTTGCAAAAGATGCCAAATGCTTTCCAGGAAAATCTGGAGTAATTAAAACATCTTTTACATCGAGTTTGACGATATCGAGTTTTTGCAACATGCGGTCTGCAATTTCGTCTTGTAACCATCTGATCGGCTGGGTCATATGATCAGTATACTCAGCGCCCTATGCGATTTCTAGAGAAGCTTTTTCAATTCATGAGTAGCCAAGTTTTACCGAGTGCTTGTATAGTTTGCGAGCATCATCAACAGAACTCCATTTGCAAGTACTGCTTAGAATCTTTAGTTGCGGATAGCTTGTTAAATTATGAATGCTGCTATCAATGCGGTATCACTTCAAACACCTTAGAACTCGAAGAACAGCGCTGCGAACAGTGTAGTATTCACCCCCCGTATTTTGACGAGACATATTGCCTAGATCGTTATGAAGGAGCACTACAGCATGCGATCCATCAACTGAAATACCAAAAGCGTCTTGCCTATGCGCATGGGCTTGCAAATGTATGGAATCAGATTTTTTCAAATCACCTCAAAAATATTAGAGCAAATTATCTTCTTCCTGTGCCACTAAGCACTCAAAAATTATCTGCCCGAGGCTTTAATCAAAGCTGGGAAATTGCTCGCAGAATTACTTGCAATCCTAGTATTAGAAAATTACCTCATGCAGTTAAGCGCCACCACCATGAATTTCAACAAGCAGGGGGTAAGCTTGCTAGCCGGAATTTAGCAATTCAGGGCGTCTTTTATGTTGATGATCACTTTATTGAGCTTTTGCGGGATCAAAGCATCATCATTTTTGATGACGTTATGACAAGCGGAGCCACTCTTAATGAAATCGCCCGCGTTCTGAAGGACAATGGTGTATCACACGTCACTAACTGGGTTTTGCTTAGAACAGCAAAAGTACCGCATGTTTAATATTGTTTTATTCGAACCAGAAATCCCGCCAAATACTGGCAACATCATTCGACTTTGTGCTAATACTGGAGCAAAGCTACATTTGATTGAGCCCTTGGGGTTTCCCATGGAAGATGCCAAGCTACGAAGAGCAGGACTTGACTATCACGAGTTTGCGAAAGTAAAAGTTCATGCCAATTGGGCGCAATTTTTGAAAGA
>Ga0114966_10001776_pt1 | contig 19658 bp, 27 predicted proteins | sample M_130207_XF_Meta_FD_87029 | JGI IMG/M metagenome (GOLD analysis project Ga0114966, IMG submission 87029) | Freshwater microbial communities from Lake Montjoie, Canada to study carbon cycling - M_130207_XF_MetaG | ecosystem: Environmental > Aquatic > Freshwater > Lake | place: Lake Montjoie...
CAAAAACTTGCCCGCGGAATTGGGGAGCGTCCCTTTTGATCTAAAACTATGACAAATCCATTTTCACCGTTTATCACCGCTTTAGCGAGCGCACACGATGGCCATGCGAGTGTTCACGGTGCAGGAGGCCACGCGATGGGAAGTATCGACATGCATGGCAGCACGCAACATCTCCACGATGAAATCGGAAGAAACCTAGGGACTGTCGATCACTTCACTCACGGTTCTGCGACGCTCCATAGCGCTTCGGGCGCAACAGTTGGGTCGGCGCACACAGTTGGGCATACTACAGTAGTTACGGACGGCCACGGAGCGCACGAGGCCACAATTCATCACGGCCCGAGCCACGACACCATCGACCAGGGGCACCATCACGTGACAGTGGATCATGTGGGACATTCGGACGTTTACCATGACGCACACGGCACCGTTCAAACTGTCCATCACACATAGTTAGCAGCCGCCGCTGTCGATGAGGTCGTCGAACAGACCCGGCTGGAATGGCTCCAGCGCGGCCTGCTCATCGCGGAAGAACTCCGCCTTGGACTTGCCCATCTTGCGGCCCTTCTGCGTGTGGCAGTCGAAGGCGTAGTCGGGGATTCTCTCTCGCCCGGCTTTCTCCAGATCGGCGGCCAACTTGTCCGCATCCAGACCCGCGCACTGGTCATAGACGAAGTTCTGCAAATGATCGGCATCCCGATTCTTCTTCGCCGCGCACAGGAGAATCACGGCTTTGCTGATGAAGATGCGCCCCTTGGCCTGCTTCGCCGGAACGGTGGCGTTCACGAGCGCGTAGCCGTCATGCAGCGCCTTCACTTCCTGAGTCAGAATCCCCCAACAATCTTCGGCGCTCACAGTAAGCAGCCGCTTCCAGACATAGTTGCCGTAGCCGCTGGCCCAGAGTTCCAGCGCCCAATAGCCGGCAAGGCGAGTGTCTCCGCGGCGGATGGCTTTCTGCATCGCCGAGGAAACCTCACCAAATTCATATCCACGTTTAGTTAGAAATCGCATGTCTTGATTTTCGTTCGGAGGCAACGTGAGGCCAAAAAGAAAGGAGGGTGTTGAGGGGTGCCGCGAGCGGTCGTGCGAGGGTGACTTGGACATGCCTTCCCCTCGTCGTCGTCCCCGCGTTTTGTCCATCGCTGAGTGGCTCCATTTTCATGCCGTGAGGGAGACGGACTGGCGGCGCTGCACATCCATCGCGGTCTTGTCCTGGCTTTGGTAGCTCTCGAAGCGGATGTGGGCCTTCCACTTCCGCTTGAGGTATCGCTTCTCGGCGGCGATGCGCTCGGCGGATCGGAAAAGCGAATTGCCGCCGAGGTTTTTGTCCCGCTCCTGCACGAAACAGAACCGGGCTTGGTTGAAGACGAGACGATTGTCCATCAGCTCTTGCAGCGTGGCGTCGATGTCGCACTTGCACTTGAGCAGCTCGTCCCATTTCGGCACGCCGCCGTTCGCATCGCGGACCACGCCCACCGCGCCGCCGACCCAGTGATGCACACCGAACGGATCATTGCGCTGAAGCAGCCGGGGATCGCTGCGCTGGTGCCAGCCGAACAACCGCGCCCCGGCACCACGCGCGCCGTAGGCGGAGTTTTCCAGCATGGCCAGCGTCTCATCGGTCGAGAGCTTCCGGCAGCGTAGCGACACCATGCAGACGCAGGCGGTGATGTCGTCGTCGAGCATCACGAGCGCGTCCTCCTTGAAGTGCCGCAGAATCCAATTTCGCACCGCACTCACGCCCGTCACGTCATCGGGAATCGTGACCTTCTCCAGCGCGACGTGCGCGTAATCAGCCAGCTCGCTTTCGGGAACCACGAGTGTCGCCTTCGGGAACAGGCGATGGCTGGTGATCGACCGCGGGCGGCTGCGGCTCATGATGACCAAGCGCAGGCTCAGCGGGGCCAGTTCCGGCCAGTCCTTCGGGGAGAGCAGGTTGATTTCCGCCGGCTGCAGCACGGCGGGCGAGTTCGAGGAGACGTTTTCCATGGAGGACGCGGCCGAGGCCGATTTTCTTGGTTTTGCGGGTGATCGAGAAATCCACTGCGCGAACGCCGAGGAGCTGGAGCGCCAGCATCCAGTCGCGAAGGTCGTGAAAGAAAAAGGCGAGATAGTCGTGGTGTTCGAACGCCTGAATCTCCATGCGAGGAACGGTTTCCACGTCGTCCTCCGGCACCTCGTCGTAGAGACGCGCGATCTCGTCCTCCATGAAGCCCGTGAGTTCCACGTCGAAGGACGGGTCGCTCTCGCGGATGCTTTCGATGACGCGCTTGAGATCGTCCTCATCCAATTCCGCGAGTTCCGAGAGGCGGTTGTCGGCCAGCAGGTCGGCGAGTTCCTCCGCCTCGCTGGCGTAATCCTGAAAATCGACCGGCACCTTCTCCGCCCCCATGAGCAGCGCGGCCTCGAGGCGGCCGTGGCCGCGCACGATCAGCCCGCTGCGTTTGCTCACCGTGATCGGCCCGCGCCAGCCCTGGTCCTGAATGATCGAGGCAAGAAGCTGGATTTGATGCGCGCTGTGCCGGTTCGGATTGACCGGGTTCGGCTTGAGCGTTGCCGGATCGACGAGGGCATTGTGGGCGCAGTGGATCTTCACGACGACCGGCGCGTGTCAAAGCGCCGTGCCTTGACCCGACTCCGCAGCTTGCGGACACTCGCCGGCCATGAAGCACAAACAGTTCGCCCGGACGCTCGTCGCGTGGCGGGAGGCAAACGACTACACGCAGCAGGAGGCCGCGGACCGGCTGGGCGTTTCGCGGCGTTCGCTGGAAAACTGGGAGCAGGAACGCGCGATGCCGCAGGGCTTCGGGCTCAGCGCCATGCTGATGATCATTGGGGAGCCGGAGGCGAAGCGCCGAAAGGGGAGATAATCGTGTCGACACGATTATCTCGTGTTGACGCACGGCGCGGGGCATGGACGCCATCCCGCCGGACATCGCCAAGAAGCTGCTCAACCGCGACTTCGCCAATCTCGTCAAACGGGTGCAGGCGGGCGGGAAGATCAACCGCACCGAGCGCGCGATGTTGCAGTCGATGGCCTCGGGCGCGGGCGGTGACGGCCCGGCCTACGTGCGCAACTTCGTCGAGCTGGCGGTGGCGCTGAAGGTCAGCCGGCAGACGATCAACGGCTGGAAGAAATTCGAGGACGCGCCGAAGCCCGAGGCCAACGGGCTGCATGACGTGTCGAAATGGAGGGAGTTCATGCGGGCGCGCGGACTCAAGGGTGGTGAGGAAGCGCCGGACGTGCAGCAGGCGCTCAAGGCGCGCAAGCTCCTCGCCGAGGTCGAGGAGCGCGAACTGCGGCTGGCCGTCCGCCGGGGCGACTTCGTGGCGGTCGAGCAGGTGAAAAAGGAATGGATCGCCCAGATCAGCCGTGCGCGGGCGCTGCTCGAAGCCCGCCTCCTGGATGAAATGCCGCCCATACTTTCGGGCAAGGACGCCCACGGCATCCGCGAGGAACTGGAGCGGTTCGTGATCGAATTCTACGAGTTGCTGCACGGGGCCACCGATGACGCACGGAAATGAGCACGTTGCTCGATCGCATTTGGCGCGAAGCCTGGTGCCCGCCGGATCGCTCCCCGCCGTGGCTCTGGGCGCACCGGCACATCGCGGCGATTCCGTATTCGCCGATCCCCGGCCGCTTTCGCATCGAGAACTCGCCGCACATCCGCGAGCCTCTCGAAACCATTGTCGATCCCGCCGTGCGTCAGGTCTGCATCCTCGCCTCGGTGCAATCCTCCAAGACCACGGCCGCCGAGCTGGCCCTGTGCTATGTGATCGCCAATCTGCCCGGCCCGACGCTCTGGCTCAACGAGACGGACGACGACGCCAAGGACCAGGCTGAGTCCCGCCTCCACAAACTCTTCGAGGAATGCCACCCGGTGACGCGGCTCTTCCCGCGCGACCGCCACAAGAAACGCACGGCCACGATCCACTTCGCCAACGGCATGACGCTCTGGGTGCTGGGAGCGCACAACAAAACGAACCTCCAGCGGCGCTCCATCCGTTGGATCTTCGCCGACGAATGCTGGTCCTATCCGCAGGGCCACATGGCCGAGGCCGAGGCGCGCGTGACGGCGTTCGGCTGGCTGGGCAAATGCATCTGGATGAGCCAGGGCGGGGAGGAGGGCGACGACTTCGACCGCAAGTTCCAGACGACCGACATGCGGGAGTGGACCTTCGAGTGCCCGCATTGCCACACGCGCCAGCCGTGGAGTTGGGAGCAGGTCGAGTGGTCCAAAACGGCCCGCGACGAAAACGGCGAATGGGATTTCGCCGAGGTGCGGCGCACGGCGGCGCTGCGCTGCGTGTCGTGCAATTTCTACTTCGATGACAGCGACCGCATTCGCCGTGAGCTGAATGCCACCGGCCGCTTCGTCGTGCAGAACCAGCGCGCGGCGAAGGAGAACGTCGGCTTTCACTGGAACAGCCTCTCCACGATGAGCTGGGGCGCGCTCGCGGAGCTGTATCTCCGGGCGAAGGCCGTTGCCCGCCGCGGCGACATCAGCACCCTGAAGCAATTTTACCAAAAGCGGCTCGCGATGCCCTGGCGGGAGTATGAGGACGACTACAAGCTGGAGATCACGCGCGGTGGCTATCGCAAAGGCGAACTCTGGGAGGACGAGGCTGGGGTGAACGCGCGCGGCCAGATCGTCGCCGCACCCTACGAGCCAGGCGACATCGTGACTCCACTGCGCATCCTCACCGTGGACTGCCAGATGGATCATCTCTGGGCGCTCATCCGCTCGTGGAGCGCCAACGGTTCCTCCCGTCTCGTGTGGTTCGAGCGGCTGCTCACCTTCGACGACGTGGAGGCGCTGCAGGAACGCTTCGGCATCCACTCCAGCCTGGTCTTTGTCGATGCCGGCTACGCCACCTACGACGTGTATCGCGAATGCGCCCGGCGCGGCTGGACGGCGCTGATGGGCGACCGCCGGCCCACCTTTGTTCACAAAACCAAGGCTGGCCGCAGCATCCAGCGGTTCTACTCCCCGCGCCGCAAGGTGGTGCTCGGCCACAACCAGCACTGCTCGGTCTTCTACTTCGCCAATCTCGGGACGAAGGACGCGTTAGCCCGCCTGCGCCGGAACCAGGACCCGGCGCGCGGTGCGACGTGGGAGGTCCCCGACGACATCGACGAAGAATACCTCACGCAAATGGAAGGCGAACGCCGGGTGAAAAAGGGCGGTAAATGGCTCTGGGAACGCATCGGCAAACGCGGCAACCACGGTCTGGATCTGGAAGCCATGCAGGTGTGCGCGGCCTTCATGCTCAAGTTGATCGGGCGCGAGGCCGTGGTGGAGCCGTCGGCGTCCGAGACCACGCCAGTTGACGCGGGCGGCGAGGCATGAAGCAAGATCCCCGCTTTCATTCACTCCGACTCGTCCTCGGTTTTCTCCTCATCGTGGCGCTCGCGCTGGTTTTCGCCGGCTGCGGCGCGCCGATGCGCCTCGAATATCAGAATCCAAAATACGGCGCCGGAGCCGTCGAGTTCACGCTGCCGAAAAAGGAGGGCTACGCGAAATGAACCTCGATCAAACGATTCGTGCCGTACAGGCCAAGGTCGGCGTCACGGTGGATGGCAATCCCGGCCTGAAAACCTGGGCCGCCATCTACCGGCAGATCGTCGGCGAGCTGCCGCAAACACCCGAGGTGCCCACAAGCGCCGACGCGCGCAGTGAGCAAAACATCGCGACGCTCCTGCCGCCCGTGCAACCTCTGGCCCGCGCCTTGATCGTCGCCGCTGCCGCCGCCGGGATCGCCATCAAGATCATCTCCGGCACGCGCACTTACGAGGAGCAGAACGCGCTCTACGAGCAGGGCCGCACGCGGTCCGGCCGCATCGTGACCAACGCTCGCGGCGGTTACAGCAACCACAACTTCGGCATCGCCTTCGACATCGGCGTGTTTGAGGGCGGCCGTTACCTCGATGAATCGCCGGCCTACAAAGCCGTGGGCGCGCTCGGCAAACAACTCGGCCTCGATTGGGGCGGGGATTGGCAGAGCATCCAGGATGAGCCCCACTTTGAGCTGCGCCCACCGTGGGCGCGCGCGATGCGCGAGGGCGCGATGCTCGCCGAGCTGCGCACCCGCCGGGCCGCCAACCGGGAGGTCTTCGCGTGAACCCCTACGCGCTGCCCAACCCGCCCGAAACCAGCCACGACGACCGACGCACCCAGGCCGTCGCGCACAAGCACGGGCTGCCGGGCATCGGGCGGCTGTAAGCATCCATCATGGCCGCACCCGACTATTCCATCGGCTTCACCCAGCAGGAGGTGGAGGAAATTCTCGCCGCCCAGAAGGAGGAGCTGAAGCGCACGCTCGCGGCGTGGTCGGAATCGGGCTCCACGATCACCAAACGCCGGATCGACGAGATCCACGCGGTCATCGAAGCGTGTCAGAAGGCGCTCCGCCGCCTCGCCCCGCAAATCTACGGACGGCCCGTGCGTGTCGGCACGAGCGAGATAATCGGCCATCTGCCCAAATGAATCCACTGCGCGCCATCGCCCGCTTCCTGCCTCGTGCCTGGTTCAGCCCTTACGAATCGGCCAATCCCTCGCCGCGCCGTGGGCGCGTGCCAGGTGCGGCTCCGCGTGATGCGAAGCTCGATCTGCTGCCAGGCGTGCGGCGCGAACTGGTCCGCCGTTCGCGCTACCTCCACAAGAATTCCGGCTTCGTCCGCGAGTTGGTCGGCAACATGGCGATCTACGCCACCGGCGACGGCATCAAGCCCCAGGCGCTCTCGGGCAACACCGAGTGGAACAAGGCCGCCGAGGAATACTTCGCGCAATGGGCAGCTCAATGTGAGGTCAGCAACCGCTTCTGCTTTGCCGAGTGCCAGGCGCTCGTCTGCCGCGGCATGGATGTGGACGGCGAATACTTCGTCCACAAGACGCGCAACCGCGACGGCGCACTGCGACTCCAGCTCATCGAATCACATCGGATCGGCGACGCTGATCGGAATGACACGGAAGACGGGATCGGCTTCGATGAGTTTGGCGCACCGGCTTTCTACCGCGTGCTCCTCGACGACGGTGGCCGCAAAGACGTGCCCGCGCATCTGATGCTCCACGTCTTCGAGCCGGAATACGCGAGCGCCGTCCGCCAGGCCCCGGCCTTGCAGCACTCGATCAATCACCTCCTCGACGAGATGGAGCTGCTGGCCTTGGAAAAGCACGCGGTCAAAGACAACGCGGACGTGTCCCGCATTCTCAAGACCGAGCGCGGCGAACTCGACGAGGACGGCGACTTCGCCATCGGCAAGCCGGCCGACGGCGAGAAGAGCGAGCCGGGCGCGTTGCAGAAAATCATGGGCGGGAAGCTCGTCGCGCTGAAGCCCGGCGAATCGCTCGACAGCTTTGCGCCGAACCGGCCGAGCCCCACATTCACGGGCTTTCTCGAGCATTTGCGCCGCGACTCGGCGCTCGGCCATATCCCCTTCGAGTTCGCGGCCGATTCCAGCAAGGTCGGCGGTGCCGGTGTGCGACTGGTCGTGGCGAAGGCGGACCGCCGGTTCTCCTATCGCCAGCTCATCCTGATCGAACGCTTCCTCAAGCCGGTCTGGTTCTTCGTCATCGGCGACGCGATTGCGAAGGGCCGGCTCGATGCGGTTCCAGACTGGACCAAAGTCGCTTTCACCACACCGCGCCGGATCACCGTGGATGCCGGACGCGAGGCGCAGCAAAACCGGGCCGATGTGGAGATGGGCCTAAAGACCCTCACTGAACATTATGCGGAGCAGGGCATGGATTTCGGCGAGGAGATGGAGATTCGGGCGCAGAACGCGCGCGCGCTGTTGGATCTCGCGGAGAAATACCACGTCCCAATCGAGATGCTTTACCGCCCGAGCGGCGGAATCGCCGCGACTCCTGCGGTGGGCGAGATCGAAGACCATCCAACGGTGAGCGGTGTCCGGCAGCCGGGATAATCGTGTCGACACGATTATCTCCCCTTTTTGACAGGCGGCACCGAGCGTGACGCCACTTCTTCACGCCATCCATTACCAGCCCTGGCTGATCACACCGGAGGCACACGCCGCCATGTGCCGGGCCGCGGGCAATCTCGGACTGTTCACTGATCCGCCGCAGCCGACCTCGCCGCCCGCGCTGCTCACCGTCGAGCGCGGCGTCGGCATCGTGACCATTCACGGCGCGTTGATGAAGCGCCCGGACTTCTTCTCCCGACTGCTGCTCGGCGCGACCGACATGGAGGACGTGGGGGCCGCGCTCGTCGCGGCGCGCGACCGCCAGGATGTGCAGGCGGTGTTCCTCGACGTAGATTCGCCTGGCGGCACGGTCAACGGCACGCCGGAACTGGCCGCACTCGTGGCCGACGTGTCGAAAGCCAAATACACCTACGCATTTACCGATGGCCAGATGTGCAGCGCGGCCTACTGGATCGCCTCGCAGTCGGATGCCGTCTTCGCCACCCCCAGCGCACGAGTCGGCTCCATCGGCGTGCTGCTCCCGATGCTCGATGAATCGAAAGCGTTCGAGCAGGCCGGCGTGAAGGTCGAGCTATTCGCCGCCGGCAAATACAAGAGCGTCGGCGTGCCCGGCGTCTCGCTCACCGACGAGCAGCGGGCCTGGCTGCAGGCGGACATCGACGAAATCTACGCCGACTTCAAAGCGGCCGTGCTGGCGCGTGGCCGGCGCATCACGCCGGACGTGATGGAGGGCCAATGCTTCTCGGGCCGCAAGGCGTCCTACAACTCGCTCACCTCGGGCGTCGTCCAGGACCGGGCCACCGCGCTGATGAAACTCCGCGAGCGGCATGTGAAGCAGCCGGCCAGTTGACACTCAAACACCGGCACAGATGAAAACCATCGACGAACAACTCGAAGACGCCCTCGCTCGGGTGAAGCACCTAGAAGCGGATGCCCATGCCGGCTCCACGCTACTGAGCGAAGCGGCCAAACAATCCGACGATCTCAAGGCGCAGATCGTCGCACTCACCAAGGAAAAGGAAACGCTCACCCTCGCCAGCGGCGAACTGACTGAGCAGCGCGACCGGCTCGCGCATGATCTCGCCACGGCGAAGCAATCGCTCACTTCCGCCGCCACCGCCGCCGACGAACTCACCAAGGCGAAGGAGCAGCTTTCCGCCCTCACCGCCGAGGTCGAAAAGCTCAAAGCCGAGGCCAAGACGGCGGAACGGATCGCCGCCGAACGCTACGCCGCCGCGAGCCCGCAGCCTCTTCCCGTCACCTCTCGCGGCGACACCAAGGCCAGCGAACTCGTCACCAAATTCAAAGCCATCACCGACCCGAAGGAGCAAACCGCCTTCTGGCGCGGCCTCTCTACCGAACAGCGCACCCTCATTCTCAACGCCCAATAACCGCCCACTGCCATGCCCAATACTCTCACCAACGTCAAAGACATCAAAGTCGCGCAGAACGCGCTCCAGCCGTGGATGGCCGGGCTGCTTCCGCTGCGCGCCTTCTCCACGAACTTTTCGCCGGAGCCCGCGGACAAGCTCGACACGGTGCGCGTGCCCGTCGTGGGCGCTCCGTCGCAGTCCAGTGAGTTCGCCGGCAGCTACACCGCGAACGCCGATTCGACCGTCTCGGTCATCCCGGTGCAGCTCAACAAGCACAAGTTCAAGACCGTCCACGTCACCGCCCGCGAGGCGAGTGAGACGGCGCTCAATGTGCTCGAAACGCTCGTCTCCAGCGCGGTCAAGCAGCTCGCGCAGGATGTTCTCCAGGACATCTTCTCGTCCATCACCGCCGCCCCCTACGGTGCGCCCGGCATCCCGGCGCTCGCGGCTTCCGCGTTCGACTACAAAAAGATTCTGGCGATCCGCGAAGCGTGCAGCTTGGCGAAAATGCCGGTCAGCGACCGCGCGCTCGTCCTCGATGGGGCGTATTTCACGAACCTGCTCGGTGACGAGATCGTGGCCAAGAGCTTCATGGCACCGATCGCGCAGCCCGGTGTCGTCGAGGCGCAGATCCGCCGGTTGGCGGGCTTCGACATCTTCGAGACCACGATCCTGCCGGAAAACGGCGAGAAGCTCGTTGGCTTTGCGGCGCACCCCAGTGGTCTCGCGGTCGCCATGCGCTACCTGGAGCCGGTTGCCGAATACGACGAAGCCGGTGCCGTCACTGACCCGGAGACCGGCCTCACCTTCGGCTACCTGCGCTACACCGAGACGCAGAGCAACCGCATCTTCGTCACGGTCGAGTGCCTCTACGGCTACAAGCAGGCCATCGCCGACGGGATCAAGCGCATCGTGAAGCCGTAATGCACACCGCACATATTCGGTGGTTGCAAGCCCCACTGCTGGAAACGGCAGCGGGGTTAAGCGGGTAACTGGTATTCGAGCGCGAGATTCCCGCGACTTCCGAAATAGAGGTGAAGCGGTTGGAATGACGGTGCCGCAAACGCGCTACTCAACTTTGTGAGCGAGCTTTCCCATGCATGCGCCTCCTCGGTTCCATAGCGTCCAGTCAGCTCCTGAAGTTTGGCCACAACGCCGGAAATGTCGGTCGCGATTCGCTGACGGAATTGATCGATTGTGACCAGTATCTAGTCACCTTTCTCGTCTTGGAACAGTTGGAGAGAAGTTAGGAACGGCTCGTCGAGGTCCATTCCTGAATCGAGGTCTGGCGCGATGCGCTTGAAGCCCGCGTGCATCAGACACATGAGGTGGAGTCCCGAGAACGTTTCGCCGGGGATACTCCGAAGCGTGTATTTCTTCTCGTGACTGGCGTAGTCCAAACCGCTGCGACCGAGCATCCCAATCTCGAACGCGATGGCACGGACGTCCTCAACCGCCATCGGCGCGTAGCGCTTCAGCGCATCAAGCAGGAACCATACGGCTGCAGGATGCTTCTCACGCAGTAGTTCGGGATTGGTCGTGCCTTCCTTCGCTGGTGCTTCGGTGACTTCGTGGGTGCCGGGGTCGGGCTTCCATTCATACCAGCCGCGCACGCCGAGCAGGTCGGCGAAGGCATCGACGAGATCGTATTCGTCGCCCGGTTGGAGCGAGTCGCGGCGATCTTTCCAAAGCTGGAAAAGACGGGGCGATAGATTGGCGCCTTCGAGCCGCTGGTAGTGGGTCCAGAAATCCGTGGCACCGTGAGTGAAGTCGTCGAGGAAGAGTGCCGCTGCCCCATTGAGTGCAGTGGTGGCGCGGAGGACTTTGGGCGGCGTGACTTTGAGAATCTCCGGGTGGGTCGTGGCGGCTAGCGCTTCACTCGCGAGGCGATGGAGAGAGACAAACTGTGCGTGGCGCAGCGCTGGCACTTCGCGATGCAGCAGCGTCTCGATCCACATATCGAGAGGTGTATTGAAGATGCTGCCGCAGAGACCGCTGACGAGGTCGAGCACCACACTCGAATCGCCAGCGTAGCCCTGCCTCTCCAATTTCTTGATGTCCGGCGCGAGCGAGCGGATCGCCAGTTCCCGTGACTCAGCCGTGGTGGCGAACCACCGGTTGCGACTACATTTCCGCGCGAGCGACTCGAGCCGGATGTGCGTGAGCTCGTGGGCTTCGACGTGCTGGGAATCTGGGGGGGGTAGTCGCTCGCTGACTTGTACGATGTGATGACCTCGCCCTCGCTTCCACGCCATCTGCGCAACGCCGCTGAGTTGTCCTAGCACAGTCTCCGTTCGCACTTTCACCGGATAGCCGGAGAGCGTGGTGACGTCGGCTTTGTAGGTCTCAAGTGTCTTAAACACGTCGGAGCGCTGCGCCTCCGCGAGTTTGTGCTGTGCGCTCAAGTAGAGCTTCCGACCTTCGGCGAAGACTGGCTGCGACCGAGCGTCCATGACCTCGGCCCGACCAAACATTGCGTCGAGCACTTCAACGACCTGAATCGGTTGGTCCTGCCCGTGAACCAGAATCGCTTTTCCAAGCCAGGCATTGGCGAACCCCGGATGCGACGCGATCGCTTCGTCGAAGCACCGCAGCGCCTTGGCCGAATCGCCGAGTTCCTGCGAAACGGCTGCAAGGCTGTTGAGTGCATACGGATCGCCAGGCTTCAGCTCCAACGCACGAGTGAAGAAGCGCGCTGCCGCCGGGAGATCACTGTCGTGCTTCACGTAGATATTGCCGAGCACCACGTAGCTCAACGCGTCGTCAGGTTGCAGGCGCAACGCATCGATCAGCTCGTTCTTGGCGCCCTCCATGTCGCCGAGTTCAAAGAGCGTCATCGCCAGCTCGCGGCGCGCGTCGGCCATCGCCGGATCGAGTTCGAGCACCCGATCATAGATGTCCTTTGCCTTCCGAAACTCGCCGATCTTCGCCCGTTTTGCCGCCTTCTCGTAGAGTCGGCGCGCTTCCGTTTGCTCCTGCACGGACGCGCCCTCGAACTGGATCGTGGCCACGCCCTCGTTGATTTCGATGTGGAGTTCTCCCGGCAGATAATCGAACTGCTGGCGGATCGCATCGAGGATCTCGGCAGACGAAAGCCCACCGCTCAAATCGCGCGGAGAGAGAAATTCTAGGTCGGCAAGCCGAACTACGAGGGTGACCATGTGCATTCACTGCACTGCGGCGGCAATTCCTTCGAGGGAAAACTCGATACGAACATGAGCTGGCCAATCCGGATTTTGACAAGCGAACGAGGGCATGTCGCTCCACGAAGAAAAAGCCGCCGCGCTCGCCGAAGTTCTCGCCGCCACGGGCGAGCCGATTGTCTGGAAAGGTCGAACGCTGCACGCGCTCGTGTCCGACAACCCGCTGAGCCAAGACCTCGGCCTCGGCGGATTCGACGCGAAGGGCGATTGCACGATGAAGGTGCTGCGCTCGGCGCTCGGCACTGACCGCCCAAAGCTCGGCGAGACGGTTGAGTTTCAGAGCGCGACTTACCGCATCACGCGCGTCACCGACCATCCGCAGTTTCCGATGATCGTGCTCGTCGCCGAACCCGTGGACTGACGCCATGCTCGACCACGCCCTCGACCACGCGCTGCTCGCCCATCTCAAAGCGCTGCCTCAGCTCGCCGCGCTCCACGGCTACACCGGCCAGGACAACGCGGAGCACAAGCTGCCGGCCCTCACCGTCAGCACGACCACGCCCGAGGCGCTGGCCGGTTCCGACCTGGCTTTCAAAGGCGAGGTGGACGTGATCATCGAAAGCGAGGCGCACTACACGGAACCCGCCGCCCACGCCACGCGCGTCGAATCCGCGCGTGCGGCGCTCGCCAATCGCGGCACCGTCATCGCCGCGCTCAATGCCACCGGCCAACTCCACATTTACGGCTATGCCGCCATCGGCACCGAACCCACCGCGGGCGACGCCCGTTTCAACACGAAGCTCAAGTACCGCTTCGGCTTCGGCCCGGCGTGAATTGACACCACCTCGCCGGTATGCCCGCAAGCGACGTAAAATTCGGAATCACCCGCCATGCCGGCGCGCTCATCGACTCGGTGGAAACCGACGACAGCGTGCAGATCAAGGAACTCGCCGGCAGCGACGGCGAGATCGCCCGCGTGAAACCCTACCGCCAGATGACCGAAGGCTCGGTCAAGGGCCACGGCGAACTCTCCGTCGTGCCCGGCGTCGGCGATCCCGGCGTGAGCGGCCTGCCCACCGGCGGCGTGACCGTCATCACCAACGTGAAGCGCAGCGAGAACAACGAGGATTTCGACGGCTGGGACTACAGCTTCAAACATTACCCGAGCGCGGAGGCCGTGGGCTGATATGGAAAAAGGCGACCAACTTTGCATCCTGCGCGCCGAGGTAAAGACCGACGCGGACGCGCTCAACCTGCTCCGGCTCGTGGCGGCCCTGGCCACGCTCGGCATCCCGCTCGACCACGATTGCCCGTATCTGGAAACGCGCGAGCTGATCGACGGCCGAGAGCGCCGCCTGGTGACGTGGACGCTCAAGGCGCAGAGCGTTTGCGGGCAGCACGACGCGCGGAAGCTCATCGAGGCGTGGCACGATCCGGTCTGGACGACGCAGAACGCGGAGCATCCCTTCGCCTACATCGCGACCGCCTTCCGCAACGCCAGCCTGCTCGGCGCGGAGGTCGCCCGTCTCGCCCCGGTCGCGCTGATCCGCAAAGGCCGGCGGTTCGCGCTCGTGCCCTTCGACGCCACGCCCGAGCGGCGGAAAGAACTTCTCACCGCACTGGAAAAATGAACGAACCCGCCGCGGATCGCACGCAGTCCAACATCGACGCCTTCATCGAGCCCGCGCCGGAAGCGAGCGGCCTGAAGCTGCGCCCGTTCTCCGCCGGCACGCTCACGCTCTGCCGCGCGCTCGGGCTGACCATGATCACCGGCGCGAGCCAGGAGCAGCTCGAAGCGATGTCGGCCGACGACAAGCAGCGGCAGCTCACCACGTTCCTTTTCATCCAGTCGCAGCCCTTGGAAGCGGTAAAGAAAGCCGTGAAGCTGGCGCGCGAAAACCGCGAGGCGTTCGATGAGGAATATCTGCTGCCCTTCGAGCTGGAGCTGCCCGTGACGGCGATGTTCACCGCCATGACGCAGCTTGAAAACAACCTCACCGCCATCGAGGCCGCGCAAATCGAGGTCATCACGCGGCCCGGCGGTCGGAGCAAAGAAGCGCAACCGCCCCCAAACTGATCGAGCCGGTGTGGACGGCGAGTTTCGTCTTCACACTGGCGCGAGAAACCGGGTGGTCCGAGCACTTCATTTTCTGGGAACTGCCGCTCGCCCGATTGCTCCAATACCAGCACTGCGCGCTGCGGGCGCATGACGTGTGGACGGTGCCCATCGCGCACGCGCCCGACCTGCAATTCGACCGGCTGCTCACCGGCTGGACGTCCCATGAAACCTGACCTGCGCTTCAACTTGGGCGAAATCAAACGCGCCCTCAAACAGCTCCAGCCGCATGTGAAGAAATCGCGCAGCGAGCTGACCGAGCAGGCTGCGCGCGGGTTCGTCAAGGAGGTCGTGGAAATCAGTCCGCCGGGTGGGGGAGGGAGGCGCGGCAACACGGCGAAGAAGACCGGTGAAGCCGCCATTAAATCCGATCTGGCGCGGGTGATGACCGGGATGCGCGCGCGCAAGAACGCCGCCCTTCAAGACCCGCGCGAGATTCATCAGCGGTTCCGCGACCTGCGCACCGGCCGCATCAATCCGCGCAATCTCAAGCAGCCCTACGCCGTGGACGCCTCGGCGCTGCGGACGTTGCAGCGCGAACTCATGGCCCGCGTCGGCAAGCTGGCGGGCGGATGGAACGCCGGGGCGGCAAAGCTCGGCGTGAAGCTGCCCGCGTGGGTCGCGCGCCATGGCCGCGGGCGTGGCACGCTGAGTGTCGTGAACACGTTTCGGCTGTTTCGCATCACGATCATCAACGCCGTGAAATACGTGACCAGCGTCTCCGACTACGAACGGCGCATCAATTCCGCCGTTAGCATCCAGGCGGGCAAGATGCGGCGGCAAGCGGAGTTCCTGCTGACACGCGCTCTCCGGCGAGCGGGCTGGAAGTAATCCAGTAAAATGCGTTGCCTGAGCCGGTGCCGGGGAGTGACGTTCGATGGATGCCTACCGCCGAGCATTGGGTCACATCTTTCCTTTCCAGCCGTGATCCGGTGCATCGCTACGCTTCATTCGACTACTGCTTCAATTACTTCCAGAGCTTCGAGAACAAGCGGCAATTGGCCGATGCCGCGCACCTTGAAACGAGTTGCTTGCAACTCGGCTTCTATCTCGCGAGTTGGGGGATGTTTCGAGGTTCGAGCAAACTGCTCCGCGAAAATAGCGGTCGTTGCTTTGCCCCTGTGATTGAAATCATCGCCTCAGTTGCATGCGATCAGCTTTGGAAGCTCGATGTGGATAGCTACACGCCAGAGAGGATATTCGCGCTCGTTTCCGCATACAGGGCGATCCGTGCGAAACTGCTCAGGGCGGAGCACCAGCACCTCACTCTGGTGACGAAAATTCTGCTGGGCGTATTCGCCTGCACACCCGCATTCGACACGCGGTTCACTGTTACCTTCCGCGCACTGTATCCCGACTGCGGGTTCCGCAGCTTCAATCCGACAGCACTCGCGAAGATCAGCGAGTTCTACCAGAAGCACGCCACAACCATTGATCACTTCAACCAACAGATCCGCACTTTGGCGTTCAGCAACGGCAATGAGACCGCGGTAGCCTACACGAAGGCAAAGATCGTCGACATGATCGGGTTCCAAGCAAAAGGCGCGGGCGTCGAGTGATTTGAACGCGGGCGGAGATCACCTCGTGGCTGGTTGACGCGGCGCGGCGGGCATGCCCAAAGCAACCGCCGTATTCGATGCCGATGACAGCCGCTTTGGCGCGGCCCTGACGCGCATCAATGGCAGGATGCTCGCGCTGCAATCGCGCATCGCGAAGTTTGCCGGCGCGTTTCTGGCAATCCGCGCGGCGGCGCGTGTGGTGACGGCGGGGTTCGATCATTTCAAGCAGGCGGTCGATGTGGGCGGGCAACTCAATGATCTCTCGGCCAATACCGGCGTGGCTGTCGGCGATCTGGTCGTCTTGCAGCAGGAGTTCGCCAATGCGGGCAAGTCGGCGGAGGACATCGGGCCGGTGTTCGGCAAGATGGCGAAGACGCTCCAGGGCGGCTCGGCGGACGACACGATCAAGAAGCTCGGCATCAATCTCGAGGAGCTGAAAAAGAAGACGCCCGCGGAGCAGTTCCGCACGCTCGGCGCGGCCATCAACGCGGTCCAAGACCCGTCCCAGAAAGCGGCGGCGTCGATGGAGATTTTCGGTCGCAGCGGCGCAGAGCTGCTCTCGCTGTTTTCCTCGGACGGCTTTGGCGAGGCGGCGGCGCAGGTGGGCTTGCAGGCGCAGATTCTGGCGAAGGACGCCGCGCTCTTTGATGACGTCGGCGACAAGCTCGCGCTGACCGGCGTGAAGGTGCGCGGGTTCTGGGTCGGCGTGGCGGAGAAGGTCGCGCCGGTGCTCAAGCCGCTGCTCGACAAGTTCGCCTCGCTCGATCTGGCGAGCTGGGGGCAGAAGGCCGGGGAAGCCGTGGCCTTCATCGTCCAGGCGTTCGCGGATGGGAAGGTCGGGGACATCCTTTTCACCTCCGCGAAGATCGCCTTCGCCAACGCGGTGAACTTCCTCGCCGGCGCGCTCATGGCTGTGGCGCAGGCGCTCTGGCAGGCGCTCGTCGAGTCGATCAAGAACGCGATCACGATTTTTGAAATCCTCACCACCGCCGATTTCTGGGTCGGCATGGGCACGGCCCTCATCGGCATCGCGCAGGGCTTCATCGCGCTGCTCCTCGAAGGCGTGGCCAAGCTGCTCGACTACCTCAAGGACGTGCCGCTCGTCGGCGACAAGATCGGCGACGGTGCCCGGAAAATCCGTGAAACGGCGCAGGTCTTCCGCGACGCCGGCCAGGAGCAGCGCGATACCGGAACCGATCTGGTCACGCCTTCCGTGGACAAGGCCACGCAGCGGGTGCGCGACGCGTTTGCCGGCATCGGCCAGGCGTTCAGCGAGGGCTACGACAAGGGCAGCTCGCTCATCGACACGAGCGACTGGCAGCAGCACCTCGATGAAGCCATCGGCGGCGTGATGTCGCGCGTGCAAAGCGTCTCCGAGAAAGCCCGTGCGGACGTGGAGCCGAAGAAATCCACCGGCGCTCAGGTCAATCTCGATGACGAGGAGGAGAAGAAACAAAAGACCCGGAGCGCCGTCTCCGCCATCCAGCGCATCGGCGGCGGCGGCGGCGTGGCGCGGCAGGACGCCGACGCGGCCGACCGGCGCAAGCAACTCCGGCTTCTCGAGCAGATCCGCGACGCCGTGAAACAGAAACCCCAGGACCGAAACACGTCCGCCGTTTTCGCATGAGCACCCCGCTGAAACTCAACGGCGTGGCCGGCTCGGTTTCCAAGACCGGGCTGGCCTCGATCACGGTCCCGTTTTACGTGGACACGCTCGCCGAGGCCCTCACGGTCACGCCGGACTTCGGCATCACGCTGCCGCTGGTCAGCCGCCAGTTTCGCGAGACGGAAAATGGCGGCTTCGAGGTGAGCCTGACCTACGAGGAACTGGAGGACGATCCCGCGGATGACCAGGCGGATTTCGAGCTGGATGTCTCGATGAGCGATGACCCGATCCAGACGCACCGCGACTTCAAGACGCTCAAGGAAACCTACGGCTGGGACACCGCCGAGGAGCGTTTTCCCGAAAAGGATCCCAACCAGGAGCCCTCGCCGGCCTACGGGGTGGAAAACTACCTCGCGGTGGGCGCTGTGTTTCGCGTTACCACCACCAAGCGCACCATTCCGGGCCATGTGCTCAAGGGCATCGGGACCATCACGGCGGCGCCGCCCGGCATCGCGCAGTTCCAGATCCCCAACGCGGACGGCCAGCGCAACTGGCTCAAGAGCGCGCCCAAGATCAAGCGCAAGGGCAACGCCGTGAACATCACCGAAGAGTATCTGCTCAGCGGACCGAAGGGCTGGCTCCCGACCATCTACTCCGCGGCGCAACTGACGTGATGGATTTCCACGTGCAACGCGGGGAGCCGATCCGGGCCGAGCTTTGGAATGCGCTCGTGGACGCCCTCGGGCAGGCCCAGATTTTTCCGGGCCAGGGCATCCGCCGGCGCGTCTTCGATGGCCGGACCATGCTGAGCGCCGATCGCGTCCCCCGAACCGGCAATTCGGACACGCCCTACATTCTGGGCTCCACCAAATACGGCAGCAGCATGAGCGGCCCGCATGCGCACGACGACCCGCCAAAGTGGGGCGGGTTTGATGATGTGCCCACCTCGCAGAGCGACGCGTTTTTCGACCTGACCACGCCGCGCCTCGATGAATGGCACCGCAGCCGGCGGCCGCTGGCTCCGGGCGCATCGGCGTCGTCGGATCAACTCACCGACAGCGTCATCCTCGATCTCACGCGCACGCACATCGTGCCCGCCGACCATTCCGGGTTCTACTGGTCGGATTTCGATCCGGTGGTGTATCTGGCGTCGGGCGGCTCCACGGGCCTCGGTGCCTACGATTCCGGCTATGTGCCGCCGTGGGGTTCCTTCACCCGTTACACTTTCAAACGGGCCGCGCTTTTCGATAGCCGCAATCTCCTCGTCTCCATTTCCGCCGAGCAACTGATGGACATGGCGGTGGTCGATTACGGCAGCGGCAGCGACGGCTTTCTGGCCGCGTGGGGAGGATTGCTCGTATGATCCGCACCGCGCTCTTTTCGTGGCGGGGGCCATCGCCGAGCTACGGGCCGTTCCTGCTCTGGGCCGGGTCGGTGCTCTACGCGCGCCGGATTTTTCCCCGTGTCGTGCTCGTCGCCGACAAGGCGGGCCAACGCTGGCTGGTGGACATCCTCAAGCTGCCCTTCGACGAGGTGCTCGATCTGCCGGACTGGCCCGCCGAGTTGAACCACGTCTATGAGTTGCCCAAACTCCACGCCTACGCCGCGATGTCCGCCGTCGGAATGCCGTTCGTCCACATCGACTGCGACGCGTTCCTGCGCCGCCGTCCGCCCGAGGAGTTCCTGCGCGCGCCCGCCGTGTGCGAACACCTCTACGCGAACAAGAATTTTTTGCGGCACGTCCACGCCCGCATGACGGTCAAGGGCGTGGCGAATAATCCCGTGGAGGGCCGCGGCGCGGCGGGCGGTCTGATGGGCGGCTGCGCGACCGACGAGCTGGGGCCTTACGCAGAGAAGGCGATCGCGGGCATCCTCCACCCGCAAAACCGGGCGCAAATCCTGCGGGAGAACGGCTA
>Ga0114966_10001778_pt1 | contig 19654 bp, 8 predicted proteins | sample M_130207_XF_Meta_FD_87029 | JGI IMG/M metagenome (GOLD analysis project Ga0114966, IMG submission 87029) | Freshwater microbial communities from Lake Montjoie, Canada to study carbon cycling - M_130207_XF_MetaG | ecosystem: Environmental > Aquatic > Freshwater > Lake | place: Lake Montjoie...
TGTTCATTGTTATCTGAAGTAATTTATTCAACAAACATTACAAAAATACCTAAGAATTGTTTTTTAAATTGTATATCATTAACTTCTATAATAATTAAATCTAGCATTATTGAGTTATCAGATGAGTGTTTTTCAGGATGTAATAAATTAAATAATATATTAATGGATGATGCAACAACATTAAAAATATGTGGAAATAGTATTTTTAGATCTATTTCCGAACCAATTACAATAACATTTAACAATTTATCTGAACCAGAAGAAATCAATAACCTACCTATCATTAAAAAAATGTCTACAAAAAATGCTAGAAACCCGCCATTAAATAGTAATTTTTATATTTATGGTGCTACAAAATTTTATTATTCAGATGAAACAACTATTTTAGCAAATGAATTAACAAGTATTGATATAAATAATATTCCAACCGCTAAATCTAAAAATTTATTAGTAAAAGTTTCATTACAATCATCGATAACAAGTATTGCAAAAGATTGTTTTAAAGATTGTACTAGTTTGACATATGTTAGTTTATCATCTAATATTGTCTATATAGGAAATAACAGTTTTGAAGGTTGTACTTCTCTTAATAATATTACTGTCTCTAGTAAGGTTAGTTATTTGGGAGATTTTTGTTTTAAAGATTGTACTAGTCTATCAAATGTATTAATTGATTCAAGAAAGACAAACACAATTTCAAAAGGGTGTTTTTCTGGATGTACTTCACTTATAACATTTAATATTCCACGATTAATGGGAGAAATAGGTGAAAACTGGTTTGATGGATGTACAGGTCTACAAACAATTAATTTTACAAGTAGTTCAGTTGTGAGTATTATTGGAAATAATGCATTTAACAACTGCAATAGTTTGTCTAAAATAACATTGGTTAATAGTGTTACTAAATTAGGAAATAATGTTTTTGATGGATGTACATCATTAAATGAAATATATATGATTAATCCAAATGGATTAAAACGTTGTGGTACTAATATTTTTAAGAATATACGGACCTCCATAAAAATTACATTAATGGGATTAGCTGATAGTTCAGAAATAAAAAATCCTTCTGGTTTAGTAGATTTCTTAAAACAAGACCTAAATACTACAACATTTAATGAAGAGTGGATTATATACCCTGTAAATATATTTACATATAGTAATAGTACCGCTTTAACTAGTTCTTTTAATGATACTTCAAATGTTATTGGGAATAACACTAGTGTTCTAGAGAAAACCGATACTAGTGAGTTGGTTAAGACAAAGACTAAAATTACAACAAACACAGTTACAACAGAAATGAATATTACTACGACTACTATAACAGAAACAACAAAATATACATCCGAAATAGTGGTATCATTTATTCCTCAACCAACTAATGAAATTAAAAGCATATCAATTAATGAATATGCTACTAAATTAACAAATAATTTATTTAAAGACAGAATTTCATTAACAAGTATACATATACCAATAAGTGTTTTAGAAATAGGAAATGATTGTTTTAAAAATTGTTCTGGGCTCATTTCAATTAACTTATCATCTGTCAGCATTATTGGAAATAATTGTTTTCAAAATTGTTCTGGACTCAATTCAATTAAGTTATCATCTATGAACATTATTGGAAATAATTGTTTTCAAAATTGTTATAATTTAAAATATGTACATTTATCGGATACAATTAACATATCATCTATGAACATTATTGGAAATAATTGTTTTGAAGGATGTTCTAATTTAAAATATGTACATTTATCGGATAACTTAACAGAAATTCCTGATTTGTGTTTTTCAAAATGCTATAATCTTGAAACTATAATAATCCCTGAAAATGTTAGTAAAATTGGAAAAAATGCATTTCAACAATGTGGTTCATTAGAATATATTATATTTAATAATGCTTTAAATATAAAAATTGTTGGTACAAATGTATTTGATAGATTAATAGAACCCATAACATTTGTTTTAAATGGATTAACTGACAATGATATGAAGAATATAACTGCAACTAATAGTTCATATGGTGGATTATATCAGTTAATGGTTCAAAACCCCAAAAATCCTGCATTTTCGAGTACAACTTATATACCTTATCCTAAGTTTTCTACATTTACTTTTAGTGACGGAACTAGTGTGACATCAACCGACAAATATATACTATCTAATTTTCCTGTAAATAGTGATAAAACAAAGTTAAAAAGTGTTACAATCGGGGGTTTAATTAGACAAATAGGTTCAAAGGATGGACTATCTGTATTCAGTGGTTCACCAGTGACAGATGTAATATTGCCTTATGGAATAAACAAAATATCTAGCAATGCATTTACAAATTGTACAAATTTAACTAAAGTTACTATATTAAACCCAACTTATTTAGAAACTATTGAAAATGATTTATTTACAAATGTTAAACAAAATATTACTATTAATTTTTACGGAATACAGCCAAATAATGTTTTTGATTCTACAACATTAACAAGTTTAGTAAATCAGGTTCCTCTAAATGCAAATATCAATGTATTTAGACATATATACACAAATGATGTAAGTAAATTTTACTTTAATGATGGTACAAATATAAAAACATTTGAATCAACTATAAATACAACTCTTGCTTCAAAAGTTTTAATAAAGGCAATTATAGGGAATAATGTATTAAAAATAGCAGCTAATTCTTTTAAAGAATCATTGTTTACAAGTATGTATATTCCTAATTCAGTTAATTTAATAGAAGGTGAATTATTTATCGGTTGCTCATCTTTAACAACAGTTTATATGCTGGCTAATATTAGCGAAATTATTGGTCCTATATTCTCTTCATGTGATAAATTGAAAAAAATAGTATTTTCAAATACTTTAACTAAATTTACTGGTTATTATGCATTAGCTAATCTTGTTTCATTAACCGAAATAAAAACTTTAGATAAAGATACATTACAAATTATTGATGGCATGACTAATGTAATAGAAATTGGAATAGCAGGGTTTGAAAATTGTAGGTCATTAACTGCTGTTCCAAATTTACCTAACTTAATTAGTGTTGGAGATTATTGTTTTAATAGTTGTATAAGTATTACTACTGTTAATATACCACCTAAATTAACTAAATTTAAATCAAATTTATTTACCAAATGTGGATTTAAAAATATTATATGTAATGATATTATTACAAAATACGGAATAAATGATATTGGAGATGGTTCATTTGATGAGTTGTTAAATATAACAAGTGTTATTTTATCATCAGTTGTTACTAGTTTATTAAATAAAACCTTTAACAACTGTATTATGTTACCAACTATTAATATACCTAACAGTGTTATATCATTAGGTCCAGAATGTTTTGATAGTTGTACATCTATGACCAGCATTGTTATTAATAGAGATAGCGTTCTTAGTTCTATTGGTAGAAGGTGTTTTAATAATTGTATAAATTTATATGGTAATTCACCATTACTAATACCAAAACATATTAGTAATATAGGAGAAGAATGTTTTTATGATTGCAAATCATTATGTTCTGTTATATTCGGAAATGTTTATTCTAGGTCTACTGCTGCTACTGATGCTGTTACTGCTACTGTAACTGCTGCTACTGATGCTGTTACTGCTACTGTAACTGCTGCTAGTTTTGCTATAGAATCTGCTGCAGTTGTTGCCATTATTAATGCTACTTCTGCGGTTAAGGTGAAATTTGTAACAAATTATTCTAACTATTCTGACATAGTTATTTCTGCACTCACTGTTTCTATTAATAATTCTAAAACTACTATTATTAACTTATTAAATGCTACTACTGCTTCTTCTTATAATACTAGGTCTACCATGAATACATTTGCTTCTGATGTTTCAACTGCAATTAACAATGCAATAAATTCTGCTACTATTACACCTAAACCTTCTCAAAATTTTATTAGTATGTTTATAAAAGTTGCTCAAAATGCTATTATACTTTCATTAGAAGAAAATAGTAGTGTTTTTGATACTGCGTCTTCAGCATCTAATGTAGTTACAAGAATATTAAATATCATCGATAATAAACCTAACGACGAGATTATTTCTGCTGCTTCAACAGCTACATCTAATGCTGCTACGGGGAGAGAATCTATTTTTCGTTTTACTACTTATAATGCAATTTATAATATTACGAATAATCTCTTAGTTAAAGTTATTGATTTATTAAATGATGCTAATCCTAAACCTAATACTAAATTTATTACTTTTGCAGCAAGTGCTGCTGCTTATGCATATATTTCTTCTTATGCTGCTAATGCTGCTTCTAATGTTGTTAATATTCTTAATGAACCTTTGCCTGCTTATGCAGCATCTGCTGCTGCAAATGCTGCTAAAATTGCAGCCGATAATGATGTTATTGCTAAAGAAAATAACGTTACTAACAAAACTGCTGCTGCTACTGCTGCTGCTGCTGCTTATGCTAGTGCTGCTGCTGCTTCTGCTAGTTCTGCTGCTAGTGCTGCTGCTGCTGATGCTGCTGCTGCTGCTGCTACTGCTGCTGCTGCTAGGGCTGGCACTACTGCTTCTCAAAATGCTGCTGCTGCTGCTAAAATTAAAGCTACTTCTGATGCTGCTGCTGCTGCTGCTGCTGCTACTGCTGCTGCTGCTACTGCTGCTAATGCTCTTGCCGCTAAAATTAATTCTGATAAAGTTCTTGATGATGCTCGAAATGCTGCTGCTGCTGCTAGAAGTAAAGCTGTTAAAGCAGCTGCTACTAAAATTTCTGCTGATGCTGCTGCTGCTGCTGCTGTTGTTGTTAGAGCTGCTAAAGCTGCTGATGCTGCTTCTCTTGCTAATACTTTTAAAACTGTTGCTGATACTTTTAAAATTGTTGCTAATAAGGCTGCAAATGCTGCAAATGCTTCTAAAGTTGCTGATAATGTTATAAAAAGTAGTAATTCAGAGATTATTGAGTTTACTAATCAAGGTGCATATGCAGTAGATGATGATGGTGTAATTATAAACAATAGCACTGTTACGTCATTGCCTCGTAGTTGTTTTATAAATTGTATAAATATGAAATCTATTGTTTTGCCATATAAATTAATAACTATTGAAGAGTCATGTTTTAAAAACTGTACTAGTTTAGAGTATATTAGATTTCCTAATACTGTTACATATTTAGCCGATGACTGTTTTAATAATTGTTCTTCAATTACAAGCATTATTTTATCCAATAATATAAAACGAATAGGATATAATTGTTTTATTAATTGTACAAATCTAATCGATATAACTATTGGTATTAATACAGAAATGCTAGAGAACGCTTGTTTTAAAGACTTAACAAATTTACAATCAATAACATTTAAAGGAAGTAATATAACAAATTTTGGTCAAGAATTATTTATGAACTGTTCATCTCTTAGAAACATAACTATACCTAGTAGTGTTAAAGTAATAGGACAAAAATGTTTCTATGGTTGTAGTTCATTGACAAAAATAATTATACCAAAAAACGTTATCTTTATAGGTGAAAAAGCGTTTCATAATTGTTCTAGTTTATTTAAATTTATAATTTCTGATTTAAGAAATTTAATGTATTTTGATATAGATAATAAGTTCAAAAATTCATACAATATAGATTTTACTATACAGCCATTAGGTTCTTATGAAATTTTGTTTATGAGAACTAGTGACTACGGAAGATTTGTAAGTAGAAATATGGTGGAAAAAGAATTTATGAGAAATATAGCTGAAAACTACAAACATGTATTTGAAAGTATATTTAATCTTAATTCAATTAATAATATGTTAATTAATTGTCCTAGGACTTCTAATATATCGGTTGATGATGATACTAGTATAGAGAATTATTCAAGTTTTTATTATTATACTCAAGGAGAAATTTATGTATTAGACAAATTATTTGATAAAAATCTAATGCCATCAAAAAATTATACCATAAGTGAATCTAAAAAACCGAGAAGTTGGAGAAACAGTACTGGAATCCAAAAGTACATATTAGATGCTGTTATTATTGGTGAAAATGTGACATCTCTTAGTAGTAGTTTATTTGAATCTTCAACTATTAGAGGAATATGTTTCCTACCTACATCAACTATAACATTATTACCTAGTAAATGTTTTTATGAATCTTATTTAGAATATATTATATTACCAAATAATATAGTTAAAATTGACGAAAGTTGTTTTGAAAATTGTGTTAATTTAAAATATGTTAACATGGAACATTCAATCGTAACAGAAATAGCAAGAAGCGCATTCAAAAATTGTACGTCGCTTATACGTGTAATATTACCTTCTACATTAGAAAAATTAAACTCATATTGTTTTATGAATTGCACAAATCTAGAAGGTATAATTTTACCTAATAGTCTTAAATATATAGAAGACTATTGTTTTATGAACTGTAGAAGTTTGCGTAGAGTAACATTTAGCAACAATCTTAAATATATAGGTTCTAATAGTTTTAAAAAATGTGGATTTGAAGAAGCTACTTTATATGATGGAATTGAGTGGATTGGTCCAAGTTGTTTCCAGCTATGCGTAAACTTAAGAAACATAACTCTACCAAATACACTTATATATATGTTTGAGTATAGTTTATCGCAAATAGGTGTTCCTAATATTACAATACCTGACAGTGTTAAATTTATTGGTTTTGGTTGTTTTCATAAGTCAAATGTACAATCAATAACATTTCCTCCTTATGTACAATATATACATCCTGCTTGTCTTGCTGATTGTCCCAATCTTAGGGATGTAAGATTGCCTACTACTATCTACTCATCAATAGAAGTAGAAGATTTAGAGTTTCAATCTTATATGAAAAATTTGTTTGCTTACAATCCAGGTGATTACTATAGCTTTATGCGTGATACATATTACTTTATAGACTCACGCAATTCAGTAGGTACATATCTTACACCAACGAAACAAATTCGCCAAATTTACGATAGTCATAATGATGGAGAAGTTACTCAAGGAATTGATGCTACCAAACCAAGCAAATATATCGAAAGTAAACTCTCTCATGAAACTAATAGTTATAACGAAACAGATCAATATGGATATAAATACGTCGACACCGTACGTTTTATTTTTAATAAAACTTCATTTAATAATAATAATAAGTTAAATGATAAATACACAGACTCTAATAATTATTATAGTTATCATACTATAAGCAATCAATACTGTATTAATAAGAAGCAGAGAAAAAATAAATATATTGATTATTCACATAATTACCATTTATTAGAACAAAAAAATGAAAATGACATTAATAATGAGGGATTAAATACAAATATTTTAAAATATGTAATGAATAATGTTGAATTCCAGAATTCAACTTTGGCTGTACTAGATTATCATATGTTAACAAGCCCTGATTTTGATGAGTATACACCATATGATAATTTTAGAACTAAAAAATTATATACAACTTTAAACAAAAATATGTTTGCGGGTTCTTCAATTTCAAATATTACTATTCCTGAATGTTTTCAAACGATTGATTCATTGTGTTTTTTTGGCTCAACCATACAAAACGTTATAATTCATGATCAAATATGGAAAATTAAACAAGGCGCATTTATGGGGGCTGGAAAACTTACAGATATTACAATAGGCAATTCATTGTCATCTAAAATATTTGTTATTGAAAAAGAAACATTTCGTGCATGTGTTGATTTAGCTAAATTACATATACATAGACCACATAAAGGTTTATATGGTGGATTTTGTGGAATAGATGTATTTAAAGAACCAGGCAATTTTAAACTTTATTTATATAATATAATAAGTCTTGGAGATATTGTATCACCTGCTATGTTTCAATTTATACGTCAAATGCCAGAAACAAGCCAAAACCCTATAAATATTGACTTTATATATAGGGCAAATCAATTTACATATATAAATTATCAAAATCCAAATTATGAAGCTTTTCGAACTCCAGATACTCAACTTACTATTTATTTAGATTCCCAAACAATGGATCCGAAAAGACCTATGAATGATATAATTAGTGTAAAATTTGTATTTAATGGTGTAACAGAATTAGGAACTAGCTGTTTTTATGGTTGTACCATTTTACCTGAAATATTAATAACAAATACAGTTGTATATATTGCATCCAATTGTTTTGAAGATTGTATTGCATTAAATAATGTAATATTGGGTTTTACAGATTATATGTATTTTGATATAACATCTGGCATTACAGATAAAACTAGCGCACAAAGTATAATAACATATATTGGAAGTGAATGTTTTAAAAATTGCAAATCTATTACATCAATTGTTTTGCCACCTTTAATTACGAGTTTACTTAATGGCACATTTAATGGTTGTTCGTCTTTATATTCAATTCATTATATGAATTCTGAAATTATAACTGCTTTTGGAGAGGAATGTTTTAAAAATACTGGATTTAGTGAATTTACAATGTTAAATAATATAAATCAACTGAATAAAGGATTATTTATGAATTGTAGACTATTAACTACACTTATATTACACACTAATGTTGATTATTTAGGAGATAATTGTTTTGAAGGGTGCGCATTATTAAAGGACTTTGAATTGCCTAATAATATTACATATATAGGAGATTATTGTTTTAAAAATTGTGTTTCATTAAAGAATATTTCTTTACCAAATAAATTAAATTATTTAGGCATGTCTTGTTTTGAAAATTGTACTTCTTTATTATCAGTATCATATATTAATCCTGATAAAAGAGAAATTACACCAAGAAGTAGAACATTTGCTTTTTGTACATCTCTTATAAATGTTAATATGAATTATTGTAATATAGGTGAATCTATGTTTTATGGTTGTGAAAACTTATTAACTGTTTTGTTTAACAAGCCTAATCTTAGTATAGATGCACAAGCATTTATGTATTGCACAAATTTATTATTTTTTGATTTTTCTAATGTATCTAATTTAGGTGTAAGATCATTTTGTGGTTCAGGAATTGAACATTTATTTAATACTCCTAATTTAATTCCTGAATCATGTTTTGAAGACTGTCCTTATTTAGCTTCAATAACATTTACTGATAACACTACTAGCATTGGAAATTATTGTTTTAAAAATTGTAAAGAACTATCTAGTGTTCAATTTCCTATGTTTTTAACCAGATTAGGAATTGAAGCTTTTTATGGTTGTATTAATTTAAATGAACTACAATTAAGTAATTTTTTATTAATGAATGCTTCTAGCATTAAGGATATTGAAAATATGTTTAACGATATAGAACTTGCGTACAATAAAATAAACTTATATATAAATTATTTATATTTATTTAGAGATAAAAATTATGAAATAGATTTTGATACTTTTGATGAGTATAAAGTTATAATAACTAGAATTATTTATTATTTAACTAATCTTATAACAATATATTCTGATTCTACAATTATGAATCCCTCTACATACATTAAAAGTTATAATGCTAGTACTAGTAATTCTAGTCAAATTATTACTACAACATTAGAAAATGTTAATATTGATGAATTTGAAAGTATAACAACAGATTATAATGATATTACGACAAACCAAAATTTGGCAGCAAACAATATCTCTACAAATATATTAAACTTATTAAACAACATGAAAGATGAAATGGAATCCACACTAGATAATAATAATTATAATATTATTTATAATAAGAATCATACATCCATAAACAAATTATGTATAATTTTAAGATATTTTAAAAATTTTATGGTAAATTTTAATAATTTATTAATAATAATTGATACCTATTTATCTCAAGTAGAGAATATTAATATTTCTACTACTTCAATTCAATGTATAAATGTATCAACAGATATATATGAAAGCTTTTTATATATTAATCATATGTATGATAATGTATTTAATGCTAATGGTTTTAGTGATGCAAATTCGATAACTATAAAAACAGAGTTTATTAATGAGACAAAAAAATTATTATATTTAGGATGTGGAAGTCTAAATGAAATAAGTGATGGTTGTTTTGACTATTGCATAAATTTAAACAATTTAGTTATACCGATAACCATAACAAAGCTTGGCAATCGAGCTTTTAAACAGTGTATAAGATTAACCGACATTCAAATACATAAATATATTAAACATATTGGTGATAAGTGTTTTTATATTATAAACCCTACCCAGGCTATATCAAGAAATGTAACATACGACAAAATTAGTAATATTATTTCTATTGGTTCTGATGTTTTTACTGTCGAATACAATTTAAAAGAAGTTAACAATACTACTAATAGTTATTTATATAGTTTATATGAAATAGTTGAAAATTCACTCAGTCAATCTGATATTAAGTCCGAACAAGCTATAAATATTTATAATTTACGTAATGATTTACGTGACAGTAATACATTTGATGATGATAAGAAGACTATTGGGGTTTTTATTTACGACAAATCTAATAATTATTTGGATTCTTGTGTAACAATAATAAAAATAAAAAAAGCAGAACTTCTACAAAATTATAATTCTGTTAATAATTGTATCACTATGGATAATTTCTATAATTTGCTTATAAAAATCAATGTTGCGTATAATATTATTATTGCGGCGTGCAATTATATTGTATCACAAGTTTCTGCTGATAATAATATTATGAATATGGCTTATTCTATTTATTCTAAATTACCAAATACAACTTCTCAACGTAATAATAATCAATTAAATAAGATTCTTGATGCTATTAAGCAATCTATTGAGAATATTAGAAATGATACTATAAGTGATTTTACTGGGTTTACTCAATCTATAGCTGACTTTATTTCTAGTGAAGGAAATATTTTGATTAGTGCTGTTAGAAACATTAGTCCTGTAGACGCTGAAAACGCATTTAATTTTGTTAAGGGAGCTATAAACGATTATAAAACTGTTAATTCTCTATTGTATGCACCTATTAATGAGGTTCTTGATGAAAACAATGAATATTATTTATTTCTTGTAAATAGAGCAACTGATGATGCTAACAAAGACCAAATAAAAACAAAAGGCAATGACTTTTTGTTTAACACTAACCTTGATATGGATATGCAAGGAAATATAAACGCATGTCAATTAACCATAAACAAAAGTGAAATTATAAATTTATCTGATTCTCCAATAAATACATTGAGTGAACGGAGTAAAACGCTACTATATAAAGCTCATCCCAATGCTGAAAAAGAGCAAATTAAATATAGTGAACTATTATCAAATTTAGTTAAAGATTCTGAAGCCGTAGAAACTATTGTTTCTGATGCAATTAAATATTCTGAAAGTGTTTTTCAAAATAAAACGGAATATAAAAATACTCTTATAACTTTTAATGAAACTAGCATTGATACAAAAAATAAAGAAATAGACACTAAATTAGATTTATACAATAATTTGATGAATAAAGAATTTTTTGAAAAATCTCCACTTACAAAACCACTAAGTGATAAAACCACAGATACTATATTAGAGGCAGGAATTAAAATATTAAATATAATAGCAAGTAGTCTTGATACTATGTCTAACGGTTTATCAAGAATTAATAACACATTAGAAACTGCGTCTTACAAAAAAAGAGAATTTATTGACGCTATGAATGACTTTTTTGCTGCTGCTCAACTAAATCAGAGTTACGCTAATGCAATAATGAATATACACAAAAAAGAAACATGGACTGATCCTGTTGCGATTGCTTCTATAGCTTTCGAAGTTGTTTTACTTGGGTTGTCCATTGCTGGTGCATGCATTCCTATAGTGGGTAAACTTTTAGAAATATTAGCTGTAATTTTAAAGGCTATAGTTGATCTTTTCATGCTTATATATATAAAAATAAAGCAAAACGAATTTGATGATTCTTGGGATTTATATCGTAGAAGTTTAGGAGCCATTAACCATGAAAAAGTAAATTTATTAAATAAGTTACAAGACTTGCACAATATATGTAATATAGGAACAAGCATAAAATTCGAAGGAGACAACAAAATTCAAGAATATATAAAAGACTGTAGAAATTTATATAATTCAATTGACGTATACAGTTTTAATATTTTAAATGAATATAACAGTTTAGAGTCAAATTATATATTATTTAGATTTTATAGACACTTAAAAGAAAACATAATGTTAAGCAAAATTTCATGTTTATATATAAGGAAATATGTAGATAAGAACACAGATGAAAATACAAAAACAAGTTTAACAACCAAATTTAATAACATTAAACAAGCAATACAAAATGGACAAATATGTTATCAAAACCTATATTTTCAGTATGCATTATCATATAAACAAAGCAACGACATTATCAGTAAACTAACACAATTCATAAATGTAGTTAATTCAAAACTACTTACAGTTAATAATACACAAAAACAACTTATTAATCAACGTACTGTATCTGACACTCTAATTGCTGATGAAATCTCTAATAAAGCATATAATGACGCAACGAAAACAGAAGCACAAAATTTATTTAAAATACAAGAAGCTAATAATGAAGTAGTTGCGGCTGCAACTAATTTTTCAACAAATCTGGCTATTGGTTTAGCAGGAGTGGCGATAAGCAATCCTGCTTTAAGGACAAGCGCTAAAGTAGCACAAAATGCAAGTAAAAAGGCACTAGCAAAAACAATTGCTCTAGAACTAAAAACTAGTGGAAAATTAACTTATAAGACCTATTTAAAACAAGTTAATGCAATAATTGACGATTATGCTGAGTGGGTTACAGAAAAAATAATACGTGAATCCGTAAGAAAGGTATATAGCAAGGCATCTAGTAGTGGAACTACATTGTATAAAAATTTATTTAATAAAAGTATTAAAACTTCACAAAAAGAGGTAGTCGCTGCCAGTGCTATAATTAAAAAACAACTAAAAGTTATTACACTTGCAGAAGCATTCGATGATATATGTAAAGCGTCTTCAAAAGAGTTCGCAGAAGAGGTTCTAGAGTTAGCATCTATTGCATCTTTAAAAGTGGCCAGAAAAGAAACAACCTCCCTTGTAAGTAAATCAATAACAAAAGTAGGCGATATTGCGTTAGAGTTAGGTGAGTCAATAATTTATGGATTGATAGATAAAGCAACTGTTCCATCATATGTTAAGAAGTTAAGTAAATACATTTCAACTGTTGGTTCTAAAAATATTAATTTAGCTAAAAACGAAGTTCCCGAGCTTTATTCACGTATACGTAGAACGGGATTTAATCTTGGTACAAAATCAGGAAAAAAAGAGACGATTGTATCTGCAAAGGTAGTTGGAGAAGGTAGTAATAGCGGTAAACGTAGAATAGTTGCAACAATTTCAAGTGAGGACCCTGAATTTTTAAAAACAATATCGTTATTAGAAGCAGAAACTACAAGAGGTTTTTTTACTAACCTAGCTATTGATACTTCATTTGCACTTTTGAATATAGCGTTTAAAAATGGTGTTAAAAGGTCAACAACAATTTCTATAAAATCAGGAGTTAAATCAACACTTGACTATGTAAAAGGTTTTGATATTAAATCGTTTGATGATGCTCAAAAAAAATCGCAAATGGGTATCGATACAGCATTAAGTTATTCTATATTAGATGATTATTATGATAGTACTATTAATACTATAAATAACAACTCACCAACAATGGTAATCAATGAACCCAAACAAAATATATTATACAAAAAAGAAACTGATAAATTTTATGAAATTATTTTATCTAATATTGATAACTACCAAAATATTAACCCAGAAAAATATATATTTCCTAATGGTAAAGCTACTGAACAAGCTACTGAGCAAGAAACACAAATATTTAATGCTTTTTATGTTGAAAAAGAAATTAATAATAATTGTAGAACAATAAAAGCTTCTTCATCAATACAGCTATCAAATATACATTCTAATATATTCTTTAATAAATATAATTATGCATTTAATAATTATAAATCTACATTTCAGAATGCAATTGACAGAAATATTATTAATTTCCCTAATACATTTTTTGATGATTTAAATACAACTTTATTTATAGCAATTAATAATTTATTCATAACATTTGCAGAATTTATCAATAATTTAGAAACAATTTTTAAATCTGACTATAGTTTTAATGATAACAGTAATCCAGAACGACAACAGTATAACAACAAACAAGAGACATTAAAAACTATAAATAATAGGCTTAACTCAATAAACAGTAATACATATTCTGAAGGAAATACACAATTAATGTATGAAAAATTTATTCATAGTACATATTATAAAATTTATACACTCTTTTCTATTAAACATTTGTCTTGGTTTACTGATACAACTATGCTTAATAAGTATACGATTCAGGATATTAAAAAAAATGCTAAAAAATATTTTGATGTAGAAGACTTGATTGATTATTTCAAAGCTGGTGTTGAATATTCAGAATATATAATATTATATCAAGAACTAGCTGCCACTCAAAATCACCTAAATTCTTCAAAAACCCTTATTGAACTTAATGATAAAATATTTAATAATTCTAAGACATTATTACAGAGTGTGATAGATAAATATAAAATAGTTTCTAATGAATATTTTAAAGAAACCCAAAATCATAAAGTAACTGTAACTCTTAAATAATGAATATTATACTTCAATAAATATTATAATTGAATTATAATATATATTTAATTTCTTTTTGGTTTCAATCCAAAAACAGAAAATAGTTTTCTTGTCATTTTTTGTAAAAAAGGTACTGACTTTTTACTTGTATTTATAACATTTGAACCGACCTTTTCTAACCCTGATTTTACCTTTGGCATATATTTTTTTGATGTGCTTTTTACACCTGATTTCACATTTGTTAAAGTACGTTTAATAAAATTATTTGAACTACGTTTTTTTAAACTATGTCTTCTTCTATGTTTTTTAGTATGACTCATTATATTATAAACACACAAAATATTTTGTTTTTTATTTTATAATTTTTATTTTTTATTGCAATAATTTACGCATTATTTTCTGGTTTCATTTGTCTTATAATTATTTTTGAATCTTCCGCTAATTGCCATACTATTTCATCATTATTATAATCATTCAAATACACTATTTCTATTATATTTGACGCAGCAATTGTCCTAAAACAGTTTATACATGGAAAATGTGTTACATATATTGTTGCTTCTTTTATTTGGACTCCTCGTTTAGCACAATCTGTTATTGCATTTATTTCACTATGTATTATTGCTTGTTCATGATTGTCTTTTACTATACTTATATGTGGTGCTCCTGCTATAAATCCATTGTAACCCATTGATATTATACGATTGTCTTTTACAATAACAGAACCAACTTGAAGCCGACTACAAGGTGAACGTCCAGAACCTAAAAGTGCAATCGACATAAAATAGTGGTCCCATGATAAACGTTCAGTTCTATGTATTTTTAGTGTTTTTGAGTTGAGAAGCATAAATATATTAGATTAGTTTGTTGTCTTTATATTTTATATAATAAAAAATTGATTTATATTAATTAATATATAAAATTAACATAATATATACTATACATAATGATTATTCCTATTAAATGTTTTACTTGTGGTACTGTTTTAGCAGATAAATACCGATATTATTGTGAAGAAGTTAGAAAAAGAAAAATGGCCAAAGAACTTCATGTTGATAAGGTTATTTATTTGACTCAAGAATTTAGCGAAAAAACCCCTGAAGGTGAAGTTTTAGATGAATTAAATTTGAAAAAAATGTGTTGTCGTAGACATATGTTAACTCATGTGGATATTGAATAATATGAAATCTTGTTAGTATATTTTGGTTTGTTACTATAATTAAATATTAGGACCATTATATTGGATATTTATCTTTGTAAATATTTGGGTTCGTACAGGGTGCAAACCCTTGTAATTTTTTACTTTATATAATATATAATGCCTAAATCTAGAAGTAGAAGAAATAAAACAAATAAAAAACGCTCAAAAAAACAACGCGTTTACAAGATGATTGGATGCAATAAAAAATCAAATAACCATTGTCATAACTGCGGACCAAACTGTCATTGTGTTAATTGTGCTTGTCCAAAAGGTTGTCCTGGAAATTGTTATTTAGGACGACGTTTAACAAAAAAAAGAACCCAAGGAAAAAGCCAAAGACATAACGGTGGTTCAGGATGTGGACCAACTGGCTGTCCAATTGCTCCATTGTCGTGGGCACAAATGCAGAAATTTGGTGGTTCTTATGATTCTAATTATACTAATGTTTTAAATGGAGACCAAATTTTAGGAATAGGTCAAAATGGAGGTTCGTTTTATAAGCCTGCTGGTCCAATTCCAGGACCATTTGTAGGTCAATCTTGGACAGCAAATTCATGGCCAGGACAAAATGGTGTGTCAAATGACAATAACTATTTAGCAAATTACAAAGATGTTGTTGCAAATGACCCAAGTTATCATCAATCTATGAATGATTCAGGTTATAATACAATGAATTCAAAAATAGGAGGTTATACATACAGGGAAAAAGAAAAGAAGGGTAGAACTTCTAATTCAGTAAAAGGTGGTGGATTGATTCCTGAAGATTTGGTTAATTTAGGAAGAGGATTAGCATATAATGCTAATAGTGCGTATAATATGTTAAATGGATATAAAGCACCTGTAAATCCTTTGCCTTATGTACAAATGCAGAATAAATGAATAATGTAATAATTTCATAAATTAAATTTTTTGTAAAAACAAAATTATTATAATATTGTATTTGTTATTTTTTTCTTTAAATAATACATAATGGCTTTTCCTTCTAAATTAAGGCAATTATGCACTCCTGCATATGTTTATTTTATTCTTTCTGTTTTAATGATTGTTGTTGCTGCTTTTCAAAACATGGGTAACAATGGTCGTTATACTTTAGGAATGTTTTCTTGCATGGTCCCTAGTTGTGTCCTTGTTTTTGCATTAAAGATTGTGTATATCTTGTTCTGGACTTGGGTTCTTAACTTAATGTGTCAAGATGGTCATAGTGAAATTGCTTGGTTCCTTTTGCTTCTTCCTTTTGTTCTTTTGTTTGTCGCTGTTGGTTTGGTTATGATGTACCAAAAGAAGCAACAAAAGAAGCAAAATTAAATAGTTAATTTGTTTGATTTATTTTGTAAATAATAATTTACTATAATGTATAAAATTATTATTAGACAATATTATTTATCCTATCCTAATACAGTATACTTGGAAATATACATACCAAATAATATTAGTACCATACCAGTATAATCATCAATAGTTGTAGGTAAATTTAGCCAAAAAGCATTAGACCATAATTGTGCCAAAAAGTCAAAAACATAAGACGATAATGAAATTTGTGGTGCGGTTAAAAATGAATTACCGATGCGGTTTGCTGGAATTAAGAACATCCATTCAATGGATGCCCAAAACTCAGAAGATAAAATTTTAGCAAGTATACCAGCATCTTTCATTGCTGGGGTTGTTTGTGTAAATAATGCAAAATCCATTGTTAAACCAACCATTATATTTAGAAAAAACCAGAATAAAAATTTGATTATTATGTTCATATATATAGTTTTGAGAAAAAGTTAATATTTGTTATACTTTTATCAAAACTATATATATGAACTACTCTAAATTACCATACTATATTTTATTCATATTTCTATTTATTGTTGCTCAAAGTTTATCAATGTGGGGTCAATTTGTAACATTACCATATAAAAACTTGTCAATGTGGGAAGCATATAAAATGGCTATTCCTTTTGCTTGGTTAGATTGGTTATTTATGACATTTGTTGTCAAACTTGGTCATGAACACGATTTAGTTACACCAACTCAGGATACTTTTCTTTTAGTTATTATTCAGTTTTCTTTAATATTAGTAATTAATCGATTTTATTTGAAACAAAAAGCTACAGTAAGTGATATTGTTTCATTTTTTATTATTTTATTTGGGTTCTTTGTTAGTTTCTTCCATGTTATATCTAAGTTATTTGGTATACAAATACCTGAACATCCTGGTTCAAAGAATCCAGATGATGCTTCTGTCGGAGTAAAAACAGCAGTTTATAATACTTTAGCACCACAAACAGAGAAAAAAATAGAGTTTGCCCCTGTTGAAAATGATAATAACAATAAAGAAACTGATGAATAAATGTGTAAAATAAAATATAAATATATAGTAGAAATAATGTCACAAATTACAAAAGTAAAAAATGGATTTAAATATTTAAAAAATGGATGGACATATGTATCTATAAAGGGCTCTCCATTTGAACGTGGTTTTGCATACGGAAAACTAATTAAGGATGACATGATAAAAGTAATGAAAACTATTGAATTTATAATTTATAATGATTATGGTGTTAAATGGTCTTTTTTTGTTGAAGCATGTAAAAAATATTATTCCAAAAAAATAGAAGACCAATATCCTGAATTTTACGAAGAAATGAAGGGATTTGCTAAAGGTGCAAATATGGATGTCCACAATGTTATTGCCTGGAATAATTATTTTACGTTAACTGAAAGTTGGTGGGCTAATATGCCTGAAGAAGAATTAATTGCAATTAAGGGTAGTATAAAAAATCTAGCATCAGGAGTAAAAGAAGGAGGTCAACAAGAACGATGTACAGCATTTATTGCTGTAGGGGATTGGACTAAAGATGGCAAAATAGTTGTAGGACATAATAACTTTTCTAATTTTGCAGATGGACAATTTGCCAAATATGTATTATCTATTCAACCTACAAAAGGCAAAAATATTTTAATGATGGGATTTCCAGGATGGATATGGTCTGGTACTGACTTTTTTGTTACAAGTGCTGGCATTATTGGCACTGAGACGACCATTGGTGGTTTTATAGCATATGAAAATAATATACCAATATCATGTCGTATTAGACAAGCAATGCAATATGGGGAAAATCTTGATGATTATGAGAAACTATTGTTAGAAGGTAATTCTGGTGATTATGCAAATTCTTGGTTGTTTGCAGATATAAATAAAAATGAAATAATGAGAATAGAATTAGGGTTAAAGTATCATAATACAGAGCGTACTAACAATGGGTATTTTATAGGTTTCAATGCAGCTTATGACCCACGTATAAGAAATCTAGAATGTGTAAACAGTGGGTTTGATGATTTACGCCGACATCAAGGGGCACGACGTGTGCGTTTAGAACAAATTATTCACGATTATAAAGGTAAATTAGATATACAAAATGCTAGAAGCATTTTAGCAGACCATTATGATACTTATTTAAATAAAGAAAATCCTTGCTCTAGAACATGTTGTTCACATTATGATTTAGATGCACGAGAATACATGTCAGACCCTTCAAGGCCAAAGCCGTTTCAACCGCGAGGGGCTTTAGATGGAAATGTATGTGATACAAATATGGCATCTAAAATGGGCTTTTGTTTACGTTGGGGAAATTCATGTGGAATACCATTTTATAAGAATAAGTTTTGTGATGAGAATCCAATATGGGATTATTTGCGTGATTATTTAGAAGATAGACCTCAGCAACAATGGACGGATTTTTTTATAAATGATTCTTTACAATTAAAACGCAAAATATTGATGAAAACAAATAAATCTAAAAATAAAACTAATAATAGAAAGAAACAAACAAAAAGAATAAAACAAACAAACTAACAAATAAAACAAACAAACTAACAAATAAAACAAACAAA
>Ga0114966_10001779_pt1 | contig 19652 bp, 18 predicted proteins | sample M_130207_XF_Meta_FD_87029 | JGI IMG/M metagenome (GOLD analysis project Ga0114966, IMG submission 87029) | Freshwater microbial communities from Lake Montjoie, Canada to study carbon cycling - M_130207_XF_MetaG | ecosystem: Environmental > Aquatic > Freshwater > Lake | place: Lake Montjoie...
CGATGCGGCCGTCCTTCGGCACGGTGAGGGTCGAGCTATTGGCATTGAACTGTGCGTTGGGCATCCGATAGCACTCGTATCCGATCGCGCCGCCCACCTGATCCCGGGCGCAGATCAAGGCGACCTGACCGCCGCCGAGATAGTTGGCCTCGCTGCTCTTGCTGATCTCTTCCGCGGTGAGCTTGCGGCAGTCGGTCTGGCCGAGGTTGGCGGGTGCCTCCGTGCCGTGGCTCACGCGGCCGACCTCGGTGATCCGGGAGCGATCGACGCGCAACACGATCGCGCCGTAGAACGACTGGTTCGCCACGACGCCGCGGTCGTACTCCATGAGCGGCAATACGAGCGTCTTCGTGTCGGGCCAGTAGAGGAACGCGTGATGGTCCCACTCGACGCCGGTCTGGCCGAACGAGCTCGAGGTCCACTTCGCGAGCTCCTTCGGCTGTGCGAGATCGCTCACGTCGAACAGCGACACCTTGGCGCCCTGCACCCGCCCTTGCGTGCTGGCCTCCTGGCCGACACCGATCACGAGGTGGTCGCCGATGGGGTGCAGGTACCCCGAGTAGCCGGTGATCTTCAGCTCGCCGAGGACCTTGGGTGCGGCGGGGTCACGGAGGTCGACGGTGTAGAAGGGATCGGTCTGGCGAAACGTGACGAGGTACGCCACGTCGCCGGCGAATCGCACCGAGTAGATGCGTTCGCCGCGACCCATGTCGCCGACCCGACCGACCTGGGCGAGCGCGTCACCGGATCGTTTCAACGTGGTGATCACGCTCTCGGACTTCTCCTGCGTGTTCCACGGCGTGCCCTTCGTCGAGGCCACACGCAGCACACCGTCGTACTCGCTGAGCGAGAACTGGTTGAGGAGATGGCCGGGCACCGTTCCGGACGCGAGATACGTGGCCGGCTTCGTGCCATCGATCGAGAACTGGTGCACCGACGTGGAGAAGTTGCGCTCCCAATCCGCGAGTCGGGTGGTGGTCGATTGCTGCTCGGGGTCGATCCATGTTTCGGTCGCGACGTAGAGGTTCGCGTCGGACGCGTACACGGTCTGGCCGCCGGCGAGGATCGTGACGGCGTCGCCGTCGGTGAGCGGCTTCGATGCGTCGAACGTGAGCACCGATAATGAACCGAAGCCCGCGAACTCTGTGGGCGCGTCGACGCGTGCGCAATCGGTCAGAAGTCCGCTGGCGACCTTGGTGCCCTTGGCGTCGAGCAACGTGTAACTCGGAAGCCAATCGTCGATCGTCGAGTCGAGCACGACCGCTTCGTTCGACTTGCGGGCGCGATCTTCGCCGCTCTTGTTCTGCGGGGTCACGAATTCGAGGTCGCGAGGTTCGCTGCGCACAACCATGCGCACGGCCGAGCCGACCATCCGACCGGTGAGATATGCCCCGTCGACCCGCAACGTGGAACCGACCTGCGGTGTACCGGTGCCCGACAGGTTGACCTCGGTGACCGTTGCAGCGTTGCCTCCGTAGTACGGCATGCCCACCGAACCGACCCGACCGGCGGGCATCGGGCTGATGCCGCCGCCGCCGCCATTCGGGTCGTAGCCGGTACCGAAAATCAGTGCGCGGTCACCGAGGATCAAGACCTCGCTCGGGGTGAAGGTATCGTCGCCAACAGCGACGGTGCGCACGGTGCCCGACGTGCCGCCGTTGACCTCGACGACGTTCAGTCGGTTGCGGGTGAGCGTCACGATCCGCCGACCGTCGGTCTTGACGATGTCGGGTTCGTCGACCCCGTCCTCCTGGTTGTTCGTGCCCGAGAATGGGGTGGACGAACCACCGTCGGCATTGCCCTCGCGTCCAGCTGGTGCGGCGGCGGTGCTTTTCGCTCCGCTGCTCGCCGCCGCCCCGGTACCCGTGGCCGCGATCGACAAGCCGTCACCGAATCGGTTTACGTAGCCCGGGAGGCCGTATGGACCCACCCGCGCTGCGGCTTCAGCATGGATGTGGGCGAGCAGAGCGTCGCAATCACCCACGGGCTTCAGGAAGGAGGCGAACACCGTGGTGCCGTTGGCCCCTTGGCTGCGGATGCGATCGATGCGCGCTGAAACGTCGGGCGACGCCTCGGGTTTCGGGGACGAGTGCGAGCTGCACGCACCAAGGGTGATGGAGAGTGCAGCCGCAACTGCGATGGTCTTGCGCATGACGAGAACCTCCGACGGCGCCCCTCAGAGCGACTGATGCTCTTTCGGACGATCACCGGAACACGCTGGTTCCCGCTGTGCGAAAAACCTTTGCTTAGGACGCGGCGGGTGCGTTCACCGTGGGCAGCCAGGCCGAGCGAGTCTTCTCGTACGCAGTGATCGCGTCGACATGGCGCATCGTGATGCCGATGTCGTCGAGTCCCTCGAGGAAGCGCTCTTGAGTCGCGGCATCGAAGGGGAACGGCTGGCTGATGCCCAGCGCCGGCACCTCGAGCAGCAGGCGCTCCATGTCGACGGTGATCTCGAGGCTTGGGTCGGCTTCGACGGCGGCGAGCAGTTGCTCGGCGATGGCGACGGGCACCGTCACCGGAACGAGGCCGTTCTTCGTGCAGTTGTTGCGGAAGATGTCGGCGAAACGAGACGAGATCACGACATCGAAGCCGTAGTCCATGATGGCCCACACCGCGTGCTCGCGCGATGAGCCGGTGCCGAAGTTCGGGCCGGCCACGAGGATGTTCGCGTCGAAGAAGCGCTCGTCGTTGAGCACGAAGCTGCGGTCGTCGCGCCATTCGCTGAACAGGCCCTTGCCGAAGCCCGTGCGCTCGACGCGCTTGAGCCAATCGCTCGGGATGATCTGATCGGTGTCGACGTCGCTCCGGTTCAAGGGAACCGCTCGCCCCGACACGATGCGTACTGCTTTCATGATGGTCCTCTTCTACAGATCGTCGGGGGTGGCAAAGGTGCCGGCGATAGCGGTGGCTGCGGCCACCGCCGGCGACACGAGGTGGGTGCGTCCGCCGCGACCTTGGCGTCCTTCGAAGTTGCGGTTGCTGGTCGATGCGCAGCGTTCGCCGGGCGACAGCTTGTCGGGGTTCATGGCGAGACACATCGAGCACCCGGGCATGCGCCAGTCGAAGCCGGCGGCGATGAAGATCTTGTCGAGGCCTTCACGCTCTGCTTGTTGCTTGACGAGCCAGGAGCCGGGTACGACGAACGTGCGCATCCCGGACGCGACCTTGCGGCCGTCGGCCACTGCGGCAGCGGCGCGCAGATCCTCGATGCGGCTGTTCGTGCACGAGCCGATGAACACGGTGTCGACCTTCACCTGCTTCATCGGTGTGCCGGCGGTGAGGCCCATGTAGGCGAGCGCACGTGCCGCGGCATCGCGATCGCCGGCGTCGGCAAAGTCGTCGGGCGAGGGGATGGAACCGTCCAGCGGCATCACCTGCGCCGGGTTCGTGCCCCACGAGACGTGCGGGCGGATGAGCGCCGCGTCGAACACGACCTCCTTGTCGAACGAGGCGCCGGCATCGGTGGCGAGCATCCGCCAGTCGTCGAGTGCGAGCTCCCAGTTCTTGCCTTTGGGTGCGTGCTCGCGGCCCTCGAGGTAAGCGAAGGTGATGTCGTCGGGGGCGACGAGGCCGGCCCGTGCGCCCGCCTCGATCGACATGTTGCAGACCGTCATGCGGCCTTCCATCGACATCTCGCGGAACACCGACCCGCGGTACTCGAGCACGGAGCCGATTCCGCCGCCGGTACCGATGCGACCGATGATCGCCAGCACTACGTCCTTGGGCGTCGAGCCTGCGGGTAGCGTGCCGTCGACCGTGATGGCCATGGTGCCCGGCTTGATCTGCGGCAGAGTCTGCGTCGCGAGGACGTGCTCGACCTCGCTGGTGCCGATGCCGAAGGCCAGCGCGCCGAACGCACCGTGGGTCGCGGTGTGCGAATCGCCGCACACGATGGTCATCCCCGGTTGCGTGAGGCCCTTCTCGGGGCCGATCACGTGCACGATGCCCTGGCCCGGATCGCCCATGGGGAAGTTGCGCACCCCGAACGACTTGGTGTTCGCCCGCAAGACGTCGACCTGCTTGCGGCTGATCGGATCAGCGATGGGCTGGTCGATGTCGGCGGTGGGGACGTTGTGGTCCTCGGTGGCGACCGTGAGGTCGGGCCGGCGTACCGGGCGCCCGGCGACGCGCAGGCCGTCGAACGCCTGCGGTGACGTGACCTCGTGCACGAGGTGCAGATCGATGTAGAGCAGGTCGGGCTCACCCGGCGCGGCGTGGACGACGTGGCGGTCCCAGACCTTCTCGCTCAGCGTCTTCGCATTGCTCGTGTTCGCCATGGGGGCCTCCCCGGTCGTGGCCGCGTCGTGCTTGACTATCTCATTATGTGAGACGACAATCTCGTGTTATGGAACCCAGGGTAAGCGATGTCGGCGTCCTCGACAAGGCCATGGTGCTGCTTTCCGCGGTGGAGGCCGAGCCGCTCGCGCTAGCCGGCCTCGTCGCGGCCACCGGCATCGCCCGTCCGACCGCGCACCGGCTGGCCGTTGCCCTCGAGGTGCACGGCATGCTGCGCCGCGACGGGGACGGCCGGTTCCGCCTGGGTCCGCGCGCCATCGCGCTCGGCCGTGCGGCCTCTGCGGCCTACCCCTTTCGCGATGCCGCGGGTCCTGCGCTCGCCGCGCTGCGCGACGCCACCGGCGAGAGCGCGCAGCTTTACGTGCGCGAGGGCGACCGGCGGATCTGTCTTGCGTCGCTCGAATCCCCTCACGGATTGCGCACGATCGTCGACGCCGGTGCGTCGCTGCCCCTCGAGTTCGGCTCGGCGGGTGCGGTGCTGCTGGGTGATGCCACCGCGCTCGCGCGCGGATGGGCCGAGTCGGTCGGCCAGCGCGAAGCCGGCGTGGCCTCGGTGAGCGCTCCGGTATTAGATGGCGACCGGGTGATCGCCGCGGTCGGCGTGTCGGGACCGATCGAGCGACTCACCCGACAGCCGGGGACGAAGTACGGCCCCGCGGTGATGGCTGCGGCGCGTCGGGTCGAGCAGGCGCTGCGGGGCGCGTGAGCGCGGCGGCTGACCGCGAGACGTCAGGGCGTGGTCATCGTAGGGGCCACGGTGGTGCCCACGATGGTGGTGCCCGTGATGCGAACCGGGAGTGGGTCCGCGCCGTTGTTCGACAGCATGCTCATCGCAATGCCCAGGAACAGCAGCAACATGCCGAGGATTGCGACCGGTGCGATCCAGCGCGGGCGACGGATGGTGAACTCGTCCTCGATCACCGGGCGCCGTTTGCTCATGGGCCGACCGTGCGTTGGAACGTGGGTGAGGCGGCCTCGCACGCGGCGAGCAGCGTGGCCGTGAATGCCTCGGGGTCGCGCACACACACGTCGTGATCGCCGGTGATGTGGAACGTGTGCGGTTCGCGCAACGATGTCACGAGCTCGTTCTGCAGACGAGTGGGCAGCACCATGTCCTGGTCGACGACCACCACGCTCACGGGCACGCCGATTGCGGTGGTCCAACCGCGACTGTCGAAACGGCGGAGCGCGGTGCCCGCTTCGGCCACGAGGCGCAGGTCGCCGCGACCAAGTTCGTCGATGATCCACTGCTCGAGGCCGCGGTTCTTGGTGCGCAACTCGACGACCTTGTCGAACATCGGTCGGCCCATGCGTCGCGGCAACGCTCGGGCAATCCACGAGACCGGGCGGAACATGGCCAGCTGCGCGCGCATGACGCGCTCGTCGGCGAAGCGGCAGCCGGTCGCGTACAGCACCAGTGCATCGACGCGCTCGCGGTGTCGCAACCAGGTGAGCATGGCGATGGGCCCGCCCATCGAGTAGCCGACGGCGGTGAAGCGTTCGATGCCGAGCGCATCGGCCACGGCCACGACATCGTCGGCACAGTCGTCGAGACGGAAGCGACCTCGGGTGCGTAACCCGGCACCGTGGCCGCGGTGGTCGAACGCGAACACCCGGTAATGCTCGCCGAGCGCGTCGAACACCGGGTACCAGTTCAGGTCGGAGGTGACGGTCCAGCCGTGCAACAGGATCAGCACGGGCGCACCCGGAGGCCCCGCCACTTCGCGCACCACGAGATCACCCCGCTCGCCGAGGTGCACAGTGCGCGACGCGGGCAGCGTGGGTCGCCATGCGTTCGACGCAGGGAAGGTCACCGTCGGGTCACGCCTCGATACTCACGACCTCGACGGACGACTCGCCGCCGGGCGCGAGATATTTGACGACATGGCCGACCTTTGCGCCGAACAGCGCCTCGCCGAGGGGCGAGCCCGGCGACATCACGGTGAGCCCTTCGCGCCGTTCCTCGATCGAGCCGTAGAGGTACTTCTCGACTTCGTCCTCGGCGTCGCCCTGGTAGCGGATGCCGACCACGCAGCCGGCGTCGACGGTGTCACCGGTGATGTTGTCGACGATCTCGACGTCGCGCAGGAGCATCTTGAGCAGCGCGATGCGGCCTTCCATCTTGCCCTGCTCCTCCTTTGCGGCGTGGTAGTCGCCGTTCTCGGAGAGGTCGCCCATCTCGCGGGCGGTCTCGATCTTGCGGGCAATGTCGATTCGCCCACGGGTGGTGAGGTCGTCGTGGTCGGCCTTGAGGCGCTCGTATGCGGTTTGGGAGAGTCGCTGGACTTCGGCCATCTGGAGAGGCTAGCCACCAGGTGAGGCCGTGCCGCCCCATTCGCCCTGGGTTGAGGCTGCTGCCGACGAGGGCGTAGACTTCATGATCGTGCACTCCGTCGCAACGCCCGTCGCGAGCATTCCGTAGCGCACGCCCGCCGGCGTGCCCACTACCGACCGTCCACCCCGGTGGGCGGTTTTCTGTTTCTGGGGCACGTACTGGCGGTCCGGAGAAGGAGCATCGTGGGGTACAAGGTCGGCATCATCGGCGGCGACGGCATCGGGCCGGACGTCATTCGCGAGGGCCTCAAGGTCATCGCGGCCACGGGCGTGCAACTCGACACGGTCGACTACGACCTCGGGGGAGTCCGGTTCCTGCGTGACGGAACAATCCTGCACGATTCCGTCGTCGACGAATGGCGCGGTCTCGACGCGCTTTTCCTCGGCGCGGTCGGCACGCCCGATGTGCCTCCGGGCGTCATCGAGCGCGGATTGTTGCTCAAGATGCGCTTCGATCTCGATCTCTACGTCAACCGTCGCCCGTTCAACTTCCCGGCCAACAACGTCGACTTCGAGGTGATCCGGGAGAACACCGAAGGCACCTATGCGGGCGAGGGCGGCTTCCTGCGCAAGGGCACGCCGCACGAGATCGCGACGCAGGGTTCGGTGAACACCCGCCGCGGTGTCGAACGTTGCGTTCGCTATGCGTTCGATCTCGCACGTGCGCGTCGCAAGCACTGCACGCTCGTGCACAAGACCAACGTGCTCACCTTCGCCGGCGACCTGTGGGAGCGCACGTTCAACGAGGTCGCGCTCGAGTACCCCGACGTCGCGACCGCGTACAACCACGTCGACGCAGCGTGCATCTATTTCGTCGACAGCCCGCAGCGCTACGACGTGATCGTCACCGACAACCTCTTCGGTGACATCCTCACCGACCTCGGAGGCGCCATCAGCGGCGGCATCGGCCAGGCGTCTTCGGGCAACCTGAACCCGTCGCGCACGGGTCCCTCGATGTTCGAGCCGGTTCACGGTTCGGCCCCCGACATCACCGGCCAGAACAAGGCCAATCCCACCGCGGCCATCTTGTCCGGCGCGATGATGCTCGAATTTCTGGGCGAGGCCGACGCGGCCGCCCGTATCCGCGCCGCGTGCAGTCAACCCGTGAGCGGCTCCACCACCGAGGTCGGCGACATCCTCGCCGCGCGCGTCTGATCCAAGAACAGGGAAACGATCCACATGCCAATCCCCGCCACCCCGAAGATCTGGATGAACGGCAAGCTCGTCGACTGGGCCGACGCGCAGGTGCACGTGCTCACGCACACGCTGCACTACGGCACTGGGGTGTTCGAAGGCATCCGTGCCTACGAGACCGCGAACGGGCCGGCGATCTTCCGGCTCACCGAGCACATCGAGCGGCTCTTCAACTCGGCGAAGATCCTCATGATGGACATGCCGTACACCGTCGAAGAGATCATCGACGCGACCAAGGAGACCGTGCGCTCCACCGGCTTGCCCAGCTGCTACGTGCGGCCGATCGCGTACTACGGCTACGGCGAGATGGGGCTCAACACCCTGCCCTGCAAGGTCGACGTGGCCATCGCCTGCTGGACCTGGGGTGCGTACCTCGGAGATGACGCCGTCACCAAGGGCGTGCGCATGAAGGTCAGCTCCTGGACCCGTCACGATCACAACACCATGCCGCCGGCCGCGAAGACGACCGGCAACTACGTCAACTCGTCGCTCGCCAAGGTCGAGGCCCTGAAGGCGGGCTATGACGAAGGCATCATGTTGAACCGCGCCGGTCTGGTGTCGGAGTGCACAGGCGAGAACATTTTCGTGTCGCGAGGCGGAAAGCTCATCACCCCGCCGCTGTCTTCGGGCGCACTCGAGGGCATCACGCAGAGCTCCGTCGCGACCATCGCCCGCGACCTCGGCATCGAGGTCACCGTGGGCGACATCGCTCGCAGCGATCTGTACATCGCCGACGAGATCTTCGTATGCGGCACGGCGGCCGAGGTCAGCTCGGTGAACTCCGTCGACGATCGCGCGGTGCCATGCCCCGGCCCCAAGACCAAAGCGATCGCCGAGACGTACGCCAAGGCGGTCCGCCGCGAGCTCCCCGAGTACGCACACTGGTGCGAGCTCGCATGAACACGACACGTTCGAACGGCGGCGCCCGCACTCCGACGCGGGTCGACATCTTCGACACCACGTTGCGCGACGGGAGCCAGCTCGAGGGCATCTCGCTCACCGTCGGGGACAAGCTGCGCATCGCCGAGCAACTCGACCACCTCGGCGTCCACTACATCGAAGGCGGATGGCCCGGCGCGAATCCGAAGGACGAGGAGTTCTTCCGCCGTGCCCGCACCGAACTGAAGCTCCAGACGTCGACGTTGGTGGCCTTCGGGTCGACCCGGCGCGTCAAGGGCAAGGTCGACGACGACGCCACGCTGCGCAATCTCGTCGAGGCCGGCACATCCACGGTGTGCATCGTGGGCAAGGCGTGGGACTACCACGTGCTCGAAGCACTGCGCACCACCCTCGACGAGGGCGTAGCCATGGTGGCCGAGTCGATCGCCTTCTTGAAGCAGGCTGGCCTCCGCGTGTTCTTCGACGCCGAGCACTTCTTCGACGGCTATCGCAACAACCCAGAGTTCTCGCTCCGGGTGCTCGAAGGTGCGGCCATGGCTGGCGCCGATTGCCTCGTGCTGTGCGACACCAACGGGGGATCCTTGCCCTTCGACGTCGAACGGGTCGTCGGCGAGGTGGTCGATCACCTCGGCGACACACCCATCGGTATCCACCTCCACAACGACACGGGTTGCGGTGTGGCCAATGCGCTCGGCGCGGTGCGCGCCGGGGCCACCCAGGTGCAGGGCACCATCAACGGCTACGGCGAGCGGGTGGGGAACTGCGACCTCGTGCCGATCATCGCGAACCTGTCGTTGAAGATGGGCATCGCAACCCTGCCCGAAGGCCGCCTGACGCGGCTCACCAACGTTGCGCACCACATCGCCGAGATCGTGAACTTCACCGTCGATCCACAACAGCCCTATGTGGGTTCGTCGGCGTTCGCGCACAAGGCCGGGCTGCACATGAGCGCGATCTCGCGCCGCAAGGACGCGTACGAGCACATCGATCCGTCGCTCGTGGGTAACGGCACCCGCTTCCTCGTGAGCGAGATGTCGGGTCGGTCCACTCTCGAGCTGAAGGCCCAAGAACTCGGCCTCGAGCTCGACGGCAAGGTGCTCGGCGACGTGGTCGACCAGCTGAAGCGGCTCGAGCACGAGGGGTATCACTTCGAGGCCGCCGACGCGTCGCTCGAGCTGCTGATGCGCCGCGCGTCGGGGTGGGAGCAGTCGTACTTCTCGCTCGAGTCCTACAAGGTCTTGGTGCGTCATCGCGCGGGCAACGGCCCCGGCGCCCACGGGGACGCTCTCGATGTCGAGACCGAAGCAACGGTGAAGCTGTGGCTCGGCGAGGAACGCCTCGTGGCCATCGGCGAAGGCAACGGCCCCGTGAACGCGCTCGATGCCGCGCTGCGCACCGCCATCGGCTCGCGGTTCCCCGCGCTCGATCGCATCAGCCTCACCGACTTCAAAGTGCGCGTGCTCGACACGGGTAAGGGCACGAGCGCGGTCACGCGCGTGCTGCTCGCCTCCACGAATGGGACACGGGAGTGGACCACTATCGGCGTCTCGGAGAACATCATCGAGGCGTCGTGGCAGGCCCTCACCGACTCGCTCGTGTACGGGCTGCTGCACACGCCCGACTGATGCCAGACTTGGCAGATGTCGCCACCGCCACTTCAGTCACCGGTCGCGCGATCGGCCGCTGACGTGGCGCCGCACCCGATCTCCATTGGCATCGACGACCCCGAGTACGAGCATCTCGTCTTCGACGCGATCGAGGACGGTCCCTTCGACGGCGAGCTGGTGTTGTTGTTGCACGGGTTCCCTGAGACCAAGCGCTCGTACCGGCACCAGATCCCGGTGCTGGCGGCGCTCGGGTATCGGGTCGTCGCCGTTGATCAACGCGGCTACTCGCCGAGCGCTCGGCCGGCCGGCGTCGACGCGTATCGCATCGACAAGCTCACCAACGACGTGCTGGCCATCGCCGACTCGCTCGGTGCCGATCGATTTCATCTCGTCGGACACGACTACGGCGCGGTGATCGCCTGGCAGGTCGCGGCGCGCCACCAGGACCGGTTGCGGTCGATGACGTCGTTGTCGGTGCCCCATCCGCTCGCGTACCTCGAGGCGTACGAGACGAGCGATCAACCAGCGCGTTCGGGCTACTTCGCGTGGTTTCGCGACCCGGCCACCGACATCGAGCTCGGCGACCCAGAGCGCCTGCGCCGGCTGTACCTCGCCGCAGGCCTCGGCGACGAGGATGCCGACGCGTACTCGGCTGCGCTCGGTTCACCTGCGGCCATCGGCGCGGCGCTGAACTGGTATCGCGCTACCGGCCCGTACATGATCGAGGGCCTGCAACCCATCACCGTGCCAGTGCTGTACATCTGGAGCACCGAAGATCCGGCGCTCGGTCGCGACGGGGCCGAGCGCACCGCGGCGCACGTGGCCGGGCCGTACCGGTTCGAAGTGCTCGATGGCGTCGACCATTGGATCCCCGAGAACGCGCCCGACGCCACCAACCGCATCCTCGCCGAGTTCCTCACGAACCTTCGCTGATCTCGCGCCTTTGCGTCAGCCCTTCAACAGCAGGGCGAGCCCACTGAGCGTGAACAGGATCATCACGATCAACATCGGGAACTGCGAGCGCGTGGCGACCTGATGCGAGTGGTGCTCGACGGCGCGATCGTGTGACGCGACGACGCCGACTACGTGCCCGATGACGATCGCAAGCACCTGTACCCATGACACCGCGCGGGCGCTGAGGGGCTGGATGTTGATCACGTAGTCGACCGTGCCGAACAGGTTCCAGTTCTCGCCGTAGGGGTTGCTGAAGAGCGGGATGGCGCTCTGGCCCTCGATGATGAGCAACGTGAAGTAGTGCGCGATCGAGTAGCCGAACACGATGGGCACCAACGAGTGCACATATCGACGGGGAGCGTCGCGCGTCGGGGTGCCGGCGAGCCGACCGACGGCCATGGCGGCCACGACATAAGCGACCGCGACGATGCCGATCGTCCACGCGAGGCCGAACGTGGACAGCCACGTGCGGTCCCATCCGGTGCTCGAACCTTGGACATCGCCCCACCAGCGCGTGCGTTGCACCCCGTCGAACCCGGTGCTGCCCAGCATCACCGCCATGAGTGCGATCGAGCCGCGGCGCGGTACGAACTCGGCGAGACCCGAGAACGGCAGCCGCACGCGAAGGCGGCCCTCGGCGTCGCGGTGCAACGGCGCCATCACGGCGAGCAGCCCGAACAACGCGGCGAAGGCGTCGCCGGTACGCAGCCACCGACGCCCGTAGCGCGCGGCGAGCGCCAGAACCACCACGCTGTAGCCCGTGATGACGAGTGCGAGAACGCGCGGCTCGGCCTGGCTGTGATAGCAGAGCTCGAGCCACACGAATCCGAAGACGCCGATCGCGGCGGGCCAGTGCGACCACACGAAGGACTCGCCGGGGGAGTGTGCCGCTACCGCTGCGGGCGACTTCCGCGTACGCACCCACGACGCGACTGCGGCGATGGTGTCGAAGGGCGAGAGGGCTGACCACACGTTGCCGAACAGCACGCTGAGGATCTGGACCCCGACCCACAACAGCACGTAGACCATGACTGGTGCGATGTTGTTGCGCGCGTTGGTGTCGCCGAACCACGCTGCGCTGAGCGTGACGACGAACAGCACGAGGCCGAGCGCGCGCAGCAGCACGACCAGAACGTCGACGACTCGGTCGGCGAGGGGCCCGAGCGCTCGCCCGGTCGCCGCGGCGGCGAAGCGCGGGCGGTGCCACGAGACGCGGAGCAACAGGAACGAGATGATCAACGCGAACGACGCGGCGTAGAGGAACTGCCACAGCGGCACGGGAAGATCGCTGCGCCCCCCGACCCCATGCGCCGATGCGGGAGAGGCGACGGTGAACACCGTGGCCGTTGCGGCCGCCACAGTCGCGACCGTCGCCGCGATTCGCCGGGTGGTCACTTGACTTCGATGTCGACGAGCTTCAGACCCTTCTTCTCGAGCTCGACCTCGAAGACCCCGGAGGCGTCGGCCTTGAACACGATCTGCACCGGCTGATTCGCGACAGTGTTGACCGCCTTGTCGTAGCCGTGGAGGTGCACCTCGTCGACGATGTCGGAGGTGACCTGCAGGGTGACGGTGGATCCCTTCGCGACCTGCTTGCGCCCGCCCCCTTCGATCTTTCCCCCGGTGTAGGAGATGGTGATCACCTGGGTCACGCCGGTGCTGGCGGTGGTCGTCTGGGTCACGCCGGTGCTGGCGGTGGTCGTCTGGGTCACGCCGGTGCTGGCGGTGGTCGTCTGGGTCACGCCGGTGCTGGCGGGGGAGCCGGTGCTGCTGTCGTCGCCGCACGCGACGAGCGTCATCGATGAGGCGGCGAGCGCGGTGATCAGCGCGGCGGCGCGCCAAGGAAGGTGCTGCATGGGGGATTCCTTGTCGGTTGAGAGTCGTCCGCAGCGTAGAGCGGGTCCGAAGGTCCGGTGGTGCACCGGGGCTGCGTACGATGTCGCCCATGGCAGCCCCGGATTTCGTCCCTGTTCGCCCTGGTAGCCCCAAGTACTACGAGTCGCCGCCGCGGCGCCTCGGCTCGTGGAACGCGTCGCGTCCCGCCGAGGTGGTCGAAGGTGGCCAACCTGCCGGCGGCGCGTTCGGCTTCCAGGGTCCCGATCAGGGCTATGCGCTGAAGCTCGCCAACAGCTTCCGCGGGAAGTTGCACCTCGCTCCGGGCGAGCACGAGGAGGATGCCATCGCCGGCTGTCTGGTCGTGGCGATGCGCCGAGCGTCGCTCTACGGCCGGGCGCCGATGATGCCCGACCTCAAGCTGGCGTTCTCCTTGTTCGGGTTCCTCGACGAAGGCGCGCCGGCCGACCTGGTGGCGTTCCGCACGCCGCTGTTCGTCGAGGTGTCGAACCCGCACCACTACTTCGAGGGCCGCCACATCGCGAGCCTCGTCCCCGAGGCCACGCTTCGCCTCACCCCCGAGGTCGTCGCCGCCGCCACCGACTGGCGCGCGCTGCTCGGCCAGTAGGCCAACCGCCGGGCTATCCGCGGTGTCCGAACCCACGCCACCCGGGCCCACCCCGCGGTGGGGTGCGCCGCCCCCGCGGCCCGCCAGCCACGGCGACGAGCAGGCGCGCTTGTAGCCTCGCCCGCGTGATCGATCGCCCGGTACGTGTCCGCTTCGCCCCTTCGCCCACGGGCTACTTCCACGTCGGTGGCGCGAAGACCTCGCTCTACAACTGGATCTTCGCCCGCCAGAGCAACGGCGTCTTCGTTTTGCGTATCGAGGACACCGATGCTGAGCGCAACAAGCCCGAGTGGATCGAAGGCATCCAGAGCGCGATGCAGTGGCTCGTGTCGGGGCTCGATTCGCCGGCATGGGACGAAGGGCCGTACTTCCAGTCGCACAATGCGCCGAAGCACCTCGAGGCCGCGGCCACGCTGTTCGCGGCGGGCCGCGCGTACTACTGCGACTGCACGCGCGACGACGTCAAGGAGCGCACCGGTTCCGAGCACGCGGGGTACGACGGTCATTGCCGCACGCGCGGACTCGAAGCGGCACCAGGTCATGCGCTGCGGTTCCGCACGCCCGACGAAGGGGTCACCGTGGTCGTCGACGTCATCCGCGGCAATCCTGAGTTCCCCAACGGCCACCTCGAGGACTTCATCATCCTGCGCGGCAACGGCTCGCCGATGTTCCTCCTGGCGAACGTGGTCGACGACATCGACATGGGCATCACGCACGTGGTGCGCGCCGAGGAGCACCTGTCGAACACGCCCAAGGCGCAGCTGTTGTGGGAAGCGCTCGACGGTGGCCCGTTGCCGGTGTTCGCGCACGTGCCGTTGCTCGTCAACGAGAAGCGCCAGAAGCTGTCGAAGCGTCGCGACCCGGTCGCGCTCGAGATGTACCGCGATCAAGGATTCCTGCCCGAAGCCATGCGCAACTTCTTGATGTTGCTCGGCTGGTCGCCCGCCGGCGACGACGAGGTCGTGCCCTGGTCGCGTGTCATGGCCGACTTCCGGCTCGAGGACGTCAACTCGTCGCCCGCGTACTTCGATGTGCAGAAGCTCACCGCGATCAACGGCGAGTACATCCGAGCGCTGCCCGTCGAAGAGTTCATCGAGCGGTGCGCGCCCTGGGTGCCCGACGAATGGCGCACCAGCGAAGTGTTCACCGCGATGGCCCCGCTCGTGCAGGAGCGCGTGAAGCGACTCGACGAAGTGCCCGAGATGATCGACTTCTTGTTCCGCGATGACGTGCCGTTCGACGAGCAATCGTGGAACAAGGCCATGAAGGCCCCGGCCGACGCGATCCTCGACGGGGTCATCGACGCCTACGAGACGTGTGCCTGGGACGCCGCGTCGTTGAAGCTCGCCGCCGAGGCGGTGGGGGAGCGGCACGGCCTCAAGCCGTCCAAGGCGCAGGCACCCGTGCGCGTGGCCGTAACCGGCCGCACGGTCGGGCCGCCGCTCTACGACTCGGTGGCCGTACTCGGCCGCGAGCGCACCCTCGCCCGCCTCCGCGCCGCACGCGCCCGCCTCGCCTGACCGGCCGCAACCGAGCGCGATCGGCGGTTCGGGACGCTTCGTGAGAACATGACGGCCCGTGATGGTCGACTCGCCGAGCGACGCGGCCGCCACCGACGACGGGACCATCAGGTCGCCCGGAGCGGTGGCCGAGCTGGCATCTACCGGCGGTCGCGCGCGGCATCGAATCGGCCGGGCGCTGCTCCTGGGCGCCGCGCTGGTGCCCGTTTACGTCTCGGTGACGTTCTGGCAGGTGTGGCGGGCCTCGCAGGCCGATGCTCGTCGGCCGTCTGACGCCATCGTGGTGCTCGGTGCGGCGCAGTACGACGGCCGACCGTCGCCGGTGCTGCAGGCTCGTCTCGACACGGCCTACGCGCTCTACGGGCGGGGTCTGGCGCCCCTGGTGGTGACCACGGGGGCCAACCAGGTCGGTGATCGCTACACCGAGGCCGGGAGCGGCTACGAGTACCTGCTCGAGAAGGGGATGCCGGCGTCGGCGGTACTCGCCATTGCGGTGGGCGCCAACACGTGGGAGGAGCTGTCGGCCGTGGCCGAACAACTCAAGGCCCGTGGCCGATCTTCGGTCGTGCTGGTCTCCGACTCGTACCACGCCTACCGGGTCGACCATGTCGCGGACGAGGTCGGTCTCGATGGCGTGGTGGTGTCCACGCCCGGCAGCGCGCCGCTCAGTCGCCTGATCCGGGAGACGGCGGGCGCGAGCGTGAGTCGTTTCGTCGGGTACGAGGCCCTGTCCAGGTTCGGGTGACCGCGCCGATTCTCGAGTGGGCGATCGGGCAGCGTTCGGGTACGCTGTCGTCCGCCCTTCGGGGGTGGTGTAATTGGCAACACTGCTGGTTCTGGTCCAGCGTTTGGGGGTTCGAGTCCTCCCCCCCGAGCAAGTGAACCTGCCGGCCTCCGGGAGGTTCGAAGCACATCTCACTAGCCCCGTTCGTCTAGTGGCCTAGGACACCACCCTCTCAAGGTGGCGGCACGGGTTCGAATCCCGTACGGGGTACTCAGAGAAGCGCTGTTCAGGCGATTACGTGAGCGAGTTGGGTCGGGCAGTTCCGGTCAGTTGCAACTCTCCTGCTACTCCTTCCGGTGTCGGAGGGTGTGGAGCGTGGCCTCATGGCCGGAGTGATGCGCAAGCGAGGCAGCTCGTGGGAGCTGCGCGTCTACGCAGGCCGCAACGCGTTGACCGGCAAGAAGCAGTGGGCCACCCGCACGTTCAAGGGCACCCAGCGCGAAGCCGAGCGGGCGCTCGCTGCGTTCGTCACCGAGGTGGACCGCGGCGTGACCGTTGCGGCCGGCGTGACCGTGGGGGAGCTGCTGGAGCGATGGTTCGAGCACGCTCAGGCGGACTTCTCACCAAAGACTGTGCTCGAGACCCGTGGATACATCGACCGGAACCTGTTGCCGGGTCTTGGGGCGGTCCGACTCTCGAGGCTTCGAACGGACGACCTCGATCGCTACTACGCCGCGCTCCGAGCGCGTGGCGGCGCGTCGGGCACGCCTTTGGCTCCGGGGACGATTCGCCGAATCCACGGCATCGTCGTCGCCGCTGCGCTGCGGACCGTGTTCGTGCACCCCAACGCCACCGAGATCTCCGACGCGTGGGACCGCAACGCGACCATGCTCGCCGGCCAGTTCCCGAGAGTGAAAGACCTCATGGACACGCCAAAGCCGACGTGTTGGCGTTCGCCGGTTCCCGGTCGATCGCTGGCGCAAGATCTGGTCGAACACCCCCTCGAGCGGCTCAACAAAGAGAGCAAGCGACGCACGAACATCGTGCAGATCTTCGCCAACGACGACGCCATCGTGCGCCTCGTCGGCGCAGCGCTCGCCGAGCAACACGACGACTGGGCCACGCGCCGCCACTACCTCTCCGAGGGCTCCATGGCGAAGCTCTACACCACGCGCGACAATGACCCCGCGCCAGGCATCGGCACCAGCGCCATCACCTGACGCCACCAGGAATCACGACGCTGATTCCCACCACACCACGGGACGCTGTCTGTTCGATCGCTTGTCAGCAAGATGTCAATGGAACAGGACCTACGTGCGCAGATGAGCGCCTTCTGCTGTAGCCGAGACACGTGCCCAAACCAGCTGGCGCGCTGTGTGCGTCAGCCCAGCCCCTAATCGCGTCGCCACGTCATCGTTGCGGTCGGCGACGTGATCATCAACTCGCTTTCCAATCCGATTGTCGCAGATAACCACGGAATCGAGAGGACGTCGGCTTTACCGGGGCAGACCTTCGTCGTGACCGAGATATTCTGGAACTCGATCTGCGTCGAGGTCGGCACATTCCACTCGCCGGTGATCGTGTTGCATAAATCAGCCGCGAGTAGAGTGCCGTCCGAACCAAAATTGACCTTTAGTGATGAAGAACCTGCATAGACCTCGCCCGGCGTTATGGCCTCAAGGTGCCACGAGCCGATCACAGACACTGCCGGTGTTGCTGGCGCGGTCAGAGACGTCGACGCGCCAGTGCCCTTCGTTCCGCTGTCATCACTCGACCCGCAAGCGACGGCCAACACCATGACGGCGAACCAAATGGTCGCCGACATGCACTTTAAAGCTGGAATAGTGCCGGTGTCAGCCATGCCTCATCCTGTTTGGAACGTCAAGCCCCACACCGCCATCGTCGTGGCTAGGGGAGAGAAGACAGTGTCCTTGCAGGGGTATCCGCCCGTGTTCGATATCCAGCGGGACCCGTTCCAGCAGCTTTGGCCGCTATAGCCACTCGTGATGCCGACCGCAGTCGCCCCACTCGAATCGCCGCCGTATATGAGGCCTCCGCTGTCACCCGGCTGCGTGGTGTGGGTCGACCACGCGCGGAATGGCCACCATTGTCCATACCCATCCTGCACGTAATTGATATCGAAGATGTACCCGCAACGAACGCCGTCGTTGATGTACCGGAGCCCGTCGTATCCGGTCGACGCCCAACCCGTGTTGCACACCGTTTGCGCAGAGTACACATTTACGACCCCGCTCAACACGGTCGCCGTAGAGTGTATGCTGTTGTGCATACGTCCAATGCCAGGGCGGCTGCCTGCGACGTTATTGTACACGAGTCCGGCATCCAAGATCAGGCCATCGACATGCGTGTTGTAGCCGTCAAGGTACTCGCGTGCGATGTTCCAACCAATTTCGTAGCCAGAGTTGTAACCGTAGGCGCCTTGACTCCAGCGGGATGTCGACCAGTTTGAACTCGGATAGTTCGGAAGGCAGTGGCCGGCGGTCAGGAACGCCGGCAGAGTACCGCCCCCATAGCGCACCGCGATCGCGCTGGTGCAACCGGCGTACTGGTCGGATATGGCGAGGCCAGCGTACACCCAGTTCCAATCGCATTTCCACGTCCCGTTGTTGCAGGTCGGGTTTCCCGTGAGCTCGACCTGTGTCTCACGGCGCACCTCGAGAGACGGATTGCTGAACTCCGCCTGGAGAATGGCCGCCGCGGCGTCACCAGCTACCGAATTCGTGACTTCTACGACAAGGCGAGCGGCACGCAAATCGGCAGTAATGAGGTGTATGCCGACTGCGTCATTTGGTCCCCACGGGCGTTCGCGGTTGCCGCCAAGTCGCACCGTGATACTGGTCGCAAGGTCTCGGAACTCGGTGCCGGTGATACCGGTCTCGTGCACTACTACCGATGCCTTGAGGTCGTCAGCGACAGCGTCTCGAGCCACAGCCTCTATCTGTGCCTGGTTGTCCCCAACGTATATGTGCAGGACCGTGCTATTTGCGCCCGCGCTCGAGTCGAGCCAAGCGGTTTGGTATGTCCCGTTCCCAAATTCGCGCCGAATGGCGGCCTCGATCGTTGCCTGCGCAGCCGCAACGCGACTGCGCCAATCGACGGAAGCGACTTCGCTTCGCGCCACAATCAAGCCGGCGAATCGGGCAGATTGGCTCTCGGAGCGCACTGCGTCAAGCGCAACTGGATCGCCGTAGAGCTGGACGATGAACGGGCGATCCGAGCGCAGGCCAAGACTTGCGCGGAGTTCGGCGATGTTGCCGATGGCCTGGTCTGTGATGGCGATCGGTTCGCGCACAGCGACGAGACGATCGGACGTCTCGGCATCCGGCGGACCGCCGACCTGAGCATTGGAGCTGGTCGACCCGACAAAGAACGGCAGCACCGTAACCGCAGCACAAACCAGCAATACCCGTCGCCCACGTACCCGCATGTTTCCCCCTTTAGCGAATTTTCGTAGCTACGATTGTTCATAACATTGCGGACCGTCGCGCTCAAGGCAAAAGTTCCCGATTCGTCTTCTGTGCGGCAGCTTGACGATGCGGTCCGGCCGCTCGCTGAGCACACCGCATCCGTCTGCGAACGGCGCCTACGACCGTACGGCGGACAACGCTCGCCATCAGTTCGTGATGAACAGCAGACAG